>ERZ837380.4672-NODE-4672-length-11233-cov-4.025407_pt1 | contig 11233 bp, 5 predicted proteins | sample MGYA00519685_ERZ837380 | MGnify/ENA primary metagenome ERZ837380 (study PRJEB31850, sample SAMEA3708817) | human gut metagenome | biome: human gut; feature: human-associated habitat; material: faeces | place: China | collected 2014 ...
AGAAAAAGATTCTAATAAATATATATATGTACATTACAGAGAAGATGGAATATTACTTACAAAATATGTTGGAGAATATTCTGATAATTTATATAATTTAATATTGAATAATAGTATTAAAGCAAAAGAATTAAAAAAAGAAATTAAGAAAATTGAAAAACAATTAAAACAATTTAATTATATCGATGAGGAACTTAGTCCACAAGTAGAAATAAATATAGATTTTGCTAAAAGACATTTAGTAGATACTATTTATAAACAAGCGATTTTAGAAGGTGTTGCAACAACTTTTGCAGATACAGAAAGTATTATAGAAGGTGGAAAAATTAATAATATGTCTTTAGAAGATGTTTTGAAAATTGTTAATTTGAAACATGCTTGGGAATTTATATTAAATAAAAATGTAATATTGTCAGACACAAATTTTCCATTATTATGCGAAATAAATAAATTTGTTCAAGAAGGATTTTACTACAGTGCAGGAAAGATTAGAACTGTTCCAGTAAGTATTGGTGGAACAAAATGGACTCCTGAATTGCCAATAGAAAGTATAATAAAAGAAGAATTAGATGATATATTTAATAAAAAAATAAGTGATATAGATAAGGCTATTGAAATTTTATTATATATTATGAAAAAACAAATATTTATAGATGGAAATAAAAGAACATCTATAATATTTGCAAATCATTATTTAATATCAAAGGGAAAAGGAATTATTGTAATTCCAGCAGAATTAACAGATGAATATAAAGATTTATTAATTAATTATTATGAGGGAAAAGATAAAACAAAAATTAAAAAGTTTTTAAAAGAAAAATGTTTTATGAAAATATAGGAATTTATATATGCAGTCAAAATACAGTCATAAAGTTTCAATATATTAATATTACTGCACTTTGAAAAGATATAAGAGTCGTCGCCTCGACCATATTTATAAGTATAATAAGGAAGTCCAACCTTAAATACGGACACTAAACAAGAATATATTTGGAAGTACATCCAAATATATTCTTGTTTAATTATTTTTCATATAATTCACAGGTTTTATACAATCTATAATAATTATTCATTTTCTTTTAGGCTTGTTATCATATCTATTTTGTTTACTTTTAAATCCTAATGCTTTTAGTGTTCCTATTTGTACTCTTTGTTTTTTTGTGCATAAAAGTTGTCTAACCAAAGGCCTGCTTTATCCTTATTGAATTCTTTGCCTTTCATTATGTATAATTTAGAAATATTATTTGACTCTATAAAGTTTAGTTCTATTGTTATATCTTTAGAAAAGAAAGAAGAAATTATTAAAGCAGGATTTGATTTAATGTGTAAAAAAGGTTATTGCAATACAAATACTGTAGAAATTGCAAAATTTGCTGGTGTATCTACTGGGATTGTTTATCATAAACACCCACAAATGGATTATGATGTTATAACTAATTTAGTTATTAGCTCTATAGAATATTTGTTAAATGCTTAAGATTTTTTTGTAAGTTTCGTAGTTACAGTATATTCTTTTTTGTTTCTTATATAGGTTATGCTTACCTCTTCTCCCACGGTTTTGCTGTAAACAAGCCTTCTTAGTTGTGACATTTTTTCTAATTTTGTTTCATCAATTTTAGTAATTATGTCACCTTGTTTTATTCCTGCTTTTTCTGCGGGTGAATTTTTTATTATGTTTGTTACATAAACTCCTGAATCTAATTTGGTTTGTATTATACTTTCTTGATTGATATATGGAATTATGTTTTTATCATAAGCAAATACTCCAAGTGTTGCTTGTTCGTACTGTCCTGTTTGTTTTAAAATTTCTACTATTGGTTTTATTATGTTTACTGGTATTGCAAAGCCAATTCCTTCTGCCGATGTTATTTTCACGCAGTTTATCCCGATTACTTCTCCTTTTTCGTTTATTAATGGTCCTCCACTGTTTCCTGGATTAATTGTTGCATCTGTTTGAATTAAGTCTTCCATATAAGATGTTTTGTCCTCTTCTTCTAGCTTTATTGTTCTATTTGTTCCACTTATTATTCCCTTTGTAACTGTTCTTTCAAATTCTATTCCAATTGGATTTCCTATGGCATATACGGTTTGTGCAATTTTGGCATTGTCTGAATCTCCAAGTTCTATAAAATTTAAAGAATTTGTATTTATTTTGATTATGCTCAAATCTATATCATTATCTGCCCAAATTACCTTTGCATTAAAGTTTCTTCCGTCTTCTAATGTTACATAGCAAGTTTCGTTTTTTTTACCAGATACGTGCTCATTTGTTACTATATAACCATCTTGAGAGACAATAAAACCTGTTCCAAGTCCTAAACTAGATACTCCATCTTTTAAAAATATTGTGTTTCCTTTATTTTTTATTTTAGAAATTCCAACTACTGCCAAATTAATTTTTTCTATTGTTTGCGAAATATCTTGGTCTTCTGTTTCTTCTTTTATTATATTTTCCGCTGTTCTACTTGCTTGATAATTGCTTCCATAGCTTTGTTCTGCTCTAATTGATATGTATACACAATATACAAGTGTTATAAACGATATTATTAAAATAATAATGGCAATTGTTTCTAAGCCTTTTATTAATTTATTACTTTTTTTCATTTTAAAATTTAATCCTTTCTTGCTTTGGTTAAATATAAAAATAGAAGTAAATTAAAGTTTTTTTCCTATTTTTCTTATATAAATTATTTCCATTTCTATAATTTTTTAAACTATTTTTAAGAATAAATCTAAAAATTCTTAGTCCTTTGACAAATCTACTAAAAAAATATTTTTTTAGTTAATCAATCCCAATTTTTATCAAAAATTAGTATGTTGTGGTAAAATATAAATTTTAAAAATCCATAATCAATTTTAATTTGGATGAAATTAAAAAGTGTTCTTTTAGTTTTCCAAATATTATCATAAATTTTTGACTATAATTAATATCATAAATTAACCTCAAATTATATGTATTTTTATTGCAAATTATGTATAAAAATGGTAAAATGTGTCATAGGTGATTAATGTGAAAAAAAATAAAATTTATGAAGAAATTAAGTGCACAAATTTTAGAGAATTAGTTAGTTCTTGTTCTTCTCGTTTTGGAAGCAGAACTGCCTTCACTGTAAAAGATAAAAATAAGAAATTGCACGATATTTCTTTTATTGATTTTGAGAACAATATAAAAGAACTTGGTTCTTCCCTTTTAGATTTAGGTCTAGAAAATAAAAAGGTTGCAATTATTTCACAAGATAGATACGAATGGTGTTGCAGTTATCTTGCAATTACAACGGCTGGCTGTATTGCGGTTCCTTTAGATTTTATGCTTCCAGAAGTAGAACAACTTCGTTTAATTGTAGAAAGTAAAGTTGATGCGATAATTTTTGATGAAAAACGTTTAAAACTTGCAAAAGATGTTATGGCTTGCAAAGATTCTAATGTGAAATATTTTATTGGTATGGATCATAAAAAAGATGAAAACGGTATTTTATCATTTTCTAAGCTATTAGCAGACGGAAAAAAACTTATTGATACAAATTCTTCTAAGTATGGAGATGTTAATATAGATAAAGATAAATTGTCTGTTTTAATTTATACATCTGGTACAACAAATAATCCAAAAGCAGTAATGCTTTCTCAATATAATATTTGCTCTAATGTTTCTGCAATGACTACTTTAATTAAGTATGAAAAAGATGACAGTATTCTTGTTTTCTTGCCTTTACATCATACTTTGGCCTGTCTTGCTAGCTTCTTATTTTGCTATTACATAGGCTTTAGACTTTGTTTTGCAGATAGTATTAAAGATATTGGGAAAAATATGGTCGAATATAAAATTAGCGGTTTAGTATGTGTACCAGCTGTTTTAGAGGTTATATATAGACAAATTATAAAAGGAGTTAAAAAGTCTGGTAAATACACTGCTTTTAAATTTTTATGTGCTTTATCTAATTTTCTTATGTTTTTCCATATAGATATTAGAAGAAACTTATTTAAGCAAGTATTAGATAATTTCGGTGGTAAAATGAGAACCATTATTTATGGTTCGGCATCAACCGACAAAAAGGTTATTCATTTGTTTAACACAATTGGTATAGATATGCTTCAAGGTTATGGTTTAACAGAAACAGCTCCTGTTATTTCTTGTGAAAGTGACAAATATCACTTTGAAACTGGTTCTTCTGGCTATGTTTTATATAATGAAAATGTTAAAATAGATAATCCAGACGAGACTGGAACTGGTGAAATTTTGGTAAAGGGTCCAAATGTTATGCTTGGCTATTATCAAAACGAAGAAGCAACCAAAAATGCTTTTAAAGACGGTTGGTTCTGCACTGGCGATTTAGGAAAGTTTGGAAAAGACGGCTCACTTTTTGTTACTGGCAGAAAAAAAGATCTTATTGTTTTGAGCAATGGTAAGAAGGTTTTTCCAGAGGAAATTGAAGCTCTTATAAATAAAATTGATGTTGTAGCAGAATCTATGGTTTATGAAAAAGATGATAGAATTTGTGCAAAAATTGTATATTCTAAAGATAATATGGCAGCAAATAATTTATCTACAATTGATGATGTTCACTTAGCTGTTGAAGAAGGGATTAAGCTTATAAATAAGGATTTACCTGTTTATAAATATATTAGGGATTTTAGTTTGACTGATATTCCTTTAATTAAAACTACCACACAAAAGATTAAAAGACATGAAGAGATGAAAAAAATTAAATAATTATTATTGAAAAAGAATTACAATTTTGACTTTGTCAAATTTCATTTAAAAAATAGTAACATGCTATATGTATGTTCTCTTATATTTTAAAGTTTATTTCTTGGTTAGAATTTAATTCTTTTCCAATTGGATTGTTATATAAGGAGAAATAAATCAAAAATGAATGGAGAACTATATAATCTAACGAATCCACAAAAGTCAATTTGGCTTACTGAGCAGTTTTATAGAGGAACTTCTATTAATGTAATATGTGGCACGGTTTTAATTGATGAAGTAATAAATTTTGAGGTTTTATCTAAATCTATTAATATTTTCTTAAGAGATAACGATAGTTTTAGAATAAAGCTATGTATAGACGAAAACGGAGAGGTTAAACAATTTTTTCAAGATTTTTATGAGAAGCATTTTGATGTTTTAAATGTTTCTAATAATATTGAGCTTAAAAATCTAGAAAATAAAATTGCTACCACTCCTTTTAATATTTTAGAGGAGAGTCTATTTTCTATGACCCTTTTCAAATTTCCTTCTGGAAAAGGTGGTTTTATTGTTAAGGCTCATCACATTATTGCAGATGCTTGCACTGCAAGTTTAGTTGCAAGCAAAATTATGACTATTTATTCTTCTATTTTGAATAATGATGAAGATATAAAAAGCATCCCAACATCTTATATTAATTATATAAATTCTGAAAATGAATATTTAAATGGGCCAAAGTTTGAAAAAGATGCAGAGTACTGGGAAGAGCAATTTAATTCTGTTCCAGAGTTTGGAATTATTCCTTCTTTAATGGAATCTTCTTCTGAGTCTTGTTTAGCAGCAAGAAAAGTTTTTGAAATAAATAATTCTTTATTAAATAATATTAATTCTTTTTGTAAGGATAATAAAATTTCCTTATTTAATTTCTTTATGGCTATTTATGCCGTTTATATTGGTAAAGTTTCTAATTTAAATGAATTTGTTTTAGGAACTCCAATATTAAATAGAACTACTTTTTTAGAAAAGACAACCCCTGGTATGTTTATTAGTACGGTACCTTTTAAGTTTTGCGCAGAAAAAGACAAAACTTTTATTGAGTTTGCACAAAAAATTGGTCTTGATTCTTTATCTATGTTTAGACATCAAAAATATCCATACCAAAATATTTTGGAACATATTAGAAAGAGTAAACCAAATCAACCAAATTTATATGATATTTTAATTTCATATCAAAATTCTAAAACAAATAGAAATTCTTGTAGTGTTCCTTATTCTGTAAATTGGATTTTTAATGGTAATGTTGCAGATTCTATGCAAATTCATATTTTCGATATGAATGACGAAGGTTCTTTAAATGTTGCCTACGACTTTAGGCTAAATAAATATTCTGCCGAGGATATTAATAATATTCATAATAGAATTTTAAATATTATAAATCAAGTAATTAATTCTTTAAATATTACTTTATCTAACATTAATATTGTTACAGACAAAGAAAAAGATTTAATTTTAAATAAATTTAATAATACCTATTTAGAATATAATCATAATAAAACGGTTGTAGACTTTTTTGAAGAACAGGTTGCTAAAAATCCAGATAATATTGCCCTTGTCTTTAAAATGAAGGCAATGACTTATTCTGAATTAAATAAAAAAGTAAATTCTTTAGCAAGGTATTTAAATAATAATAATATTGGGAAAGGCTCTATTGTTGGTATTATTGTAAACCGTTCCTTTGAAATGATAGTTTCTATTCTTGCAGTTTTAAAAGCTGGTGCATCTTATATTCCAATTGACCCGGAATATCCAGAGGAACGTATTTGCTATATTTTAAAAAATAGTAATTGTGATACAATACTTACTATTCAAAAACAAGCAGGCAAAGTTCAAAATTTAGGATTTGAAAAAACTATTATTATTGCAGATTTATGTAATGAAATTATTTATAATTTACCAGATAACAATTTGAATAATAATATTTCTCAAGACGATTTATCTTATTTAATCTTTACATCTGGTTCAACAGGAAATCCTAAAGGTGTTATGCTTACACATAAAAATTTAAATAATTTTATTAATTCTATGTTTAATAAAATTGCTTATTTAAAAGATGGAAAATATCATTCTATTATTTCTATTACTACTATGTCTTTTGATATTTTCGCTTTTGAAACTATTGTTTCTTTGTGTGGAGGATTAAAATTATTTATTACAGATGATTTCGAGCAAAAAATCACTACTAAAATAGAAAAAATAATATTAGATAATCATATTGAGATTATTCAGTCTACCCCAAGTATTATGAATTTCCATTTGGATAATTCTATGATAAATGGATTTAGTAGTTTAAAATATGTTATGCTTGCAGGAGAGCAGCTTCCAAGAAGGCTAGTAGATAAAATACTAAAAATTAGCCCTACTTGCACAATTTATAATGGATATGGACCTTCTGAAACAACAATTTTTTCTACTGTAACAAATGTTACAAATCTAGAAAAAATTACAATTGGTAAACCTATCGATAACACTCAAATTTATATTTTAAACAATAATCTTGATGTATTGCCAACAAATTGTATTGGAGAAATTTATATTTCTGGTGATGGAGTTGGAAATGGCTATATTGGAAGACCAGATTTAACGGCTGAAAAATATTTAAAAAATCCATTTATAGAGGATTCTGTAATGTATAAAACTGGCGATGTTGGCTTCTGGTCTGACTCAGGAAATATTATTTGTAAGGGTAGATCTGACGGACAAATAAAGTTAAGAGGGCTTCGTGTAGAATTAGGTGAAATTGAAAATTGCATAAATTCTTTTGATAAAAGTGCAAATATTTTATCATCTGTTATTGTTAAAGATGTTGCAAATACACAAGTTTTAGTAGCCTATATTTCTGCAGATAAGAAAATTGCAATTGGACAATTAAGAGATTATATTGCAAATAGACTACCAACTTATATGATTCCTACTTATTTTACAATACTTGAAAAATTGCCGCTTACTCCAAACGGAAAAATAAACAAAAAAGAACTTGCAAATTACAGTTTAAATATAGAAACTACAGATTCTATACATACTCCTCCAAGAAATATTATTGAAGAAAATATAGTTTCTTCTATTAAGAAAAAACTTGGTATTAATAATTTTGGTATTGATGATAATATTTTTGACTATGGTGCAGATTCTTTATCTATTATTAGTATTTTAACAGACTTATTCCAATATAAAATTTCTCTAAAGGTTTACGATTTTTATAAAAATCCTACTGTAAGAGAATTATATGATAAGGTATTATGTTCATCATATGAAAATAAATTATCTAATATTACCAGATTAATCTCATTAAATGAGGTTACAAAACACTTAAATTCGTCTGAAGCTGGTTTAGAAGATACTACAAAAAAATGTGTTCTTTTGACTGGCGTTACTGGTTTTTTGGGTATACATATTTTAGCAGAACTTTTACAAAATATAGATAAAATATCAAAAATATATTGTTTAATTAGACCAAAATATCAGCAGGAAATACATGAAAGATTGCTTGGTAAACTTCACTTTTATTTTGGAGATAAATATGATGAACTTGCAAAAAAATATGTTGTTTGTATAAATTCAGATATGATTAGTGATAATTTAGGAATTTCTAAAGACGATTTTGAGTTAATAAAAAATGATGTTGATTTAGTAATTCACTCTGCTGCAAACGTAAAGCACTACGGCGACTATGCTCTGTTTGCTTCTGTAAATATTGAGGGAACTCAAAAAATGATAGCTTTATGTAAATCTATAAATATTCCTCTTTACTATATTTCTACTATGACTGTATCTGGTAATTATTTGTTAGAGCAGAATTTAGAATATACTACATTCAATGAAAAATCTTTCTACGTTAAACAGGATTTTTCTGAAAATGTATATTCAAGAAGTAAGTTATTTGCAGAATCTATGGTATTAGAAGCTATATCCAAAGGATTAAATGCTACAATATTTAGAATTGGTGATTTATCTAGTCGTTATGATGATGGTCATTTTCAAAGTAATATTAATGAGAATGCTATTTATTCTAGATTAAAATCTTTATTGGAAATTGCCGCAGTTCCAGATTCTATTTTAAATAATAATCTAGAATTTACTCCTGTTGACTTTGCAAGTAAAGCATTGGTAAAAATTATTTGGTCAAATAATGGATTAGATAGAATTTTTCATATTTATAATCCAAATATGGTTACCACAAAAGTACTCTTAAATTATATGAATTTACTTGGTTATAATGTAAAAGTTATATCTCAAGAAGATTTTATTAATTTGGTAAAATCACTTTCAACAGATGAAATTAATCAATCTAAAATTAGTGGCATAATTAATGACTTTACAAAGAACAATGATATGATATATAATCACATAATAAAAGAAGACAATTCTATTACTTGTAAATATTTAAATAGCCTAGGTTTTTACTGGCCAGAATTAGATTTTGAATATTTTAAAAAGCTAATTAAATATATGCAAGAAGTTGGCTTTATTAAATAAGAGGGGACGATCAAATGAAAAAAATAAGAGAAAAATTTAATAGCATAAGTATTTCTAACAGATTAGTATTATATTTTTTAATAATTTTCGCAGCATTTGCTGTACTATTATATAAAATAATTCCAATAATATTAAATTATCCACCAGGAGCCATAAACTCTCAGTTTGATAAGGAAGTTTCTATTTTATATTATAAATACCAATATTTATTGGTTGTTGTTGGAATTGCCTTATTCTTTACTGTTTATTTAAAGTTCACTTTAAGAAAAACAGACAAATGGTGGAAAACAAGAACTACAAATATAGAAGAAATTGAAAAAGTAAGACATCAAGCTTTACATCTTCCATATAGCTTATATGTATCAATGGAAATTGTTCCAACATTAATTTTACTTGCAATTTTAATGTTGACTGGAAGCCATCCTGCAATTTTATTATTTAAAATGGGAACAATTATATTTAGTTTTTCTACTTTTATTGCATCTATATTTTTATTGCTTACAACAAGAACATTTTATCCTGTACTTGTTGAAACATCTAAATATTGTAAGCAAGATACAAAAAATAAAAACAGATCTTTAAAAATGAAGCTAATATTCCAAATATTTCCTAGCGTTTTGGTTATTGCACTTATACTTTCGCTATTTGGTTACTATAGATTAACAGTTGAAAAAGAAGCTTTACTACATAATTATTTTGCCTCTTCCCTTTCAAACTCTATAGAAGAAATTAGAGAAAATCCAGATATAAGTTCTGTTAATAATATTTTAAGTAAATACTACAATACAGAAACAACATTCTGCTTTATAGAATATCCAGATGGTTCTATAGAAACAAGTAATGGCTCTTCGCTTAGTCACTTTTTTGTTAAATATATGCACGACTTGGCTCCTACATACAACAATACAGTATATGAATCTTATACAATAGATTCTCAAGCAGTTATTCAAACTTTTGAATATAATGGTCAAACTTATACTGTTGGTATTTATTACGAAATTGCGTCATTTACAACATTTATGCAATTATTAATACTTGCAGTTGTATTGTTCCTATTTGCATTACTTGCAATTTCACTTATTACTTCTTCGTTAGTTAAGAATATAAGAAATGTTTCTAAGGGATTACATAACATTGCTGAAAATGATATTAGCGAAATTTCTAAACTACCTATTACCTCTGATGATGAACTAGGTGAACTAGAAAATGAACTAAATATTGTTCAAGATTTGAATTTGAAATATATTAATCAAATTAAAAATAACCAAGATATGCTTATGGAAAAAGAACGTCTTGCTTCTCTTGGACAAATGATTGGCGGAATTTCGCACAACTTAAAAACTCCAATTATGTCTATATCTGGTGCAGCCGAAGGACTTACAGATTTAATTAATGAATATGATGCTTCAATTGGTGACCCAGAAGTTACAAATGCAGACCACCACGCAATTGCAAATGATATGAAAGATTGGATTACAAAAATACACTCTTATACTTCATATATGTCTGATATTATTACAGCAGTTAAAGGACAAGCCGTTAATTTATCTGAAAATATTTCTGATAAATTCACAATAGATGAGCTATTAAAACGTGTAAATATTTTAATGAAACACGAAATTCAAAATGCTTCTTTAAAATTAATTACAAATATTGAAGTTGCAAGCTCAACTACTATGCACGGAGACATTAATAGTTTAGTACAAGTTATAAACAATTTAATTACAAACTCTATTCAGGCTTACAATGGTGAAAAAGAAAAAGAAATAAGATTAACTGCAAGTATGGATGAAAAAAATAATTTAATTATTTCTGTTTCAGATGATGGATGTGGTATGACAGACGAAGTTAAAGAAAAATTGTTTAAATCTATGATTACAACTAAAGGAAAAAACGGTACAGGCCTTGGTATGTTTATGTCATATTCTACAATAAAAGGTCATTTTAATGGAGATATAACATTTAATTCAACTTTAGGAAAAGGCACAACATTTAACATTATTTTACCTTTATAAA
>ERZ837380.4677-NODE-4677-length-11218-cov-4.950909_pt1 | contig 11218 bp, 18 predicted proteins | sample MGYA00519685_ERZ837380 | MGnify/ENA primary metagenome ERZ837380 (study PRJEB31850, sample SAMEA3708817) | human gut metagenome | biome: human gut; feature: human-associated habitat; material: faeces | place: China | collected 2014 ...
TATAAACCATAATATATCGTATTTTGTATATCCTTTTTCAAACTTCAATTCATTATTTTTTATTCTTTTATATTCTTCCAATTTATGAAATACTTTCAATTGAGAATATTCTAAATTTGTCAGTTCTTCATACTCATTTTTCTTTTTCATTATCTTTCCACCTCATAGTATATATCAACTATTGTTTTTAATAAAAAGTATAATGTAAAACCTGTAAATAATATTGCAACTCCTCCTAAAATTCCATACCAATTTATAACTTTCTCTGTATATGTTCCACTAATATATGTATAATTTTTGGTTATTTCAGTTGTTGAAAAGTAAAACCATATAGCAATAGAACTCATAATTGATAAAATCAGATTTATATTTGCCATAACATTTAAACAATCAGCACTTGTTATTCTTCTGTCATTCGTCCCTGTTATTATTTTTGGTTTTTCAACATCTTCTATTACACCATCTAAATTTATATGGCAATATGGACATTTTTCATCTAATTCACTAATTTCTTTTTTGCAAACTGGACATTTTATCATATCTTATCCCCTCCTAATAAGAGAATAGCATATATAAATTAAGAATGTTGTCGTTTTTTGTCGAATTATTAAAAATCTTCTGCATCTACCGTTTCTTCATCAGAATTTTGAACTTTATTCAATTCTGCATATTCTTGCATAATTATAGGGATTTCATCTGGATAATAATCTTCCATAAAAGCTTTTTTACTTATTCCTATTTTTATGCAGATGGCAATTGTCCTTTGAAGCCAATTAGCATTGTAATTTTGCTCAATATTGGCTTCATTTGGTCGAAAAAACTTTCTAATTCGTTTATCTTCCAAAATTCTTTAATAATATCTATTACTTCTTTTGGTGTAAGTTGATTTTCTAGTATATCTCTATCTATTTCCATTAGTTTAGATAAAAAATTAAATGTAAAATCAGGTAATATAATTAATAATTTTGTAATTAATGTCATTATATTCTCTACTGTAAACATTTCTGATAATTTGAAATCTTGTCCATTGTCAGAAAGCTCTTTTATAAAGTCTTCTGGCAAATCCTTTAAAGTTTGTAGAGCTTCAAAATACTTGCCACAAGGCTTTTTTTCAACCTCATGTATATTTTTTGTTTTTGGTAAACTTTTCATTTCATTGTTTTTTGCCATTATATTTTCCTCCTAATATAAATTTAATGGAGAGTATTTCTACTCTCCTGGTGTTGTTGGTATTGTGTCCAACCAAGTTAAGTCAGCTGAGCTTGTACTATCTTTATATACCCTAACTTTTGCATCTGATAATAAAGCTCTTTTATAGAATGTTCCACTTATTGTTAATGTTGCAACTTGTGTTCCATTATCTTGTGTTTGTAAATCTTGTTTTACTTTTTTGAATTTAGCTCTATAATATCTAAACATTCTATAGTTTCCGTCTTTTCTCTTAGCTTTAAATGTCATTGCATAGTCTTTACTTTGATTATCTGGTCCCCAAGAATATTCTTTTGTTTTTTCATCGTAGTTTCCACCTTCAAAAACTGACATTAATTCCAAATCTGCCTCTGGAATTTCTAATTCAAAATCTTCTCCATCAAAAATTTCTTCATCATCATATATTTCATCATCTGCATAAATCGGATCATTTGATGTTTGAATATCTCTTGTTAATTTTTGTGCATAAGGTATATTTACAGCTTCTCCTACTTTATAATTTGTTTCTGTATTCTCTAACAATTCAAATACTTTAATTCCACTTAATCCTCTTAATGCTTTTTTTGGCATAATTAAGCCCTCCTTTTATAAAATTTCTTCTTTTTCAAAACGCATTGTTTTGTGATATATTTTTGTTTCCTGTTCAAATAAATCCATAGCTAATGTTCTTTCAAATTCTAAATCTTCCATTTTTTCATTTACTTCAATAGCTAACTTAGAACATTTACTTGAACTTTTAGCCCATATGTCTACTTGAATAGAAATATTACTGCTATATTCTTCATCATCTGCTTTACTGGACATTGAATTGTCCATTTCATAATAAGAAATAGCAGGTTTTTTATCTAATTCATTCCACTTTTGTGGATAAAAATAAGAAACCTCTACATCAGAGATTTCTTCTAATTTTTTTAATATCTGTGGCTTTAAATTTTTCATTATTTACCACCTAACTTTCTAATTTCTTGTTGTATTGATTTAATTACTTCTTGTTTTACTTCTCCTGTATTTTTCGCATGTAGATATGCTGGAGTTAAGTATGGTTGTGCTGCTTGACCTTTCCAGTCTGCTTTATAAGATATTCCGTTCTGGTCTATTTATATTACTTTCAGAACCTCTTTGACCTGTTCCAAACTCAACATACGGTGCATACTCTAAATTTGTAAATACTTGTGCTTCTGCTCCATCTTGTGTTGCACGTGATTTGGTCTTTATTGAATTACGAAGATGTCCTGTATCAACAGGTGCTAAATACTTAGCATTTTTTTGTATCTTCTTCGCTCCTCTTTCTAGTCCTTTTCTACAACTTTCTTTTGCATTTCCACCTAATCCAGACAGATTTGCAAGTAATTCATCTAATCCATCTATACTAGCCATATTATCCCTCCACTAAAAGAGTCATATGACTATCAGAAGGCACCAAACTTTTTATTGTATATTCTTTATTGGCATATACAAGAATATTGCCTATTTCGGCTTTTGTTTCGTTACAAGTAACTATTGCATTAGCTTCTATTTCTTTGCCATACTCCTGTTGAATATACTCCCTTGTAGAAAATTGAAAATTGCCTTTAAAACTATCTATTTTATCTAGTTTTCCACTTCCAATTACACAGCCTTCATCATCTTTTATTGTTCCAATTGTCCATATTTCTATATCTTTGTCATAAAATGTATCAGCTATTGCTTGTTTGAATATTTCAGATATTTGCATAATTACCACCTCATATATGCATACATAGATATTTCATCTTTATTTTTTTCTATGTATTTATCCATATTTACATCATCTGCTGTAACTGCTCCAACATCTTTAAATGATACTGACTGATTAACATCTGTCATAGAAGATACAACTTGTTTTCCTTCACCATATCCATTTTTATAAAATACAACACAATTCATAGCATATCTAATAACTAAATACTCTAATTCTTGTGGTAAATCTATTCTATTACAAATAGATTTTATTTTATTAGTAATATCATCAATATAACCTTGTATTTTTTTATCTTGATTTTCGTCTTTAATATCAAGTCTTTCTTTTACTATATCTAATAGTTTCATAAAATCACCTACTCTTGTGGTGTTTCTTTTTCTTTAATCATTTCTATTATTTGAGCTTTTGTTGTTTCTTCTGCTTTTTCGATTACTATTTCTAATTCTTTTGCTTTAGCTAATAGTTCTTCTTTATTCATTTGCTCAATTTTTTTAGGTTTGTTTTCTTCTATTTTTTTACCTTTTTCACATCTTGCAATATGTAAAGGTAATACTGGTTCTGAAAACTCTTTTCCACATATTGGACATTTCATTCTTCATTCCTCCTAATAAATAAACTAAGGCAGATTTCTCTGCCTTTTACTATCCTAGTACTACTGCTGCTAATGATGGATATAATGGTGCAAATCCATAAATAGTATCAATAGATAGCATGTTTTTCTTTGTAGTCATATCATAACCATATACAACCCTTAAGTTTAATCCTTTATAAGAAATTACATAAGAGTCTCTACCATCAACTGGTAATGCTAATGCTCTTGATACAAAAGCAAATGCTAATTTATTGAATACTAAGTTAGCAACATGTCCTCCAGAAGTTTTATCTATAAATGTTACATCTGTGTCTGTAGCAATTTCTTCTACTACAGATGGATATACTTTTACAGTAACAACTCCAGTACTTGCTTTCGCATCTTCTTTAACAACATATTGTTGTCCATTAATTGCAAATATATCACCTTTAACTAATGTTTCTTCTCCACTTCCGCCTTTTATTGTTATAGTTTCAGCTCCTGCTTCTGCTTTAGCATTTACTTTTGGTGTTGCAACTTTTGTAAATGTTCCAGCTTCATGTACTGCAACTTGTTGAGACATAAAGTTTTCTAGTCCTTGTATTCTACCAATAGAACCTTCTCTTAATGCTTGTGTACTTCCAGATTTTTCAGCATGTAAAATTGCATCTATTGTAGAGAATTTTACATCTGCATCTGGGTCCCATACAGCATATCTATTTCCCATTGGGGCTTTAGCTTTATTTAATAGTCCTCTGGCATTTGCCATTACTTCTATTGTTGAAGGTGTTGTTCCTGCTGTACCTAATGTTTTATAAACATTTTTATACATTTCAAGTCCTTCTTTGTTGATTTTTTCCGCAATAGCTTCCATCATAGGAGCTAATATTTTTTCATTAAATTCTACTCTATCTAAAGTTAATTCTTTAGATGTAATTTCTACAGATACATCTGCAATATGATCCATAACTACTGGAACACTTTTTTGATTAATTTCTTGAATTGTTACTTTATCTTTAAAATCTTTTGCTTCAAATTGAGCTGGTTTTTCAACTTGAATTGTATCTCCTTCTTTTACGAAATCTTTACTATAATCAGTATGGAATAACTCAGGTACTACTAAGTTATTTACAAGCATTGGTAATGCTTCTCTTGCTATTCTTTGACATGTTAATATTTTGTTTGGCATAATTAATTCCTTCTTTCTTATTTATTATTTTTTTCTTGAAGTGCGAAAAATTCTTCATCTGACAAATTATCTAAATCGTCATCATCATAACTTCCATCTTCTTCTTTTCTTTTATTTGGATTACCATCACCTAATCCTTTATTTACGCTTTTATCAATTTCAAATAGATATTCATCGCTTTTCTTTAATGCTTCTATTTGGTCGTCGAATCCTAAAAGTTTATCTCCATCTAGTTTGATTTTATCTAAATCAAGATTTGCTTTTACTGATTTTACATTTTTAGCTTTAGCATTATTTATTGCTAAATCTATTTTACTTTCTAGTCTTACTTTTTCTATTTCAGCTTTTGAATTATCTTCAATTTCTTTTTTCTTAGCTTCATAATCAGCTTGACTAATTGAGCCTTTTTTAAAGTTGTTATACTCATCTTCAACTTTCTTTTTGTCTTCCTCTAATGTTTTCTTTTCTCCTTTAACCACTTTTAATTCTTCATTAATTTCGTTAAATTCTTTTGCAGGTTTAAAATATTTTGGTAGTTCTTTAGATATCTTTCCTTCTAATTCATCTACATTATCTACTCCTGCATTTTTTAATAATTCTTTTAACCATTCCATAATTGGCCCTACCTTTCTAGCTTTTTTTATTCTGGTGCTACCAGTACGAAAAGTTGCTTTTTGTTTATTCTCACAAGCAAATGAGTAATAGAAATAGACAGTTTAAAGCCATATCTAGGGCATAAAAATAAGCCGTATTTCTACGACTTTGTTTAGTATAGGCTGTAAGGTTTTCATCCTCCATTTAACTTGCTCTGAAACACAAGCACCTATTATATAATTTTAAAATGTTAATAACTACTTTAATCTTCAAATAAAACATATGGATAATATCCTCTTGTATATTTTATTTTATTTCTACTATATCCTCTAATTTTTTTCTTTTTCATATATCCACCCCATATCTTTTGATAATTTTGATATAATTAAATCCCTTTTTTCTGCTCCATTAAATGATATATATTGTTTATTTATTATTTTTTCTATTTTATTATACTTTTGTTTTAAATCTTCTATTTTTATATTTCTGTTTGGTGCCTCTAAATAAAAAGTATAATTTGGAGATTTAACAATCATTGTATCTATGCTTTTAAATTTAACATAACTTTTTATATCTGTCAAAGAAAAAGAATAGTTTTCAGGGTGATTATGTATAAGTATAAATGAATTGTCTTTACTCTTATATAATCTTGCTATATTACTTATACTAGGATTAACTGTAGTCTTTGTTCCTATTGTAATTTTCCCTATTAAATTACCTGTTCTTACATCTAACATAGCTAAGTTTTCTTTTTTATTAGTTTTATATTTTTTCATAATTATATTTTGATATTTATTTATATTGTTTGCTCTTTGTTGACTTGAATATAATTTTGTTTTAATAGTATTCTTAATAAAATCATTAATATTTTCTTGGAAATTTAATTTTTCTTTTTTATTTTTTGTATTTCCTTGTTCTAATGTCAATTTTGGCTTGTATTCTTTATTCCATTGTTCGTAATTAATATCTTGTGATATGAATATAGTATTTCCATTTTCATCTTTTGCTCTTCTTTTTAATCCTTCTGTTACATCATCATCAAATACCGCTACTGTTGTACATCTATCATTAGGATGTATCGGTGGATAATTTTTTCCGTGGTTGTCTATCTTTTAAATTAAATACTTTATTGTCTAGTTCTGCACAATGTTTGCAAGTAACATTGTCTAATGTTGCTATAAATCTATATTTTTCTATATCTAATTCTTCATAAGATAACATTTCCGCTTCGTTTGCAAAATGATTTACCTCTGTTCTTACTAATGTAGTAGCATTATATAAACCAACATTCATAAAACTAGATAATTCAGAAGCTATTTTTTGTATTGTTTTTCCTGACATTGTATCTGCTGTTAACTGTGTTTTTAGATAATTACCTAATTTTTCACTATTTTTCCATATTCTTTGAGAAAAATTCGCATTATCAGTCCATTTTTCATTCAATAATAGATTTATTGTTTTATTATCTATTTGAGAAAAGTTGAACCTTAATCCAGTCGCTTTTTGAACATTATATATATTATGATAATATCCTTCTTTTAGCGTCTCTACATATCTAATTTCTGTTATCTGTTGTTCTATATCTGCTAATTTCTTTAATTCTAAATCAATACTCTCTTGCAATTGTTCATATCTTGATATACGAAAAGAATAAGCAGATGAGTTGTATTTCAATAACATCTTCTGCTTAATATTTTCATTTTTTATATTGTTATTTATTGTAGTTAATAAATTTTTTCTATATGTATCTGTTTCTTTTTTATTTAATAATTGATTTAATACTTCTTTATCAAGTACATCTGATTTACTATAATTTTTATATATCCTACTAATTTCTTTATTTATGCTTTTCGTTGTTCTTTCATATGATTCTATTAAACTTTTTATAGTGTTTTCAGTCCCTTTTTCTAACCTTTTCATTAACTCTGTTTGTCTTTTTTCCCAATAATCTAGAGGTTTTCTAGCCATTTAATCACCTCTATTCTTGATTACCTTCATTGTTGTGATTATCTTCAAATCCTCCTGCATTATTAAATATCTCTTGTTGCATTTTTAATTTTTCTTTCTGTTCTTCTTTTATTCTTTGTAATTCTATGTTGACATCATCACATAAAGGATGTTTTTCAAGTTTTGTTTTTGTACTTAGTATAGTGTCATTATTTAAAGTTGTTATTTTTTCATTTTCATTAAATATTCTTGACTTATTAAATTCTATCTTAAAATCAAATTCATTTATTTCTTGTGGTATTTTACCTTGCATTTTTAAATCTTGTAATACATACCATAAAACTTCGTGTATAGCACTTGTAAGTCCTCCTATACTATCGTCAGCTTTCATATCTAAATCTGTATATAAAAATTCTAATGAAACACCACTTGGAGCTTGACCTATTAAATCTTTATTACTTGTATCTACTGCTCTGCCAAATTCATATATAAGTTCTTTTAATCCTTTTAATAATGCTTGTCTTGCTTCATATGGAATTGGCAATAATTTAGCATCTATTTTTCCAGCTGTATCATTTGTTCTTGCTACTCCATTTACTTTTAAATTCTCGATTAACGCAAGTAAATCTTCTGCACCATATCCGTTGATTAACCAAATTATTTCCTTTAAATCCTCTACTGTATTTACAAAATTACTATTTATCAAATCATAAGCATCTATTAATGGTTTTATAGGTTCTAAATCTGTCATTTTTTCTTCATTGTTTTCTATTTCAATAAATGGTACTTTACCCCAGCTGTGTTTTTCTACTCCTTTTAGATTATTTAAAGCATTATCATATATTTCTCTGTACCAATGGCATTCCGGTCTTTCTCTAGTAACATCTTCTAAATATACTGTTGTATCTCCAATTTTAGTTTCAATAAAATATCTTACTTCTTTCTCATCCCAATATTCAACATATATTCTATCTTCTGGTTTATCTCCAGTTAAATCTTGTATTGTATAAAAATGTATAAAACCTATTAAATATGTCTGTGTTTCATTATCATAAATTGGAATACATTCTTCTGATGGATATTTTTCAAATACCAATTTTCCATTTCTATAATTAGGATGTAGCCAAGCTCTGCCTTTATTACTCGCCTCTTTTACCCTGTTCTTTATAAGTTTTTCAAAGTTAGCTCCTAATATATTCCATACCATATTAGTTATCTTCTTTTCAGCATTTTTAATTTTTTCCTCTTCTTCTCCTTTAACAGGGGCATTATATGTTATAGTTATAGGTTTTCCACATACATATGTTTTCTTTTGATTTACTTGTTTCCAATAAAAGCCATGAGGTATATGTTCATCCGACTTGTTTTCATTGACAATTTTCTTTTTGTTTCCTGTTTTTTGGTCAAACACTGTATAACTTTTTAAATCTTTTTTTAATATATCGTTTTTATCTCGAAAATATCGTTCGCCTTCTAGCATTTTTCTTTTTACATCTGACATATTAAATTGAGTTATTAGTTCTTTAATTATTTTACTTTCTATAGCCATTATTTGCCTCCTAATTTCTTAAGTATAAGTCATCACTACCATACCTTAGTGCATCTATATAGTGATTGTTTTTATCTTCTGGAATATTCAATGGATTATCTTGCTTGTCTGTTTTCCATCTATATAAGCCTAATTCATTTATTAGTCCTTTACATTTAGGGTCTACTATTATTTCAAATCCTTTTAACCACTTAATTCCATGTAATATACTATCTGGTCCTTTTTGTGCTGGTATTGCATTTATTCCTAAATTATTTAATTCTGCTATACTTTTTGGTTCTGCTGCATCAGCTTTTATTAATGCATATGGTTCTATTCTTTGTTTTAATTCATTTGCTAACATTTCATTTGTTAGTTCTGTAGCTCCAAATTCATCAAAAACTACAATTCTTTTTGCTTTTAAATCTACATTGAACTGCAAAAAAGCAGAAGGGTCTGAACTGTATCCAAAGTCCAAACCTCTTCTGATTAATTCAAATGTATTTTTATATTTTTCTGTATCTTCTATATGCCAATTTCTAAATATTAAACCTTTGCTTACACCCGGCATTCCTAAACCTGATGTTTTGTAATCTTCATAATCTTCTTTTTTCTTTTTTTCATATCTTGCATAGTCTTTAACATCCAAAAATTCATTTAATTTATAATTTGTTATCATTAATAGTTGACTTACTTTTTCTTTTACCATTTTGCCTTGATATTCAAATTCTTGTTCATCTTCAACTATTAGTTCTTGTTTACCTTTTTCTATTAGTATTTGTTCGTTTGGCGTTAGTTTGCTTGTTAATTCTTTTACAATAAAATGCTGTTCATTCCAAGGGTTGAAACTTGCCACAGTTTGATTAAAATATCCTTCTGGCATTTTGCCTCTTATAGACATTTTTACTTTATCATATGTATCTTTTTTATCTATTTCAAAGGCTTCTTCAAACCAACCGCCAACATAAAACTAAATCAGGATCATCTATTGTTATTGAAGCTAATTTTTCCCAGTCATCTAATCCTCTAAAAAATATTTTTTGCCCTGTGTATTTATTTACTGCTAATAGTGGATTTGTTGTAAATTTCCATTCATCATAAACTTTTAGCTTTTTAGATGCCCATACTAGGTCTGCATATACGCTGTCTTTTATTGTAAGTGCCGTATATCTCATTGTTAATAGACAAGCTCTAGGATATTGTTTTAGTAGTTTCATCCATCTTAAAGCTATAGTTTTTGATTTTTTACTACCTTTTGACCCCATTATTATAGCTTCATCACCTTTGAAGTTCCAAAATGTGGCATATCCTTTTCCAACCAGTTCCTGCAAGCTTATTTTTTCTTTATTCATTTACATCATCTACTAATTCTACTTTTGATTCTGCTGTTATTTCTGCTTTTTCAACTGGTTTAAATCCTGCTCTATCTAATACATCTTTTATTGCTTGTATTTGTATGTTTTCATTTTTACTATTTAATAATTTTTTTAATTTCTGTTGTGCTTCTATTGCAAGTGAACCAAAGTTTTCTCTCATCTGTTTTTGTATTTCTTCTTTAAATTCTTTGTTTCTTTTCCATTCAGATATTGTATTTTCACTAATTTGGATTTCTTTTGCAATTTGTTTCTGTGTTTTGCCACTGGTAACCATTAATATTATGCACTTTTGTTGCTTTTCATTTAACATTAGTTCACCTCCTAAAAATCACGATTTATACAAGTTTTATTCAATAATTTTATTTCCAGCATATATAATTGTTGTTTCTGCTTTATTGTTGCTTTTTGGTTTATATCTAAAACAATAATCATAGTACCTGCATTGTTCACATCTTCTTTTCATGCAATTTGCATAGTTAATATCTTTCATATTCTATTCCTCTTCTGTGCATGTTAATTTGCCATCTACTCTTCTTATTATTTTGCAGTCTATATTCTTTGTACATTTGCTACAGTTTTCTTTTTTATACTTTTCTATTCTTTCTTGATTAGTCATATGTACATCTCCTTTTTTGTTTATAAAACACTATGTAATGATATGAAGAGTTGTATTTCCTCAGATTTACAACCCCCTGTTTCCAGAATTTTATTTATATCACTACATACTATTTTATAAACACTACGAAATATGTAAGTTATATATAATTGCACTCTAGAACTGAACAGCTACTATTTGCCATTCTGCTATATATGTTTACATACTTCGTACTACCTATAAAAAGTAATATGTGCGGATACTTTATAGTCCACCCGCAAAGCCACTCCAAGGATTTTATTTCCGACATACCTTTATAACTGTCCTGGTCTAGGTTGAAGGAGTCGAACCTTCAATCTCAGGTGTCCAAGACCCGCATCTTACCATCAAGACTTAACCTAGATATTAGAACTCGCTAGGAAAGTTCTGTAATAATAATTTTAAGGGGTTTATTATAAACAAAGTGCAAACAGCTAATCTATATTATCA
>ERZ837380.4678-NODE-4678-length-11217-cov-2.627934_pt1 | contig 11217 bp, 6 predicted proteins | sample MGYA00519685_ERZ837380 | MGnify/ENA primary metagenome ERZ837380 (study PRJEB31850, sample SAMEA3708817) | human gut metagenome | biome: human gut; feature: human-associated habitat; material: faeces | place: China | collected 2014 ...
GCAGCGCCGCGCCCGCCATCGCATAGGTTTTAGTGAACGCCAGCGGGCCAAACAGACGCCCTTCCTGCCCTTCCAGGGTGAAGATCGGGATAAACGACAACGTGATAATCAGCAGACTGATAAACAGCGCCGGCCCCACTTCAACAGATGCATCGGTAATCACCTGCCAGCGCGTTTTATTATCCAGCGTGGCGTCAGGATGCTGGTGCTGCCACTCTTCCAGCCGTTTATGCGCATTCTCGATCATGACGATAGCAGCATCGACCATCGCCCCGACGGCAATCGCAATGCCACCCAACGACATAATATTGGCATTCAGTCCCTGGAAGTGCATGACAATAAAAGCAATACACAACCCCAGCGGCAACGAAATAATCGCCACCAGCGCCGAGCGCACATGCCAGAGAAACAGCGCACAGACTACCGCCACCACAATAAACTCTTCCAGCAACTTGCCACTGAGGTTGTCAATGGCGCGGTCAATGAGCTGGCTGCGATCGTATGTTGTAACTATCTCCACGCCTTCCGGCAGACTGCTTTTCAGCGTTTCCAGTTTGTCCTTCACGGCAGCGATCACTTCACGGGCGTTTTTGCCGGAACGCAGGATCACCACCCCGCCCGCCACTTCGCCTTCGCCGTTCAGTTCGGCAATGCCCCGGCGCATTTCCGGTCCAATCTGGACCTTCGCAACATCACGCAGATAAACGGGCACGCCATTTTCACTGGCTTTTAAAACGATGTGATTAAAGTCGTCGAGCGTTTGCAGATATCCGCTGGCGCGCACCATATATTCCGCTTCCGCCAGTTCGATCGACGAACCGCCCGCTTCCTGGTTTGAAGCATCCAGCGCGCTTTTTACTTCGGCGAGACTGATGCCATACTGCGCCAGGCGCTGAGGATCGATAACCACCTGATACTCTTTCACCACACCGCCCACCGACGCCACTTCCGCAACGTCAGGGATGGTTTTTAGCTCATATTTGAGAAACCAGTCCTGCAATGAGCGTAAATCGGCCAGATCGTGCTTACCGCTGCGATCTACCAGTGCATATTCATAGATCCAGCCAACGCCCGTGGCGTCTGGCCCCAGCTCGGCGCTGACTCCCGCAGGCAGCTTACCCTGTACCTGGTTGAGGTATTCCAGCACCCGCGAACGCGCCCAGTACGGATCGGTACCATCTTCGAAAATGACATACACATAAGAGTCGCCAAACTGCGAGAAACCGCGCACTGTCTTCGCGCCAGGTACCGACAACATGGTGGTGGTTAGCGGATAAGTCACCTGATTTTCAACGATTTGCGGTGCCTGACCGGGATAGCTGGTTTTAATAATCACCTGTACATCAGAGAGATCCGGCAGCGCATCCACTGGCGTGTTAATGATGGTCCAGGTGCCCCAGATACTCAGAAATAACGCGCCCATCAGCACCAGAAAACGGTTCGCCACCGAGCGACGAATAATCCATTCAATCATTGGTTATTCCCTCAATACGCATGGGTAGCACTTTCAGAGCGCATCCGCTCCAGTGCGCCAGAAATATTGGCTTCAGAATCAATCAGGAACAGGCCGCTGGAAACCACCTTTTCACCTTCCGCCAGACCAGAGCGTAACGCGGTGACGCCTTGCGATGCCTGGAAAACGGCAACGCGTTTCGGTACAAAGCGCCCGTCGGCATCAACGGTAATCACCCGCTGTTCGTTGCCGGTATCAATCAGCGCCTGTGACGGAATGAGCAGCATCGGTTCGCTGGCGGTATTGAGTTGCAACCAGGCGTTCATGCCCGGTTTTAGCGCCTCGTCGGCGTTGTCGACTTCCAGACGCAGTTGCAGCGTGCGGGTCGCGGCATCCACGCCGGGTAGCAGCGTCCATTTGCGAATGGTGAGTGTTTTATCAGGTCGCGCCGGAACGGTGAGCGTAAACTGCGAGGCATCTTTCACCAGCCAGGCGATGGACTCCGGGATCGCAGCAGTGACCCACACCGGGTCCATACCCTGAATTTTCGCGACCACGTTATCTTTGGCGATATTCATTCCCGCGCGCAGATCAAACGCGGTGATCACGCCATCAATGGGCGCTTTGAGCGTAAAGCGAGTCTGGATTTTTTGCGTGGCGATCAGGCGGCGAATATCCGCCTCCGGCATTCCCGCCAGTCTCAGCCGCTCAAGAATGCCTTCAGTCTGGGTCGCCGTACCGCCGGTTTCGCGCAGCAGTAAATACTCACTCTGCGCTTCCACCCAGTCGGGAATGGTCAGGTCGAGAAGCGGTGTGCCCTTTTGTACTTTATCGCCCACGGTAAGCGGATACACCTTATCGATAAACCCGGCAGCGCGAGCCTGCACAATGGCATACTGATACTCGTTGTAACTGACATTCGCCGGGAAACTCTGGGCAAAAGTCAGCGGCCCGCGCGTGACGGTCGCCGTTTTCACCCCCAGATTCTGCGTCTGGGTCGGGTCAATGCGTACACCAGACGCAGAACTCTCTTCATCGGCATATTTCGGCACCAGATCCATATCCATAAACGGCGATTTACCTGGTTTATCGAACCGCGTATTGGGATACATCGGGTCGTACCAGAATAAGATTTTACGTTCTGCGGTCGACGTTTTTTCTGCGGGCGGTTCAGCCTTTGCAAACCAGTTAAAACCTGCCGCAGAAATAATACCGCCCGCAATCATGCTGCCGATAATAAGCGCGATTTTTTTCATCTCATTAAACCTGGGTTACTGGCTGACTTTAATATCCTGTAATAAAGAAAGGTTGCCCTGCTGGACAAAATTAAACGCTACTTTATCGCCGGTTTTAATTTCGCTCATTTTCGTCTGCGGGGTGATGGTAAAGCGCATGGTCATCTCCGGCCAGTTCACGGCAGCAATCGGATCGTGATGGATGGTGATTTTTTTGCTTTCCAGATCAACACCTTTTACCACGCCAGTGGCGCTAATAACCTGTGGTTGTGCTTCGCTCATGGTTTCATGATGATGTTCGTTAGCCTGGGCATTAAAGCCAATAACGGTAAACAGACTGAACATTGCGACTTGCAGTGCTTTTTTCATTTATTCTCTCCTGGAGTTAAAAATTATTGCTGCCAACCGCCCCCTAAGGCGGTATATAAAGAAATTTCGTTAACCTGACGGGCATAATTCAGGTCAAGTAAGGTTTGTCGGGTTGCAAATAAAGAACGCTCGGCATCCAGCACTTCCAGATAACTTACCGCGCCGTGCTGATATAATGCCCGCGCCCGTTGCAAAGTAATTTGCAGCGACGCCAGATAACGCTGCTGGGCGCTGATTTGATCGTTCAGGCTTTGACGTAATGCCAGCGCATCTGCCACTTCTTTAAAGGCGTTCTGGATTTTCTGTTCATAATTCACTACCGACTGCTGCTGGCGAATTTCGGCGATATCCAGATTGGCCTGGTTGCGTCCGGCATTAAAAATGGGGATCTCAATTTTGGGTATAAAATTCCACATCCCGCTGCTGGCGTTAAATAATGACGACAGATCGCTGCTGGCGGTCGATATTCCGCTGGTCAGGCTGATAGACGGGAAAAATGCCGCGCGTGCAGCGCCAATATTGGCATTAGCCGCCATTAACGCGTGTTCAGCTTCCATAATATCCGGGCGCTGCAATAAGATTTGCGACGACAAGCCCGCCGGTAATTTAACGCTTTGCAGACTGTCGCTGTTTACTGTCTGCGCTTGCGGCAGCTTGCCGTAGCTTCCCAATAACAGTTGCAATGCATTATTCGCCTGCGCCAGTTCCCCCTGACGTTTAGCGATGTCGCTGCGGGTACTTTCTATCACCCCGCGAGCCTGTTCTAGCGCCAGAACATTGCTGCTACCGGTCAACAGTTGTTTTTCGACAAACGCATATGACTGCTGATAATTACGCAGCGTTTCTTCGGCTATTTGCAATTGCGCATACGCCAGTTGCTGATTGAAATAGCTTTGCGCGACATTAGAAACCAGCAGAATATGCACCGCGCGCTGAGCTTCCTCAGTGGCTAAATAATTTTGTCGCTCGGCTTCGCTCATGTTCTTTAAGCGACCGAAAAAATCGAGGTCAAGGCTGGCGTTAAGGCCGGTCGAAAACTCCCGTGTCGTGGCGGTATTCCCTTTAAGATTACCGCTCCAGCTGCCGCTGCCCTCGCCATTGAGCTGTGGGTAGCGGTCGGCATCGGTCAGACGATATTGCGCCCGTGCCTCCTGCACTTTCAGCGCCGCCATGCGTAAATCCCGGTTATTCACCAACGCCTCGCTAATCAGCGTCTTCACCTGATTATCAACAAAAAAGGTGCGCCAGCCCGCGTTCTGGTAGTTATCTGCTGCGTTAACCAGGCCGTTCTGGCTGAGTGAGAACTGCTGCGGCACGGGCATTGCCGGACGCTGATAATCCGGTGCCAGTGAACAACCGGTTAGCGCAAGGGCCACACAAAATGGCAGAAGTTTACAAGGAGACATAGGCTCATAATTTCTGGTGATTTTATGCCGCCAACTTTACTCGCCAGGCTCTGATTTTCCGGTGACAGGAAAATGACAAAATTGTCATTTTGCCAATAAGCGATTGCCATCTGATCCCGCTACTCTAGAATTGCCCGGGCAACATGCGGAGGAAATATGAAACTGTTGATTGTCGAAGATGAAAAGAAAACCGGAGAATACTTGACCAAAGGGTTAACCGAAGCCGGTTTTGTGGTCGATTTGGCCGACAACGGGCTGAATGGCTACCATCTGGCGATGACCGGAGATTATGACCTGATAATCCTCGATATTATGCTGCCGGACGTGAACGGCTGGGATATCGTGCGCATGTTGCGTTCCGCCAATAAGGGGATGCCGATTCTGTTGCTTACCGCGCTTGGCACCATTGAACATCGCGTCAAGGGGCTGGAGTTGGGGGCGGATGACTATCTGGTTAAGCCGTTCGCTTTTGCTGAACTGCTGGCGCGGGTGCGCACTCTACTGCGGCGCGGGGCGGCGGTGATTATCGAAAGTCAGTTTCAGGTTGCCGATCTGATGGTCGATCTCGTCAGCCGCAAAGTCACCCGTAGCGGCACGCGCATCACGTTGACCAGTAAAGAATTTACTTTGCTGGAGTTTTTCCTCCGCCATCAGGGTGAAGTGCTGCCCCGCTCGCTTATCGCCTCGCAGGTGTGGGACATGAATTTCGACAGCGACACTAACGCCATTGATGTGGCGGTGAAGCGGCTACGCGGCAAAATCGACAACGACTTTGAGCCGAAGCTGATTCAGACCGTGCGCGGCGTGGGCTATATGCTTGAGGTGCCGGATGGTCAGTAAGCCATTTCAGCGCCCGTTTTCGCTGGCAACCCGTCTGACCTTTTTTATCAGCCTGGCCACCATCGCGGCGTTTTTCGCCTTTGCATGGATCATGATCCACTCAGTGAAAGTGCATTTTGCCGAGCAGGATATTAATGATTTAAAAGAAATTAGCGCCACCCTTGAACGGGTACTTAATCATCCTGACGAGACGCAAGCCCGACGCTTAATGACGCTGGAAGATATCGTCAGTGGTTATTCCAACGTGTTGATTTCCCTGGCAGATAGCCACGGCAAAACGGTGTATCACTCCCCCGGTGCGCCGGATATCCGCGAGTTTACGCGTGACGCCATACCCGATAAAGACGCTCAGGGTGGCGAGGTGTATCTCCTTTCCGGCCCGACGATTATGATGCCAGGCCACGGTCACGGGCATATGGAACACAGCAACTGGCGGATGATTAACTTGCCGGTTGGCCCGTTGGTGGACGGCAAACCGATTTATACGCTCTACATCGCGCTTTCGATCGATTTTCATCTTCATTACATAAATGATTTGATGAATAAACTTATTATGACCGCATCGATCATCAGCATCCTGATCGTCTTTATCGTGCTGCTGGCGGTACATAAAGGCCACGCGCCAATTCGCAGCGTCAGCCGTCAAATCCAGAACATTACCTCGAAAGATCTCGACGTTCGCCTCGATCCACAGACCGTGCCCATTGAACTCGAACAACTGGTGCTGTCGTTCAACCATATGATCGAGCGTATCGAGGATGTCTTTACCCGCCAGTCCAATTTCTCAGCGGATATCGCTCACGAAATTCGCACACCAATTACGAATCTCATAACGCAAACGGAAATCGCCCTCAGCCAGTCGCGCAGCCAGAAGGAGCTGGAAGATGTGCTCTACTCTAATCTCGAAGAGCTGACTCGAATGGCGAAAATGGTCAGCGATATGCTGTTTCTCGCTCAGGCCGATAACAACCAGTTAATCCCCGAAAAGAAAATGCTCAACCTGGCGGATGAAGTCGGCAAAGTGTTCGATTTTTTCGAGGCGTTAGCGGAAGATCGCGGCGTGGAGTTGCGGTTTGTTGGTGACGAGTGTCAGGTTGCGGGCGATCCGCTGATGTTGCGTCGGGCGTTAAGCAACCTGCTTTCGAACGCCCTGCGTTATACGCCACCCGGAGAGGCAATTGTTGTGCGCTGCCAGACGGTCGATCACCAGGTGCAAGTTTCCGTCGAAAACCCCGGTACGCCCATTGCGCCCGAACACTTACCGCGATTGTTTGACCGTTTCTACCGCGTTGATCCTTCCCGCCAGCGAAAAGGCGAAGGTAGCGGCATTGGGCTGGCGATAGTGAAATCAATTGTTGTCGCGCATAAAGGCACGGTTGCAGTAACGTCAGATGCGCGGGGAACAAGGTTTATGATCAAACTACCGGAGAAAGGTTAATTAGTTAGTTCAAACTCAAAGAGTGATGTATCGCCTTCTGTTATTATTTATCAATAAAACAGGGAAGACCTTATTGGTCGTCTGAAATCGAAGGTTATTCATTTTCGGATATTTACGAGATATTTAGATATGCAATTTAATCAAATTCGTGTTTCTACCAATTGTAGAGCACAATGCTATTACTAAATTTTCATCACAATAAAAGAATCGGCTATAATATAAAGCGCAGTCAGGCATCATTAATCTCTATATTATTCACACAATCTATTTATCAAGTGAATTTGATAAATTCCTAATTTAAAATATTCACTATTAAGCCAGCGTCTAACGACGTTAAGATGGCAATGTGCAGATCATGTTATCAGGGTGGGGCGGTAGCGTATATTCCTTATACAAACCATCATTCATTTCAATAATGTTTATTGAGTTATTTATTATTGTGAATAAAAAGACATTACAAATATTGGTTTGACTTTGCATATCAGGTTTTTTATTACTCGCTGTAATGTACGAGCCTGTCGTGAATAACGTCGAGAACCCATCCGTTGCGTTTGTGATTATTTTGTTGACTAAACAGACACCCGTTTCTCTGAAGTAAAATCCCAGACTAAATCATCACATAACCATGACATTTTTCTGATATTCCCCGGTAACGCCAGATGTCGACTCGCTTATCTCATCCGCCCGACATGTTGTACATGCAATATGTGCGGATTATTATTCATTTTCACGGAGGTTGCTATGTCAACCGGATTACGTTTCACACTGGAAGTGGACGGCCTGCCGCCGGATGCTTTTGCGGTGGTTTCCTTTCATCTGAACCAGTCACTCTCTTCGCTCTTTTCCCTCGATCTCTCCCTGGTCAGCCAGCAGTTTCTCTCCCTTGAATTTGCGCAGGTGCTGGACAAAATGGCCTACCTGACGATATGGCAGGGCGATGAAGTACAGCGCCGGGTGAAAGGCGTGGTGACCTGGTTTGAACTCGGGGAGAACGACAAAAACCAGATGCTGTACAGCATGAAGGTGCACCCGCCGCTGTGGCGTGCCGGTCTGCGCCAGAACTTCCGTATCTTCCAGAACGAGGACATCAAAAGCATCCTCGGCACGATGTTGCAGGAAAACGGGGTGACCGAATGGAGTCCGCTGTTCAGCGAGCCGCATCCTTCCCGTGAGTTTTGTGTCCAGTACGGTGAGACTGATTACGATTTCCTGTGCCGGATGGCGGCGGAGGAAGGCATCTTCTTTTATGAGGAGCATGCTTACAAAAGTACCGACCAGAGCCTGGTGCTGTGCGACACAGTCCGCCATCTGCCCGAATCTTTTGAAATCCCATGGAACCCGAACACCCGTACCGAGGTGAGCACCCTATGCATCAGCCAGTTCCTCTACAGCGCACAAATCCACCCATCTTCCGTGGTGACCAAAGACTACACCTTTAAACGCCCCGGCTGGGCCGGACGTTTTGAACAGGAAGGCCAGCACCAGGACTACCAGCGCACGCAGTATGAAGTGTATGACTACCCCGGACGTTTCAAGGGTGCCCACGGGCAGAACTTTGCCTGCTGGCAGATGGATGGCTGGCGAAACAACGCAGAAGTGGCGCGCGGAACAAGCCGTTCGCCGGAGATATGGCCGGGACGGCGAATTGCGCTGACGGGGCATCCGCAGGCGAACCTGAACCGGGAATGGCAGGTGGTGGCAAGTGAACTGCACGGCGAACAGCCACAGGCGGTGCCAGGACGGCAGGGAGCGGGGACGGCGCTGGAGAACCATTTTGCGGTGATCCCGGCAGACAGAACATGGCGACCACAGCCGTTGCTGAAACCGCTGGTGGACGGCCCGCAGAGCGCCGTCGTGACGGGACCGGCAGGAGAAGAAATCTTCTGTGATGAACATGGCCGCGTGCGGGTGAAATTTAACTGGGACCGTTATAACCCGTCAAACCAGGACAGTTCATGCTGGATCCGTGTGGCACAGGCGTGGGCAGGCACCGGCTTTGGCAACCTGGCGATACCGCGAGTGGGTCAGGAGGTGATTGTGGACTTCCTCAACGGCGATCCGGACCAGCCGATTATTATGGGGCGCACCTACCACCAGGAAAACCGCACCCCCGGCAGCCTGCCGGGAACAAAGACGCAAATGACCATTCGTTCAAAAACCTATAAGGGCAGCGGGTTTAATGAACTGAAGTTTGACGATGCGACAGGGAAAGAACAGGTCTACATCCACGCGCAGAAGAACATGAACACCGAGGTGCTGAATAACCGCACCACGGATGTGATAAACAACCATGCTGAAACCATTGGCAACAATCAGATGATTGCGGTTACCAACAATCAGATACAGACGGTGGGTGTCAACCAGATAGAGACGGTGGGCAGTAACCAGATAATTAAAGTGGGTTCTGTTCAGGTGGAAACGATTGGACTTGTTCGTGCGCTGACTGTGGGCGTGGCGTATCAGACGACGGTAGGTGGCATTATGAACACCTCGGTGGCCCTGATGCAGTCCTCGCAGATCGGTTTGCATAAATCGTTGATGGTCGGGCTGGGTTATGACGTCAAAGTCGGAAATAACGTTACCTTCACCGTTGGTAAAACGAAAAAGGATGATACCGGGCAGACCGCGATTTACTCCGCCGGTGAGCATCTGGAGCTCTGCTGTGGTAAGGCAAGGCTGGTGCTGACGAAGGACGGACAAATTTTTCTCAACGGCACAAAAATTCATTTGCAGGGTAAGGAGCAGGTTAATGGTGACTCACTGTTGATTAACTGGAACTGTGCAGCCTCGAAATCCCCACCGAAGACCCCTGATGAAAAGCAGGATACGCCGGATATGAGAGAGTACTGATCCCGTACCTGTTCAGTATTCAGTAACAAACAAGCATTAAAAATAAACAGAAGAAGGAATTGAATCATGAGCGGAAAACCAGCCAGGGAAAGATCATCAGAAGTACACTTTTTGTACTAAACAATTCGCATTTTATGTTTAAAAATTGAGATATTCCTTATTACCTGAAGCTGTTTTTTATTGCTTATACATGATCAAATACTCCTTACATAATTAAGGAGAACAAAATGGAACTTAAAAAATTGATGGAACATATTTCTATTATCCCCGATTACAGACAAGCCTGGAAAGTGGAACATAAATTATCGGATATTCTACTGTTGACTATTTGTGCCGTTATTTCTGGTGCAGAAGGCTGGGAAGATATAGAGGATTTTGGGGAAACACATCTCGATTTTTTGAAGCAATATGGTGATTTTGAAAATGGTATTCCTGTTCACGATACCATTGCCAGAGTTGTATCCTGTATCAGTCCTGCAAAATTTCACGAGTGCTTTATTAACTGGATGCGTGACTGCCATTCTTCAGATGATAAAGGCGTCATTGCAATTGATGGAAAAACGCTCCGGCACTCTTATGACAAGAGTCGCCGCAGGGGAGCGATTCATGTCATTAGTGCGTTCTCAACAATGCACAGTCTGGTCATCGGACAGATCAGGACAGATGAGAAATCCAATGAGATTACAGCTATCCCAGAACTTCTTAACATGCTGGATATTAAAGGAAAAATCATCACAACTGATGCGATGGGTTGCCAGAAAGATATTGCAGAGAAGATACAAAAACAGGGAGGTGATTATTTATTCGCTGTAAAAGGAAACCAGGGGCGGCTAAATAAAGCCTTTGAGGAAAAATTTCCGCTGAAAGAATTAAATAATCCAGAGCATGACAGTTACGCAATGAGTGAAAAGAGTCACGGCAGAGAAGAAATCCGTCTTCACATTGTTTGCGATGTCCCTGATGAACTTATTGATTTCACGTTTGAATGGAAAGGTCTGAAGAAATTATGCGTGGCAGTCTCCTTTCGGTCAATAATAGCAGAACAAAAGAAAGAGCCAGAAATGACGGTCAGATATTATATCAGTTCTGCTGATTTAACCGCAGAGAAGTTCGCCACAGCAATCCGAAACCACTGGCACGTGGAGAATAAGCTGCACTGGCGTCTGGACGTGGTAATGAATGAAGACGACTGCAAAATAAGAAGAGGAAATGCAGCAGAATTATTTTCAGGGATACGGCACATCGCTATTAATATTTTGACGAATGATAAGGTATTCAAGGCAGGGTTAAGACGTAAGATGCGAAAAGCAGCCATGGACAGAAACTATCTGGCGTCAGTCCTTGCGGGGAGCGGGCTTTCGTAATCTTGCCCTGAATACAGGACTGAGTATCAAAAAGCCGGTTAACTGAAACTGTCCAGGTTTTGGGGGTCAGTTCATAAACGCCTTATCCGGCCTAAAAACAACTAAAATTCAATAAATTGCACCGATGCGTAGTCCCTATAAGCTTACGCATCGGGCAATTGTATTTACGCCATTGTCCCAATCGTCTTCCTGAATCGCAGCAGCGCAATGGTGAAAAATGCGCCGCCAATTGCCATCAGCGTCAGGAACTGCGGCCAGACGA
>ERZ837380.4683-NODE-4683-length-11203-cov-7.338715_pt1 | contig 11203 bp, 5 predicted proteins | sample MGYA00519685_ERZ837380 | MGnify/ENA primary metagenome ERZ837380 (study PRJEB31850, sample SAMEA3708817) | human gut metagenome | biome: human gut; feature: human-associated habitat; material: faeces | place: China | collected 2014 ...
GGCGGCCTGAGCTACGGCTGGAACTGGCTTGATCAGGGTGTCGGCATCGACGGCATCTACGATCTGGCATCCGGTTCTCGTGTAAGCCGTTTCGCTGACCTCAGCAAGGAAGTCGGCGACAACATGGACTTCATCTACCTCGACGTGTGGGGCAACAACACCTCCGGCGCCGAGGACTCGTGGGAAACCCGCAAGATGAGCCAAATGATCAACCAGAACGGCTGGCGTATGACCACCGAATGGGGTGCCGGCAACGAGTATGACGCAACCTTCCAGCACTGGGCCGCCGACCTTACCTACGGTGGTTCCGGCATGAAGGGCGAGAATTCTCAGGTCATGCGCTTCCTGCGCAACCACCAGAAGGACAGCTGGGTCGGCGACTACCCGTCGTACGGCCAGGCCGCGAACGCCCCGCTGCTCGGCGGCTACAGCATGAAGGACTTCGAAGGCTGGCAGGGACGCAACGACTACGCCGCGTACATCAGGAACCTGTACACGCACGATGTGTCCACCAAGTTCATCCAGCACTTCAAGGTCGTCCGCTGGGTCAACAGCCCGCTCGACGCCACCTCCGTGAAGGATGCCTCCGTCAACAACGGCAACGAGCAGATCACGCTGAAGGACGACCACGGCAACGTCGTCGTCCTGTCCCGTGGCTCCAACGACACCAACAACGGCGCGTACCGCAACCGCACCATCACGCTCAACGGCATCACCGTGGCGTCCGGCGCGGTCTCCCCGGGCAACAGCAACACCGTCAAGGGCACTGAGTCCTACCTGCTGCCGTGGCTGTGGGACGTGAACACCGGCAAGCTCGTCAAGTCCTCCGATGAGAAGCTGTACCACTGGAATACCCAGGGCGGCACCACCGAGTGGACCCTGCCGAAGGATTGGCAGAACCTCGCCTCCGTCAAGGTGTACCAGCTCACCGACCAGGGCAAGACCAACGAGAAGACCGTCGCCGTCTCCGGCGGCAAGATCTCGCTGACCGCCGAGGCCGAGACCCCGTACGTCGTGACCAAGGGCTCCGAGAAGCAGATCTCCGTCAAGTGGAGCGAAGGCATGCACGTCGTGGACGCCGGCTTCAACGGCGGCCAGAACACCCTCAAGGACAACTGGGCCGTCTCCGGCACCGGCAAGGCCGAAGTCGAAGGCACCAACAACGCCATGCTGCGCCTGACCGGTGACGTGAAGGTCTCCCAGAAGCTCACCGACCTGACCGCGGGCAAGCGTTACGCGATCTACGTGGGCGTGGACAACCGCACCAACTCCCCGGCCAAGATCACCGTGACCAACGGCACCAAGGTCCTCGCCACCAACGAGACCGGCAAGTCGATCGCCAAGAACTACATCAAGGCGTACGGCCACAACACGTACTCGAACACTGAAGGCGGCAGCAGCTACTTCCAGAACATGTACGTGTGGTTCGTGGCTCCGGAAAGCGGCGACGTCAAGGTGACGCTCTCGCACTCCGGCGCATGCGACAACACCGACCATGTGTACTTCGATGACGTGCGCGTGCTTGAGAACGGTTACAAGGGCCTGACGCTCAACGCTGACGGCACCCTGAAGACGCTCACCAACGACTTCGAGGACAATGCCCAGGGCATCTGGCCGTTCGTGGTCTCCGGCTCCGAAGGCGTCGAGGACAACCGTATCCACCTGTCCGAGCTGCATGCCCCGTTCACGCAGGCCGGCTGGGATGTCAAGAAGATGGACGACGTGCTCGACGGCAAGTGGTCCGTCAAGGCCAACGGCCTGATCCAGAAGGGCACGCTGATCTACCAGACGATCCCGCAGAACGTCAAGCTGGAACCGGGCGAGACCTACAAGGTGTCGTTCAAGTACCAGTCCGGCTCCGACGACATCTACGCCATCGCCACCGGTGACGGCGAGTACAACGCCAGCACCGTCAAGCTCACCAACCTGAAGAAGGCCCTGGGCGAGGACGGCACGGCCGAGTTCGAGATCACCGGTTCCATCACCGGCGACAGCTGGTTCGGCATCTACTCGACCTCCACCGCTCCCGACCTGCAGAACACGTCCGATTCCGCCGCCGCCTTCGGTGGCTACAAGGACTTCGTCCTCGATGACCTGAAGGTCGAGCACGTGGCATCCGCCGAGCGCACCAAGGCCGACGCCGAGGCCAAGCTCAAGGAAGTCAAGGACACCTACAACGGCAAGAGCGGCGACTACTCCGCCGAAGTCTGGACCACGTACGTGAACACGGTGGCCGAGATCGAGGCGCTCATCGCCAAGGATAAGCCCGACTACACCACCGCCTACAACAAGGCTGTGGCGCTGGCCGAGTACATGAAGAACGCACCGGGCGACGACTCGAACGATGCGTACGACGTGGCGACCGACGCCTACACCGTCGAGGCGGGCAGCCAGCAGGCACTGTCGGGCGGCAATGAGGGCCCGGCAAGCCTCGCCCAGGACGGCAATGCCGGCACCCACTGGCACACCTCCTGGAGCGCCAACGCAGTGTCCGCCGGTACCGCCTGGTATCAGTTCAACCTGAACGAGCCGACGACCATCGACGGCCTGCGCTACATGGCCCGCAGCGGCAGCGCGAACGCGAACGGCAAGATCAAGAAGTACAAGATTACGCTGACGCTGTCCGACGGCACCACCAAGGACGTCGTCACCAATGGCACGTTCACCACGACCAGCGGTGTCTGGCAGAAGGTCAAGTTCGACGCGGTCAAGAACGTCACCAAGGTGCGCATCACCGCTCTCGAAACCGCGGGACAGTCCGCGGGCGAGGTGAACACGTACGCCTCCGCTGCCGAGCTGCGTGTCACCACGGTTCGCGACGTGCCGAGCACCGAGGTCAAGGTCAACAAGTGCGATCTGCAGAACCTGTACGATGACGCTTCCGCCCTGACCGAGGCCACCTACACCGCCGACACCTGGAAGGTGCTCGTCGCCAAGCGCGACGCCGCCAAGAAGGTGCTGGACGACGAGAACGCCACCGCGTACGACGTGGCTCTCGCCTACCAGAACCTGAAGGACGCCATCGCCGCTCTGGAAGAGCGCGTGGACACCTCCAAGCTCGCCGGCCTGGTCGCCGATGCCGAGAAGCTCAAGGAATCCGCGTACACCAAGGATTCGTGGGCCGCGTTCAAGAAGGCTCTGGATGCCGCCAAGGCCGTCCTGAACAATGCGAACGCCACCAAGGCTGACGTCGATGCCGCGTATAACGCGCTGAACGCCGCGATGAAGGCCCTGAAGCCCGCCTCCTCCAAGCCGACTCCGAACCCGGAGACGACCGACAAGAGCAAGCTGCAGGCCACCATCGATCAGGCCAAGGCCCTGGATCTGAGCGGTTACACGAAGAAGTCCGCCCAGGCCGTGCGTGACGCCCTCGCCAAGGCCCAGAGCGTCCTCGCCGATGACAACGCCACCCAGGCTGACATCGACGCCGCGCAGAAGGCCCTCGCCGACGCGATCGCCGCACTGGAGAAGGCCGATGCCAACGGCAACGCCATCTCCAAGACGGGTGCGAACGTCGCCGTCATCGGCATGGCCGGCATGATGCTGGTCGCCGCCGCTGGCGCGGTGTTCATCGCCCGCAAGCGCGCCGAGTGATATAAGTAAATAGAAATAGGTAGGTCGCCCTGTGGCTGCCTCCCTATTTTGTGTTCAATCCGTTATGGATGGCCAGGACCGCGTCATTCTGCCCCCGCCAGCGGGGGCAGAATGACGCGGTCCCTTGTTTTATATTTCAGGCGTAGATGTTTCTCGGGCGCATGTCCTCCGGCAGGCCCTCCAACAGTGTCGCCATGGAGCCTTCCTCGAAGACGGAGCGGATGCCTGCGGCCAGCAGCGGCGCCACCGACAGCACGGTCATGTTATCCAGGCGCTTCTCCTGCGGCACTGGCACAGTGTCCATCAGGATGATTTCGCGGGCGCCGCAATCGCGTAGGCGCTCCACGGCCGGGCCAGACAGCAGACCATGCGTGGCGACCAGAGTCACCGAGGCGGCGCCGGAGCTGCGCAGCGTGCGCACGGCCTCGCAGATTGTGCCGGCGGTGTCGATCATGTCGTCCACCACCACGCAGTCGCGCCCCTGCACGTCGCCGATGATGCCATGCGCTTCGGCATGGTTCGGGCGCGTGATGTCGCGAGTCTTGTGGATGAACGCGAGCGGGAGCCCGCCCAGCTTGGCGGCCCACTGCTCGGAAACCTTGATGCGGCCGGCGTCGGGGGAGACGATCGTCGCCTTGTCCATAGGCACGTGGCTGCGCACGTAGTCGATCAGCACGGGCATGGCGGTCAAATGGTCGACCGGGCCGTCGAAGAAGCCCTGCTCCTGCGCGGCATGCAGGTCGACGGTGACCAGACGATTCGCCCCAGCGGTGCGGAACAGGTCGAACATCAGGCGGGCGGTGATCGGCTCGCGGCCCTGATGTTTCTTGTCCTGACGGGAGTAGCCGAGGAACGGTGCCACGACGGTGATGGACTTGGCGGAGGCGCGCTTGAGGGCGTCGATCATCAGCAGTTGCTCCATCACCCACTTGTTGATCGGGTTGGTGTGGCACTGCAGCACGAACACGTCGGCGCCTCGAACCGGCTCCGCGAACCGCACATACATCTCACCGTTGGCGAAGTCGTATGCGGTGGTGGGCAGCACGTTGATGCCGAGATATTGAGCCACTTCATTGGCAAGCTCAGGATATGCGCGGCCCGTCACCAAGGCCAGTCGCTTATCGGGTGTGCCCTCAAGGATCGCCGACATGTTTTTCCGCTCTTTCCGTCGATAGTTTCGTTACCGTTCACCGTGGTGATACGTTGCCGTACACAAACCTTATCCAATATACAAGAACCCGCCGTCCCAAGAGGAACGGCGGGTTGCGATGCTCACGGATTCTTCCACTTACGGCACGGTGCGCGCAGCAGGTGCCCCGTGCCGGGCGAAATCATTCCGATCAGTCGTCGTCCAGCGTGATGTCCAGCTTGTCGCCGTCCAGCGTGAACTGCCCGCTGATGCTGAAGCTGGTGGAACTGTCCGTCGGCTCCCAGGAGTCGTCGTAGTTCTTGTACTCGTAGGCCACCTTGGCTTCGCCGCCGTACACGTAGAAGTTGCCCGAGTCGATGCTGAGGTCATCAGTGGTGACGGTCGGGTATTCGGTGATGTTCCACGCGATGTTGCGGTAGTCGTCATCGGAACCGTACATGCTGAACGGGCAGCCTTCAGGCTGTGCATCCGTGGACTTGGCGCAGGTATCCAGCTTGTCCTTGATCTTCGCGTTGATCTCGTCTGCCAGAGCGTCGGTCGGCTCGGCAGAGATCGAGGCGGAGGATTCGGAGGAGGTGGTCAGCGTCGTCGAATCCGCGGTCAGATACTTCGACGTGACCGGTTCCACTGTGTACGAGCCCGGATACACCTTGAAGGTGTAGGTGCCGGAATCGGATGCTGTGGCGTTCTTCGCGCCGACCTTGACACCGTTGACGGTGAAGTTGGTGATGGCCGGTGACGCGTAGACGGAGATCTCCTTGACCAGCGGCGTCGTGATGTTCCAGTTCTTGAAGATCAGGAACTTGGATCCGTTCGGCGCGACCGTCAGAATGTCGGTCATGGACTTGCCGCCCAGCGTGTACGAGATCCGCATCGTGCGGGAGCCGTCCGCGTTGTCGGTGGCGGAGATGATGCGCTGGTTGCTGATCGTGGTCTTGTCGCCCTTGGAAGCCGCATTGGTGAGCAGCGTGCGCTTGCCGTTGGCGACCTGCGGGTCGGAGATGCCGTTGGCCTTGTCATAGTCGCCGGACGCGATGGCCGACAGGTAGCTCTTCACGGTGTTATCGGCGCTGAACACGGTGGAGTTGACCACTGCGTAAGCGATACCGAGCAGGGCAAGCACGCCGACGATGGCGCTGATGATGATGGCCAGCTTCTTCTGCTGCGGGGTCATGGCCTTGGCTGCAGCCGGGGCGGCGGGAGCAGCCACCGGAACGGGGGCGACAGGTGCAGCTGCAGGAGCGGCAGGAGCGCCGGCGGGAACTTGGACAGTCGGGGCACCACCTTGGGCCTGAAAGGCCGCGGCGTCGGTGCCGGCAGCGGGAACCCCCTGAACCGGAGCACCGGGAACCGGAACGCCCTGAACGGGAACGCCCTGAACCGGGATGCCAGCTGCGGGCGCGGTCGGCGCTCCGGTGCCGGCGCCAGGCTGTCCGCCGAAGGACTGCTGCGGGCCTGTGTAGCCGGCGGCCGCGGCGACCTGTGACGGGAAGCGACCAAAGTGCGCTCCGCGTGCCGCCGCATACGCGGTGACCTCGGCGGGCGTCGGGCGGACCGTGCCGCCGACGAACAGCTTCCATGCGCCGCCCATCGATAGCACCATGGCCGGGCCGAATGTCAGCGCCACCACCTCGATCAGGAACGACCATACGGCCGCGACGAGGAAGTACCATGCCGCGATGTTCAGCGACACGTCAGAGGTATCGGACTGCATGGTGTAACCCAGCGTCACGGACGTGAACAGGAACGTGACGATCAGCCAGATCACCAGCGTGGCGACCGGAGACTTCCACGAGTGCTGCCATCCCGCATATGCCGGATCATAGATGTTGCGGGCCGCGGCGCGCAACGCAATGTAGAACGTGGTGATAAGGAACACCACGAATACCAGCCACAGCTGCCACGGTGCGCTGATGGAGCCGCCGTACTGGTTCGAGATGCCGAACAGCGACAGGTTAGCGACATAGCCGGGGACGTCGATGCCGACCGCGCCGAACGAGCCGAGCGCGAACGTCAGGAATGAAAGGTACGGCAGCAGAATCGGGAACAGCATGAACATCTGGCCGTTGTGCAGGTTGCTGGACAGCATGATCAGGCAAATGAAGCCGATCACCGTGAACACGACCGCGTAGATGAACGCCGCATCAAGCAGCGTGCGCACGAAGCCGCGCGTGCGGTGAGCCCACTTCCAGGCCGCGGTGAACACGTTGTTGGAATCCGAGGCGTACTGGGCGAGCAGATAGCCGAAGAACGCGCCGATCGCGGCGAGCAGCAGCGTCATGAAATACGTACGGGCGGAGACGCCGGTCAGGATGGCCTTGGCCTGAATGCCGCCCATGCTGCCGGCTCCCAGCGTCAGCGGGAAGATCGCGGCGAGAATCAGATAGACGAATCCCATCATGACGCCGACGATGACGCTGCTGACGATGCCGGTCCACTTGAACCGGATGGCGAACTTACGCGCGAACCAGTATGCGCCGAACGCGGTGCCGAGAACCAGCGCCACGCCGGAAAGACCGACAGGCATCCATAGATGGCCGGACACGCCGATGGACGACAGGGAGAGGTTGCCTCCGGTGATGTTGGGCGACAGTTGACCGGATACGCCCAGAACCATCACCAGAATCAGGAACTGGAAGAAGTTCGGCGTCACCGTGCCGGAACCGCTGGCGTCACTCATCATGTGGGACAGGCCGGGGACCATGCTCAGCCTGGACGCCCATGATGAGCCGGCCGACAAGAAGAAGATGGAGCCGATCAGGGCCAGCGCCATCGCGCCGATCAAGCCGAAGGCAAGGCTGATTGCGGCGGTCTGCAGCGAACGCGCGGAGAACAGCTCCTTGAACATCGGGTTGGGGACGAACTGCTGCGGAGCGCCGGGCTGAACCGGGGCGCCGGGGGTAACGGGGGCAGGTGCGCCGGGGACGGGAGCACCAGGCGCGGGCGCAGCAAAAGTGCCGGGAGCCGGTGCTGCAGCCGCAACAGGTGCGGCGGCGGGAACTTCTCCGGCCGGAGCGGCGACTGGCACTTCTGCCGCCGGGACGGGAGCTGCAGGAGCTTCTTGTGCGGGGACTGGTTCGGGAACCGCCGGGAAGGCCGGCTCGGCCGCGGGCTGTTTCGCGCCGGGGAATGCGGGTGCCGGCTCGGGCTGCGGTGCCGCGGCCTGCGGGGCCGGTACGGGTTCAGGGAATGCGGCGACGGGAGCGGGTGCTTCCGGCTGAGGCGCGGCTGCGGTGCCGTGTGGGGCGGAGCTGAGCACGGTCGAATCTTCGACGTTGTCGTTGCTGTTTGCTATGGCGACCGCGAGCGTCTGCCCGCATTGCGTGCAGAATCGTGCGGCGCTGGACAGCGTGGCGCCGCAGTGAGGACATATCATAACAAGCCCCTTTCTTGGTTTGCTCTTCCCTCCTTATTGTACAGTCGCCACGTCATCTTCAGCAGCTTATTCGCGGTATCTGGGCGGGGTATATAAGGCATGTTTTCGCCCTCCCCATCGGGCAGGTAATCCGAATCCGATAGGGGCGAAAACATGCCAATGCATTCTCTGTGCCTGTGGCGTCATCTGTCCATGAATACGTTGCCATTGGCGGCGAGGCATGCCAGCACTTCCGGTTTCTTCATGTCATACGTCGTGTTGACGGTCTCTCCGGGAGCGGCATGACCCATTGCGTTCTTCTCCTTCTCGTATTGTTCGACGGTGTAGGATTTCGGCACCAGCCCGGCGCGCTTAAGGCAATCGACTGCCCCCTCCTCATGAGACGCATACAGATTGGGATTGCCGACTTGTGCCATATACAACGCGTCCACCGAATCCACGGTGGCGATTCCACACGCGTTCAAGTCCTTGGCCTTTTTTTGGATGTAGTCAAGGTCATCGGCTTTATCTGAAGGAAGTGCGTCTCCCTGCGGCTGCTGGATGCCGTTGGAGTAAGTTTTCAGTGTCGGCCTCGGATAGCCCTTGTCTTGGACGCACGTGATGTATCGGCTCCATGCGGCCTTGTAATCGGACAGACTTATTTTGCCGCTTGTCGCGGCCTTGCGCAGTGTCGCTTTCTGCGCGGGGTCCATTCCGGAGTCCTGACCGAGCAGCTGCGTCGCATAAGCCTGCAAAGATGAGGCGAGACGGTTCCCGCCCGAGCCGGAATCCGTTGCTTGGTTCGTGTTCCGTGCCGTGCCGCATCCGCACAGCATCGCAATGGAAAGCGTAATGACGGCGATGACGGCGATGGCCATCGTCACCGTACGACGGGATGCCGGAATATGCCCCATTCTTACTCCTCTTACTCCGATATGCATTATCTCAACGTATGAGAATGTCTTTTTACCAACGGGTGACACTCTTCCCTGTGACAGCACTATTGTTTGCCATGCGTATCCACAAATGCGGTCCTAGTTTCGGCGAACTCATGGTCGCACCTTTGTATTGATAGATCACAAAACCATGCAAGTTCCCGGTGTAGTACGCATTTCTATACGGCCAAGTGCCGGACACAGCTCCACTTCCGGCGAATTGCATATTCCCAAGTGCGCTACCGCTTGTCCAGCATCCAGCGTTCTTGTTTGTGCATCCCCTTGTTACGGTGATGGCGTTGACATTCATGGATGAAGGAGGAATCACGTTTAGAAGTTTGCCGGTCGATGGTTCTATGACTGCTACAGAGCCGGGCTTGGCCATGATGATTTTGCTGCCGTCTGCATCAGTGACGACTTCATATGTGGAGTCAAAGCCAGAAGCCTGCTTGGGTGACATCGATACGAACGATGCGGCGAGAGTCAGCAAAACAGCCAACAATGTTATCTGGAACCTTTTGGTTGCCGACATGATAATCTCCTCTTCGAAATTTCGTCGGTCTTCAAATTTTATATCTAAAAAGACATCTCGGTCAAATGGTTGCGGACGTCATTTGGGGTCCGTATCGCAGTATATTTGCAGGGGAATGCTGTCATGCAGTGTAACGTTGAGCGCAGGATAGTCACGAGGAGAGATTATGCGGTGTTCCCGTTGTGGTGCGAATGTCGTTGAGGGCGATAGATTCTGCGAGAACTGCGGGGCGCCCGTAGCCGTGCAGGCGGGTTCCGTGTGCCCGGTGTGCGGTCAGCAGTCGGAACCCGGCATGCGGTTCTGCCAGCAGTGCGGTGCCGAGCTGTCCGCCGGCCCGCGGCCCGCACAGCCGGTGCCGACCGCACAGCCGGTGCCTCCTGCACAGCCTTATCAGGCTGTCCAGCAGTACGCGGGACAATACGGTGCCGCCCAGCCCGGTGCCGTCTTCCCGCCGCAGGCCGTGCAGCCGCCAGCCCAACCGTCACGGCCTGGAGAGTCCGCCGGCAAGGGCAAGAAGAAGACCGCGCTGATCGTCGGCATCATCATCGCTGTACTCGTCGTGGCGCTTGTCGCCGGATTCGGCGTCTGGTGGTTCATGCTGCGTGATTCCGGCACCCAATCGGCTCAGACGCAGTCGACATCCCAGCAGAGCGGCAAGACCAAGTTCGGCGACAGCAAGGCCGCGAAAGACGACAAGCCCTGCACCGCTGCGCCCGATGCCGAGCTGAGTTCCGTCGACCACAGCGACGCCAATCTCGTCGCGCAGCTGCAGCTCACCTCCAACTGCGCGTTGACGAAGGACGGCGACACGGCGGAGTTCAAGGAATCCGACGTCAAGGTCAGCATCAAGGACGATGAAGGCAATGTCATCGCCTCGGCCGTCTTCGACTTCTCCAAGCAGCCGGTCAAGTTCAATGGCGAGACGGCCAACGTCGCGCTCGAATTCACCACGAGGCAGTACTGGCGCCCGTACGACCAGATCGAGACCGGCAGCGCCGAGGTCATCCTGCAGACCGGTCAGAGCGGCACCGGCGAGGCGGGCAGTGCGGACGGCGACGCGTTGGCAGGCTCCGACATCGACAGCGAGGACGCCGAGCGGTACGCGCAGCTTGCGTTGAGCTGGCAGCTCAAGCATGACGAATCCGCCGCATCCCGCTTTTACACCACCTACACCACGCAGCTGTCCAGCAAGAAAAACGACATGAAGGCCGACGGCAAGACCTGGCATTACGTGGACATCTACGAGCAGTTCCTGCAGCAGCGCATCAAGCACAAGAACGCGATCCTGATCTGGTCCGGCGATTACCCGACGTACACGAAGGCCGACGCTTCGACCGCGTATTACGTGATCCTGTCGGGTGATACGGTCGACTCGGTGAAGGCTGGCGACGCATGGTGCAAGTCGAACGGCTATGGTGCCGCGGATTGCGCGGTCGTGGATTTGCAGTAGGACGGATTACCCCCCTCCCCAGTCGCTTCGCGACAGCCCCCGCAAGCTGTCGCGGGCATGGCGTAGCTTAGAGAAGTTGCTGTTTTCAGCAGCGCGTATACACACTCCTGCCATGGATAGTCCATGGCCGACTAGTCCGAAGGAGGTGGGTGATGTCTGCGCATAAGTACGAACTGATGTTCATTGC
>ERZ837380.4691-NODE-4691-length-11191-cov-4.315553_pt1 | contig 11191 bp, 6 predicted proteins | sample MGYA00519685_ERZ837380 | MGnify/ENA primary metagenome ERZ837380 (study PRJEB31850, sample SAMEA3708817) | human gut metagenome | biome: human gut; feature: human-associated habitat; material: faeces | place: China | collected 2014 ...
ATCAGGGCATAACCAGACGGAACGGTATCTGATGGCCACGGGATTGGTGCGCCAGGCGGATAAAACTGCTCTGATGGCGTATAGAGTGAATAAACTGTACCGTCCGTTAACCCTTCCGGCTTATTAGCAGAATATGCTGGTGACGTATGAATAGTCACGCTGGCATTACTGGTATAATCCCATTGAATATTTACACCAGTCGCATAATTTCCGATTGCAACGTAAATATCGTAAGTATCACCAGATGTATTGACCCAGGCAAAATTTGTAAACCCTGTCGATGTGCGCTGCCATAAAGCACCAGTAATCCCCTTCGGATTACCATTACCTGCACGCAAAACAAGTTCAGATATACCTGCCTGTTGAGGTGACCCCACGTTAAATCCCGCGCCACCAATCAACGTAATTGAAACAACAGAACTCGCCTGTGGCATGGTTACCGTTGCTAATTTGAACCAACCAGCACCACCGCTGAATGACATTGTTGTTGAGTTAAGCGTACCAATATCTTTCGGCGTCAGTGTTATATCCGCTGAAAGCGCCTTACCATTCACCTTACGGGCAGAAGGTACCCGACCATTCGCATTGTCATTAGCTGCTTTCACTGCTTTCGGTGTTGCAGCAAGCGTTTCAGATGTGCTGTTGGTTGCACTACTGAGCTGGACAATTCCTTTTTGTGCCGTCGTGGCGTCCTGTGCGGTATATTTCCCGTTAGCAAGGTCATAGGCTGCCTTTACCGACTTTGGCGTTGCCGCCAGCATTTCAGATGTGCTGTTGGTCGCGTTGCTAAGCTGAACTATCCCTTTCTGTGCTGTCGTTGCATCCTGTGCGGTGTATTTCCCGTTAGCCAGGTCATACGCGGCCTTAACTGCTTTTGGCGTTGCCGCCAGTGACTCGGAAGTGCTGTTGGTCGCACTGCTGAGCTGTACTATCCCCTTTTTCGTCGTGCTCGCATCCTCAAGCGCCACGGCGGATGCAATATCCTCTGCCCGTTTTGCCGCTGTCTCGGCGCGCGTTGCCGCGGATTCCGCCGTACTTTTGCTCTGAGCTGCCGCCGTCGCACTGCCAGCTGCCTCTGTCGCCTTCGTGGATGCCGTCGTGGCGCTGCCCTTTGCTGCTGACGCCTGTCTGGTCGCCTCATCTTTTGAAGCAGACGCAGATGATGCCGATGACGCCGCTGAACTGGCTGACGATGCGGCTGCCGCCTTAGAGGAAGCAGCATTGTCTGCTGAAGTCTTTGCATTTGTTTCAGAGGTTTTTGCTGCAGAAGCAGACCTCGCTGCTGCAGTGGCTTGCTCAGTGGCTTTGCCAGCCTTCGTTGTGGCTGTTGAAGCGGATGATGCGGCGCTTTCTGCCGATTTTCCGGCGGCGGTGGCACTGGCTGAGGCCTGCCCGGCACTTGTTGACGCGGCACTGGCAGATAATGCAGCCGCTGTTTTTGAACCTGCCGCAGCTGAGGCGCTCTGTCCCGCTGCTGTTTCAGAAGACTTAGCGTTCGTCTCGGACGTTTTTGCCGCCTTCGCGGAATTTCCTGCCGCCGTTGCCGAGGAAGCTGCACTACTGGCACTTGATGATGCATTCGTTTCTGAAGATTTCGCTGCCTCTTTTGAGGCCGCCGCACCCCGTGCCGAGGTGGCAGCTTCTGACGCCTTCGTGGTCGCTGTGGATGCAGAAGTGGCTGCCGCTTTTTGTGATGCTGCGGCATTCGTTTCTGACGTTTTCGCGGCACTGGCGCTGGTAGCTGCCGCGCTTTTTGATGACTCTGCAGCAGCAGCACTTTTTGCTGCTTCACGGGCCTTTGTCGATGCCGTTCCTGCGCTGGAAGACGCTGACTGAGCCGACGACGCGGCCTGTCCGGCTGACGTGCTGGCGGCACGTGCTGAGGCTGCAGCATCGGTTGCATGAGTTGCCGCCTCGCTGGCTGATGCACTGGCATCGCTGGCTGATTTTTTCGCGGCTGCCGTATTCTGTGCAACCGCGGAGGCGTTACGTGACACCTCTTCCACCATCTGCTCAAAGCGGCGCAGTGCCTCCGGTCGGACATCATCCTCCGTCATGGCACCGAGAAAATCATTCAGCGTACCTGGTCTGGAACCTTCATAGACGGTAATGGTCCCGGCATGTGAAGGCGGAAAACCTTCAACCAGCAGGGTGACGCTGTACTGGCCATACTCAACATCCATGCTGTAACGCCCGGCTTCATCCGGATTTTCAGAGGCCACCGTGTTCACCAGTACCGTGGTGCTGTTACGCTTTGCCTTCAGTTGAATAGTGCAGTTCTGTATTGGTTTTCCCGCACCATCTTTCAGCACACCTGAGATTTTTACTGCTGCCATATCCACTCCACAAAAAAGCCCGCCTGAACCGGCGGGCTGTCATAACACTGTGTTACCTGGCTAATCAGAATTTATAACCGACACCCACGATGAAACCGTCAGTGCGCCAGTCGCCACTGCCGGAGCCTTCATAAGCAATATCAATGGCCACGGATTCGGTCGGGTTAAACTGCACGCCAGCCCCCCACGCCAGAGACGTGTTGCTGTGGCGACCGTCATCACTTCCGGTCAGCACATCGTGCGTTTTCCCCTTGTTGTCAGTTACGCGGAGATAATCCCCGGAGAAAGTCGACACACGGCTGTAAGCCACACCTGCCATCGCATAAGCACTGAACCATTCATTCACGCGTACAGATGGCCCCGCCATCATGCTGAACCAGCGGTTACGCACTGAATCTTCATGCCAGCGGGTATCGCTGTAATGCGTTTTTTGCTCATCTTTGGCATTGGCATAACTGAATGACGTCACCAGCCCCAGCGTGTCCGTAAATTCATAACGGTATTTCACGTTAATGCCCTTCAGGTCATCACTGCCTGGCATATCAGTATAGGTCTGAAGATACCCGGCGCTTAGTGTGGACTGATGCTCTGCTGCGCTCGCTGGCGTACCAGCGGCAACCAGCCAGACTACTGCGGACAGAATAACAGCACATAATTTACGCATAATTACCTCTCGCTTTTCTGCAATAAAAAAGGCGTCATTTCTGACGCCCGTATTGGGGTTATAAAATTCAGCTGATACTGATGCCTGCGGTGGCTTTCTTCATCACCACAACCAGCAAATCGCTGATACTTGCTGTGGGATACCAGCCATTTACCAGCCATGCCGATACAGAAAATTCCAGTGTCATGACACCACTGCCTGCAGGCATATCAATAACACCCGTATATATCAGCGTATTATCCAGAGCCGTTCGGTTATAAATTTCAGCACCGTTTTTTCGTACTATCAGACGGCATGAGGAGTAGATATCAGTATGATCTTGCTCATGTTTAGCGCCACTGAATGCCACCGCCGGGATAACAATTTGCCGGTCAAACGGCTGATCGTCATAAACCCTGACGGTAATGGTTCCTGATGGCCACCGCTCCGGTGCACGGGAGTCCCGGGGGAAAGCTTTGCCCACCGTTTTAACAATATCGCCTTCAATCTGGTTGGCTGACAGTTTTCCCAGAATCCGGCAGTTCTGATTAATCGTGACATTGTTGAGCGTCCCGGAGTTCGCATTCACGTTACCGCTGATATCGGCATTTTTCGCCGTCAGCCGCCCGTCCGGTGTCAGGGAAAATGCCGGAGGATTACCGCCGCTGGTAATGGTGGGAGCCGTCAGGCGTTTCAGGAACACGTCGTTCATGAATATCTGATCGCCCTGACCAACAAACATCGGCTTTGTGTTGCCATTCGCAGGATTAATCATCGCAATCCTGTCTGCCGCCAGCAGCACCTGACTCTGCATGCCGTCAGGGGTGTTTTCAATACCGGCACCAATACCCGCGATATAAAGGCGTCCGTCCTGCATCTGCTGCAGCTTCACAGCCCACATGCTGTTCAGGTTATTATTTGTATCAACCTGAACCTTCTGTATCTGCTGGATCGCTGCACTCTGGTCTTCCAGTTTCTTATTGACGGTCTGCGTGATTTCATTGCTGACATTCGTAATGGACGTCCTGATTTCAGCCAGGTCAGGCGCAAGCTGACCGTTATCAATCTGCGTCCACAACTCCTGAGCCAGATGGGTTTTCCCTATCTCTCCTTTGAAAAAATCCAGATAGCCGGATGCATCATCACTCGGCTGGCCAACAGCCTCCACGAATGCCGATTTGCCAACGGTGTTCACACTGCGGATGTAAAAATAATAATCATGGCCCGGCCTGATATTGATACTGGCAGCTATCCAGTACAGCGCCGTGCCAAGATAGCGCGCTGTGGTTTCAACCTGTCTGATATCCGCAATCCGCTTTTCCGAGAACCAGAATTCAAACTGTACCGTCGGGTCATAAACGGCAAGATGCGGCGTGGCGGTTATCTGAAAATACCCCGGTGTCAGCTCAATCCGCGACGGTGCTGCCGGTGCGGCAATCCGGAACGATACCGACGCCGGATCGCCCTGCTGCCCCCAGGCATTTGCCGCCCGGACTGTCAGCCTGTAGTTTCCCAACGCCAGTTGCGTGAAGCGGTATGTGGTTTCCGTCGTCCGGGCCGTGCTGACCAGCCGCTCACTGCCGTCATCCGCTGCCACGGTCAGGCGAAGCATAAAGCTCACGCCCTTCACCACCTTCGGCGTGTCCCAGCGCGCCAGTACCTGATATTCCCCGCTGTCTGCGGTGACTTCGGCAGTCAGGTGCTGCACCGCTGGCGGCGTGACACCATTCACCGTGCCGCTCTGGTCGCCGTCAAAGTGCGCCCCGTTATCCACGATGGCCTCTTTTTCCGGCACATGCTGCACGGCGGTGATGGCATACGTGCCGTCGTCGTTCTCACGGATACTCACACAGCGGAACAGGCGCTGGCGCAGCGTCGGCAGCTTCAGCCCCCACACACTGTATTCTGCAACGCCGTCAGGAACCCGGTTCACTTTCACCTTAAGTCCGTCGGTGACGGACTGAACCTCCACGCTGACCGGATTACCACTTCCGTCAACCAGGCTTATCAGCGTGGTACCGGAGGATGGCAGCGTGATTTCACGGTCGAGCGTCAGCGTCCGGGTCTGGCTGTTCACCGCCAGCACGCGACCACCGGTGCTGATACCGACATAGTCATCATCGCAGATTTCAATGACATCGCCCGGTACATGGCGAAGCCCTTCAGCACCCACGCTGAAATCCACGGTCTGCGTCTCCAGCAGTTCCGTTTTAATCAGCCACAGCCCGGCGCGGTGTGCCTGCCCCCGGCTGGTACAGCCAAAGGCATCCATCTTCGTGACATTACGACCGTAACGGGCAATGGCCTGCGTATCTTCAACAAGCTCTGTCGCCGTCTCCCAGCCGTTGTCCGGGTCAATCCAGTTCACCTCAACGGCATTATGGCGGTCCTTCAGGGCGCTGAAGCTGTAGCGGAACGGCGCGCCATCATCCGGCATCACCACATTACTGCGGTTATAGGTCCACACCTTATCCGACGGTCGGTCCTGCACGAACGTCAGCGTCTGCCCGTTCCATACCGGCATACAGCGCATCGCCGAGCAGAAATCACTGAGCACATCCCACGCCTTGCGCTGTGTGGTCAGGTACGCATTACAGGTGATGCGCGGCTCCGTGCCGCCAAAACCGTCCGGCACTGACTGGTCGCAGTACTGGCCGATGACATACAGCGCCCATTTGTCCACATCCGCCGCACCAAGACGTTTCCCCATGCCGTAGCGTGGATGGGTCAGCATATCCCACAGACACCAGGCCATGTTATTGCTGTATGCTGGCTTAAACGTTCCGTCCCAGATACCGCTGTATTGCCGAGTCTGCGGGTTATAGTTCGACGGCACCTGCAGAATACGCCCGCGCAGATGATAATTACGGCTCACCTGCTGGCTGCCGAACTGCTCCGAATCCACCTGTACGCCGACCAGTGCCGTGTTCGGGTAGCACTGTTTCACATCGATGATTTCGGTGTATGACGACCAGAGCGTTTTGTTCTGCAGCTGGTCTGTGGTGCTGTCCGGCGTCATCCTGCGCATCCGGATATTGAACGGGCGCGGCGGCAGGTTATCCACCACCACCGAGGCCAGATACTGCGAGGTGGTTTTGCCCTTAATGGTGATGTCTTTTTCCGTCACCCAGCCACCATTACGCTGTATCTGAACCAGCAGGCGAACTTCCGACGGATTCCGGTCCCCCTTTGAGGTGGTTTCCACCAGTGCCTGTACACCGAAGGTAAAGCGCAGACGGTCGATGTTTGCCGACGTGATGGTCCGGGTGATCGGCGTGTCATATTTCACTTCCGTACCCAGCACCGTCTCGGAGCCGGAGGATTCAAATCCCTCCGGCGGTGTCTGCTCCTGCTCACCTGCCCGGAACACCACCGTGACGCCGGAGATATTGGTATTCCCCTCACTGTCCAGCACCGGCGTACTGTTCAGCAGCACGCTTTTTAATCCATCCACCGGACCTTCAACCGGCCCTTCGCTGATGGCATCGATCACACTCAGCAACTGCGTGGACTTCAGGTTGTCCTTCGCTTCGCGCGGGGTATGCCCCTTACTGCTGCCTTTACCCATTCCTCACGCTCCATAAACGACAAAACCGCCCGCAGGCGGTTTCACATAAAACATTTTGCATCAGCGACCAATCACCACAACCTGACCACCATCCCCTTCGTCTGCCGTGCTGATCTCCTGAGAAACCACGCGTGACCCCACGCGCATTTCACCGTACAGAACAGGCAGAACATTGCCCTGAGCAACCATGTTATCCAGTGAGGAGAAATAGGTGTTCTGTTTGCCGTTATCTGTACTGGCTGCCGTGGGCGTCCTGGCTTTCGGTGCCAGCATCTGCGCCACACCGCCCAGGATCATACTGGCCCCTGCCGCATACATGCCCGATACAGCCGCGGCACCCAGCCAGCCCACAGGGTTCCACCATGCCACCGCAATCAACGCCGCCCCCAGCACCACCTGAAATACACCGCCACTTTTAGCTCCCGCCAGACGCGGCACGATATGGATCACGGCACCATTTGCCAGCGGCTCATTAAGACGGGCAGATAATTCGTTTTCGCCTGCATCACGCCCGGCAATGCGCACCTGATACCAGCCGTCATTCAGTTTCTGACGAAACGCCGGGAGCTGTGTGGCCAGCGCCCGGATGGCTTCGGCCCCCGTTTTCACACGAAGGTCGATGCGGCGGCCAAATCGTTGCAAATCCCCGTAAAGGCAGATGCGTGCCATGCCCGGTGACGCCAGAGGGAGTGTGTGCGTCGCTGCCATTTGTCGGTATACCTCTCTCGTTTGCTCAGTTGTTCAGGAATATGGTGCAGCAGCTCGCCGTCACCACAGTAAATGGCGGCATGATTCGGCACCGATGAACCAAAACAGCACAGCAGCACATCGCCCGGCTGCGCCGCTGACAACGGCACCTGATACAGCCCTGTGGCCTCCAGATTATCCAGATAGAGATTCTGACCGTGACGCCACCAGTCATCCCCGCGATGAAAATCCGGCATCTCAATCCCCGCCAGATGATAAGCATCCCGGAACAGCGTGTAACAGTCCGTCACCCCGTGCTCAAAGCGCCGTCCTGTCAGATGTGGCACACAGCGGAATTTGTGAATGTCACCCCGGCAGACCAGCCACCAGGGCAGTGCGCTTTTTATCTGCAGCCGCCGGTCAGCCTCGCTCAGCCAGGGCAGCCCACCGGGATGACTGTGGACCAGTGCCACAATCTCCCCCTGCATCTCTGCCCGCAGCCAGTCTTCCGGTGCGATACGAAAATACGCCTCCGGCTCTGCAGAAATATTCACACAAGGGATATACCACTCCCCCTCCGGCGTGCTTATCACGAAGCCGCACGACTCCGCAGGCGCACACCGCCGGGCATGCGCCAGAATCGCTGATTCAGTCTGTGTCATAAACCGGGATTTACTGCGAAAGTTTATTAATGGAAAGGAAACCGCCAAAATTGCCGACATTCCTGCGCAGTTCACTCCCGCGCATGCACTTGCTGCATCTGTCCTTACGGATATCCGTGGTGGGGTTGTCGAACTCATCCGCCACCGCAGGACCGTTATACCCGCATTCATCTCCCCGGTAATCCCACATACAGGTGTTCGCCAGCATGATGCGACCGGGAAACAGCGCCCCGTCCGTCTCGGTCGGTGTAGCCAGCACAAACGAGGCCGTCATGGCTGTCAGCTGCGACATCTGCTCCACCACCCAGCGGTCACTCAGCTCCTGCTCCGGGTCCGCCTCCGGATTGCCCGCAACGAAATTCACCGCATCCAGAAAACGGGCATACACCCGGCGGCGGACCACCGTGGCCCCCACCAGACTCTGCAGGTCTTCCGCCATCCCGGTGACCAGACCGAACAGATTGGACACCGTCAGCGACGGTCTGGCACTGCTGCCCCGGCCGTTCATCTCAAAGCCGCTGCCGTCAATCGGGTATGCCTCATACTTACGCCCCTGCCAGGTGACCGGCTCCCCTTTTTCATTCAGCTCATTACAGAAAAAATACCGCTCACCACCCTGTACCGTCAGGTCGATTTCCCAGAGTACCACCCGCGGTGACTGCTCTGACTTAACCGACTCGTTCAGACTTTCTTCGCGAATATCCTGCATCAGTTCACCACCTGCTTAAACTCCGCGCTGAACTCAACGCGCAACATCCCGACCCGTGCAGACCACCCGGCACAGGTCACCTTTATCTGCCGGTATGCATAGGGTGGCTTCCACAAAAATGCCTTCCAGCCACCGTGCTCTGCCAGGAACGCTTCCAGATGCCGGGCCTCCTCCCGGGTCACGGAAAGCGTCACCCTGTATGTTTTCAGGTCAGCATTCAGCCCTGCCGCCATACGCTGTGAGTACCCGTCACCAAAACGCACTTCACGCACCGATGGCTGCGAGTTCACCTCCATATCCGGCTTCACTTTCCAGCGAAAGGTTTTCATCCACCGCTCCCTGATAACATACCGCCATCACGCAACTGCAGCCGGAGTTCATCCTGTGCCCCCTTGCGGGCCATCTCATACACCGCTTTCATCAGCTGCGGCCCTGCCCGCCCGTTGGGGCCGTCGTTCTGAATCACCACGTGATTGTTCTGATTAAAATTAATGCCTTCCGCCCGCCGCATCTGCGCCGGACTTCCGGCACCGCCGACATAACCACCTTCCGCATAGCCCCGCATCAGGCGGTACAGATTGCCGACACCAATCCGGCTGGTCGCCTCCTTCGTGAAGACAAACTCCCCGCGATGAACAATCCCCGCAGGTTCATATTTACCCCCCGTCCCCGTAAATCCCCCGGTCGCGAAATGGAAGTTCGCCGCCGCAGCCTGAATGGCTGTACCGCCTGACGCGGATGCGCCGCCACCAACAGCCCCGCCAATGGCGCTGCCGATACTCCCGACTATCCCCACCATCGCCTGCTTCAGAAAAATCTCTGTCAGCATGGACAGCACAGAACGGGTGAAACCACGCCAGTTCTGTTCGCTGCCGGTCAGCATCGCTGCCATATTCTGTGCAATACCGTCAAAGGTCTGCGTGGCCGCGTTTTTAACCTGCGAAAAACTGTCCGTCGCACTTTCCGCCCACTCGCCCCAGCCGGACTTCATCCCGGCCATCCAGCTTCCACGAAGCTGCTCCTCCGCAGACCAGGTGTTCTTCAGTGCAGATGTGGCCTTCGCCAGCGCAGCCGGATTATCACCGTACACCTCACGAAGGCGCTGCTCTTCCGACTCCCGCTGCGCCTGACGGTCAGTGAGGCCGCGGGCTTTTGCGCTGATTGCCGCCTGCTTCGCGCTCTGCTGCTGTTCAAACCGCGCCGCCTGCTGTGCCAGCTCATTCAGCCGTTTCTGGTGTTCAATCTTGTCGCCCAGCTCAGCAAGCTGGCGTTTGTACTCCAGCGTTTCTTTCTCATGGGCCAGCAGGGATTTTTCCTGCTCAGATAACTGCCGTTTCGTGGCGGCCTCTTTCAGGACCACATACTGATTTTCCGCTTCCCATAAATCCCGGCGCTGCTGGCTGATTTTCTCATTCACACCGCTGTGTTTTTCCAGCGTCCTGAGCTCGGTTTCAAGCGCCAGCATGGCTGCATGCGCCCGGTCTTCCTGGCGCTCACCGGCAGACACCTTCACACCTGACGGCTTTTTCAGCGTCGATTCATAATCCTTTTTTGCCGACGCCATCAGCGTGTTGTAATCCGCCTGCAGGATTTTTCCGTCTTTCAGGGCCTTATTCAGCTCTTTCTGACGGGCGGTATATTTATCCAGCGGCGTCTGCAGGCGCTCATACGCCTTCTGCGCCTCTCCGGTATACTTCAGCTGTGACGCCTCACGCTCAGCCCGGTCCCTTGCCGCCAGTTCACCGGCTTTTTCCATATCCGACTGCAGCGTGGCCGCTGCCAGACCCAGACGGGCATTTTCCCGGTCATCCCATGCCCCCTGAAGGTTCGCACGAAAAGAGGAGGTCTTTCCCCGGCGCTGGCTCCGGCTCTGGTACCACTGCCATTTTTTATCCGCCTCATCAAATGCCTTCTGCGCACTGGCGAGCATATCCGCTGAGGATTCAGGACGACCGATATCCAGAATGGCATCCCACATCGATTTGAATGCCTTCCCTGTTTTATCCGCCCAGGTCTCCAGTGTTCCCATGTTTTCTTTCAGGCGACGGGTCTGCTCATCAAAGCCTTTCGTGGCGATATCGTTCGCCGCCTGCAATGCCCCGGCCTCGTCTCCGGAACGCTGCAGCTGTGCAACATACGCAATCTGCTCTGCCGTCACGTTACGGAACTGGCGCGCCATCGCCATCAGTCCCGACGTCGGGTCAGTGGTCAGCTTCCCGAAGGCTTCAGCGACTTTATCCACCTCCACACCGGATGCAGACGCAAAACGCGCGACACTCTGGTTGATGGCATCAAACTGTTCACCACCACGCACACCGGCATTCATCAGGGCTGCCAGTGACTCTCTCGCCTGGTTAAACGTCAGCCCTGCTGCCTGCCCGGCTCTTGAGAGAGTCAGCATACGATCGGCAGTCAGTCCGGACTGATTACCGGAAAGAACCAGGGTTTTATTAAACGCTGAAAGCGTGGAATCTCCCTGGTACCAGGCGTACACCAGCGCACCTGTCGCCACCGCCAGCGAGGTGACCCCGACCATCGGCAGGGTGATCGCACCGGCAAGCCCCCTGAACATGGGGATCATCCCGC
>ERZ837380.4699-NODE-4699-length-11172-cov-4.835207_pt1 | contig 11172 bp, 9 predicted proteins | sample MGYA00519685_ERZ837380 | MGnify/ENA primary metagenome ERZ837380 (study PRJEB31850, sample SAMEA3708817) | human gut metagenome | biome: human gut; feature: human-associated habitat; material: faeces | place: China | collected 2014 ...
TGGAAGTTACATCCGAACCGTGTATCACATGGTAAGCCATACTCCTAAGCGGCAGGCCACTGGTTCGAATCCAGCCGGGGGTGCCATGAAAAAGGACTTGGCATATGCCAAGTCCTTTTTTCGTGAAATTCACCTGCGGTGCGTGAAATATTTGCTGCGCAAATGTTGGCGGGCGAATGTTATTTATTTTCGGCTGTGTCGGATTGCCTACGCATAAACTTGAGCCGCATCATCACGGTTTACGGCCTTGTGTCAGGCTCATCGCGCATATAGTCATAATCCAGAGCGCCATAATATTTCTCTATGATCGGGATAGCGGCTTTTACGTTCTGGATACATAGTGTTTTCCGCATGTGTCGGATCAAGTAGTTCTCTGCCCAATAGGATTCGGAATCGCCCTTACGGTACGAAAATTTTTCACATCCCACAAGTGTGATGATCAGGCACGCTCCTCTGCCAAGCTGTGCATGTCCGATCTGAGAAATTTGTTCCCATGCCACAAAGCGAACCGGAATGCCGCAACGCCGTTTTGTAATACCGGAAAAATCAACCCGATATGTCACCGGACAACTCCACAGAAAGTAAACCACGCCAACAGCCGATGCAGCGCCCATACTGATGCCATATTCACTAAGCTCGTCTCGATGAAACACAAATACGACAACGAGAATGACCATTCCAACGATTGCCGTGATCACCCCCGCCCATCCGCTAAAACCGGGCGCAAGGCCGATGATATCGCAGTTTGCTTTATTCCGCCGCAAAATACGCACCCCCACGGCATCCGGCTGCCGATCATGTCGTGTCAACATTATACGCGGCGGTGTGCCGCCTGTCAAACGCGCCGCTGCAGTATCTGCGGACACACGGGCAGCACGCAAAAAAGCACCCTTTCGGGTGCTTTTTTGCATTTCTTGTTCCGGCTCACGCGCCGAGCTTTGCGAGCATGGCCTCGCAGACCTCGTCCATGTCGCCGACGATGCCGTAGGTGCAGTAGTTGAAGATCGCCGCCTCGGGATCGGTGTTCACGGCGACGACCACGTCCGCGTCCGAAAAGCCCGTGACGTGGTTGACCGCGCCCGACACGCCGAACGACAGCAGCAGCTTCGGCTTGACCACAGCGCCGGACTGCCCGATGACGAGCTTGAACGGCAGCACGCCGCGGTCGAACACCGGGCGCGTGCAGGCAAGCTTGCCGCCGAGGCGCTCGGCCAGGCGGCGGTAGCGCGGCAGGGCATCCGCCCCCTTGATCGCGTTGCCGACGCAGACGATCACGTCCGCGTCCGCGATGTTCAGGCTCTCGTCGAGATCGTCAGCGCGGAAGTCAAGGATCTCGGTGCGGATGTCCGCGACCGGGAAGTCGATGTGCTCCTCGATGACCTCGTGCGCACGTGCGCCGCAGGGCACGCACTTGAACGTGCCCGGGCGGATGGTGCCGACCTGCGGGCGCGCGACCGGCACGGTGATGACGGCCATCATCTTGCCGCCGACGGCAGGCTCAACGAACTCGATGTCCGTTGTCTTGGGATCCCAGACGAGCTCGGTCGCGTCCGAGGTGCAGCCGGTGCCGAGACGCGCGGCGAAGCGCGGTGCAAAATCGCGCCCGTTGATCGTGCCGCCGACCATGACCGCCGTGGGCCGGTATTTCCGGCACAGGACGGTGAAGAGGTTGGTGTACGCATCGTTATTGAAGTAGTCATAGCCCGTGCCGGTCACGTGGATGACCTTGTCCACGCCGCAGTCGAGCACGCGCTGCAGCTCGCCGTCCGAGATACTGCCGACGATGACCGCGACGAGTTTCTCGCCGCTCGCGTCGCAGAGCCTGCGCGTTTCCGAGCACAGCTCGAGCGAGACCGGCAGCACGCTGTCGCCGTCGCGCTCGATGAAGACCCACATATCTTTGTAATCTGTTTTATTCACTGCCTGCACCTCCTCAAAGCACATCCGCGATCAGGCCGAAGAGCCGATCCACGTTCTTTTCCGTGCTGCCCTCGTCGATCATGCTGCCCTTCGCACCGACCTCCGGCGGATAGGTGCGCGGCACCTTCGTCGGGGAGCCGGGGTCGCCGATCTGCGCGGGGTCGAGCCCCGGGATGGTGGCCGCGCTGTAGACCGCGATATCCGCGGTGCGCGAGGCCTTCCAGCGCTTCAGGTTCGGGATGCGGGGGCGGAAGTTCGCCTTCTCGACCGTGAGCAGGCAGGGATACTTCGCGCGCAGCACCTCCGTGCCGCGCTCGAGGTCGCGCTCGGCCGTGATGGTGTGCGCGGCCGTGTCCACCTCGACGATCTTCGCCGTCGAGGAGATCTGGCTGGCACCGAAGCGCTCGGCCAGCTGCGAGCCCATCTGCCCGGTCGCGCCGTCGAGCGACTCCTTGCCGCAGAAGATGAGGTCAAAATCGCCGAGCTGCTTTGCCGCGCTCGCGATGACGTAGCTCGTGGCGAGGGTGTCGGCGTTGGCAAACGCGCGGTCAGACAGCAGCACGGCGCGGTCCGCGCCCGCGGCGAGGCACTCGCGCAGCGCCTCCTTGGCCATGTCCGGCCCCATCGTGATGACGGTGACCGTGCCGCCGTGCGCCTCCTTGACGCGCACGGCCGCCTCGAGCGCGTTGGCGTCCAGCGGATTGAGGATGGCCGGCACGCCCGCGCGGATCAGGCTGCCCGTGACGGGGTCCATCTTCACGAGGTTGATGTCGGGCACCTGCTTGACGCAAACAAGAATATTCAGCATGCTTCAGCCCTCCTCGACGTTGGTGCAGACCTTGCCGGGGTTGAGGATGCCCTTGGGGTCAAACACCTGCTTGATCGCCTGCATGAGCCCGAACGCCGTCTCGCCGACGGACTCCACCAGGTACTGCTTCTTTGCGTGGCCGATGGCGTGCTCGCCGGAGACCTGCCCGCCGAACTCGATGCACTTGGCATAGCATTTGTCCATGACGGCCTTGCTGCGGCGCTTGAACTCGTCGAGCTCCATGTCGTTGGCGCAGCAGTAGATGTGCAGGTTGCCGTCGCCCGCGTGGCCGAAGCTGCGGATGGTGATGCCCTCCGCCTTGCCGGTGGCGCGGGTGTAGACGAGAAACTCCGCGATGCGGTCGACCGGCACGACGACGTCCATCTCGTCGAGCAGCTTCGTGTCCGCCTCGATGACGGTCAGGAATGCGCTGCGCGCGGCCCAGACGTCCTTTTTCAGGCCGTCGGTCCAGACGACGAGCGTGTCGTACGCACCGCGCTGCTCGGCAAGCGCGCCGAGGCGGTCCATCTTCGCGGTCAGTTCGGCCTCGCTGTCACCGACGAGGGTGACGAGGATGTATGCACCGGCCTCTTTGCCGTCCACGACCGTGGGGAAGATGGTGTTGCCGGTGAACGCCGCCGAGGAATCGACGATGTCGCGCTCCATGAACTCGATCGACTGCGGGTCAAGGTTGGCCAGCTTGATCTGCGGTACGGAGGCGATGGCGGTCTCCACATCGGCAAACGGGAGAATGAGGCTCACGTTCATTTCCGGCTTGGGGATGAGCTTGAGCGTCAGCTCCGTGATGACGCCGAGCGTGCCCTCCGAGCCGATCATCAGGTGCAGCAGGCTGTAGCCGGAGCTGGTCTTGCACACGGTCTTGCCAAGCTCCATGACTCTGCCGTCGGGCAGCACCACGGTCATGGCCAGCACATAGTCGCGCGTCACGCCGTACTTCACGGCGCGCATGCCGCCCGCGTTCGTGGACACGTTGCCGCCCACGGTCGCGGTCTTTTCGCCCGGGTCGGGCGGGTACATCAGGCCGTGCGTGAGCGCGTCGGCCGCGAGGTCGCACAGCAGCACGCCGGGCTGGATGTGCACGACCAGGTTGTTCATGTCGTAGGAGAGGATCTTGTTCATGCGCGTCGTGCACAGCACCACGCCGCCGCACAGCGGCACGCACCCGCCGACGAGGCCCGTGCCCGCGCCGCGCGGCGTGACGGGGATGTTGTTGTCATAGCACACACGCAAAATCGCGGACACTTCCTCGGTGCTCTCGGCCTCGCAGACCACCTCGGGGTAATACTTGCCGTAGATGGGCATTTCGTCGTGGCTGAAGTCGTCCTTCACCGCGTCGCCCGCGAAAAAGCGCTTCGCGCCCACGATGGCCTGAAGCTGCGCGGCAATTTCAGGTGTGACTTTCTTGTATTTCGTCATTTCTGACCTCCTAACTTGTTCTGAACTTATAAAGTAACACAATACAGGGGATAGTTGTCAAGTATCCCCTGTGTGAAAAAATCATATTTTTGCGCAAAAAAGCTTCCGGCCCGAGATACGGGCCGGAAGCCCGGAATTATTGTTCTGCCTTCCCGAGTTTGGGAAGCGCAAGTGTGACGAGGATGCCGACAATGGCAATTACGCCGGCCAGGATGAAGGCCATGGAGGTGTTGACGGCCTTGGCGAGGAAGCTTGTTCCGACTGAGGCAACGCCGAAGCCGATCATAACAAGTGAGCAGACAAGACCAGCGTTCTCGGAGCCGAGATAGTCGGTCGTGAGCGAGGGCATGGTCGCCGCCGTACCGCCGTAAGTGAAGCTGAGCAGCCAGAAGCACACGACATATACAATTCCCTTGGAGAACGTGAGCAACACGATGGCAAGGATCGTGATTGCAAAGCAGAGGAGCATAGCGCCTTTGCGGCCAATCTTATCACTGCCTGTGGAAATCAGGAAGCGGCCGGCGACCTGCATGAGCGACGCGACGGAAACACCTTCGATTGCGACGCGCACAAACGCAACATGGAGCGGCCAAGCCACCAGCATCACAATCGGCAAAACATACTTTTCCGGCACGCGCGTCCCCTCCGTTCTGCTGACAGAATATCCCGCGCCGGAGGCCCTGTCAAGCGCAAAAACCCCGCCCGCTGCCATGCCTGTGTAAAATTAAAATCTGAATTCACATCTGAATTTTGCACCCCAGGGGGGGTATTTCTGCGAATTTTGATGTAAAATGTCTGCGAAAACACCGAAAACACCATTACTAAGGAGGAAACACTCATGACCCACCGCAAACACGCGGCCGCGCTGCTGACCGCCGTGCTCCTGCTGGCGCTGACTGCCTGCGGCAGGCAGACCGCCGCCGCATCCGATCCCGCACAGACGCCTGCGGCCCCGGCCGTTGAGACGCCCGTCATCGCCGCCCCGGCCGTGACACCGACGCCTGCCGCCGGAAAAGACGCCGGCAGCGACGGCTGGAAGGCCAAGTTTGAACGGAGCCTGCTCGAAAACTACGGCGTCACGCCCGACCACTATGAGGATCTCGGAAACGGCATCTATCAGGTCTATGTGAAGATCGACGGCAAAGTCGTGCCCTACGTCACGGTCGATTCCGCGACCGGCGGCTACCACGGCTGAGCACCGGCAGCAAAACAAAAACCACGCCCCTGCGCGCCATTCCGGCGCGCAGGGGCGTGGCGGTTTTCTGCCTGCAAATTATCCGCGCAGGCCGACGGCCTCAAGGATGGCCTCCACGCGGTCGGACGCCTGCACCGGCCAGTCACCCTTGACGTTCTGGCAGCCGGCGGAATCGAGCAGGTCGCGCGCGCCGCTGCCCATGAGCGCCTGGCAGGTCGTGTCGATCAGGTCCATCTGCTGGCTGAAGGAGACCTGCGCATCGTTGCCCTTGTCGCTGAGCCACGCGACGACGGCGGACTTGATCTCGCTCTGGGTCATCGTGCTCGCCGCGCCCCAGTCGAGCAGCTTCACGGCGTAGGGTACTGCCTTGAGCGAGCTGCCGGTCACGCCGAGCTGCACGTTCTTTTCAATGTCGTCGAGCACCGTGGTCAGCTGGTCCGTCTCCGTGCCGGCCGGGCGGGCCGGGTCGGAGGTCGGGTCTGCGGGCGTCTGCACCGGCGGCGTCACGACCGTGGGGGTGGAGGACGTCTCCGGCGTCTGCGTCTTGCTGCCGCAGGCGGCCAGCGCCAGCACGAGCACCAGCGCGAGGGTGAGCGCCGCGAGGCGCTTTGCATTGCGGGATAACCATACCTTCATATGGGAACACTCCTTTCGTTGTGTCCTTATGATAAGCAAGGGCGCGCCCGCTGTCAAGAAAATGCACGCGCCCTCTTGACAAATACCCTTGGGGGGTATATATTCAAATATACCCCCAAGGGGTATATGGGAAACAATGAGGTACAAATACATGGACGATGAGAAAAAAACCGGCTGCTGCGGCTGCTCGCAGCGCAAGAAGGAACGCACGCCGGAGGAATACAAGCGGCTCATCCATCGGCTCAACCGCATCGAGGGCCAGATCCGCGGCATCCGCGGCATGGTCGAAAACGACGCCTACTGCCCGGACATTCTCGTGCAGTCGGCGGCGGCGGGCGCGGCGCTCAACGCATTCAATAAGGAGCTGCTGGCCAGTCACATCCGCACCTGCGTCGTCGAGGACATCCGCGACGGCAAGGACGAGGTGATCGACGAGCTGGTGGCGACGCTGCAGAAACTCATGAAATGAGCCGCACCGCAAAGGAGGAACCACTTTGAAGCAATACCATGTCACCGGCATGAGCTGCGCGGCCTGCTCGGCGCGCGTGGAAAAGGCGGTGTCGAACGTACCGGGCGTGACGGCGTGCTCGGTCAGCCTGCTGACCAACTCCATGGGGGTGGAGGGCACGGCGGCGGATCAGGCCATCATCGACGCGGTGCAGGCCGCGGGCTACGGCGCATCGGTCAAAGGTGCGCAGGCGAGCTCCGGCTCCGCGGACGCGGACGCGCTCGCTGACCACGAGACGCCGAAGCTGCGGCGCAGACTTTTCTGGTCGCTGGGCTTTTTGCTCGTGCTGATGTATTTTTCCATGGGCCACATGATGTGGGGCTGGCCGCTGCCGAAGTTTTATGACGGCAACCACGTCGCCATGGGCCTGACGCAGCTGCTGCTGACGGTGATCATCATGGTCATCAACCAGAAGTTTTTCATCAGCGGCTTCCAGGCGCTCTGGCACCGCGCGCCGAACATGGACACGCTCGTGGCCCTCGGGGCGACGGCGGCGTTCGTGTACAGCACGTATGCGCTCTTTGCCATGACGGGCGCGCAGGTGCGCGGCGACGAGCAGGCCGTCATGAACTACATGATGGACTTTTACTTTGAGTCCGCCGCCATGATCCTCACGCTCATCACGGTGGGCAAAACGCTCGAGGCCCGCTCGAAGGGCAAAACGACCGACGCACTGCGCAGCCTCATGGAGCTTGCGCCCAAGACCGCCACCGTCGAGCGCGGCGGCGCGGAGGTGACCGTCCCGGTCGAGCAGGTGCAGAAGGGCGACGTGTTCCTCGTCCGCCCGGGTGAGCGCATCCCGGTCGACGGCGTGGTGCTCGCCGGCACGAGCGCGGTCAACGAGGCGGCGCTCACGGGCGAGAGCATCCCGGCCGACAAGGCGCCGGGCGCGTCCGTCTCGGCCGCGACGGTGAACCAGTCGGGCTTCCTGAAATGCCGCGCCACGCGCGTCGGCGAGGACACGACCCTTTCGCAGATCATCCAGATGGTCAGCGACGCGGCGGCCACGAAGGCGCCGATCGCAAAGATCGCCGACAAGGTGTCCGGCGTGTTCGTGCCGTCGGTCATGGGCATCGCGCTCGTGACGTTCGTTGTCTGGCTGCTGCTGGGGCGCAGCGTGGGCTACGCGCTCGCGCGCGGCATCTCCGTGCTCGTCATCAGCTGCCCGTGCGCGCTCGGCCTCGCCACCCCGGTGGCGATCATGGTCGGCAGCGGCATGGGCGCGAAAAACGGCATCCTCTTCAAGACGGCCGCCTCCCTTGAGGAGACCGGCCGCATCCAGATCGTCGCGCTCGACAAGACCGGCACCATCACCTCCGGCGACCCGACGGTGACGGACATCTGCCCGGCCCCCGGCGTGACGGAGGGCGAGCTGCTGCGCCTGGCCTGCGCGCTCGAGCGCAAAAGCGAGCATCCGCTGGCCAAGGCGGTGCTGCGCCGCGCGGAGGCGGACGGGCTGACCGCCGCCGAGGTCGCGGACTTTCAGGCCCTGCCGGGCAACGGTCTGCGCGCCGTGCTCGACGGGCAGCCGCTCTGCGGCGGCAACGCGGACTTCCTCCGCACCGTGGCCGAGATCTCCGCGCCCATGCAGACGCAGGCGGAAGCGCTCTCGGAGGCCGGCAAGACGCCGCTGTTCTTTGCCCGCGGCGGGGAGCTGCTCGGCATCATCGCCGTGGCCGACGTGCTCAAGCCCGACAGCCCGCAGGCCATCCGCGAGCTGCGCAACATGGGCATCCGCGTCGTCATGATTACGGGCGACAATGCGCGCACGGCGAAAGCCATCGGCGCGCAGGCCGGCGTGGACGAGGTGATCGCGGGCGTGCTGCCCGACGGCAAGGAGCGCGAGATCCGCCGCCTGAGCGCGCGCGGTAAGGTCGCCATGGTCGGCGACGGCATCAACGACGCGCCGGCGCTCACGCGCGCGGACATCGGCATCGCCATCGGCGCGGGCACGGACGTGGCCATCGACGCGGCCGACGTCGTGCTCGTCAACAGCCGCCTGAGCGACGTGCCGGCGGCCATCCGGCTCAGCCGCGCGACGCTGCGCAACATCCACGAGAACCTGTTCTGGGCGTTTTTCTACAACACCATCGGCATCCCCATCGCGGCGGGCGTGTTCGTCCCGCTCGGCCTGACACTCAATCCCATGCTCGGCGCGGCGGCCATGAGCCTGTCGAGCTTCTGCGTGGTCACGAACGCCCTGCGCCTGAATCTGTTCAAGCTGCGCGATACGCGCCACGATCATAAACGCGCAAACCATCTCAAAGAAGCACCAGAAATCAAGGAGGAAACTGCAATGAAAAAGACCATTCAAATCGAAGGCATGATGTGCGCTCACTGCGAGGCGACCGTGAAAAAGGCGCTCGAGGCGCTGCCGGAAGTCACCGAGGCGGCTGTCAGCCACACGGCGGGCACCGCCGTCGTGACGCTCAGCGCCCCGGTGGACGACGCCGTGCTCAAGAGCACGGTCGAGGCCAAGGACTATAAGGTCACCGGCATCGCGTGAGCACACAAAGCAGCAGCCGGGGCATCCCAGAAGGGACGCCCCGGCTGTTTTCTGCTCACTTTTTGTGCGCGTCGATCGGCTGCGCGAACAGCCCGTGCTGCGTGCAGTACCACAGCAGTGTGCCGTGCGCGAAGTACGGCAGGCGCGTCTGCGCGCCCCACTCGGGGTAGAGCCGCCGCAGCACGACCGTGTCCTCATTGACCAGCGCCGCGAACGACAGGTAGTGCTCCCGGCGCATGGGGTGGTCAGACGTGAGATACCACTCACCGTCGCTCAGCTCCGCCGTCAGGCGGTGGGCGGCGTCTGGCGTCTGCGGCGTTAAGGGCTGCAGCGTCTGGCCGCAGCAGGTCACGTCCGCCGCGTCGCTCGCCAGCAGCAGGTTGCCGCAGTGCGGGCAGACGCAAAAGCGCACGCGCTTCATGTTTCCGTTTGTCAAATCGTTTTCCTCCAGATCGCCCCGGAGCAGCGCCTCGGCGCTCGTGCCCAGAGCCTGTGACAGTCGCGGAAGGAGGGAAATGTCCGGCGCGCCGCAGCCGCGCTCCCACTTGGAGACGGCCTTGTCGCTCACGCCGATCGCGTCGGCGAGCTGCCGCTGTGTCAGGTTTTTCTGCTGCCGCAGGGCGCGGATGAGCGCCCCTGTGCGTGTCTGATCCATGTTTCGCACCTCCCGTGCAGATATATTGTACGGATTTCCGCCCGGAATGCAACCGACGCTCCGTAGAGTCCGCCGTCAGGATAGCGCCGGGACGGGAACATTTCTGAATTTTGCCTGAATTTTCATTTCTGCGGTAGCTTTTCCGGCCGGTTGCCACTATAATGTAAGCGCGGACGAAAAACCATCAGAAACGATCGCATCCGACGAAAAACCACCACTGCAAAGGAGCTTGTTTATGGGATTGATCAAAGCTGCCGCCGGAGCCGCCGGCGGTGTCATGGCCGACCAGTGGAAAGAATTTTTCACCTGCGAGGCGCTGCCTGCCGATGTGCTGGCAGTCAAGGGACAGAAGAAAACCACCCGCCGTTCGAGCAACACGCACGGCGACGAGAACATCATCACCAGCGGTTCGCGCATTGCTGTTGCCGATGGGCAGTGCATGCTCATCGTCGAGCAGGGCAAGGTCGTGGAGGTCTGCGCCGAGCCGGGCGAGTACACCTATGACGCGTCCACCGAGCCGTCGATCTTCGCCGGGAACCTCGGCGCGAGCATCGGTCAGGTGTTCCAGAACATCGGCAAGCGCTTCACCTTCGGCGGCGAGGCCCCGAAGGACCAGCGTATCTACTACTTCAACACCAAGGAGCTGACCGGCAACAAGTACGGCACGCCGAGCCCCGTGCCGTTTCGCGTGGTGGACCAGCGCGCCGGCATCGACATCGACATCGGCATCCGCTGCTTCGGCGAGTACAGCTACCACATCGCAAACCCGCTGCTGTTTTACACCAACGTCTGCGGCAACGTGACCGAGGACTACACGCGCGACACGCTCGACGGCCAGCTCAAGAGCGAGCTGCTCACGGCGCTGCAGCCGGCGTTCGCGCGCATCAGCGACATGGGCATCCGCTACTCGGCGCTGCCCGGCCACACGCGGGAGATCGCCGCGGCGCTCAACGAAGAGCTCTCGGCCCAGTGGCGCGACCGCCGGGGTCTGGAGATCGTGGCCTTCGGCGTCTCGTCCGTGAAGGCGGACGAGGCCGACGAGCAGATGATCAAGGATATGCAGCGCGACGCGGCCTATATGGACCCGACGCGCGCGGCGGCGATGCTCTCGCGCTCGCAGGGCGAGGCGATGAAGGCGGCCGCGTCCAACACGGCCACGGGCCCGGCCATGGCGTTCATGGGCATGGGCATGGCCGGTCAGATGGGCGGCATCAACGCCCAGAATCTCTACGCCATGGGTCAGCAGCAGGCCGCGCAGCAGCCCGCCGCCCCGGCGGCAGCGCCCGCGGCGGACACCTGGACGTGCGTCTGCGGCCAGACGGGCAACACCGGAAAATTCTGCGGCAACTGCGGCCAGCCGAAGCCGGCCCCCGCGGCCGACGGCTGGACGTGCAGCTGCGGCGCGGTGAACAAGGGCAAGTTCTGCGCCGAGTGCGGCAGACCGCGCCCGGCCGGCACACCGAAGTACAAATGCGACAAGTGCGGCTGGGAGCCGGACGATCCGACC
>ERZ837380.4701-NODE-4701-length-11165-cov-5.236004_pt1 | contig 11165 bp, 7 predicted proteins | sample MGYA00519685_ERZ837380 | MGnify/ENA primary metagenome ERZ837380 (study PRJEB31850, sample SAMEA3708817) | human gut metagenome | biome: human gut; feature: human-associated habitat; material: faeces | place: China | collected 2014 ...
TCATGCTCCACATCACCAAGGAGCACATCGAGGAGATGAAGGCCCAGATGCCGGAGATGCCGCGCGAGCGCCGCAACCGTCTCAAGGCCGAATGGGGCCTGAGCGACCTGCAGATGCGCGACATCCTCAACGCCGACGCGCTCGACCTGATCGAGGAGACCGTCAAGGCCGGCGCCAAGGCCGCCGGTGCCCGCAAGTGGTGGCTGGGCGAGCTGAGCCGCGAGGCCAACGCCAAGGGCGTCTCGCTCGAAGAGCTGCCAATCACCCCGGCCGACGTCGCCGAGGTCGAGAAGCTCATCGCCGACGGCAAGCTCAACGACAAGCTCGCCAAGCAGACCGTCGAAGGCGTGCTCAAGGGCGAAGGCACCCCGGATGAGGTCGTCAGGAAGCACGGCTACAAGATCGTCGAGGACAACGGCGCCATCGAGGCGGCCGTCGACGCGGCGTTCGAGGCCAACCCGGATGTCGTCGAGAAGCTCAAGAGCGGCAATATGAAGCCGATGGGTGTCATCATCGGAGCCGTGATGAAGGCCACGCGCGGCCAGGCCGACGCGAAGGCTGTCACCAAGGTCGTGATGGGCAAGATCAAGGGCTGACGCCCCGCGGGTTCGCCGGAATCCCGAGACCCTGAAATTCCGGTTTGAAGAACGGCCCTTGGCCGCGGTGCTGAACCGCGTGTCGAGGGCCGTTCGTCATGCCGCCGGCGCTCCCACGGCCGGCAGACACGTGGGCAACTCCTTCACAGCAAACGGTCAGTCGGGTAGGATATCTTCTGTACCGACTTCTACCAGCGTCAGTTGAGGAATAACGAATGTCTGAAAATGCCGCATTACCGCTCGATCAGGACGTATCCCGTGAGCTGCCCTCGCAGATCACCATACCGCCGATCAAGGGGGAGATGGTGCACCTGCGCCCGGCCAGCGTCGACGACCTGCCGCGCATGGATGAGCTGGACGCCTACTATGGCGCCTCCAAGATCACCGGCAAGGACGCTCAGGCGGAACGCGCCGTCGTACACACGTGGGTGAGACGCTCGGTGGCGTGGGCGAACGGGCAGAAGCCCGACGAGTCGGGCGTAGGCGATCCGGAGTCCCGCCGCACCATCGCATGGGCGGTACTGACCGACGCCGACCATGACGAGGACGGCGAAATCGACGCGCAGTCGACAGACAACGTCATCGGCATGATTTTCCTGATCGACATCGATGGCTGGTCGCGCTCCGCCCGCATCCAGGTGGTGCTGGGCCGTGACTACCGCGGGCGCGGCTACTCGCGCGACCTGATGCCGCGAGTCATGACGTACGGTTTCGCGCCCGAACCGGCCGGCCTGGGCATGCACCGCATCTGGGTGGCGGTGCCCGAGCAGAACTCGCGTTCGTGCTCCGTCTACCAGTCGCTCGGCTTCGAGCCGTCCGGCGCCTCGCGCGACGCTCTGTGGGATGCGGAGAACAACAAATACCAGGATCTGATTGTCATGGACACGCTGGTGGACGAGTATGATCCCATCCGCTCTCTCGACGCGTTCGGCATGCACGTGATTGAGGACAATCCCGGTGTGCAGGAGGCGATGAGCGCCCGTGAGCACTCGATCGCCATCAGGAAGAACATCGCCGCGCAGGCCGAGCCCGCGCCGGAGCCCGCCGCGGTCGAGGAGAGTGCGGATGCCGAACAGGCGCCCCGAATCGAGAAAGTCGCCGCAGCCCGAGTGCCGGAAGCGCACAATGACGATGAATTGGCCGCGCCGGGTGAGGGAAGCACCTGGCCGTATGGGCAGGGCGAACGCAAACCTTCGAAGGAAGCTTGGTGGCGTATCCTCGGACGTGGCCGTAAACGTGATATGGAGGATGACGAATGAGTGCCGAGGATCTTGACAATTACGAAACCGACGCGGAACTCACCCTGTACAAGGAGTATCGCGACGTCATCAAGCTGTTCACCTACGTGGTGGAGACCGAACGGCGTTTTTATCTGGCGAACAAGGTCGATTTCAACGTGCGTTCCGCCGGTCAGGACGTGTATTTCGACGTGCAGCTCACCGACGCATGGGTGTGGGATGTGTACCGGTCGTCGCGTTTCGTCAAGAACGTGCGCATCGTCACGTTCAAGGACGTGAATGTCGAGGAAGTGCAGAAATCCGATATCGACATCCCCGACGATATGAATTGAGGCGCTGACGGTCGGACCGGCTGATTGCAGGCCGACTGCGGTCGGCCGTCCGCCGTCATCTGCCGGTGCCGTGTGCGCCCCAAACCGGCACGTCGCCGTTTCCCGCTCTCGTTTTCGTTGCGATACGCGGCTTCTCGTGTATGGCGACGGAAGGTTTTTGTAAGCAGAACAACAAAATCGGCGTGCGTTTCCAGCGGTTCATATATACTGTCTCTGATTCAGCGATAAGGAGACCTCACGTGACGCAGAAGCAATCCGTGGTGATCATCGGCGGCGGCCCGGCTGGCCTGACCGCAGCATGGGAGTTCGTCAACAACGGCGGCTCCGACACATACGATGTGACCGTACTCGAAGAAACGCAGGAGTTCGGCGGCATTTCGCGTACCGTCAAGCACAACGGCAACCGCATGGATATCGGCGGTCACCGCTTCTTCTCCAAGGACGACCGGATCATGGACTGGTGGAAGGACGTGCTGCCGCTGCAGGGCGCCCCCAGCTATGACGACAAGAAACTCGGTCGTGAGCACGACATGGAGCCGGGCGGTCCCGACCCCGAAACCACCGACCAGGTGATGCTCAAGCGCCACCGCGTCTCCCGCATCTACTGGAACCGCCGGTTCTTCGACTACCCGATCTCCCTGTCCGTCAACACCTTCAAGGCGATGGGCTTCAAGCTCACCATGGTCGCGGGTTTCAGCTACCTCAAGTCCATGTTCCATAAGCTGCCGGAGACCAGTCTGGAGAACTTCTACATCAACCGGTTCGGCCGCAAGCTCTACTCCATGTTCTTCGAGGGCTACACCGAGAAGCTGTGGGGGCGTCATCCCTCGCAGATCTCCGCCGATTGGGGTGCCCAGCGCGTCAAGGGCCTCAGCATCCTCGGCGTTCTCAAGAACGCCTTCCGCAAGCTCAGCCCCAAGAAGCGCAAGGGTGAGGTCGAAACGTCGCTCATCGAGGAGTTCTGGTACCCCAAGCTCGGCCCCGGCCAGCTCTGGGAGACCGTGGAACGCCGGTGCGTCGACGCCGGTGCCACCGTCATCACCGATGCCAAGGTCGTCGAGATTCGTCAGGCACAGGGCCGTATCGAATCCGTGGTCTACGAGTCCTCGGACGGCAAGCGCACCGAACTGCACGCCGACCAGTTCATCTCGTCCATGCCCGTCAAGGACCTCGTCAACGCCATCGACGCGGCGTCTCATGACGATGACGCCGAAGCGTCTTCGGCGCCTGTCCCGCAGGACATGACCCACATCGCCAACGGCCTGCCCTACCGTGATTTCGTCACCGTCGGACTGCTCGTCAAGCACATGCGCCTCAAGAACACCACCGACATCCCCACGCTCGGCAACCCGCCCATCGTGCCCGATTGCTGGATCTACGTGCAGGATCCCGGTTACAAGGTCGGTCGTCTCCAGATCTTCAACAACTGGAGCCCCTACCTCGTCAAGGATGTCGACGATACCGTCTGGATCGGCCTCGAATACTTCTGCAACGAGGGTGACGATTTCTGGAACATGACCGACGCCGAGGCCACCAAGTTCGCCATTTCCGAACTGACCCGCATGCGTGTCATCAACGGCCCGCAGGATGTCCTCGACTCCCATCGCGAACGTGTCAAGAAGGCGTATCCCGCCTACTTCGACACCTATGCCCAGATGTCCGAACTCGTCGAATACCTCGACTCCTTCGGCAACCTTTACTGCGTCGGTCGCAACGGCCAGCACCGCTACAACAACATGGACCACTCCATGGCCACCGCCATCGAGGCCGTCGCCAACATCAAGTCCGGCAAGACCTCGAAGCAGAACGTGTGGTCCGTGAACACGGATAAGTCCTACCACGAACAAAAGTAACCCACGCCAGATATCGCCCCCGCTAGCGGGGGCATTTGTTTATGTCTGCGACTCGGCGTCCGTTTTTGCATTGGTCTCCAGCCCGTTATACAGTATGGAAAGTCCGAAACGCATGGAGTGCGTCGGGCGTTCAAAGCGGCAAGACCGCAATCATTCTTAGTGCAGGGACCGGTGCAATACGGTCTGCTAAGGAAAGGCAAACGAGTGGCAACTAGCCAGAATCTTGAAGGTATGAAGCTGATCGAGCTCAAGGAGCTCGCCAAGCAAATGGGTCTGCGCGGTACGTCGACGATGCGCAAGCCGGAATTGGTCGCCACCCTGCAGGCTGCACGATCAGGCGGCGAGGCGCCGGCGGGCGTTACCGTGCGACCGGTGAAGGGCGCCGCAAGCAAGCCGACCCAGCAGACGCAGCCCGCTGCACAGGCCACGCAGACTCCGGAACAGGCTCCCAAGGCGGAGTCCAAGGGCGGTGCACCGGTGTCGGCGGCGGATGACGCGGTGGCCGGACTGGTCGCGTCTCTGCCCGAGCCCGATGCAGCCTCGACCCGCACGCCGCGTATCTCCCGCCAGAAGGCCGCCGAATCCGACAGCAAGGACGACCGCGCCGCGGCTCCTCGCCGTCGCACCCGCGACGATGCAAAGGCGGGCCAGGTGGCTGCCGATCTGTTTGATGAACTTGACATCGCGCCGGCGGACGATCAGCCGCGTCATCGCGATGACGCGGCTGATTCCGGCATGATGCGTCGTCGTCGCCGTACCATCGAACCACGCGAGCGCGACCAGCAGAACGACACCGTCCGCGACCTCGACGATATTCTCGCCACGCTTCCGGTGCAGAACGCCAATGCGGACGCCGCCCGCGGCACCCGTGATGACCGTGATAATCGCGATGACGACGAGCGCGAATTCACCCGCCGCAACCGTAGCGACCGCGCTGACCGTTCCGACCGCGGCGACCGCGGTGGCGATCGCAATGACCGTGGCGACCGCGGTAACGACCGTCGCCAGCGCCGCATGCGCGGACGCGACCGTGGCGGCCGCGACTACGATGATCGCGACACCCGCGAAGTGCGCATCTCCGACCATCAGGACAACGGCGGCGACGATCTCGTGCCGGTCGCCGGCATCGTCGACGTGCTCGACTCCTACGCCTTCGTGCGCACTTCCGGCTACCTGCCCGGCCCGAACGACGTGTACATCTCGATGGGTCAGGTCAAGAAGTACGGCCTGCGTAAGGGTGACGCCGTGACCGGATCCATCCGCGCGCCGCGCGAGGGCGACCGCCGCAACCAGCGCCAGAAGTTCGTGCCGCTGCAGTCCGTCGACACCATCAACGGCATGAGCGTCGAAGAGGCGGCCAACCGCCCGCAGTTCGCCAAGCTCACCCCGCTGTACCCGCAGGAGCGCCTCAAGCAGGAGACCACGCCGAACAAGCTCACCGGCCGCATCATGGACATCGTTTCCCCGATCGGCAAGGGCCAGCGCGGCCTGATCGTCTCCCCGCCGAAGGCCGGCAAGACGATCACGCTGCAGAACATCGCCAACGCGATCACCACGAACAACCCCGAAGTGCACCTGATGGTCGTGCTGGTGGACGAACGCCCCGAAGAAGTCACCGACATGGAGCGCACCGTGGCCGGCGAGGTCATCTCCTCGACCTTCGACCGCCCGGCCTCCGACCACACCACCGTCGCCGAGCTCGCCATCGAGCGCGCCAAGCGACTCGTGGAGCTCGGTCAGGACGTGGTGGTGTTGCTTGACTCGATGACCCGTCTCGCCCGCGCCTACAACATCGCCGCGCCGGCCTCCGGCCGCATCCTGTCCGGTGGCGTGGACGCCCAGGCGCTCTACCCGCCGAAGAAGTTCTTCGGCGCCGCCCGCAACATCGAAAACGGCGGCTCGCTGACCATCATCTCCTCCGCGCTGGTGGAGACCGGCTCCAAGATGGACGAGGTGATCTTCGAGGAGTTCAAGGGCACCGGCAACATGGAACTGCGTCTGAGCCGCGAGCTGGCCGACAAGCGCCTGTTCCCGGCCATCGACGTGAACGCCTCCGGCACCCGCCGCGAGGAGCTCATCACCGATCCTCAGGAACTGCCGATCATCTACCGTCTGCGTCGCCTGCTGGGCGGCCTCGAGCCGGAACAGGCCTACCAGACGCTCGTGCCACGCCTGAAGAAGACAGCGACCAACCGCGATTTCATGGCGTCGCTCATCCAGCAGAGCGGCAACGCCACCAACGGCAACTGAGTCGTCGGCTGCAAGCGAATCTGAAGGTTTGAGGGGCTGCATGGCAATCGCCGTGTAGCCCCTTTCCTATGCGTACGTTTCGACGAATTTCGTGAAATTGACCACTTCTTGGACAACGTTGTCAATTAAAAAATAGGTAAAAATACGACGAGAAAAGATAAATGGGGAAAATATATATGGTCGATATGGGGGTATGAGCTAAATAAAACAAAGATATTTCATGACAGCGTTGCGCCGTCCGGATAAACTGCGGCGATTCCGCGACGGTATGTGCGCGGTAGTGGGTATGGTAAGGAAGAAAAAGAACATGGAACTGCAGTGGGGACGGTCGATTGCGGCCGGTGCAGTGGATTGTTGGAAAAGGGGTATGAATGACCAACAGTGACAATGGTCCGGTAGACGCACGTACGGTTGCGAGCCAGCTCGACGCGACCGATGGCGTAATCCTCGACATGCTTGAAAAGGATGGCCGAGCCACGCTGTCCCACCTTTCCGAGGCGACAGGCCTGTCCGTGTCCGCCGTGCAGTCGCGCGTGCAGAAGCTTGAGCGTCGCGGCGTGATCCGAGGCTACAAGGCGGTTATCGACGACGAGCGCCGCGGCCTTGCGGTGAACGCCTACATCGCGGTCACGCCCATCGATTACTCCCAGGAAGCCGAGATTCCAGACAAGCTCAAAAACATCGACGGCATCATGTCCTGCGATTCCGTCGCCGGTTCGCCCAGCTTCATGCTCACCGTTCGCGTCGAATCGCCCAGCAAGCTCGAAGAGCTGTTGAACCTCATCCATCGCACGGTGTCGGTCAGCACCGAAACCACCATCGTGCTGCAGCGTTACTTCGCGAAGTGACCGCTGTTCGGCAGATGCCGCGGTAGGGTGGGCTGTAGTCTTGTACGCATGAGCGATAGCGAACATGACTGGCTTCGGCCAGAAGAAGAAACCGAATCCGAAACCATCATCGACGCGCGCCCCGCGCAGAACAACCCCGAAGTGGCCGATGTGGTGGCTAAAATCGCCTCGCTGCGCCAATCGATAGACAACGTCGACACCGCCATCGTCTCGCTGCTGGCGGAACGGTTCAAATACACGTCGCAGGTGGGTGTGCTCAAGGCGCGTGCGGGCTTCGCGCCGGCCGATTACCAGCGTGAACATGCCCAGATCGAGCGTCTGCATCGCATTGCCGACGAAGCCGGACTGGATTCGGAAATCGCCGAAATGTACCGCGAATTCGTGGTGACCGAGGCCAAGCGCCGCCACAAGCGCATCGCCGAAAACGGGGGAGACCCGGGCGTACTCGACGTTTTCGCCTGAGCCGTCCGTTTTCCGCGCGCCCCGCGCGAACGTCCATTGCCGACGGGCATGCCGGGCACTACATTAAATGCCTTGGAAAGTTGTTTCGATTGCGATTGAGAGGTCCGGCATGCGCCACGCCACCGCGAACCGTCCATCCGGTGCCCGACGCCCGCTTGCCGCGGCGATCGCGGTCGCCGTCATCACCGCCGCTCCCGTCGCGGCAGTCGGCGTGAACGACGCGATATCGGCCTTGCAACAGAATGGGCAGTACGCGGCCGATGCATCGCATGATGACGTGATGAGCGCCTACACCTCCATCGACAAACCAGGCCGCCTTTTCCTGACCAACAGCGGATCCTCCACGTCGAAACGCGTTCCCAAAGGCGTTGTCGCATTGCCGTGGAAAATATCCGCCTCCTTCACCCTCAACGGGCCCGACGTAAGCGTTTCCGACGTTTCCGGCGCTTCCGGCATGATCGGCATACGCATCGCCCTGCATGCCACGAAACCCGACGTGACCGCCAATCTGACGCCAATCGTCGCCTTCACCATTCCCGGACGCGTCGGCAGTGACGTGACCGCCGATGACGGCGTGCTCGTCTCATCCGACAACACCTCGACCCTGGTGGCTGCGGTCGGCAAACCGGGCGAGGACCTGACCTTCAACGCCTACGTGACGGCGAAGCACTTCACCATGAGCTCACTGTCCATCGCCGCGGTGGAAGGCAACGTTCAGCAATCACTGCCTGACCTGACCAAGCGCGCAACCACCTTGGTGGACGGTCTGACCAACGTCGGCTCGCAACGCAACCGCAAGCTCATCGCCCAACTGGAACAGCTCAGAGACAACGAGAAAGCGCTTGCCAAACAGACCATCGCCGTACGTTCCAAAGCGCACGATCAGGCGTTCGACGGCTACATCGACGCGTACGTGGGCTCATACACCACGCATCTGTCCGGTTCGATCGGCAACGCCACACAGCTTCCCGCCATTCTCGGCACCGCGTCCGAACTGAACGGCGATACCTCCGTAGCTAAATCCGTGGCAGACTTGGCCAACGCCGTCAACGACGTGAGCGCCGCATACCGGCATATCGGCGCGGCCGACGCCGTCGACGAAGTGATTCGCACCATCGAACAGCGCGGCACATCCGGCTTGGTGAACGAGCTCACCAAGCGCGCCGGCGAGGAACAACAGCGCGGCTCCAAAGACTACAGTGCCGGCCAATCGCAGCTGTCCGCGGCCATGATCCCGTATTCGATGGATTTCACCGACGCATACACGGCTCGGCTTAAGGAACTGGGCGCCACCGCAGGCACGGCTGGCAGCTACGAAACCCAGGCGATCGCCGACGTGCGTGCCGGCATCAAAGACAATGAGAAGCTCAAAACCGCGTCCGACAAGGTGTCCGCGGCGATGACCGCGTTGGCGGACGCCAGCGAGCACACCGGACAGGCCAGCGCATTCCACCAGATCGTGCTGCGATTCGCCGACCAGCTGGATTCGGATGACGACACGTCCGAATCGGGCGCTGCCGATGACGCTTCTGTGCTGGACATGTTGCGTTCCGCCTCCGCCAGCCAATCGTTGTGCGCGAAAGCCGAGAAACGGCGGTCCCGTGCGCAACGCAAGGCCGAACGCGCGCAGGCGAAGAACAACACCGCCGATTCGACCAGCTTGGTCGATGACAAGAACGCCATCAGCATGGATGATGTGATGAGCTACGCGGGCGGACTACGCCCGTCGTTCGGCGCCGCAGCGGACACCACGTCGAAGAATGTGGCGAAAGTCGGGGGAGTGGACGGCTCTTCGAAGAACAGCGGTGGCGATTCGTCCGACGGTTCGGCGGATTCGTCCGCCAGCTCGCTACCAATTACCGGCTATGGCTTGGCGAAAACCGGTTTCACGCCGGATAATGGCGATTTGATTGACGAGACGGTCGAATTGGCCGCCGCTGCGGAAGTTTTCGACGATGCGCTGCAGGCCGGATTGGGTGGGAACGGTTCCGGAAATTCGTCCGCTGGCCCGCAGTACCTCCTGTCCGTTCCGGTGCTGTAGAGCACGCGGTTGGTGCGATGCACTAAATCCGATAGTGCTCCGTCGCTTACGTGGTACGTTTCGGGGTTTTGATTGCGATTTCCGCCTCCGCTTGTGCATTCGTTGAGATTACTCCCATAAAAACCATTTTTTCGCGTACGGGTTTGTGCGCAGGGGCAGGAATGTACGCTGAGAACAGCCGAGAACGGGATAAGGACGGTTCTATGCGCGCACGTCTTGCGATTTAGGGCGATTCTGCACGGACGTGAGCAAAAGGGGATATGATTTCGACCGTTTTGCCTGCGATTTATACCCCTTTTCGCTCACGAAAGCATTTTTCCCGCGATTTTGACTGAATATGAGCAAAAGGGGGCACGGTTAGTTGCAGACAGTGACGGGATATACAAGGGGCCTCTCCTTCATGCAAAGGAAAGGCCCCTCGTATGTGGGTGAAGTGAGCGGCTGCGCTACAAAAGCCGCTGGCGGCTCACCTCAGAGACTCACTTCTTCGGTTTCTTGGCCGGCGGTTCGCCTAGCTCGCTTTCGGCGACCGTCACATCGGCAGCCTCGTCCTCACCCTCGGCGGCAGCCGGTGCGGTGAAGGCGATCGGTCCGGTCACGCGACCAGCTTCGGCGATATCGCCCAGCGCGGCCTCGATGGACTCGCGCACATCGTCGGCAACGGCAAGCGTCACAGACAAGATCGGGGTCTTCATCGAAACCTTGGCCTTCGACTTGATGCCACGCAGCGCGGCCAGAGCCTCACCGGCATGAGCAAGCAGATCGGCGGATGCGTCGCCGGCGGCGGCCGCGTACACGTCGGCCACAGGCCATGCGGCGCGGTGCACGGAGCCCTCGCCCTCATGCATCCAGCTCCACACCTCTTCGGTGGCATACGGCAGGTACGGGGCCAGCAGGCGCGCGAACGCATCAAGACCCAGGCCCAGCGTGGTGCGTGCGGACTTCACCGCGGCCTCGCTCGGCACGTTGCCGGTGGAATCGGCGGTGCCGTAGGCGCGGTTCTTGACCAGCTCGATGTAGTCGTCGCAGAACTGCCAGAAGTAGTTCTCGATGACTTCCAGAGCCTTGGAATGCTCGTAGTTGTTGAGATCGTCGGTGGCTTCGCGGACCACGGCGGCCATCTTGGACATCGCGGAACGGTCGATCGGCTCGGTCACGTCGGCCGGGTTCCATGCGGCGACTGCCGGAGCGCCCACGTGATGGTTCTCGTCCTCACGGCCGATGGCTAGCGCGAACTTGGTGGCGTTGAGCAGCTTGATGGCAAGACGACGGCCGATCTTCATCTGGCCTTCGTCGTACGTGGCGTCTAGGCCCAGACGTGCGGCGGCGGCCCAGTAACGCACCGCGTCGGCGCCGAACTGTTTGATCGGCTTGTCCGGCACGACCACGTTGCCCTTGGACTTCGACATCTTCTTGTGGTCCGGATCGAGGATCCAGCCCGACAGCGTGGTGTTGGCCCACGGCAGGCACTTGTTCTCGAGATGCGCGCGATCCATGGTGGAGAACAGCCAGGTGCGGATGATGTCCTGACCCTGCGGACGCAGG
>ERZ837380.4707-NODE-4707-length-11155-cov-4.832342_pt1 | contig 11155 bp, 8 predicted proteins | sample MGYA00519685_ERZ837380 | MGnify/ENA primary metagenome ERZ837380 (study PRJEB31850, sample SAMEA3708817) | human gut metagenome | biome: human gut; feature: human-associated habitat; material: faeces | place: China | collected 2014 ...
AGGACGGTTCCTGTACTGTGACAGACAACGGACGTGGAATTCCGGTAGATATGCACGAAAAGGGAATGTCTGCGGAGAGACTGGTATTTACGACGCTTCATGCAGGCGGTAAATTTGACAATTCTGCTTATAAGACGAGTGGTGGACTTCATGGAGTAGGTTCTTCGGTTGTGAATGCCCTGTCTACATATCTGGACATTAAGATCAGTCGTGACGGATATGTGCATCATGATCACTATGAACGGGGAATTCCGACCATTGAACTTGAGGAAGGGCTGCTGCCGAAGCTGGGTAAGACCAGACAGACCGGAACAAGTATCAATTTCCTCCCTGACCCGGAGATTTTTGAAAAGACAAGATTTTCTGCAACAGAAGTAAAGAGCAGACTTCATGAGACTGCATATCTGAATCCGGAACTGACTATTCGCTTTGAGGATAAAAGAGGTGCAGAGGTCGAGGATATTACCTATCATGAGCCGGATGGTATCATTGGATTTATCAAAGATCTGAACCACAGTGCGGAAGTCCTGCATGATCCGGTTTACCTGAAAGGGGAAGCAGACGGCATTCAGGTAGAGGTGGCATTCCAGTTTACCAATGAATTTCGTGAGAATGTACTGGGCTTCTGTAATAACATTTACAATGCAGAGGGCGGTACTCATCTGACCGGATTTAAGACTACATTTACCACAGTCATGAATACTTATGCGAGAGAGATTGGCGTTCTTAAAGACAAGGATCCGAACTTCACAGGTGCAGATATCCGTAACGGAATGACAGCAGTTGTTTCCATCAAGCATCCGGAACCTCGTTTCGAGGGACAGACCAAGACAAAGCTGGATAATCAGGATGCATCACGCGCAACCGGAAAGGTTGTAGGAGAGCAGATGGTACTCTATTTTGACAGAAATCTGGAGACTCTTAAGACCATCCTTTCCTGCGCAGAGAAAGCAGCAAAGATCCGTAAAACAGAGGAGAGGGCGAAGACGAATCTTCTGACAAAGCAGAAATATTCCTTTGATTCTAACGGAAAGCTGGCAAACTGTGAAAAAAAGGATCCTTCCCAGTGTGAGATCTTTATCGTAGAGGGAGATTCTGCGGGAGGTTCTGCAAAGACTGCCCGCAACCGTAATTACCAGGCAATCCTTCCTATCAGAGGTAAGATCCTGAATGTGGAGAAGGCTACTATTGACAAGGTGCTTGCCAATGCGGAAATCAAGACCATGATCAATGCATTCGGATGTGGATTCTCCGAAGGATACGGAAATGACTTTGATATTACGAAGCTTCGTTACGACAAGATTGTGATCATGGCTGATGCCGATGTGGATGGGGCGCATATTTCCACACTGCTCCTGACTTTATTCTACCGTTTTATGCCGGATCTGATCACTGAGGGACATGTGTATATTGCCATGCCGCCATTATATAAAGTCATGCCTAAGAAGGGGCAGGAGGAATACCTGTACGATGATAAGGCACTGGAGAGATACAGACGTGCCCATAAGCCGGGAAGCTTTACTCTTCAGAGATATAAAGGTCTGGGCGAGATGGATGCGGAGCAGCTCTGGGAGACGACTCTGAATCCGGAAACTAGAATGATGAAGCGGGTGGAGATTGAAGATGCGAGACTTGCATCAAGCGTGACAGAGATTCTGATGGGAAGCGATGTTCCGCCGAGAAAGAAATTTATCTATGAGCATGCACAGGATGCAGAGCTGGACATCTGATTTCGCCGGAGTGTTATGTGGAAATTAAGACAGATACATGGATATGTGTCTGAGATGGAGGAAAGAAATTAAATGGAAACAAAACAGGAGAATGTGATTCCTACCGACTATGCGGAGGTCATGCAGAAATCCTATATAGATTATGCCATGAGTGTTATTATCTCCAGAGCCCTGCCGGATGTGCGTGACGGATTGAAGCCTGTACAGAGAAGAACCCTGTATGATATGTATGAACTGGGTATCCGTTATGACAGACCATACAGAAAATGTGCCCGTATCGTAGGTGATACCATGGGTAAATATCACCCCCATGGTGACAGTTCGATCTACGAAGCACTTGTGGTAATGGCTCAGGATTTTAAGAAAGGCAAAACACTGGTCGACGGACATGGAAACTTCGGTTCCATCGAGGGCGACGGTGCAGCGGCCATGCGATATACAGAAGCCAGACTGGAGAAACTGACACAGGATGTCTTCCTCGAAGATCTGGATAAGAATGTAGTAGATTTTATGCCGAACTTTGACGAGACAGAGAAGGAACCGGTGGTACTTCCTGTCAGAATCCCGAATCTGCTGGTAAACGGAGCAGACGGTATTGCGGTCGGTATGGCAACCAGTATTCCGCCTCACAATCTGGGTGAAGTGGTAGATGCTGTAAAAGCATATATGAAGAATAATGACATCAGTGTCAAAGGGCTGATGCGCTATCTCAAGGGACCGGACTTTCCGACAGGTGGTCTGGTAGTAAATAAAGATGACCTGCTCAGGATTTACGAGACAGGAACAGGGAAGCTCCGTGTCAGAGGTAAGGTGGAGACAGTGAAGCTCAAAGGCGGCAGACAGCAGCTTGTGATCACAGAGATTCCTTACACAATGATCGGTGCAAATATCGGAAAATTCCTGAATGATATTGCGTCTCTTGTGGAAAACAAGAAGACAACAGATATCGTGGATATTTCCAACCAGTCTTCCAAAGAGGGAATCCGTATTGTTCTTGACCTGAAGCGTGACGCAGATGTAGAGAATCTTACCAATATGCTCTATAAGAAGACAAAGCTGGAAGATACTTTTGGCGTGAATATGCTGGCAGTTGCGGATGGCAGACCGGAGACTCTGAGTCTGAAGCAGGTGATCGAGCATCACGTAGATTTCGTATTCGATGTCACGACCAGAAAGTACACCACACTTCTGAATAAAGAGCAGGAGAAGAAAGAAATCCAGGAAGGTCTGATCAAGGCATGTGATGTGATCGACCTGATCATCGAGATCCTGCGAGGAAGCAAGAACAGAGAACAGGTAAAGAAATGCCTGGTTGACGGTGTGACAGAAGGAATCAGGTTCAAGAGCAAATCAAGCGAGAAAGCTGCGCAGAAGCTGCATTTCTCAGAAAAACAGGCAGCTGCGATCCTGGATATGCGTCTGTACAAGCTGATCGGTCTGGAAATCGAGGCACTTCAGGCAGATTATGCAGAAACAATGAAGAACATTGCCATTTATGAAGATATCCTGAATAATTATGATTCCATGGCAGAAGTGATCATGAAAGAACTGGATCAGATCAAGAAAGAATACGGTACGAAACGCCGCACAGTGATCGAGAATGCAGAAGAAGTTGTCTATGAGGAAAAGAAGATGGAAGAAATGGAAGTCACATTCCTTATGGACCGCTTCGGATATATGCGGACCATTGATAAGTCTGCATATGAGAGAAATAAAGAAGCTGCCAATGCAGAGAACAAATATGTGTTTAACTGTATGAATACAGATAAGATCTGTATCTTTACAGATAATGGAAAGATGCACAGTATCAAGGTGGCAGATATTCCGCTGGTTCGTTTCAGGGATAAGGGGACACCGGCAGATAATCTGAGCAATTATGACAGTGCACAGGAACGTATGCTCTATGTAGCACCACTGGCATCTGTAAAAGAAAATACACTTCTGTTTGTCACTGCTGCATCCATGTGCAAGCTGGTGAGTGGTGCAGAGTTTGATGTGGCGAAGAGAACGATCGTGTCTACGAAACTTGCTGAAGAGGATTCTCTGATTTTTGTGGGTTCTGCGGATGAAATGGAACAGGTGGTATTCCAGAGTGAAGGCGGATATTTCTTAAGATTTCAGAAACAGGATATTTCTGCTATGAAGAAAACATCTATCGGGGTGCGTGGAATGAAACTGGCAGAAGGAGATAAGCTGGATCATGCATATCTTCTGGAAAGCCGCCAGGAATATACCATTACTTATCATGATAAACCCTATGTTCTCAACAGGATAAAACTGTCCAAACGGGACAGTAAAGGAACAAAACCACGTATATAAAACCAACAAATCCGCTAAAATCAAGGTTTTTGCAGGAAAAGCCTTGCAATTGCCGGAAATTGGTGTTACAATACATCTAAATTAGAACTTGTTGACAAAGGAGTGGGCGTGAGCCCACTCTTATTTGTTGCATGGAAAGGCAGGTGGGAAAATGAGCAGACGGGAAGAGTATGAAAAGCGCGCAGAGGAACTTCTGGCACCGATCGTAGAACTTAACGGCTTTGAACTGGTTGATGTAGAATATGTAAAGGAAGCAGGAAACTGGTATCTGAGAGGATACATTGACAAACCAGGCGGAATTACGGTAAATGACTGCGAGACAGTCACCAGAGCATTCAGAGACAAGCTGGATGAGAATGATTTTATCGAAGACAGTTATATCATGGAGATCAGTTCACCGGGACTGGACAGACCGCTGAAGAAAGACAAAGACTTTGAGAGAAACATGGGAAAACTGGTGGAAATCCGTACCTATCGGCCAATCGAGAAGCAAAAAGAGTTCTGCGGGATTTTGACCGCATATGATAGTAACAGTGTGACAATCGATGAGGATGGAACCGAGCGTGTTTTTGATAAGAAAGACACAGCCCTGATACGCCTCGCAATAGAGTTTTAGTTAATTCGGGAGGATAAGAAAAAAATGAGCAGAGAGTTAAAGGAGGCACTGGATATCCTTGAAAAGGAAAAGAGTATCAGCAAAGATACTCTGCTTGAGGCAATTGAGCAGTCTCTGATCCAGGCCTGCAAGAACCATTTTGGAAAAGCTGACAATGTACATGTAACTATTGATCCGGAAACCTGCGATTTTTCAGTGTATGCAGACAGAAGTATCGTAGAATACGTAGAGGATCCTGCAATGGAGATTTCTCTGGCAGATGCTTTGAAGATCACATCAAGAGCTGAGATCGGAGGCATGATACAGGTTCCGATTCAGTCTAAGGAATTCGGACGTATTGCGACACAGAATGCAAAGAACGTTATCCTGCAGAAAATCCGTGAGGAAGAACGTAAAGTGCTGTATGATGAATACTATGGAAAAGAAAAAGAAGTAGTAACCGGTATTGTACAGCGTGTGATGGGCAAGAATGTAAGCATCAATCTTGGTAAGGCAGATGCAGTATTAAGTGAGAATGAACAGGTGAAAGGGGAAACCTTCCAGCCGACAGAGAGAATAAAGGTGTATATTCTTGAAGTCAAGGATACCCCGAAGGGACCTCGTATTCTGGTATCCAGAACTCATCCGGGACTTGTGAAACGTCTCTTTGAGTCAGAAGTTGCAGAAGTAAAAGACGGAACTGTTGAGATCAAGAGCATCGCACGTGAGGCCGGTTCCCGTACAAAGATCGCTGTATGGAGCAACGATCCGGATGTAGATGCAGTTGGTGCATGCGTAGGTATGAACGGCGCACGTGTCAATGCAGTAGTTGAGGAACTTCGCGGTGAGAAAATCGATATCATCAACTGGGATGAGAATCCTGCGATCCTGATCGAGAATGCATTGAGCCCTGCAAAGGTTATCGCAGTTATGGCAGATCCTGATGAGAAGACAGCTCTGGTAGTTGTTCCTGATTATCAGCTGTCCCTTGCAATCGGTAAAGAAGGTCAGAATGCACGTCTTGCTGCAAGACTTACAGGATTTAAGATTGACATCAAGAGTGAGACTCAGGCAAAAGAAGCCGGTGATTTCTATGATTATGATGATGACGAGACTGCAGAAGATGCAGCTGAGGCATCAGCAGAGGAAACTTCAGCAGAAGATTCCCTGACAGAAGAAACCGAAGCAGAAGAAGTTTCAGAGGAAGTTCCTGTAGAAGAAGAGTCACAGGCTCAGGAAGCAGGAGAGAATGAAGACGAAGAATAAGATTCCCATGCGCCAGTGTACCGGCTGCAGGGAAATGAAAAGCAAGAAAGAGATGCTCAGAGTTCTTAAGACTACAGAAGATGAAATCGTGCTTGATACTACTGGTAAGAAAAACGGCAGAGGCGCATATCTGTGTCTTTCCAGAGAATGTCTGGATAAAGCGATTAAAAATCATGGACTTGAGCGTTCACTGAAAACTGCGGTTCCGGATGAGGTATACGAACGACTTAAGAAGGAGCTGGAAGATATTGAAAAATAACAGAGTACTGTCGCTGATAGGGCTGGCTACCAAAGCAGGCAAGACCGTAAGCGGAGAATTTTCCACAGAGAAATCTGTAAAGACCGGAAAAGGACTGCTTGTGATCGTTGCTGAGGATGCCTCCGAGAATACAAAGAAGAAATTCAGGAATATGTGCAGTTTTTATGAAGTTCCGATTTTCTTCTTCTCAGATAAAGAGAGCTTAGGCAGAGCAATGGGAAAGGAGTACCGCGCCTGTCTGGCTGTCCAGGATGAGAACTTTGCGAAAGCAATCATGAAGGAGGTATAGCGATTGTCAAAATTAAGAGTACATGAGCTGGCCAGAGAGCTTGGACGACAGAACAGAGAAGTGATCGAGTTTCTGAAATCAAAAGGCGTTGATGTGAGAAGCCATATGAGTATGGTGGATGAGCCTGCGGTTTCGGAAGTAAAGAATAGATTCAGAAAAGACAATAATAACAGGGGAAAGGAGCATATTGCGAAATTGGAGACTCCCAAGACAGAAGAAAAGGTTGTAACAGCAAAATCAGAAGGAGATAAAACTGAAACACCTAAAAAGAAAAAAAATATTATCCGCGTTTTTCATGCACAGAATGCAAGTGACGGAGGAAAAACAAGAAAGAAACCTGTGAAAGCTGAAGGCGAGAGAACAGGTTCACCAAGAAATGCAGAAGGAAGAAATTCCGACAGTTCAAGAACAGACGGTGACAGACCAAGAAGAAATAATAATGACCGCCCAGGTACAGGCAACAGAAGACCGGACGGACAGAACCGTCAGGGAAGACCTCAGGGTGAAGGAAGATCCCAGGGAGGACGTTTTGGCCAGGGAAGAAACCAGGGCGAAGGAAACCGTCAGGGAAGACCTCAGGGCGAGGGAAGATCCCAGGGAGATAACCGCCAGGGAGGACGTTTCGGACAGGGAAGATCCCAGGGCGATGGTCAGGGCCGTCCGGGCGGAAGATTCCAGGGCGATGGAAATCGTCAGGGAGGACGTTTCGGCCAGGGAAGACCACAGGGAGATGGAAACCGTCAGGGAGGAAGACCGCAGGGCAATGGCCAGGGTCGTCCGGACGGAAACAGAAGTGAAGGACGTGACGGACGCTTCGGCGGCAGTCAGGGACGTCAGGGACAGCGCCAGAATACAAGAAAGAATGACGATATGGCATTTGCACCGGAACTGACAAAGACTTCCAAAGACAGCAAGAGAGAAAGAGACAGAGAGAACAAAAACAAGAAAAAAGATTTTGATAAGACACAGAGTGGCGGACGCAGACCAAATCAGGGTGGATTCAATAAGAATTCCAGAATCCCGAAAGCTCTGCAGAAACCGGCTCCGCAGCCAAAACAGGAAGAGAAGAAACCTGAGGTTAAGGAAATCACACTTCCGGAGAAGATGACGATCCGCGAACTGGCAGAAGCTATGAAAATGCAGCCGTCAGTAATTGTGAAGAAGCTCTTTATGCAGGGTATGATGGTTACCGTAAACCATGAGATCGATTTTGAGAAAGCTCAGGAGATTGCTCTGGAATATGATATCATCGCAGAACCGGAAGAGAAGGTAGACGTTATCGAAGAACTCCTCAAAGAGGATGAAGAAGACGAAAAAGATATGGTTTCAAGACCACCTGTAGTCTGTGTTATGGGGCACGTTGACCATGGTAAAACATCTCTTCTGGATGCAATCCGTAAGACAAATGTAACACGTGGAGAAGCCGGCGGTATCACACAGCATATCGGTGCTTCTGTAGTAGAGGTTGGCGGACAGAAGATCACATTCCTGGATACACCTGGACATGAAGCTTTCACAGCTATGCGTATGCGTGGTGCAAACTCCACAGATATCGCAGTTCTGGTTGTAGCAGCTGATGATGGTGTGATGCCTCAGACAGTAGAGGCTATCAGCCATGCGAAGGCGGCAGGCGTTGAGATCATAGTTGCAATCAACAAGATTGATAAGCCAAGTGCTAATATTGAGCGTGTAAAACAGGAACTTTCTGAATATGAACTGATTCCGGAAGACTGGGGCGGAAGTACGATTTTTGTTCCTGTATCCGCACATACAGGAGAGGGAATCGATACTCTTCTTGAGATGATCCTTCTTACAGCCGAGGTATGTGAATTAAAGGCAAATCCGAACCGTTCCGCAAGAGGTCTTGTAATCGAGGCTCAGCTTGATAAAGGTAAAGGTCCGGTTGCCACGATCCTTGTCCAGAAAGGTACTCTTCATGTGGGAGACTTTATTGCAGCAGGAGCATGCAATGGTAAGGTTCGTGCCATGATGGATGATAAGGGACGCAGGATTAAAGAAGCAGGTCCTTCTACTCCTGTAGAAATCCTGGGACTTGGTGATGTGCCGAATGCAGGTGAAATTCTTCTTGCATTTGACAGTGATAAGGAAGCCAAGAACTTTGCAGGTGCATTTGTATCTGAGAACAAGAACCGTCTTCTTGAGGAGACTAAGGGCAAATTATCTCTGGATAATCTCTTTGATCAGATTCAGGCAAGCGATCTGAAAGAACTTCCGATCATCGTCAAAGCAGACGTACAGGGATCTGTAGAAGCAGTAAAACAGAGTCTGACAAAACTTTCCAACGAGGAAGTTGTTGTAAAAGTAATCCATGGTGGTGTTGGTGCTGTCAATGAATCTGACGTAAGTCTTGCTGCTACATCAAACGCTATCATCATCGGATTTAACGTTCGTCCAGATGCAACAGCGAAACAGCTTGCTGAACAGGAAGGCGTAGATCTTCGTCTGTACAGAGTCATCTATCAGGCAATCGAAGATGTGGAAGCTGCTATGAAAGGTATGCTTGACCCTGTATTTGAGGAGAAGGTTATCGGTCATGCAGAAGTACGTCAGCTGTTTAAGGCATCCGGTGTCGGTACGATCGCAGGAAGCTATGTTCTGGATGGTATTTTCCAGAGAAACTGCAAGGTTCGTATTTCCAGAGAAGGCGAGCAGATTTTCGAGGGTGAACTTGCATCTCTGAAGAGATTCAAGGACGACGTTAAGGAAGTTAAAGCAGGATACGAATGTGGTCTTGTATTTGACGGATTTAATGACGTAAAAGAAGAAGATAAAGTAGAAGCTTATATCATGGTAGAAGTACCAAGATAGGATAGCGACAGTAACTGATATGGGTGCGCGGTTTCATGGTGTTACGTACAGCGTGACGCGCACCTGTTTTAATTGAATCAATTGTAAAACAGATATTCGGTATATCAAATTACCGAATATCTGCTCAAATAGAGGAGTGGAACTTAAAAATGAGAAAAAACAGTATTAAGAATACACGAATCAATGGAGAGGTTCAGAAAGAGCTCAGCACCATTATCCGTAACGAGATTAAGGATCCGCGTATTCACCCGATGACATCCGTCATGGCTGTAGAAGTGGCTCCTGACCTGAAAACCTGTAAAGCATACATCAGTGTGTTAGGAGAGAAAGAAGCAAAAGAGGCAACGATCAAAGGTCTTAACAGTGCAGAAGGTTATATCAGACGCCAGCTGGCAAAGAATCTTAACCTTAGAAATACACCGGAGATTCGTTTCATTCTGGATGAATCTATTGAATACGGTGTAAATATGTCAAAGCTTATCGATGATGTTACCAAAAAGGACAACTCCCACAGACAGGTCAAAGAGCAGGAAGAGAATTAAGAGGGTGAATACATGAAGAATATCGCGGAGATACTGGAAGGTGTGAAAACAATGGGAATTGGCGGACATATCCGTCCGGATGGTGACTGCGTTGGTTCCTGTATGGCATTATATTTATATGTAAAAACCTATTATCCGGAGATTCAGGTGGATGTTTATCTGGACAATCCAAAACCTGTTTTCGGACATATTGACTGTATGGATGAGATCAAAACAGAATTGGACGGAGATAAAGAGTACGATCTTTTTGTCACCTGCGATGTAAGTGCGAGAGACAGACTTGCTCTTGCAGGACCATATTTTGACTCAGCAAAGAAAACAGCATGTATCGATCATCATATCAGCAATCCTGGATTTGCACAGGTCAACCACATCAGAGGCGATGTAAGTTCTGCATGTGAGGTTCTTTATGGATTGCTTGATCCTGAGAAAGTTAACTGCACGATCGCGAAACCTGTTTATACAGGAATGGTTCACGATACAGGTGTGTTCCAGTATTCCTCAACTTCACCGGAAACCATGCGTATCGCGGGTGAATTGATGAAGACAGGTTTTGATTTCAGTAAGATCATTGATGAATCCTTTTACCAGAAGACCTATGTTCAGAATCAGGTAATGGGACGTGTACTTGCAGAGAGTATTATGCTTCTGGATGGAAAATGCATCATTGGATATCTTAAGAAAAAGGATTTGGAATTTTATGGTGTGGACGGCAAAGATCTGGATGGTATTGTCAGCCAGTTGCGCCTTACACAGGGGGTAGAAGTAGCCATGTTCATTTATGAACTGGAAACTCAGTCCTTTAAGGTATCCCTGCGCTCCAATGGAAAAGTAGATGTAAGTAAGATCGCGGTATATTTTGGTGGCGGCGGTCATAAGAGGGCTGCAGGATGTGATCTGCAGGGTTCTATGTACGATGTGATCAACAATATATCAGAGCAGATCTGTAAACAGTTTCAGGAGCTTGAAATCTGATGGATGGAGTAATTGTAATCCGTAAGGAAAAAGGCTATACTTCTCATGATGTGGTGGCAAAGCTTCGCGGAATTCTTCATATGAAGAAAATCGGACATACCGGAACACTTGATCCGGATGCAGAGGGAGTGCTCCCGGTGGCTCTGGGAAAAGCTACCCGACTGGTGGATATGATCACCGATAAAGAAAAAACATATGAGGCAGTGATGCGTCTGGGTGTTGTTACAGATACGCAGGATATGAGTGGAACAGTTCTTTCAGAAGTGCCTGAGTTTCAGGTTGCAGAAGAGGAACTTCGCGCAGTAACAGAATCTTTTGCAGGTGATTATATGCAGGTGCCGCCGATGTATT
>ERZ837380.4713-NODE-4713-length-11138-cov-2.539836_pt1 | contig 11138 bp, 6 predicted proteins | sample MGYA00519685_ERZ837380 | MGnify/ENA primary metagenome ERZ837380 (study PRJEB31850, sample SAMEA3708817) | human gut metagenome | biome: human gut; feature: human-associated habitat; material: faeces | place: China | collected 2014 ...
ACCGAGATGCATTGAGTTTTGCGAATGCCGCGGCAGCTATCGCTGTTACACGTTCTGGTGCCCAACCGTCTATTCCTACTCTCGATGAAGTAAAACACTTCATGTTAGAAAAAGAATTAGCCTTATCATTCAACTTTTAAATTTCATGGATTATGAAAACTAATCGACACTCTACTCTCTTAAAGAAAGCTGTCCACCTGATAACTTATAACTCAAGTCATAAGCTTATCTGCCTGCTGGGCTACCTACTTTTATGTTCAATGAATACATATGCTCAGAATTATGTATCCGGAACAGTAAAAGATAATAATGGAGAACCTCTACTGGGAGTTTCCATAAAAGTAAAAGATGGGAATATAGTATCCGGAACCGTCACTGACTTTAACGGACACTACCAAGTGAAAGCGGATCCAAGTTCAACTATTGAATTCAGTTACATCGGATTTAAAACAGTCCAGTTTACAGTAGGTGATAGAAAAATGATAAACGTAACACTGGGAGTTGACGACAATTTATTGGATGAAGTGATCGTTGTAGGTTATGGTACCCAAAAGAAGATTAATTTAACCGGTTCTGTCGGAGTCATTGACTCGAAAGCCTTCGAAGCAATCCCTGTATCCAATGCAGTCCAGGCATTACAAGGACAGGTTCCCGGTTTGAATATTTATAGCAATCAGGGAGGAGGTCTCAATCAGAAACAATCGATCAATGTACGTGGAGTCGGAACTATCGGAGAAGGTTCTACAGGAAGTGCCCTAGTCTTGATAGATGGTATGGAAGGAGATATTTATTCCATTAATCCGCAGGATATAGAATCTATTTCAGTTCTGAAAGATGCGGCAGCTTCTTCTATTTATGGTTCCAGAGCGCCATTCGGAGTAATCTTAGTAACGACCAAGAAAGGAAAGGCCGGTAAAGCGCAAGTTAACTACAACAACAGTTTTCGTGTAAGTAGCCCTATCAACATGCCTTCTTCATTAGACTCTTACACGTTCTCCTTATACTATAATGATGCAGCTGCCAATTCCGGATGGGGACCTTACAACTGGGTCTCGGAAGAAAGGATAAACCGCATCAAAGACTATATGGCCGGCAAGATTACCGATTCTACCATCCCCGTGCCCAATAATCCTTCGTTATGGGCAGACGGATATTCACAAGGAAATGATAATATTGATTATTATGACTATTTTTTCAAAGACAATGTCTTTGCACACGAGCACAATATCAGCGTTACTGGCGGGACAGACAAAATACAATACTATTTATCAGCGAACTATTTAGGTCAGGATGGAGAGCTCAGAATCGGAGATGAATACTCAAACAGATATACTGCATCTGCAAAAATCAACGCACAATTATCAAAAATAGTATCAGTCGGATTCAATACTCGCTTTATCAGAAGTGACTATGTACAGCCGACACATCTTAATGAAAGTTTTTTTGCCGAAATCGGACGCCAATGTTGGCCTACCAAACCTCTCTATGACCCAAATGGTATTCTATATGACGACCATGTGCTCCAAATGCAAAACGGAGGTGAAAAACAAGAACGAAACACTTGGCTCTACCAACAACTGAATATAACGGTAGAACCTATCAAAGGGTGGCGACTGATTGGAGATTTAAGCTATCGATACAATACACAATATTCACACTGGGATTACTTAACTGTTCATCAGACAGGTGTTGACGGAAAGACTAAGGGCAATACATGGAATAACGATTCCCAAGTACATGAAGGCACTTATGCCAGCGATTATTTTAATGTAAATCTCTATACAGATTATGCAAAGACCTTTGCAAAATCACATAATATGAAAGTTCTTTTCGGGTTTCAAGCCGAACAAAATAATTATAAAGATATAGCTGCTGAGAAGCTAGGAGTCATTTATCCGGGAAAACCGACTATCAACACTTCTACCGGAATGGATTCAAATAAACAAAAAGTTGCTCCGAATGTAGCAGGTGGACACAACAGATGGGCTACCGCCGGATTCTTCGGCAGATTGAATTATGATTACCTGGAAAAATATCTTCTGGAAGTAAATCTACGCTATGACGGTTCCTCACGATTTCGTAGTGACAGTCGTTGGGGATTTTTCCCTTCCGCATCAGTAGGCTGGAACATAGCCAGAGAAAAATTCTTCCTGCCTGTCAGCAAAGTTGTCAACACATTTAAGGTCAGAGCCTCTTATGGTAGTTTGGGTAACCAAAATACATCTTCTTTATATCCGACTTATTCTACAATCGGTACAGGAACAGGATCATGGATCATTGACGGAACATTAGCCAATATTGCCTGGGCACCTTCACTCGTCAGCTATAATCTCTCCTGGGAGAAAATCCGTACATGGAATGCCGGAGTTGACTTTGGCCTGTTTAACAATCGGCTAACCGGCTCTTTTGATTATTACATTCGTAAAACTGACGATATGGTCGGCCCTTCGGAGAAATTGCCTGTAGTCCTTGGAACAGCCGTTCCCAGTTCCAATAATACAAATCTTAAAACATTCGGATGGGAACTGGAACTAATGTGGAAAGACCGGTTAAATAATGGATTGAATTATAGTGCCCGCTTTACACTTGCCGACAGTCGTACCAAGATTACTCGTTATTCAAATCCTTCCGGACTGATAGATGGATTTTATGCCGGAAAATACGTGGGTGAAATATGGGGATATGAAACGATAGGCATTGCACAATCTGACCAGGAAATGGCCGAACACATCGGAAGATTAATCAACGGTGGACAAAGTAATCTCGGACAAGACTGGAAAGCCGGAGACATTATGTATAAAGATCTGAATGAAGACGGAAAAATTGATGCCGGAAGCCGCACCTTACAAGATCACGGTGATTTAAAAAGAATAGGTAACTCCACGCCCCGATATAATGTAGGACTGGAATTAGCCGCCGATTGGAAAGGATTCGATATCAGAATGTTCTGGCAAGGAACATTGAAAAGAGATTATTTTCAGGGTAGTTACTACTTCTGGGGTGCAAACGGTAGACAAGGGCCCTGGTTTTCCACAGCACTAAAAGGACACGATGATTATTTCCGAAATGACGAAGCCAGTCCATTGGGAACGAATCTGAATTCCTACTATCCAAGACCCTTATTCAACACCGATAAAAACCAGCAATCACAAACTAAATATTTACAAGATGCATCTTATCTACGTCTGAAGAATCTGCAGATAGGATATAGCTTGCCACACAACATCGTACAAAAAATGGGAATGCAGCACCTTAGGATATTCGCATCCGGTGAAAACTTGTTCACCATTACGAGCCTTATTGACTTCTTCGACCCCGAATCAATCGAAGGCGGTAGTTGGGGACACGGAAACGTTTACCCACTATCCCGAACATTCTCTTTTGGATTAAATGTCACATTCTAAAAACAGGATATTATGAAAAGACTTACGATATCAACCTTATTGAGCGGAGTGCTCTTTTTGACAAGTTGCAATGATTTCCTAAATCAAGAACCTCTTGATCAACTTTCTCCAAATGAATATCTGACAACAGAAAGTAATATTGCAGCTTTTGCTACTGATCAATATCAAGTGCTACCTACTCATGGCACCTATGGATATGGAACTTTTGAAATTGACAATAACACAGATAATATGGCCGGTATGCAACCTAACGTAATGTATGCACCCGGATACTGGAAAGTAGGACAAGAAGGAGGCTCATGGTATTTCGCTGATATTTACCGATGCAATTATTTCTTTGAAAATGTGCTTCCATCGTATGAAAACAATGCCATTGTCGGAAACACGACCAATATCAAACACTATATCGGAGAAATGTATTTCTTCAGAGCTTTCATGTATTTTGAAAGATTAAAATCATTAGGCGACTTTCCTATTATTACTAAAACTTATCCTAATGAACGTGAAGCTCTGATAGAAATCAGCAAACGAGCCCCCCGAAATGAAGTAGCCAGATTTATCTTATCTGATCTGGACAAAGCTATAGAAATGATGCAAAACATAGCTCCTTCCGGAGGTAAGAACCGGCTAAGCAAAGACTGCGCTATCCTTCTCAAGTCAAGGGTCGCACTTTACGAAGGCTCATGGCTGAAGAATTTTAAAGGAACAGCTTTTGTACCCAATGGACCGGGATGGCCGGGAGCAAATAAAGATTATAATGCTAATTACTCATTTAAATCCGGAAGTATTGAAAAAGAATCAGAGTTCTTCTTTGATGAAGCTATTAAAGCGGCACAAATCATAGCAGAAAAATATAATATATTAACTGCCAATACAGGAGTATTCCCACAAACTTCTTCGGAACCTGAAAATCCTTATTTCAGTATGTTCTGCGATATTGACATGGAGAAATACAATGAAGTACTTTTATGGAGGCGCTACAACACAGGATTAGGAGTGGCAAATGAAGTTTGTCAATACGGATGTGTCGGCAACAATGGAGTAGGCACTACTAAAAGCATGATTGACGCCTTTATTCTTAAAAATGGAGAACCTATTTATGCATCCCCGATGTGGGCAGATGAAAACTCATCTTATTGGGGAGATAATAATATCATTCATATCACTAAAAACAGGGATACCCGTGCAGACATCTTCATCAAAAAGCCAGGACAGAAAAATTTGCATACTCAGGCAGGAGATCATGGGGTAGTAGAAGAATGGGGACCCAATATAACCGCCTCTTCTGTTACAGAAAAGTACAATACAGGCTATGCCTTACGCAAAGGATTAAACCCTGACGGGAAATACACAAATAACACTCAAAGTATTGTCGGTTCTATCATATTCCGTACAGCCGAAGCCTATCTCAACTATATAGAAGCTTATTATGAATTGCATGGTTCACTCGACTCCTATGCAGAAAAGTACTGGAAAGCGATTCGTCGCAGAGCCGGCATTGATGAGGACTATACCAAAACAATCAGGCTTACAGATATGTCAAAAGAAGCAGAAACTGATTGGGGGGCATATTCCGGCGGAGAAATTATTGATGCCACACGTTATAATATCCGCCGTGAACGAAGATGTGAGTTGATGGCGGAAGGTTTACGTAGCATGGACTTACATAGATGGCGTTCAATGGACCAGATGATTACCAAACCCTACCATATCCTAGGAATGAATTTATGGCAGGAAATGTATGGCTGGGACTGGTATAAAGATTCTAACGGCAACTCCATTCTTAAAGAAGGAGAAAATGTTTCACCACGTAGCTTCAGTACTTATCTTGCTCCTTATCACATCACAGCCAATAACATTGTTTACAACGGCTATAAATGGAATATGGCACACTATCTCGATCCGATAGCAGCAGAACATTTTCTGGTTACTTCATCCGGAGGTGATTTGGATTCTTCTCCTATCTATCAGAATCCGGGCTGGCCTATGACAGGAGGAGGAACCCCGCAATAATCCAATAATCTACTAATTTAACAAAGACCAATTATGTATAAAAGAATGATAATACTAACTTACGCACTGGTTTTCTTTTCATTATTCGCAACAGCTTGTTCTGACAATAATAATGAAACATACGTCGAACCAATACTTTCTCAAATAGAAGTAAGTAAACTAGTGACTGAAAACAACAAAACATATGTTTCTGTTGACGGTAAACCTTTTCCGTTTCTTGGTGCACAAATACGCCTTGATGCCCTTCTCAATTGTGACAAGATGACTATTAATGAAGTGGAAAACTACTTCAAGAAAGCTCAGGAACTGGGACTAAATTGTGTACAAATTCCAATTTCATGGAATATGGTAGAGCCTAAAGAAAACAAGTACGATTATAGTATCGTAAACTCAATCTTGCAGTTCGTCAACAAGTATAATTTGAAAATGGAATTACTTTGGTTCAGTACGAATATGGTAGGAGATTCATTCTCCTACCTGATACCTCAATATGTGCTTCAAGAATATAACAAAAGGCTCAGCCGGAATGATGAAGGAAATTTTTGGAACTATTATGGTTATCAATACACCATGATTCTTGATGATGAATGGATACTGGAGAGAGAAACCAAAGCCATCACCGCCTTATTTAACCACATCCGATACTGGGATTCTCAAAATGGAGACAAGCACCCCGTTATATCAGCTCAGATCCATAATGAACCTGATGCGTTAATGCGCTGGAGAATCGACCAAAAAGATTTAAAATATCGGGATGGGACCCCTCTAAGCAAAGAGAAGGCCTGGACAATGATCACAAATGCATTAAATACTGTAGGAAAAGCTGTAAAAAACAGTTCTTACAGAGTAGTAACTCGTGTCAATCTAATTTACGGTGATGGTATTAATCCATTTCCAGAGGCTACTAATGCTCGCCCCAAAGATGTATTCGATCTTCAAGGCATTGATTTCATTGGCGTTGATGCTTATAAAGATAATGTTAAACATCTCAAAAATGAAGTCATGGCATACGCATCAATTGCAGGAAATTATGCGCTGGTTGCCGAGAACAAAGGTAGTTATGCAAACAGTCCGAGTCTTATCTTGACATCTTTCGCATTAGGAGGAGGCTATGATATTTACGATTTGGCTACCAGTAACTTCTTTATCAACAACACCACTGAACCGGACCAAATTGACCACGGAATTTATACATGGGATTTACAAGAAAAAGATTTTACACCTCCTACTCGTAGTCTCATAAAAGGCTTGGCGGCAGCTTATATAGATGTTGCCAAAGTAAAACCGGAGAACTTTGCAGCATTTAATATTAACGATAATCAGCCAAAAGACAAATTAGAACAACTAATATGTACTACTGGAGCACAAATCACATTCCAGACAAATAATGCTTCTTTAGGTTTCGTATTAGATATGCACAATTATTTACTGATTTATAGTTTGAATGACTCTCAATTCAAACTAGAGAATGGTAAATTTGGAGAAACCATTTCCGGAAGATATGATGTAAATGGCACATTTACCAAAGAAGGAACTGCAACTTTAGAAAATCAGACTCTCCATGCTAAAGGAGGCGTACTTTATAAAGTAAATTATTCCTCGCAACAATCATTAACCAGCAATACAATTGAGAATATTGGAAATAACTTATAAAAACCCAAGATATGTTCAAATATATAGCAATCATTCTAATAACCGTCTCTTTATTCTGTTCCTGTGCACAACAAAAAGAGACTACTTCTGCAATTCCTGTCATACTCGACACGGATGTTGGAAATGATATCGATGATGTTTTAGCCATGCAAATGCTGCTTAATTATGAGAAAAAAGGAAAAATTGATTTGCTAGGTATCACTATAAGCAAGTGTAATCCTTATTCACTGGAATATATTGACGCTTATTGTCGTTTCAACGACAAATACGACATACCTTTAGGTTATGCTTATAATGGGATGAATACAGACGACGGACATTATCTCCGCCAAACGCTGGATACTATTATTGACAACAATAAAATATTACATCCAAAAAGAAGCCTAAAAGATCATATTCTGGAAGGATATAAACTGTTGCGTAAATTGCTGGCAGAGCAAGAAGATCATTCTGTGGTATTTATAGCCTTAGGCCCGGAAACAAATCTAGCCCGTTTGCTTATCTCGGAAGCAGATGAATACAGCGAGCTGGATGGAAAAGCCTTGGTAGCACAAAAGGTAAAATTACTATCTGTCATGGGAGGACTCTATGGTAATGAATTCGACTTCCCTGAATGGAACATTGTTAATGATCTGAATGCAGCCCAAATTACTTTCAAAGAATGGCCTACTCCAATTATTGCCAGCGGATGGGAACTAGGAAACAAAATTCGATATCCTCATCAAAGTATATTAAATGATTTTGCCGGCAGTTATAAACATCCTCTGTGCGTATCATATAAAATATATCAGGAAATGCCATATGACAGAGAAACATGGGATTTGACATCCGTGCTACAAGCCATAGAACCGGGGAATAATTATTTCAATTTATCCGAGAAGGGAACAATCACCATAGACAGTATCGGACAAAGTATTTTTTCTCCTTCTGAAAGCGGTAAACACCAATATCTCACTATTCAAGGGGAAGAAAATATTCGGGCAACCCGCAACGCACTTATAAGACAAGTGACAGGAAAAGAGAATTGAAATCTTAAAAAAAAATCATTATGTATATAGTCAATAGTTACACCTTAGCTATTATCTTCTGCTTTATCACAATGATATGCTGGGGATCGTGGGGAAATACCCAAAAACTGGCCAGTAAGAATTGGCGTTATGAACTTTATTATTGGGACTACACCATCGGCATCTTGCTGTTCGCCTTACTTCTGGTATTCACACTAGGAAGTTTCGGAGATTCGGGAAGAGGTTTTCTGGAAGACATCCAACAAGTGGAAGCGGCATATATTGCCAGTGCACTTATCGGAGGAGTTATTTTCAATGCTTCCAATATTCTTCTTTCCGCCTCTGTATCCGTTGCCGGGATGGCGGTAGCTTTTCCATTAGGAGTAGGACTGGCATTGGTCTTGGGAGTATTCATTAATTATTTCAGCTCCCCCAAAGGAGATCCGTTCTGGCTATTCACAGGAGTCGTGCTGATTGTTATCGCCATCATTTGCAACGGTATTGCAGCCGGTAAGAATCAAAAGGCAGGAACCAATAATAGCAAAAAGGGAATTATTCTTGCAGCTATTGCCGGTATACTGATGTCATTCTTTTACCGGTTTGTCGCCGCTGCCATGGATTTGAACAATTTTGAATCACCGACAGCAGGAATGGCAACTCCTTATACTGCATTCTTCATCTTTGCCATCGGAATCTTCCTAAGCAACTTCCTCTTCAATACACTTGTGATGAAGCGTCCGTTCGTCGGTTTACCCGTCACTTACAAGGAATACTTTGCCGGAAAAGCAAGTACACACATGGTCGGAATTCTCGGAGGATGCATCTGGGGATTAGGTACGGCATTAAGCTACATTGCCGCAGGAAAAGCGGGAGCAGCCATTTCTTATGCACTTGGACAAGGAGCACCGATGATTGCTGCCCTTTGGGGTGTTTTCATCTGGAAAGAATTTACCGGTAGCTCCAAAGCGACAAACAGACTTTTGGGAGTCATGTTTATATTATTCATTTTGGGCCTGACATTCATTGTCATCTCAGGAGGAAGCTAAAATAAAAAAGAGGTAAAGGAACTATTAGGTATTATCAATATAAAAAGAATCACCCCAAAAGTTAGAAACTAAACTTTTGGGGTGAAATTCAATTCTATGATTCAAACTATCATATACATTATTCAGACCGTTATATCCAGCAAAGTTTCTCCCTTTGCATCCAACACCCTGACTCTGAGTTCTTCTTTCCTCTTCTCAAGAATCATCACGGTAGCACCCTCCATCTTATATCCTCCACCTATAACAACCGGAAAATGATTCCCCAATTCACCTTTCGGGTGATAAGCATACTTATGAGTATGAGCATTCAGACAGATATCAAAAGGAGCTTTTTCCAGCAGCTTAGTCCATAGTTCAGTACAAAGATTCTTTCCATCATTACCATAAAGAGGGATATGGTGCAGAAGGATACGTTTCTTCGCTTTCTTAAATTCTTTGGCAGCCAGTTCTTTCTTCAGAAAACCGACCTGTTCATTACGTAACTGGGTGAAATCATTCAAATCATAATAGACCCAATGATCGTCTGTTTTGTCTTCGCCACAGTCCAGCATGACAATACGGGTATCTCCCCAGTTGAAAGAGCCATAAGTCTTGTCACCTACATAATCAAAATGGTCACGCAAACCGATAGAATAGGCGTTCCGGATTTCGTGATTCCCCCGCATAAAGAAAGTCGGGATACAATCTCCGTTCATTCCTTCGGTCAGTTCACTGATAAAGGCAGTTGCCTGATCATGACTTGCCGGGTCGTCTACACAATCACCGTTGAAAACAACAAAATCATAGTCAATATCCTGAATTTGCCTGCACAAAGCCCGGAAGGTATGGGTATGCTGATGCAGGTCATTGAACACAACAGCAGTAAAAGAATCCGTACCGGTTACAGGCAGAGTAAATTCACTGAAAGCAGAACGGGCAGTATTTCCGAAAACTTTCTTATATGCCTGATAAAGCAACATTTCTTGTGAACAGACACGATAATAATACTTTTGACCGGGCTGCAAATCATCCAGCCGTATTTTATGTAACTTGTTATTGCAGACTACCTGTCCGTCAACAATAGTACGCGCACGCTTTAATTGAGTCGTATCCGTCCCGTATTCTACCCAACAATAAGCAGGAACAGTGGTTTCCCACATCACGGTCATTCCATTTCCAACCGGATTCTGCAAATAGGGTTTAGTACGGAATATCTTATCCGCCTTTTCGGCAGTGCGCAGTTCCACAACAATAGGACGATGATCGGACGCTACAGGTTCATTCACCACTTCCGAAGAGACGAGGGCAAATCCTTTATCATTCTGCTTAAAAGCCACCACGTAATCAATAGTCTCCTTTGGGGCGGGAGCAGGAAAAGTGTGTTGTTTGGGATTAGAGAGTATCCGAAATTCTTTCTGCAACTCTTTGATAAAATCCGATTCCGGCTCCGCATTCATGTCTCCTGCCAAAAAAAGAGGCTTTTTATAGGAAGCAGCAAAAGTTTTCAGAATCTCCAATGACTTCATCCGGTCTTCTTCCGTAAGGGATAAATGAGTGCAACAGTAAATATAATCTTCAAACTCCGCTAAGATCAATGCACGGGCTTCTTCCCTGCCGGGCAAAGCTATAGCCTGCAAGTGAAGCGGAGCTTTCTTTGACAGCAGACCGATTCCGTATTTTCCGCCATCATAATCTATAGCTGGAGCAAAGCAGGCATACATCTGTGTCCGCTCGGCTATCTCACCTAATACATATTTCTGATTACTCCGATTGGTCACGCTGTCTACTTCCTGCACAGCTACCACATCGGGAGAAGCGTTATTAATCACATTTGCAATACGCTGGAAGTCACAGACACCATCCATGCCTGTTGCATTTTTGATGTTATAGGTCATCAGTCTCAACGTATGCTGAGCCTGCACCGGAACAATTAACAAGATCGCGGAAATCAGTAAGAATATCTTTTTCATGTTTCTCATTGGGGGTTAAATATTAGAATCACAAAGGTAAGAAAAAAATAAAAGCCACAAGAGACT
>ERZ837380.4718-NODE-4718-length-11128-cov-3.263524_pt1 | contig 11128 bp, 10 predicted proteins | sample MGYA00519685_ERZ837380 | MGnify/ENA primary metagenome ERZ837380 (study PRJEB31850, sample SAMEA3708817) | human gut metagenome | biome: human gut; feature: human-associated habitat; material: faeces | place: China | collected 2014 ...
GTCGGGATCGTCGGGTGCACCGGGTGCGGCAAGACGACGCTGTTAAAGGCGATGGCTGGACTACTGGAAGTGCAGAGCGGAGAAATTCTGTTGGACGGGGAAAATATTTTTTCCAGACGATTCGATCGGGCAGTTCTGCGCAGAAAAGTAGGAATGGTATTTCAGTATCCGGAATATCAGCTTTTTGCACAGACCGTGGAGAAGGATGTGGGCTTCGGACTGAAATACAGCAGACTTAGCCGGGAGGAAAAACAGGAACGCGTCAGATGGGCGCTGGAGCAGATGGGATTTTCCTATGAGGAAATCAAAGATCAGTCGCCGCTTTCTTTGTCTGGCGGAGAGAAGCGCAGAGTGGCGATCGCAGGCGTTCTGGCGACAAAGCCGGAGCTTCTGATGCTGGATGAGCCGCTTGCCGGACTGGATCCGATGGCGCGGGAGATGTTTCTGGAATTTCTGGAAGGACTGACAGGGCAGGGCGTATCAGTTGTAATGGTGTCCCACAATGTAGACGCACTGGCACAGCATGCTGCACGGATCATTGGAATGAAGCAGGGCAAAATTGTAATGGATGGAAGCTGTCAGGAGGTATTGGGAGACAGCAGGGCGCTTCGGACGATCGGACTGCTCGGCAGCGAAGCAGCGCAGACCGCGGAGCTTTTGCGGGCAAACGGTGTGCTGCCGGAGGGGGCGGCAAAGCGGAGAGGGCTTACGCCTGCGCTTCAGGAAGAGATGGAAACCGTTCCCGTGGAAGAAAAGAGGATTCTGCCGGGCAGCGGGCTTCCCGTTACTTATGAGGCGCTGCGGGACGAGATTATCGGTGCGTTGACTGGGGAAAAAGGAGAAAACAGATGATGCAGATGCCGATGGGGCAGTATCGCCCCGGAAATACATTTTTTCATCGGGCAGACGCGAAAGGAAAGCTGCTGGGGCTGTGCCTGGTGATTGCAGCGGTGATCGTGTCCAAAGGGCTGTTTGGCTGTATCGCCGCGGCGGCAGCGGCGCTGACGGTATCGTATCTGGCAGGGATATCCCTGCGGGAGCAGATAAAACAACAAAAAGGGATGTGTCGGTTTTTGGCAGTGATCTTTTTGATGAATGCGTTTTTTTACAGCGGGGAGCACTGCATCTGGAGCTGGTGGATTTTCCGGCTGAGCCGGGAGGGAATCCGACAGGGGGCGATGGTGGTCGTTCACCTGGTATTAATTTTAGTTTTCTGCATGGTGCTGACGGTCACGACAGAGCCGATGGAAATCACGCATGGGCTGGAGGAGCTGCTTTCGCCGCTTTCGAAGGTCGGAGTTCCGACGGAAGAAATCGCGATGATTCTGGGTGTTGCGATGCAGTTTATTCCGGTGCTGGGAGAGGAAGCGGAGACAATCCGGATGGCGCAGACTGCACGAGGGGCTCGGTTTGAAAGTAAAAAGCTGACAGAGCGTGCGGCGAGCTTTCTGCCGCTGGTCATACCGGTGTTTCTGGCGGCGTTTCGTCGGGCGGATGAACTGGCGTGCGCGATGGAGGCGAGAGGTTATCGCGGGCCGGGGCGGCGAACAAAGAAGAAAAAATCACTGCCAAACCGCAACGGGAATGTGGCGATTGCCGCGAGTGCGATTTTTTTGATTATGCAGGCATTCTTGCAAAAATAGAAAATAATGCATGAAAAATCCCATGATGAAATGCAAATCAGAGGGATGAAATCGAAATGAAAAATTACCGCAGCGCGGTCTGAAAAAAAGTGAGGGACTGCGCAGCGTGTAATAGATATTTTTTTCAAGGAGGAGAAATGTTATGTCTCAAATGTCTCAGGTAAAACGTGCAATGATTACTGCTGTATGTATTGCGCTGTGTGTGGTGCTGCCGATGGCGTTCCATTCCATTCAGAATGCAGGGGCGATTTTTTGCCCGATGCATATTCCGGTACTGCTGTGCGGTCTGCTGGTGGGTTGGCCTTATGGTCTGCTGTGCGGCCTGGCAGGTCCGCTGTTATCCAGCCTGCTGACCGGTATGCCTGCGATGGGTTATCTGCCCTGCATGATGGTGGAGCTTGGCGCGTATGGCCTGCTCTGCGGTCTGTTTATGAAATTTGTGCGCACCGGAAAAATTTATGCGGATCTGTACATCAGCCTTGTTGGCGGTCTGTTGATCGGTCGTGTGATCGCCGGTCTCTTTAGAGCGCTGATCTTTTCGCCGGGAAGCTATTCTCTGGCAGCATGGGCAACTGGATATTTTGTAACCTGTCTGCCCGGTCTGGTGATTCAGCTTGTTTTGGTTCCGAGTATCGTATTTGCGCTGATGAAAGCCAGACTCGTGCCGATGCGCTATCCTGCAAAGCACTGAATATTGAAACAGAAATAAAATGTCATGTGGTTCCCCAAAATTTCAGACACTGCATTGTCCAGAAAATATGAACGAATTTAGAATATTTTTCGTTTGGTTTGCTGATATAGTTGTGGAAGTGCGGAAAAAATAATGTTACAATAATACTGTTTTAAGAGTGACAAAAACGGGGGGACCAACCAGCGAATGAAAAAAAATACAACGAAAGTGATCAAAGAAGCGAACCAATATCTGGTAATGCAGTGCATACAGGCCTTTGAACCTGTTACGCTGGAAGAAATTGCGGAAAAGACACTGCTGAGCCGTCCTACGATTCTGGAGATAATCAATTCTTTTAAAGAAGAAGGAATTGTAGTAAACGGCGGTTTTCGGGAATCAACAGGAGGACGGCCTCCGCAGTTGCTGTGCATAAATGGAGATTCTGCGTATGCGATTGGAATTGATTTTGAATTTCCGACAATCCGGATCGCACTTGCGAATGCCAAACGTGAAATTGTGGGCAGACGGAAAATCCTGTTTCAGATAGATACGCAGGCGGAAGAGGTTTTGGCGCGGATGCTCAGGGAGCTTGAGCATCTGCTGGAAGAATTTTCCTCTGTGCGGCCCAGGATCGTCGGGATCGGTGTCGGGATTTGCGGAACGATTCGAAAGACAGAAGGCAGATCCCTGCACATCACGAGAATCCGGGGCTGGGAGCATGTTGAATTGCAGCGGATTCTGCAGGAAAAATTTCATCTTCCGGTTTATGTAAATAATGACGTGCATTTACTGGCGCTTGTAGAAAAAAAGAAGTATATGCGGGAGGACAATTCGGATTTTGTTTATATTGGAATCCGTTCCGGCATAGGCAGTGCATACATGTATCAGAATAAACTGATGGATGGGGTACAGGGCAATGCCGGTTATATCGGGCATACTGTATTGAATGCAGAAGGTCCGATGTGTGTCTGCGGCAATCGCGGGTGTCTGGATGCCTATGCAGGAGAACTGGCATTGAATCGCAGGTATCAGGAACTGACAAATAGTGAAAACGAGTCGTATTATACAATGCGGGATTTTATGAAGCTGTCCCGAAATGGGGATGCAGTCAGCCAGAAAATTTTAAAGGATGCTGCTTTTTATCTCGGGATCACGATTTCGAACCTGATCAAGATACTGGAACCCAAAATGGTGCTGATTGCAAGCTGTGAGCCGTTAAAGGGGACAACATATTGGAATATCATGGAAGAAACCATAAAAAAATATCACATCAACGAGATGGAAACGAAGCTGGAGCTGAGAGAGGCACAGCTTTTAGAGGATGACTATGCATTGGGGGCATGCTGTTATGTTTTCGAATATTTATTTGAAACGCCGCGTTTGTCCCTGGCAATCTTGTGAGGCACAACAATAGAATGCACGCTCTGCGAGCATTCTATTGTCATGAATAAAAAAGAAAAGCTGTCCTGTGATGAAAAGCGGATCACAGGACAGCTTTTTTATCGCAAAGAAAATCCGGCTTCTATAGGATAAAAAAACGTTTTGCAGGATGGTCAGGTTTTTGAAAGGCTGGTGCTGCAGGCTTAGTCAATCTTTCCGGCACCAAATTCAGGGAAATCCGAAATCGTGCGTTCGAAGCCTCCGCAGACGTTGGTTGCGCTGACGACGAAAAGAGGCAGCTTTTCATAGCCCTCGTTTATGCACTCGAAGGAGCCGTCGGTTTTGAAACAGGAAACCACGTCTTCTAAGGCGCGGACGGCGAGAGCGGGATTTTGCTGTGCAAGACACCAGATCATCCAGCCGGAGGCAGTTGCCCAGTAAGCACCGTTCTGGTAGGTCTCAGGTTCGACATCGATCAGCAGGCGCTCCCAGTATTGTCCTTTTAAGAGGTGGCGAACCTGACCGCGGTAGACGCAGGCATCATAATTTTTTTCCAGAAAAGAGAGAACCGCCTGTTTTTCGTCCGCAGAGCAGGGAAAGCCGATGTAAAGCATGTACGCCATGCCCCAGATGTCGTACTGATGGCAGTCTTTTGTTGCGGCATAAAAAGCGCCGGCAGCAGGATCAAACAGCAGGGAAAGGGAACGCTCGACAGATTCGGCAGCTTTTGCGAAGCGGTCCGGATTTTTGATACCGTAGGTTTTGCACATGCGCTCCATCATACGGCAGGCACGCCAGTAGAGCAGGGATTCCATATAGAGCGTGCCGGTTTTGCCGATGGTATCGGTGAAGCCATAGGGAGAATGGGGGGTCTGAACGTCGTTGTAGATCAGACCGTGTTCCTCGAGGGGCAGCAGGAACAATCCCTGCTCGAGATCGGCCTCCCATTCGGTAAACAGAGGCAGGAAGGCTTCCGGATCCATCCGTCTGGAAAGGCTGTCTACGGTGAAAATCAAAAACGGCGTATTGTCGAGATTCGCTTCTCCGACGGGAGCTGCAGCGATTCCGGCGGCGTAAACAGCCAGACCGTCTGTCGTCACCCGGTCTGGCATCCATCCGTCGGCACGGCGGTGACGGACCGCATAGCGGATGCAGTTTACAATATCCTGATCCGGAATGGCGAAGCCTGCGTATTCCACCATATAGGAAAAATCGCGGAGCCACAGTCCGTCATAGCTGGCAGTGCCGTCCGGGGTATAAATCACAGTGCCGTCTGCAGCTGTGCGGCGGCAGCCATGGACAAGATCGGAGGCGAGAGCACGTAAATATTGTGTCGTATTTGTGTACATTGGTTGAAAGCTCCATTCTAAAGTGTATTTTTGTTACTTTAACATTAAAAGGTGCGGAAGCAGCTGGTCGAGCACCGCTTTGTAGCCGTTTGCGTACATGTGCATCCCCTCTACGGTATATTCCGCTTTTAACTGTCCCTTTTCATCCTTGATGTCATCGTTGGCGTCTATGTAGGCTGCACCGACCTCGGCGGCGAGCTCTTTTACCATCTCGTTGGCGCGGCAGATACAGTCATTGTTGCGGACTTTTAACACTTCTTTCATGCCTGCGTCGGCGACGTCCGGATTGACCGGATAATAAGCGAGCAGAAACAGCTTTGCCTGTGGAAGATGTTCGCGGATGCCGGAAAGAATGGTGCGGTAGCGGTTGCGCAGAACGTCTGGCGTGCAGGCGGGATCGTTTAAGTCGTTGGTTCCGATGTTGATAAAAATGTAGGCGGGACGGAGCGCATAAACGCAGTCCTGCATGCAGGCGAGCATTTCCGATGTCGTGAAGCCGCCGACACCGCGGTTATAGATGGTCAGCGGAAGGTCGAAATCCGCGATAAATTCCTGAATGGGAAACTGTTCCATCAGGCTGGAGCCTGCAAACAGGATCTGTCCGGGTTTGACGAACTCGTTGAGATAGCGGAAACGCATAACCCGGTCAATTTTTCCCGCATCTCCATGTAGAGCCTGATTCAGTTTGTTGTAAAATTCTATGTCCATGAAAAACCCCCTTAGGATGTTTCGAGAAGCGCGCATTTTATTCATGACAATAGAATGTTCGCAGAGCGTGCATTCTATTGTTATTTTGCAGTGATCGTAACCGCGTGCAGATAGGCGTCGGAGCCAGAGGCACAGGTAACGGAAATGCGCTGGTTGGTGACCAGAACCCTGCAGCCGTTGATTGCGTTGACGGAATCGAGCTTGATTTCCATCTGTCCCTGAGGTGTATCGAGAAAAAGCATATTTTCAGTTGAGTTCCCGTTTACAGTGCCGGTGGCGGTCAGCGTGGAAGCGGTATTGACAGAAGCCGAGGAGCTGCTTCTTGCGCCGACTGTGGTAACGGCGTGTAGATAGCCATCATTGCCGTGGTAATAATAAACGGTCAGGGAACGTCCGCTTGTCATCATCAGACCCTTTAAGGTGTTTGCATTGTTGTCGATTACAAACTGCATCGTGCCTCCGGTGGTGGAGAGATAGAGCAGGCTGTTGGTCGTTTTGGAATCTACCGTGCCGTTTACGAACGGATAAGCAGAGTTATCGCCGTTTACAGATGCAGAGGTATTGGCTGCAGAAGAAGCGTCCGCGATTTTTACAGCGTGGAGATATGCGTCAGAGCCGCGTCCGCAGGTAATGCGGTATTTGCCGTTTAAAACAAGGAAGGCACAGCTGCCCATCTCGGTAGAAGGATCCAGCCGGATGATCATCTCACCCTGAGGAGTATCCAGATGCAGATCGTTGTCCTTTGTATTTTTGTTGAGGGTTCCGGTGACGTCAACTGTGTTGTTGGTATCTACAATGACATTGCCGATCTGATTGCCGGTGGAAATTTTAGTTGCATGAAGATAGCCGTCGCTGCCGCCGGTAACGGTGACGGAAATTGCCTGATCGGGCAGCAGGATTTTACCGGCAGTGGTGTCAGTGGCATTATCGATCTTAATCTCCATTTTGCCCTGGGGGGTATCCAGCAGCAAAAGGCTGCCGGTGGTGCCGGACATGACCTTGCCCTGTACGGTAACCGTATTAGCTGCCTGCGCAGGAAGCAGAAAGGCCGGTGTAAAGAGCAGGGACAGAACCAGACAGGCTGTTAAAACAAGCCCGAAATGTTTGTGCATTTTCATAAGGAAGCCTCCGTTTAATAGAATCCGTGTCAGTACAGGAAAACAGACCTGTATCAAGATAGTTTCATCATATAATAAGCCCATTTAAAAAGCAAGAAAAGTTGTCAGAAAAAAGAGATTCTGGTACACTAGGGATTACAAGTACACGAAGAGAGCGCCGCTTCATGAGCAAAAGAAGCTGCGAATGGCGCGGGTGAACGGATTGCCGGGCAAAACAGACTTTGGAAGCAACCGGAAATTTTTTGAGGAATGGGGAACTCAGAATGATCAACAGGGAAGATATGCTGGAACTGACCAGACGGATGACACCGAGCCGCACCTGCATGGATCGGATCGCGGGCGGATATATGGATGAGGACGGCTTTCTGGACGGAAGCTTTAACATACATTTTCTGAAGCTTTCCGGGGAAGAAAAGGCGAAGAACCTCGCGCTTGCAAAGGCGGTTCCTTTTTCGAAGACAAATGAACAGCTAAAAGAATACGAATTTTCACCGACACAGGAAAGGCCCGGAAGCCTGTGGCAGCTGTTGATGGCAATGCGGGAGGCGAGGCTCAAAAATGACGCCCTGAACGAAACGTTTTATGAACTGGTCGGTGAGCATTATCAGAGCGTTGGAAAAGATTACGCGGTCTTTTTGTTTCACGGAACCTATGACGTCCCGCTCAAAGCGTCCGACAAGGAAAGTCTGTGGGAGTCTGAAGAGGTGTACGATTTTTTAGTGTGCACGATCAGTCCGCTGGAGGGCGAATACGAGCCTGGTGAACCGGAGTGGGGCTTTTTGTTTCCTGCCTTTTCTGACCGCAGTACAGAAATCCACCGAATCGATATTTTTCAGAAAAATGCAACGGCATCCCAGACAGAGCTGATGAAAAAGCTGTTTCCCTAGAAAACAGTGACGCAGCAAGCTGCAGTCCGTTCCTGTATGCTGATGATACAGTATTTTATTGTGCTTTGGGAAGCTGCGTAAAGATTGCGTAAAGAATATCTGCGCAGAGCTGCCAGCGGTTGACAGGAGCCAGTAGTTAAGGTATTCTGGGAAAGATGTAATTGGAAAAACGAAAATTTTAGGAGGATATTCATGATTAAAGAAGCAATTGGAGGCTTTTGTATGGCGCTGGCGGACAGCGTTCCCGGTGTATCCGGCGGTACGGTGGCCTTTATTATGGGGTTTTATGACCAGTTTATCGGTTCGGTCCATGACCTTGCCTTTGGCAAGATGGAAGATAAGAAAAAAGCAATCGCTTATCTGATCAAGCTGGGTATCGGATGGATCATCGGCATGGGGCTTGCGGTTGTCATCCTGTCAGCACTGTTCGAAAGTCATATTTATGTGGTAAGCTCTCTGTTTATCGGATTTATTGCGGGCGCGATTCCGCTGATCATCCGGGAAGAAAGGGATGGCTTCAAGCAGTTTGGCAAGGGCATTTTATTCCTGATCCTAGGTATCGTATTGGTGGCCGGGATCACCTGGTTAAACGGCAGAGCCGGCACCTCTTCGATGGATCTGAGCCACTTCCAGCTGGGAAATGCGATTAAGCTGTTCTTTATCGGAATGATTGCGATTTCTGCGATGTTTTTACCCGGTATTTCCGGTTCCACCCTGCTTTTGATCTTCGGTGTATACATTCCGGTGATTTCTGCGATCCGCGCAGTGCTGGGGCTGCAGCTTTCCTATGTACCGAACCTGATCTTCTTTGGACTTGGTATCGTAGCAGGCGCATGTAGTGTTGTAAAGATTATCAAGGTTTGCCTGGAGCGTTTCCGCCCCCAGACGCTGTATTGCATCGTCGGCATGATGGTGGGCTCCTTCTATGCAATCGTGATGGGACCGACAACGCTGGAAGAAGCGCAGGCTCCGCTGGCTTTCTCCAGCTTTCATTGGATTGCCGGCATCATCGGACTGGCGCTGGTGCTTGGTATGCAGTTTGCAAAAGAAAAAGGAAAGAAAGCCTAAGAAACAGGAAAATGCCTTCAATAGAAAGCAGGAGGATAAGAAAATGGTAAAGCATGTGATTTTATGGCAGTTAAAGGATTCTTTTACAGAAGAAGAAAAAACGGAAATCAAGGCGGGCATTAAAGCTGGTCTGGAAGGGCTTGCAGGGCAGATTCCCGGTCTGCTTTCCATTCAGGTACATACAGAAGGACTTCCTTCTTCCAATGCGGATCTGATGCTGGATTCCTGCTTTGCAGATGCAGCTTCCCTGAAAGGCTATTCTGTACATCCGGCTCATGTGGCGGTTGCGGACGGAAAGGTGCGCCCGAACGTGAAATGCCGCGTGTGCATGGACTATGAGGTGACAGAGGCCTGAAAAAAGGGATGCAACAATAGAATGCACGCTCTGCGGGCATTCTATTGTCAGGAATAAAAGTGGCAAAATGCCATTGCTTTTTCAAAATTTGATGTTTATAATAATTTATAGTGTTTAGAAATTCAAAGACAAAGGCAGGTGGATTGTGGGAGTGCGCAGCACGGAACAATCCGCAGGCATCAAGGTCGGGGGTTTTTGCCCCCGACATCATAGTGTTTAGAAATTCAAAGACAAAGGCAGGTGAATGAAATGGATAGCTGCGATGCTCACGGGCGAAGTCGCTGCATAGGATGGGAAGCAGAAAAAGCACAGAGACGCAGCAAATCCGTTTCGTTCTGAGCCTTTTTTCTGTTCAGTTCTTTCTTCTTCATGGCGATAGAGTTTCTATTGTTCCTGTCCTATGGAATCCAATAGCACGACAAGTCAGGTGAAAAGCAGGTTGCAGAAGATGCCGCAGGCGTGGATCAACGCAAAGGGGCTTCTTTTTGTTGCGTGATTTATGCAGAAGATGGTGTCTCTGTGTGCAAGTTTGGAGAAGAAAGGAGACGGGAGAGATGGAGACAAAGGACTATACTCAAGAGATCATTGATATTATCCGGAGCAATACCTCCCCGGCGGTGATGAGCAGCCGACTGGAGGATTACCATGCCAATGACCTTGCGGAAGTTCTCAAAAAGCTGACGGTACAGGAACGCTGCAAGCTGTACCGGATCCTGGATAAGGATATGCTTTCGGATATTTTAGAGTATACGGAAGCAGATGAAGCAGCAGAGTACTTAAAAGAAATGGAACCGCGTAAGGCTGCGGCGATCCTTTCCGGAATGGAGACAGACTCGCTGGCAGAAGTACTGCGCATGCTCGATAAAGGCAAAAAGCGTCTGTTGATCGATCTGCTGGATGACGATGTCCGCCACGATATCGAAGTGATCGCATCCTTCGATGAGGATGAGATCGGCAGCAGGATGACTACTAACTGTATTATCATCCAGAAAAATGTTACCGTGAAGGAAGCAATGAGCAGCCTGATCCGTCAGGCAGCCAAAAACGATAATATTTCTACAATTTTTGTCGTAAGCAGCCAGCAGAAATTTTACGGTGCCATCGACTTAAAAGACCTGATTATTGCAAGGCAGGATCATCCGCTTGAGGAGCTGGTTGTAACCTCTTATCCGTATGTATATGCGGAGGAGGAGATCGACGAGTGTATCGAACGCCTGAAGGATTATTCTGAGGATTCGGTTCCTGTCCTGGATAACGATAACCGCCTGTTGGGCGTCATCACATCCAGCAGCATCATCGAGCTGGTTGATGACGAAATGGGCGAGGATTACGCAAAGCTGGCTGGTTTGACGGCAGAAGAGGATCTCAAGGAGCCGTTAAAGGAAAGCATGAAAAAGAGAATGCCGTGGCTGTTGATCCTGCTTGCGCTCGGCATGGTTGTTTCGTCGGTTGTAGGCGTGTTCGAGACCGTTGTGACGCAGCTGCCGATCATCATGTGCTTCCAGTCCCTGATTCTGGACATGGCTGGTAACGTCGGTACACAGTCCCTGGCTGTGACGATCCGGGTATTGATGGACGAATCTCTGACAGGTAAGCAGAAGGCAGAGCTTGTCTTTAAGGAAATGAAGATAGGTTTATGCAACGGTGGTTTGTTGGGACTGATGTCCTTTGTACTGATCGGACTCTATATTTTTGCAATCAAAGGAAAGACCCTTGCCTTTTCCTATGCGGTATCCGCGTGCATCGGTGTCGCCCTGCTTCTGGCAATGCTGATATCCAGTGCGGTGGGAACCTGTATTCCTCTGTTTTTCAAAAAGATCCATATTGATCCGGCAGTTGCATCCGGGCCGTTGATCACTACAGTAAATGACCTGGTTGCGGTTATTTCCTACTATGGACTGAGCTGGATTTTTTTGATCGAGATACTTCATCTTTAGTCTTCGCGAAGTC
>ERZ837380.4722-NODE-4722-length-11118-cov-25.859351_pt1 | contig 11118 bp, 9 predicted proteins | sample MGYA00519685_ERZ837380 | MGnify/ENA primary metagenome ERZ837380 (study PRJEB31850, sample SAMEA3708817) | human gut metagenome | biome: human gut; feature: human-associated habitat; material: faeces | place: China | collected 2014 ...
TTTTTTAATGAATTTTAACGGAATAAAATAGAATTGTATATGTGATTATGGTAGAATATGATATTCATGATTTTGTCAATCGGAATTTGTAGGATTAGGTGTTCAGAAAAATATACAGAAAATCGCTCATTTGTGGGGGGTGCTACGAATCGTAACCAAGACCTTGCAGAATGGGAGCAGGCAGTTAAGAACGGACAGAAACCTGCTGAGAAACAGCACAGACCGCCCGAAAAACAAAGCGTGCGTAACAGGCTCAGACAGCTTCAGGAAGAGAACAAACAGAACTCTCAGCCGAAGCAGAGAAAGAAATCCCAAGACAGGGACAGATAATCACAACATAGAAAATCAACATTGCAGGGTGTTCTTTTGAATATCCGTATAATCAAATACTATAATTATTGTAATCCTGTAATAAAAATAACCAATGACATAATAGTCATAACTGTCCAGCCTATGTATCTTCCTGCTATTTCCCAATCGGATGGTTCTGCGTTTTCTACATTTCGAATCTGAAATAATAGATTCCATCTGAATAATTCGTCCGCAAATAAAATAGACAGAACATTAAGAACACAAATAAATGCAGCCCCAAACCAAGCAAGTGCTTCGCCCTTATGTGTCAATTCAGGGTCATTTATCAATTCATAAATCGTGGAAGCAGATGGCTCTATTTTATCAATTACATTACCATTTTCATCCCTTTCGATTCCATCGCCAGTTACATATGTAAATCCGAAGTTATCTAAAGTTCCATCTTCATTATAAAGCCAATAATCATCACCAAAGTCTAATACGCCACCACGAAACAGCACCTTATCGTTATTGCAGATTTCAACACCAATCATTTGCTCTGCTAATTCTTCATCTTTTGGGATGGCTGTAGGATCTTCTTTCATAGTGTAAGGACCATAAGTTTTGTCACCGTGCTGTAACACAATAGACTTTTCTTTTGATACGATGAATTGAGTTGGCACTCCGTTGATTTTGCCAGAATACACTATATTTCCATTTTCCTGATTCGGAACAAGAATCTCATCATTGTATCTATAACCAACTCTTGAGATTGTCTTAGGATAAATCATCGCAAAAATCAGTATCATAGCAACCATCACAATAATGATACCTTTTTGATAATAATTTAAGGTTTTAATTCTTTCCAAACTTGCACCTCCGATATCAGGATTGTTAACAGAATATCGTCACATTCTTTTGATAATTGAAGTATATCACAAAATACGAAAAAATCTATCCCCATAAGGCGTGGAACGCCGAATAGTTTAGCAGCTTTTCCAGTGTTCCTATATGTTAGATATAAATCAAATCAGTCTTTACAATTTCTTCTGCCTGTGGCGTTGTCCCCATAAGCCGATAGGCTGTGTTTCTTCTTCGGAAAGTATCAGACAAGGGATATAATAATCACCCTGCAATTCATGTCATGAACCGTTGCTTTCATCAAAAATGTACTTGTCCATACAGCAAATCCTCCAGTATAATATATTCGCACATACGTCACAGTTCTCCGATTGCCACATTCTGTTATATCTTGTTATCAGATTTTCTTGCCCTTGCGTTTGCTCTTATCAGCTTCCAAGGGAAGAATAAAACAGTGTGAAATCGTATAATAAGTTAAAGTGAGCATTTTGCGATAAACCATTTATTTTCAAGGCTTTTGGAGGGTTTTATTAACGGCTTACAACAGCCGCTAACAGGTTAAGATTTCGATAGATTCAAATTCCAGTGTGTGGAGGATACTGACTTATGAAAATACATATTATTGGCTGCAGTGGTTCAGGAAAAACCTATCTAGCAAATGCACTTTCAAAGAAATATAATATTTCTCATTTCGACTTAGACGATATTCAATGGGATAATAACGCCAAAGGATATGGGAAATTGCAGATTCTGTGGTGCGCTTCATAGCGTAAATGGGCATGTATAAGCGTCCTTTCACAAGTCATTCACAGCGTAAATAAAAGAAAAACGGTATAAACAAATATTATTTTCTTTGTGAGCTATGGAGATAAGACTCTTTAGAGGCTTATCGGAATGTCCAGCGAACAGAAACATAATATTTCGTTTATACCGTTTTTTCTTTTCATAAACCTATAAAATCACGACTTGTGAGAGGACGATTATATCTGCCCTTCACGCCCTAGGAAAGCACCGCGGAATCTGCGACACTACGCTAGTTAAACTCCGGTTTATTTACCAAGTTCAGTCTTTAAAGCTGCTGTCAATGCCGGAACGATCTTATTTAAGTCTCCAACAAGACCATAATCAGCTACATCGAAGATTGGTGCATCTTCATCTTTGTTGATTGCAATGATAAGATCAGAATCTTCCATACCTGCTACGTGCTGGATTGCTCCGGAAATACCGATTGCGAAGTAAATCTGTGGACGAACTGTTTTACCTGTCTGTCCAACCTGAAGATCTACTGGTAACCAGCCATTCTCTACAACAGCACGGGAGCAGCTTACAGTACCGCCAAGAACTTCTGCTAAGTCCTCTAACAGTTTGAAGTTCTCTTTGGAACCTACTCCACGTCCACCAGATACCAAAATCTTAGCTTCCATGATATTTGCTGTAGATTTTACAGCTTTTACAACATTGAGGATTTCAACATATCTGTTGTTAGGTGTGAATCCTGGATTGAATTCAACAACGTTTGCTTTTGCACCAGCGATTGGAGCAATCTTCTGCATAACACCTGGACGAACGGTTGCCATCTGTGGGCGGTTATCCGGGCAAGCGATTGTAGCGATTGTGTTACCACCAAATGCTGGACGAGTCATTAACAACTGATTGTGTTTCTGCTCAGATTCTTTTCCTGGAGCAGCAACCAATGGGAAATCTCCGATTTCAAGAGAAGTACAGTCTGCTGTAAGACCTGTTTTAACTCTTGCTGATACAGTAGGACCAAGATCACGTCCGATAGCTGTTGCACCAACTAACATGATCTCTGGTTTGTACTCATTGATTACAGATGCCAGTGCATGTGCATATGGCTCTGTTCTGTATTCTTTTAATTCAGGATCGTCTACAACGATAACACGGTCTGCACCATACTCTGCTAACTGATCTGCTAATCCTTTGACGCCAGAGCCGATCAATACTGCTGTAACTTCTGTATTTAAGTCTTTTGCTAAATCTTTACCTTTGCCAAGCAATTCAAATGCAACACCGTCTAATACGTTATCTACCTGCTGTGCAAAGACAAATACTCCCTTATATTCTTCTAATGACATCTTATTCACCACTTTTCCTTATTTTTTTAGATAATGTGTTTCTCTTTGAATTTACCGATCAAGTATGCTACGGATTCTGCTGGATCAAGATTTACTTTCTCACCAGCTCCTTTTGCTACTTTATCAGATGCTTTTGCAATCTTTGTTGGTGATCCTTTTAATCCAAGGTCAGAATCATCAACATCCTTTAAGTCTGCTCTTCCCCAAACAGTCACTTCTTTGTCACATGCATCAAAGATTCCACCTGGTGTCATGTAACGTGGCTGATTTAATTCAGAAAGTGCTGTCACTAAGCAAGGCATTTTTGCTTTTAATTCGTGATATCTGTCTTCATACTGTCTCTTAACGATAACAGAATCTCCATCAACTTTGATGTCTGCTGCGTAAGAGATAACTGGTAAACCAAGATGCTCAGCGATCTGTGGTCCTACCTGTGCGGTATCTCCATCGATAGCCTGACGTCCTGTGATGATAAGATCGTAATCTAAGTTACGAAGAGCACCAGCGATTGTAGTAGATGTTGCCCATGTATCTGCTCCACCTAATACTCTGTCTGTTACAAGGATTGCATCATCTGCTCCCATTGCCATTGCTTCACGAAGAACTGCATCAGCCTTTGGAAGTCCCATGGTAAGAACTGTAACTTTTGCTCCTGTCTCATCTTTGATTCTTAATGCTGCTTCAAGACCTGCTTTGTCATCTGGGTTCATGATAGCAAGCATTGCTGCTCTATCAAGTGTTCCATCTGGATTGAATTTTACTCCACCCTTTGTATCAGGAACCTGTTTAATACATACTACGATATTCATGTATTTTCCACTCCTTATGTTATTATATTTTCATTAATCGCGGATTACTCGAAACACTTCGTGTTTCTCGTGCGCGTTGCGCTCTCAAATGTCTGTCAGAAATATTTCATTCTCGCAAGCGTGATTCTATATTTCTTCCATTCATTTTCAATCCGCTAGATCACGTCTATTTAAGCAATGCACCTGAGATAACCATGCGCTGTACTTCGCTTGTTCCCTCATAGATCTCTGTGATCTTAGCATCACGCATCATACGCTCTACATCGTACTCTCTGATGTATCCATATCCACCGAATAACTGAACAACTTCTGTTGTAACAGCCATTGCTGTCTCTGCTGCGAATAATTTTGCTTTTGCAGCTTCTACAGAGTAAACTTTCTGGTTTGCTTTTGCCATTGCTGCTTTATAAACTAACATCTGAGCGGCTTCAATTCTTGTTGCCATATCAGCTAACTTGAACTGTGTATTCTGCTGCTGTGCGATAGAACGACCAAACTGTTTTCTTTCTTTTGTATAAGCGATTGCGCGCTCTAATGCACCTTCTGCAATACCAAGTGCCTGGGAAGCGATACCAATACGTCCACCATCTAATGTATGCATAGCGATTGGGAATCCTTTTCCTTCAGGTCCAAGTAACGCATCCTTTGGAATTCTGCAGTCTTCAAAAATTAACTCATAGGTAGAAGATCCACGGATACCCATCTTCTTCTCTTTTGTTCCGAAGGAGAATCCTGGAGCACCTTTTTCTACGATAAATGCGGAGAAGTTCTTTTTCTTTCTTCCTCTCTTGTCCTCTGTAATGCTTGTGATAGCGATTACAATATAAACATCTGCAACTTTACCATTGGTAATGAAGCATTTTGATCCGTTTAATACCCATTCGTCACCGTCTAAAACAGCTTTTGTCTGAGCACCCTGAGCATCTGTACCAGCACCTGGTTCTGTCAATGCGAAAGCACCAAGTTTCTCGCCTGTAGCAAGTGGTCTGACATATTTCTGTTTCTGTTCTTCTGTACCGTAAGTCATAATTGGATCGATGCAGAGAGAAGTATGTGCGGAAACAACAACACCTGTTGTAGCGCAAACTTTTGATAACTCTTCTACACACATAACATATGTTAATGGATCACATCCCTGTCCGCCGTACTCCTTTGGTACCGGGATTCCCATGAATCCATATTTTGCCATTTTCTTAACTGTCTCTGCTGGGAACTGTTCTGTCTCATCAGTTTCCTGTGCAAGAGGTTTTACTTCGTTTTCAGCGAATTCTCTGAACAGGGAACGCGCCATTTCATGTTTCTTGTCTAAAGTGAAATCCATGATTTCAAATCCTCCTAAACCTTAATATCTGTTAATTACTGAGCGTCAACTGGTGTTTTTGTGCGGTCAGCATTGTATACATAGAATCCTTTTCCGCTCTTAGCACCAAGGTTACCACCACGAACCATTTTGCGGATCAATGGGCATGCACGGTATTTGCTGTCGCCAGTCTCTTTGTAAAGAACATCCATAATAGCAAGGCAGATATCAAGACCGATGAAATCTCCTAACTCTAATGGTCCCATTGGATGGTTTGCGCCAAGTTTCATAGCTGCATCGATACCTGCGATATCAGATACACCTTCCATTTTGATGAATGCTGCTTCGTTGATCATTGGAATTAAAATACGGTTTACAACGAATCCTGCTGCTTCATTTACCTGTACAGGTGTTTTTCCGATCTCAACAGAGATTTTCTTAATAGCTTCAACAGTCTCATCCGGTGTATTTACACCAGCGATAACTTCGATCAATTTCATACGGTCTGCAGGGTTGAAGAAATGCATACCAACCATTGGACGTGTAAGACCATTTCCGATCTCTGTGATGGAAAGGCTTGATGTATTTGAAGCAAAGATACACTCTGGTTTTGCGATCTTATCTAATTCCTGGAATGTTGTTTTCTTTACTCCCATATCTTCGAATGCTGCTTCTACGATCAGATCGCAGTCTGCGCAAAGGTCTTCTTTTAATCCTGGAGTGATTTTAGCAAGGATAGCATCAACAGCTTCCTGTGTCATTTTTCCTTTTTCTACAAGTCTTGCATAACCTTTCTGGATTTTGGCTTTTCCGCCGTCAGCCCATTCCTGCTTAATATCGCAGAGAGCTACCTCATATCCTTCTACCTGGGCAAATGCTTTTGCAATACCCTGTCCCATGGTTCCTGCACCAATAACACCAACTTTCATGTTAGTACCTCCTGAATTTATTCTGAATTTTTAATATGTAATGGAAACGCCCGGAAAAGCAGTCACCCGCTTTCCGGACAGTTTTATCTGAATTAATTATCTCTCAACGATTGTAGAGCATCCCATTCCGCCACCGATACATAATGTAGCAAGACCTCTGTGGGAATCTCTCTTCTGCATCTCATGTAATAATGTTACAAGGATACGGCATCCGGAAGCTCCTACTGGATGTCCAAGTGCGATTGCACCACCGTTAACGTTAACTTTGGACATATCGAAATGTAAATCTCTTGCAACTGCGATAGACTGAGCTGCGAAAGCTTCGTTTGCTTCGATCAGATCCATATCATCGATTGTAAGTCCTGTCTTAGCTAATACTTTCTTAGTAGAAGCAACAGGTCCAACACCCATGATCTCTGGCTCAACACCGCCAAGTGCTCCAGCTACCCATGTAGCCATTGGTGTAACACCAAGTTCTTTTGCTTTCTCTTCGCTCATTACAACGATTGCTGCTGCACCATCGTTAATACCGGAAGCGTTACCTGCTGTAACAAGTCCACCCTCTTTGCCAGAGCAGCATTTTAATTTTGCTAAAGACTCTGCTGTTGTACCTGCACGAGGTCCTTCATCTTTCACGAAATCTACGATCTCTTTTTTCACTTTAACCGGAACCGGAACGATCTCATCTGCAAATTTGCCTTCAGCGATCGCTTTTTCACATTTCTGCTGGCTGTTTGCTGAGAACTCGTCTAATTCTTCTCTTGTGATTCCATATTTATCACATACGTTCTCTGCTGTGATCATCATATGATAATGATTGAATGCATCTGTCAATGCATCGTTAACCATTGTATCGATGATCGTTGCATTGTTCATACGATATCCGAAACGAGCTTTTGTCATAGCATATGGTGCCATTGACATATTTTCCATACCACCTGCAACAACGATATCAGCTTCTCCTGCCATGATCATGGTAGCTGCATCATTGACACATTTCAAACCAGAACCACATACAACGTTGATCGTGATTGCTGGAACTTCGATTGGGAGTCCTGCTTTGATAGAAGCCTGACGTGCAACGTTCTGTCCCTGAGCTGCCTGGATTACACAACCCATTTTAACTTCGTCAACCATCTCTGGTTTAACACCTGCTCTTCTTAATGCCTCTTTGATAACGATTGCACCTAAGTCTGCTGCTGGAGTATTGCTTAATGCTCCACCCATTTTACCAATTGCTGTACGGCATGCGCCTGCTAAAACTACTTTTCTTGCCATTTTGAATTCTCCCTTCGGTTTTGTGGTACAAAACACCGCTCATAATATGCAGTATATTTTGTTTCCTTCATAATAAATCTGCCGAAAAACGTTGTTATTTTTTTAACAATCTTTTAGTAAAAAAAATAAATCTAAAATCTCTTCTTTTAAATTTAAATTTTCTTTTTCCTGATTTTCTACGTTTTTATGTATTCGGCTTTTTTATTGGCTTTTCAGTACTTTCTCATGCTACCATATTTTATTTTCAAATGCAATAGCTTTCTTTTTTTTTCACACTTTTTTCAGTATTTAAATTTGGTTTTTACCTATTTTATATACTGTTTTTCGTTAAAAAATTATCATGCGCAACCGCTCAATTCCACAAAAAAGAGACGTTTTTTGTATATTTCTCACAAAAACGTCTCTTTTTCCATTTGGTTTCAAAAATGATTTTTATGTAATTTGCGCATTGACAGCCGTATTAGTAGAATATGTGATGTCCGATGATCGTTCCTTCCAATCCGTCGATCACAGTTCTGAAATAGAGACAGCTGTTTGTGATGTTCCCGTTAAGCACCTCCTGTGCCGCCTGCATACAGGTATTATTGACTCCCTGCTCGAGGCGGAGCGCATATCGTCCACTGGCTACCGGAGAAAACTGTCCGCTCTGATAAATCACACCGGATACGGTATTCGGGAAATAAGAGCTTCGCACACGGTTCATGACAACACTTCCGACTGCAAGCTTTCCCTCATATGGTTCACCGTCTGCCTCACACTGGATGATCGCACCTAACAGGTAAAGATCACTGTCACTTGGGACATAAGAAAATTCGCCGTTGTTCTCAGCCTCCTGACGCTTGATCTCCGCCATTCTCGCAGCGTCTTCTTTTGCCTTCTGGATCTCTAACTGTTTTTCCAGTTCTTCCATCTGTGCGATCTGACTGTTGATATCATTGACTTTTCCCTGGGCGCTGCTCAATTCAGAATTGGTCTGGCTGATATTTGCCTGCGTTGAACTGATAAGGCTGTTTACAGAATTCTGTTTTACCTTCATGTCATCCTGCATGGCGAGCAGTTCCTGCTGCTCACTCTCGAGATCCTTCTTCTGTTCTTCAAGAGAAGCTTCCTCTGCCGCAATCTGTTCCTGCACCTGGATAAACTCCTCTAATTTCTGTCTGTCATACGAATTGATCTCCGAAATATACTCCGTCCGGTTCAGAAAATCAGAAAAGGATGATGCCGATAACAGCATCTCAAGCATCGGTGTATTTCCATTTTCATACATATAGCGGATACGTATCTTCATATCCTCATACTGGCTGGCTGACTGCTGCTTTGCAGCTTCCAGATTATCCTGCGTCTGATCGATCTCATCCTCAAGATCTGACAGTTCTTTTTTCTTATCATTGATCTGTGACTCAAGGGCATTCATGGACGAAACAATGTTGGTCATCTGTCCATTTAAATTGTTCAGGTCGCTCTCTAGCTGGCCTTTTTTTCCATTGATATCATCGACCGCATCCTGTGCATCTTTCTGCTGGTTTTTCAGATTGTTGATCTGATTTTTTGCATTGTCAATATCTTCCTGCGTGACATCTGCATAAGCTGTTGTCACGGTAAGACAGCACACTAATGCTGCCGCTGCAAATATTCTTTTTAAGGGGATTTTTTTCATAAGTACCTCATTCTGTCGAAATATTCCTGCATCTGCTCCTAAAAAATTTCTTTCAAGCACCATGATAGCAGATTGTATTTAACCTTTCAATATGCTATATTTGGTATGTATCAGCTTGTTTTTATTTTATCATATTTGCATCAGGAAAGGTATGGGGATATATGCAGTTTGTAAGATCACAGGATTTAAAGCCGGGAATGCGGCTGGCAAAACCCATTTACAATAAAATGGGGGTGTTATTGTATGAGCGCAACACAAAATTAACTCTTCAGAGTATAAACAGTATTGATAATTTCGGTCTGATTGGCATTTTTATTCTGGAACCGGCGGAGCCTGTTCCTCCTCTTTCCAAAGAAGACCTTGAATTTGAGCAGTTCCAGACTATCTATATGTTCAAATTGAAAGACTGCATGGACAAGCTTCTCGCACAGAAAAATATTCCGGCAATCACGGAACTCGTACAGAATATATACACACATTATGGTGCATTAGACCACAAACTTAATTTCACACAGAATCTCAGAAGTTCTGCCGATTTTGTATACAAGCATTCGATCAGTGTTGCGATCCTCTCTGCGATGATTGCAAATGAGATGCATATTGAGCCGGAAGACTCCCAGTCGCTGATCGCAGCTTCTTTATTATATGATTTTGGTTATCTCTCCGTTCCAAAGAGCATTTTAGATAAGAACGAAGATCTCTCTGCTTCCGACCGGGATCTTATCCAGTTAAAATCAGAACATGGGTATGAGATCATCCGTCCGCATTTTGCAGAACTCGGCTTGAATGAAACAAGCCTTGAGATCATCCAGAACATTATATTTGAAGACCATGCAACGATCAGCCCAAGACCTCCAAAATCACCAGTCCAGCTTTTGATCGATATTTTGAAGGCTGCGGACAAATTTGACCGTCTGACTGCCATGAACATTAACCATGCACCAATGTCAGAACTGGCTGCCATGACATTTTTTTACAGCCACATCGCAGAATATAACCGTTCTGTGATCACCGCTCTGGCGGACAGCATCCAGATCCTTCCTACAGGTGCCTGTCTCGATTTTGCCAACGGAGAAAAAGGTCTGGTGCTTGCTGACAATCCGGCTGATTTTCTGCATCCTATGATCCTGAATTTCAAGGATAACCGGATTTATGACCTGAGCGATCCGGAAACCTCGGATCAGTTACAGATTGTAGATATTATGAAGACAATGGACAACCGTATCGCCATCGACAGCGATACGCTTAAGCAGTTTGTTGCAGATCCATATATTAAGGCGACCGCTGACCGCTTCCGTGCGCAAAAAGAAAAAATAAACCAGCGCAGGAATGCAGCATCTGCCGTTCTGCCCACAAAACAGCCAGTTATGGACAAACCTGTCCCGCCTGCGTCACCAGTTTCAGCCGTATCCATTGCTGCCAGAAATGAGGTGACACCTCCTGTAAAGAAACAGCGTCCGGCAAAGCGAAAAAAATTAATTTAATCTGCATAATAGAAAGAAAGCTGATACCTTCAGACGTTTCATCTTTTCCGTCTGAATGCATCAGCTTCTTTTTTACTGTGCACTTGTCAAATAACTCGATACACAATATAATGTCTGTCCATTATAGTCAACTCTTGACCATCCATAGTCTGTATTGATTCCGGTTCTCGTCACGGTCTCGCCATTTTTTAAAACCGCAACAACTGCTGCATCCGGGTTTGTGACACTCGGAAGTGTTCTTAAATTCACTTCGATCTTCGCTGTCACCACATCATTGCATGCAGTAAATTTTGTTTTCAATCCATCTCCTGAGCCTGAGCCGTCCGTTGTTGTTGTCTCTGCAGCCGTATTGGCTGCTGGTGCTGTATACCCAAGATCTGTCGTCAGATAGCTGGACACTGCATACAAAGTCT
>ERZ837380.4727-NODE-4727-length-11105-cov-5.701991_pt1 | contig 11105 bp, 8 predicted proteins | sample MGYA00519685_ERZ837380 | MGnify/ENA primary metagenome ERZ837380 (study PRJEB31850, sample SAMEA3708817) | human gut metagenome | biome: human gut; feature: human-associated habitat; material: faeces | place: China | collected 2014 ...
GCTTAACCACTTTTGTGCATTTTCACGAAAACGGTGTTGGGATGCTCATTTATAGTATAGATTATACCTCATCTTCCTTTCCCAGATCACAAATAACACTTACCGCTTCGTTATTTTCCTCTGGCCATCCTGTCGTATTATACACTTTAAACGCTGCTACTAGGGAATTAATCAATTTATGATCTTCTACTATCATGTTTACTGAAATATCAATACGACTGATTTCCCAAATGACATTCTTGCCATTAATTCTTTTTTTAGCTTGAACAGGAATTGGTTGTCCATTATACATAAATATAAATTCTTCAATACATTCTAAAGTTTCTTTGTGTGTATAACAATGAGCTAACCACATATTACTGCTATTGTCTATTGTGATATATGAAGGTGTGATTCCTTCCATTATATCCCTATAGTTTCCGTAGGGATTTTTTATCTTCATATCTGATATCTTTTTCTTCTCAGAAATTGATAACTTTTTGTTTACAAACGCCATAATAAAGACCTCCAATGTACTGAACTCAATCGTACATATATTTTTTCAACTATAAATGAGCATCCCTAAGGCAACACCGCACAATTGCCAAACAAGCAAAAATATGATATAATAGATATATGGAAAGACAAATGACTATATGGAAAGACAAATGACGCTGGCAGAAATCAACGATGAACTTGGTGCAGCCAGAACCAATAAAAAAGAATTTTTAGAAAAGCTTGAAACAATCATACGAGCGAAGTCCCAAACGGTGATACGAGATGTAGATTTATCAATTTTTTCCTCGTTTGCGTTTTGATATTTTGTTTTACGATATTCGTTCACTTTACTTTTCGCAGTTTCCAGATTTTCAAAATCCTTTCTAATTTCACCTACTGTTGTATTTTTATTATATCCACAAAATGAAATTTTTATATCTTTTTTGTCTTCGGCCATTATTTTCTCTCCTTAAAATTTGTGCAGTATTGCCTTGAATCTCATCTGCCCTCTTGCTTGTTCTTCAAAAAAGCCAGACAGGCATTTGCAGTTCCGTGGGTGAAGCCTTGCTTGTCGATCAACATGGTGAAATCCTGACGGGCAAAATATAGAACGATCCACCGTTTATCGCATCGAATCCATGTCAGGTTCTCATATTCCAGCTGGTATTTTTCCAAGGAGGAAGTACTCATCATGCGGATACATTCCGGTAAAAAAGTGTACTGATTGACTGCCTGCAGATCCAGTTTTTTCCTTGTGCGGCGAATGCGGTCTTGTATCTGTTTTTTCGGTAGATGCCACATCCAAAAGGCGGCTGCCAGCAACAGTAAAAATAAGAAATCCAAAAATCCAAGGTGAAAGTCTGCCGTATCGCCAATTTCCAACAAAATTCCCCGATAGATCAGCCGTTCCAAAAACGGTATTGCCAGCAGAATTCCAATGGCACGGCAGATAATGCAGTGCTGTTTCTTCTGCATCTGTAAAATTGCAGCGTATCCGTCTTCTGTAATGCGTGTTGTGTTCTCAAAGTAGTCCAAAACGGCACCTCCTGTTTCTGCGATATTTTTATTATACCATGCGGGAAACGGTTTGTAAAGTTGTTTCGGAAAAAAGTCGAATTATGTCTTGACGAAACTGGGGCTTCTATGGTACAATAAAATATATACAAAACTGAATTTTTATATCGGAGGAAAACTATATGAAGTTCACAAAAATCATAGCTGCTGCACTGGCACTGCTCTGCGGTTCTGCCATGCTGCCGAAAGCCACTGTCGGTGCGGAAGAAGTACTCTTGGATTCTGGCATTGATTACACGGAATCTACGGAAACACTTGGGAATCCGGGAGCCGGATACAGTTCCGGTGTTGCGGTCAGCTGCAAGCCTAACGACACCAAGGTGTACAACCCGACTGCTAGTCTGGTGGTGCTCTTTGTGGACATTGGCGGCTTTTCCAGCGGAGCAAACGGAACGACTGACGACAGCGGCAATTATACCGCTGGTACGGACTATGATCTGGACGAAACGTTCTTTACAAACTTCCGAAAAACATTGGAAAACTGCCGCAAAAACGGCTGTACCATTGGTATTCGTTTTCGGTATGATGCGAATGGTGTCCGCAATCCTGAACCGGCTACTTTTGAGCAGATGTGCAAGCATATCGAACAAATACGGAAAGACGGTTTCCTGGAAGATTACAAGGACATTATTGCCTATGTAGAAAGCGGCTTTGTGGGTTGCTACGGCGAACAATGGGGCGGAAAATACTGCTCTTTGGAAGACAAGGCGAAGCTGCTGGATCTGTTGTTAGATGTGGTTCCTGACCCGATTCCGGTAACTGTAAGAACACCGAATATCTTTGCCAAATGGGCCGGCATTGAGGAATCGGAACTGGGAGAATATGTGCTGGAACTGAACAGCAAGGCTTCCCGTGTGGGATTGTACAACGACGGTTACATGGGTTCTGATTCCGACCTGGGAACGTTTCACAATCGTGAACGAGATTTGAAGTGGCTGCGGCAGCAGACATATACCTCCTATTATGGCGGAGAATTTTCCGGAAATCTGGACTTTGCCAAACAGTACGATACATATCTTCCGGAAAATGCGGTGCCGGAAATGTATTATTCGCACTTGAGTTATATCAATTCGAATATTTTTAAACTGTATCAGGATTACACTTTCGGAAAAGAATATGATGTAGAGAACGTAGACAACAGTGCTTACTATGGGGAAACTGTTTTCAAATTCATACGGGATCACATTGGGTATCGTTTTGTGCTGCGGGATTCCGATTTGAGCGAAAGCGTGGAGCAAAACGGTATTTTGAAAGTTTGCACCAAAATTGAGAATACCGGTTTTGCCAACCCGATCATGCAGCAAAAGGCAGAGATCATTCTGGAAAAGGATGGGGATTATATCCGGACAGCTGTTGATGCCAATGCAAACCAGTGGTATTCCTGCACAACTGTTTCTCCGGAATTTGACCTGAAGCTTCCCGCAGGCATTGAAGCCGGCAAGTGGAATGTCTATCTGAAACTTTCCACGGGAGAAAACGACATCAGCGAAACTAACGTTCGTTCTATACAGTTTGCCAATCATGATACCTGGAACTCTGCTCTGGGTGCCAATTATCTGGGTAGCTTTTCTGCAACGGAATCTGACAAGCCGCAGACAGACAACGACTTTTATCAGATCAACACAGAACAGGAACTCCCCCATTCTGACGGCTCTGTCTACACTTATCAGAACCTTTCTGTTGTAGACGGTATCTCCAGCAATGACACGGAATATGCGGAGGACAAGTGCACTGTCACAGACGATAACGGCAATCAGCTGTACATTACTAACAACGACCAATATTTATACGTCTTTGCTGATTTGACATATGATGCTGCTTCTCCGGTGTACAACCTTTCATTCCAGAACAAAACAACTGGCAAACGGTGCTGGATCTACTATCAAGGAAACGGATTTGTGTATTTCAACAATGGTGTTCCCAGCGGCTGTGTCCAGAAGCACGGCGGCAGAAAAGTCGAATTTCGGATTCCTTTGGGAGAACTGGTAGATTTGGAGGCTGGAACTGAAATTTCCAACATCAGTGTGACCATTCAGGATCAGTCAAATTCGTGGGTAAATGCTGGTTCTGTCAAGGCGGACAGCTATATTTTACAGGACAATTTTGATGTGTATTCCGCAAAGCAGACAGTTTACCTTGCAGAAAAGGACACCATGCTGCTGACACCGGAAACCTCTGGAACGGGGCTTTCTTACCAGTGGTACCACAATGGAGAAGCAATTGACGGAGCAACGGAAAAAGCCTATACCGTTACAGCAAATACGCAGGAGGACTGCGGGGTTTATTCTGTTGCAGTTTCCTCTCCGAGTGGCACAGTGAAAATTGTGGAATTGTGTGATGTCAAGGGCATCATTTCTCAGACAATTTCGGGTGATGTGAATCAGGACGGCGTTGTCAACACGGCAGATATAGTGGTTTTGCAGAAATATTTGTTGGGAATCGATATACTGACAGAGGAACAGGCAGAACTGGCTGACACAACGGCAGACGGCACGGTGAATGGTTTAGATCTGGGATTGCTGCGGAGCATGATTGGATAAACAAGAAGTAAGGCAATATATCGCAGTTATAGGCAAAAGAAGTCGGAACAGAGTATGGAATATACTCTGTTCCGACTTTCTTCTTCCAGAAACTGTTTAAAAAATTAACCAGGAATTATTTTACTGCTTTTCTTTGCGATTTGCTTATGGTATAATATGAATAAGGATAAATTACCAGATTCGATTCCGCATATTGGGACATCCAGCCAAAACAAGAATTTCGCTTGTCACAAAATCATTGTTTTATGCGTTAAATTCTATGAGAACTGTTTTGGCTTGAAAATATGCGGAATCGATTTGGCTGTCCAAATCAATTACAAGGGAGATCAGAGGCGTTTATGAAAAAGAAGCATCTTCAGAAGCAAATTCTTGCTGCAATGCTGACTGGCGTAATTGTGGTAAACACTTGCCCGATTGTCGCTATGGCAGCAGAAACCATGCCGCCGGAAACGGAAATGGTGCAGGAATCAACAGAAGAAACGACTGCAACAGAAGCGGCAGAAATCCCAGAAACTCCGGGAGCAGAAGTGCAAACAGAACTTTCCGGTTCGGAAGCTGTGGAAGTTACAACCACAGAAGCGGAAACAGAAATGGCTGCGGCAGATGTTGAAACTGGAACGGAAGAAATTCCGCAGACGGATGCACCGGAGGATATCGCAGAAGATTCTGTCACGGCATTTGTCAACCGGCTGTACAACGTGTGCTTGGAACGGGAACCGGATTCTGCCGGCTTAAAAAATTGGCATGACAGGATCAGCAGCGGCAGCATTTCTGCGGTAGATGCTGTTAAGGGATTTCTGAACAGCAAGGAATATCAGAACAGACAGCTCAGTGATGAAGTGTATATCGCTAATTTGTATCAGGTTTTCTTGAATCGAACCGGAAGCAGTTCGGAAATTCAGCACTGGCTGACTATTTATCAGCAGGGCGTTTCTAAAAACTATCTGATGCATGGCTTTTCCAATTCCACTGAATTCACAAATCTGTGTGCTTCTTACGGCGTGACACGCGGCAGTATTGCATTAACAGAAGAACGTGACAAGTATCCGAATGTTGCGAAAATGGTAGTGAACTGTTATGCTGTTCTGGACAGAACGCCAAGTGGCAGCGAGATCAACCAATGGATTTCTAAAACCAGAAACGGCGGTTCCGGAACTGCACTGGTCAAAAATATCCTGCAATCCCGTGAGTATCAGAACAAAAGCAAGAATGCCAGTGATGCAGATTATATTGCAGACCTCTATCAGGCGTTTTTCGGTCGCAGCTGCAATACTTCTGAGGTGCAGTCGTGGAAAAATGTTTTGAGCAACGGTGTTTCCCGCAATTATCTGATGGCACAGTTTGCATCTTCGGCAGAATTCAAAAAGACTTGTTCTGCGGGCGGTATTTCCAGCGGAAATATTACACTGACTGAAGAACGGGACAAGCACCCCGGCGTGGCAAAAATGGTTGCTGGCTGTTATCAGATTCTGGGAAGAACGCCTGCGGGGACAGAAGTGGAAAACTGGGTCAAAAAGACGATCACTACCGGTTCTGGTGCGGAACTGGCAGACGGATTCTTCAAATCGCAGGAATATCACAACAAAAATACCAGTAATGCACAGTATGTCAACGACCTTTATACGGCAATTTTCGGAAGAACTGCCGACAGCAGAGGCTTTTCTTCGTGGAAAAATGCTTTGGACAATGGTACTTCCCGCGATACAGTTCGAAATTCCTTCTATGAGAGTGCTGAGTTCAAACAGCTTTGCAAAAAGAATGCTATTGTAGACAAGAAAAATCGCTATCCGAAAGCTGCAGCTGTTCTGAATCAGGTAGGCTGGGATCTGAAAGCGGCGTTCCAGTGGTCTGCCGGCATGAAGTATTCCAAGTACACGGCGACAGCTGCTCCGGGAACGGAATATTATGCAAATTATGGATTCACCTGCAAAACCGGAAATTGCTATGTTATGGCAGCTACATTCTGCGAAATGGCACGGGAACTCGGCTATGACGCAAAACAGATTTCCGGCAGCGTCCCGCTGAGAAGCGGCGGATATGGTCCGCACTCTTGGGTGGAAATTGAAATCAACGGAACTACTTATGTATTTGACCCCGACTTTACCAATGAAACCAAACGAAATGGATACCAGATCACATATGGACAGTCTGGTACATGGAGATACAATCGTGGTTCTGTAATGAACTGAGAAAACACAACTTGGGAATGGAGAAGAAAAATGAAGAAAACTTACATGACATGGCTTGCCGCATTTTTGGCAGCGGGTGTTTTTTTGACTGGGTGCAGTCAGGAGAAGTCGTCTTCCAGTGAATCTGCAACTGAAGGAACTACAGCAGCAACGGTCGCTACTGCTACCACAGAAGAAACTGAACCGGCTACCGAAGCTCCGACAGAACCGGAACTGAAAACGATTGGCGAAAAGGCAGAAGGCGAACACGTTTACAACGTGACGCTGAAAAATGCAACCGGAAAGGAAATTTCCGGCGTGGCGATCAAGGATAGTTCTCAAAGCGAATTCCCCGAAAACATGATGAAAGACAGTGATGTTTTTGCCGCAGATGAAGAACGTGTTCTTTACTATGATGCAACAGAGGCAATCGCTGCCAACGCTGCGGAAGAAACAGATTCCGACAAGGCCTTGACTCCGGAATATACGATCCAGCTGACATTCTCTGACGGTACTACAGCAGAGCTGCATCAGTTCCCGTTTGATGATGTAGAAGCTGCGGAGATCCACTGGGAAGATGAAATTGCTTATCTGGTATACACTTCTGTTTCCTCTCAAACCGAGGTAAATACAAAGGAAGCAGAACAGATGCAGGTACAGACGAGTGCAGAAACAGAGCCGGCTGCACAAGATGCAGAAGAAGTGGCAGCTGAGGACGGCTATCAGGAACAGCAGCCCATCTATGTAGAACCGGAAGAATCTTATGACGAAACACCGGCAGCTGCTCCGGTAGAAAACACACCAGCGGAAGAAACACCGGCAAACAATAATGATGCTGCAAATGATACTGCGGATCCGAATAATGGCTGCCTTGGAGATGAGGGATTATTTAACTAATGGAAATCACAAAACGACGTGAAATTTTCTTTCTCTCGGAATTGCGTGCAATTGCCTGCATTGCCATTGTCATACTGCATACGTTCTATGCCGTCAGTGTTTACGCACCGGATCATACTGCAAGAATTGCCGCTTTGACGACGAGAAATCTCATGATGTGGGCTGTTCCCTGTTTTGTCATGGTCAGCGGTGCACTGCTTCTGGATTCAGCACGGGAAGTGACATATCGGAAGATATTCCGAAAGTATATCCCGCGAGTGCTGGCTGCACTGGTACTGTTCTCCGTAGTCTTTCAGATTTTTGACGATGCTACCGGCGAAAGCAGCATTCAGTTCAAAACGATTCTTTATGGGTTGCAAAATGCAGTGACCGGAAGCGGCTGGAAGCACATGTGGTACTTGTATCTGATTACAGCATTGTATTTGCTGCTGCCGTTTTATCGGAAAATTGCTGCTTCCCTCAACTCAAAAGATACGTACTACTTGTTAAGCGTTTATCTGGTGTTTCTATCACTGCTGCCAATGTTGCAAACACTTACAGAAAAATCGACAGCATTCTATATTTGTGTTTATAGCGTCTATCCCCTTTATCTTTTCTTGGGTGATGCTTTTATGCAGAAACGCATTTGCAAAAAGCCGTGGCTGATGATTCTTCTGGCTTCTGTGGGAACAATTGCAGTTGCCTGTCTGACAATTCTTAGTGAGAAAAAGTCCATCGCCGCATTGTCAGAACTTCTTACCAGTTATGCATTCCCGTTGATCGTATTGCAGTCTGCTGGAATTTTCGGGCTGATGTCCTACAGAGAAAAGAAAGCACCTAAAGTGCTCTATTGGATTTTACATCAGATCGATCAGTGTTCGTTCGGTGTTTATTTGATACACATGCTGTTTCTGAAACTGGTGCTTGTGGTCTGGAAATGGAATCCCTATATGCATGGCGGATTTTTTATGATCCTGGCACTTTCCGTTGGAACGTTTCTCTGCTCGTTCCTGTGTATTCGGTTGCTGAAATATGTTCCAATACTGAAAAAAATTCTTTAAGGCAATACCGTACAAAGTCGCCAGACGCTCTTTGTGCGGTATTGCCTTAAGTTTGAAAAAACGATTTGATTATCAAAAAAGAGTATCTCAAATGAGATACTCTTTTTGTTTGTCACTTTCTATTTTGGCAATACTACTTTTGCAAAAACACATTACCGCATTGCACGAATCAGCCGGAACACCTGCTCTGCTGTATCAGTCAGATTTTGCCTTGCAGTTTCTCTGTATAGAGCGTTCTCCAATGTGGTTATTTCTCGCAGTATCGGGAAAAAGGCATCGATTCCGTGAACATTGCAAATCGTCGCTGCATGTTCTGTGCAGCCGCAAAATGCCAGCACTGGTTTCTGATATTGCTTGGCAAGAGCAGCAACCCCGATAGGTGCTTTTCCCATGATGCTTTGTGCGTCCAGTTTCCCCTCGCCAGTGATAACAAGGTCTGCATTGACAATTGCCTGTTCCAGTTGAGTTTCCCGCATAACGATCTGAATGCCGGATTCCAGTTCAGCGTGCAGGTAGTTTTTCAACGCAAATCCCAGTCCGCCTGCGGCTCCGCTGCCGGAACAGTTGGGGTCACTTTCCGGAAACAGCATTTTTGTCAGCTTGGCATATCGGGAAAGCCATTCGTCCATTTGGGGAATCATTGCTGCATCAGCTCCCTTTTGCGGGGCAAAGACGGCACTACAGCCCTGTTCCCCGCAGAGTGGATTGGTGACATCACATGCCACCTGAAATGTGCAAGCCGATAATTCCGGCAGTACATTTTCGGCGGTGATTTTTTGTAACTGCGAAAGTCCGACTGCTCCGCAGGGAATCTCGGTGTTATCTGCGTTTCGAAAAGAAAAGCCCAGTGCCTGCAAACAGCCTACGCCGCCGTCATTGGTCGCACTGCCACCAATACCGATGATGAATTTTCGACAGCCCTTGGCAATGGCATCTGCGATCATTTCTCCCACGCCAAAAGTCGTGGTGTAAAGCGGATTCCTCTCGGATTCGGACAACAGCGGAAGTCCTGCCGCAGCTGCCATTTCCATTACGGCGGTACCAGACGGCAAAATGCCATAATTTGCTGTTTGCTTTCTGCCCAGCGGGTCGGATACTGTTACTGTTTCCAAATATCCGGACAACCCATTAACCAAGGCTTCTGTAGTCCCCTCTCCGCCGTCTGCAATTGGTGAAACCTGGATCTCAGCTGGCATGCCGGCTCGTCGGATTCCATCGGCAATAGCATTTCCTGCTTCCAGAGAGGATAAACTGCCCTTGAAAGAATCTGTCGCAATCAGAATTTTCATGCTTCTTGTGTCTCCTTTCGGAGTGCCTGCTTCATACTGCACAGATCCAGTCCATTCAGCTGACCGTCTGCATTGTAATCTCCGGCAGTCCAATCAGTCACATTGCCGCTGCCTAACAGCCATTTCTGCACCATAACAACATCTGCAATGGTGAACTGTCCGTCTGCGTTGACATCTCCGATCACTTTATGCGAATTTTCCTCAAGCTGCAATGCATCAACACGCTGTATCATGTCTGATTCCCGATCATAGGTAAACTGTATTGAAATTTTGTCGCCAGCTTCGTAGTGGCTAAGATTTTTGCTTTCGTCCCCGTGATAGTAGGAGTCCCCTTGGAAGAAAAATGTGCCGTATTCTGCAAATGTGACAGAAGTATTCGGTACTATTTCAGAAATGGTGTCTGTGAACGATACGGTTTCATAAGCCGGCTGTGTTTCTGAAACCGTTGTTGTAACCGTAGTTGTTGTGGTTTCTGTTGTTTCTGTAGTAGTTTTTGAAGTTGTGGCAGTTGTGGTTGTAGATGGTGCCGTAAGATTGAATCTACCGTCCTCTTTCGCCAGATATGACCAGAGATACCGGAAAAACCAACCGTCAAAGTTAGTGATCGTTTGAGAAGAACCTGCCATCATGATCGACGTGCCGCCGTCCGGAAATCCTCCCGGCGGAAAGCCGTCGGATTCTCCCTCGCCGCCATAAAAATCAGTCAGTCCGAAGCTGTGTCCCATTTCGTGTTCCAGAATATGCATACTGGAAGTGCCGGCGATCAAGCCCAGAACGGCGTTGTCTGAAAGCTGCTGTCCCCAGTGATAGCCGAAGCCGCCCATATCGATCATGCCTTGCGTTGCCTGCAAGTACATATCGTAACGATTTTCGTAGCCGTCTGGATACTGGTATGACTGATCTGCCCAGTGAATATAGCGGTATCGTGTTTCGTCGCCGATTGGTTCCAATGTAGGCAGCTCCGAAACCGCCATGTTTCCGTCTGTGATGTAGCTGGTATCTGCTGGAATCGTGGTGGTATACACGGTTTCGTCCGGCTGCAGATCCAGCAGGCAGTTCTGATCCAGCACTGCCCAGCCGACGATTTGTACATTGACATGGGTGTACGGCCAGTTTTCATAACCTACCAGCCAGTCAGTCCAGTCGTTCACTGCCGTTTCCAGAACGGTTTGCAGCTGCTTCCGCTGCTCCAGTGTGATCGTCTGTTTGCTCTGCCATTTTACAACATATTTGAGTGTTCCGTTTCCGGCGACGATCTGGTCGTAAATCGTTGCCCAGTCTTTCACAGAGCCCTCTGAAATGATACGATTTTGCAGAATCCACTCCGCCGCAGATTGATATGCACTGGGCATATCTGCCAGCGTTGTACCGGAAGATGCAGCCTGCACTGCAACCGGCGTTACGGTATTCGGAACGGATATGGGTGCAACCAGAGCACAAACACTAAGTACGGCTGCCGCCGCGGCGGAAAGCCATTTCTTTTTCATACAATTCCTCCTGTTCTGATTTCCAATCGAAAACATCTTCTTTTATTATGCCATATGTCGAAATAAATGTCAATATACATAGGGCAATACCGCACAAAGAGCGTCTGACGACTTTGCACGCCATCTGCTTGCA
>ERZ837380.4736-NODE-4736-length-11094-cov-19.372045_pt1 | contig 11094 bp, 9 predicted proteins | sample MGYA00519685_ERZ837380 | MGnify/ENA primary metagenome ERZ837380 (study PRJEB31850, sample SAMEA3708817) | human gut metagenome | biome: human gut; feature: human-associated habitat; material: faeces | place: China | collected 2014 ...
GGTACCACATCAGGGCCTCTTCGGAGTTCTCGACGTAGGCGTTCAGCAGGCTGGTGTCGGCGCGCCAGTCGCACAGGCCGTTGGTCATGTGCACCCACATCTTCTTGCCGGCCTCGGTGGACTTGGACTTGATGATGGCGGAGCCGCAGTTGCCCTGGCTCACCACGATGCTCTGCTTCTGCAGCAGGGCCACATGGCCGCCCAGCTCGGCTGCCCAGCCTGCTGCGGGCACACCGGCTGCACCGGCACCCACAACGACCACGTCAAAGTCCTTGGTCTCGTCCGGGGTGATGTCGCCCAGCTCCACCACAGAGGACTCCACTTCCTCGGTGGTCAGGCCGTCGGGCACCACGGTCTCGGCCTTGCTGGCCTCGGTGGGGGCCACGGCCACGCCCTTGGCCTGGTTGATGCAGCTCTCGGCGGCCTTCTTGATGGCACCGGAGGTGATGGTGGCACCGGAATGGCCGTCCACCTCGCTGGACTGTGCGTCCAGGATCTTCTTCACCATCTCGTCGGCGATGTCGGCACCGTAGCCCTTGGTCTCGTTTGCCACGTCGATCTGCACGTCGGTGATGGCATCGGCGCTGAAGGTCATGGTCACGGTGACCGGGGTGGTGGTGTTGATGCCGGTGGCGGTAGCGCTGTAGGTACCGGCGGTGTAGGTACCGGCGGCGGCTGCGCTGGAAGCCACGCTGCCGGATGCAGCCTTGTCGCCGCAGGCGGTCAGCAGACCGGCAGCAGCAGCGCCCAGGGTGCCCAGACCTGCAGTGTGCAGGAAGTTGCGGCGGGAGATCTTGTTGCTCATAATTCTTCGCTCCTTCTGGTTTTCTTCTCTTTTTTCTTCCGTTGGCAAAGCCCCGTCTGCACAAAAAGACGGGCTTTGTCAATTTCCAGTCAAAGTATAGAGCTTCGAGCAACGCGAAGGTCAACGGTCATTCTGACAAAAAAATCACAAGATTTTGGACAGTCTGCTCAGGTGTAGATCTTCGTCCGGGTCAGGTGGTAGTTGATGATGCTGCCGTCCGGCTGCTCCCGGCTGGCCAGGATGCTGCTGAAGGTGTCGCCCACCGCGCGGAAGCCCCGCCGCAGGATCTCGGCGTGCAGCGTTTCCAGCGAGTCCCACCCGAAGGAGCCCCGGTAGTCCTTTTTCCACACGGTGGTCAGGTAGTCGCCGCCGCACACCAGCTCCACATGGTCGGTGCGGCGCAGGCCCAGCTGCCGGGCGGCATCGGCCTCCACCAGCAGGCCGTAATCGTACTCGTTGCGCCCCACCCGAAACTGCTCCATCACCCGGCTAGGCAAGCGGCTGACCCAGCGCACCGCCGGCATGCATTCCAGCCACTCGGCCTTTTCGGCCCGCAGGGCGGGGTCACTGCGGGCTTCTTCCTCCTGCGAAAGCACCAGCCGCCACATTTCCGGGAAGTTCTGCACCCACACCCGCCCGGCGTCCTGCTCCAGCGTGTGGTAATACTCCCGCGTATTTTGCAAAAAGCGGATGCTCATCCGGTTGAGCACCTGCCGGCGCTCCAGCTGCCGGATCTGCCGGTCGAGCATGGCATCCGTCACGGCGGTGGAAGACTCGTCGAGAAAGTCCTTGCATTCCTCCAGCGTAAAGCCCGCCGCCCGCAGCTCCCGGCACAGGTTGAACCGCCGGGTGTCGGTGACCGTATAATAGCGGTAGCCGGTCTCCCGGTTCACTTCGGGCTGGATAAGGCCCATTTTCTCGTAGTAGCGCAGCGTGTGGGTGGTAACACCCAGCAGCGCCGCCATTTCACTGATGGTATAACGCATGGCACCGTGCTCCTTTGGCCTGTAGTCACCTCCGCCGGGGCAAACCTTAGAGCCCCTCGAAGGTCTTTGCTTCTATTATACCGGATGCGCCGCCCGGCGCAAGGGCAAAAAAGCACCCGCAGCAGGCCGGTCCGGCCCAATGCGGGTGCTTTTTTGTGTTTACAGGGATCAGCCCTCGTAGCCCAGGGTAGCGGCCATCACGGCCTTGATGGTGTGCATGCGGTTCTCGGCCTCGTCGAACACGATGCTCTGGGGGCCTTCAAACACTTCGTCGGTCACCTCCATGGCGTCGCGGCCAAAGCGCTGGCCCATCTCCTTGCCCACGGTGGTCTTGTGGTCGTGGTAGGCGGGCAGGCAGTGCATGAACACGGCGTGGGGGCCTGCAATGTCCATCAGCTGCTGGTTGATCTGGTACGGTGCCAGGTCGTGGATGCGTTCGGCCCACACCTCCACAGGCTCGCCCATGGACACCCAGACGTCGGTGTACAGCACGTCGGCCCCCTTGGCGGCCTTGGCGGGGTCCTCTTCAAAGGAGATGGTGGCACCGGTCCCGGCGGCGATCTTCTCACACTCGGCCACCAGCTCCGGGTCCGGCTGGTACTTCTTGGGTGCGCAGGCGGTGAAGTGCAGGCCCATCTTGGCGCAGCCCACCATCAGGCTGTTGCCCATGTTGTAACGGGCGTCGCCGAAGTAGACGAAGTGGATGCCCTTCAGCTTGCCGAAGTGCTCCCGGATGGTGAGGAAGTCGGCCAGGATCTGGGTGGGGTGGAACTCGTTGGTCAGGCCGTTCCACACCGGTACCCCGGCGTAGTGGGCCAGGTCCTCCACGATCTGCTGGCCGTAGCCGCGGTACTCGATGCCGTCAAACATGCGGCCCAGCACCCGGGCGGTATCGGCAATGGACTCCTTTTTGCCGATCTGGCTGCCCGACGGGTCCAGATAAGTCACCTGCATGCCCAGGTCGTGGGCGGCCACCTCAAAGCTGCAGCGGGTACGGGTGGAAGTCTTTTCAAAGATCAGGGCAATGTTCTTGCCGTGGAGCTGGTCGTGGGCGATGCCGGCCTTCTTTTTGGCCTTGAGGTCTGCGGCCAGGTCGAGCAGCTGTTCGATCTCGGCGGGGGTATAGTCCAATAGTTTCAGGAAGCTGCGATTTTTCAGGCTCATTGTATATTCCCCTCTCTATGCAAATATTCATGAATATTTATGCGAACTATGATCCTATTATAGTACGCTGCCCCGGCAAGGTCAAGAGGGAAAGGGCGTTACAGTTCCAGCTCGGCTTTGCGGCCGCTGGGGGTGTAGGGGGTCAGCTTCACGCCCGCCTTCTGGAACATGAACCGTGCCGCGATGCTGGAATCGCTGTCGTGGTACTTGTCGCCGTAATACACCACCTCGGCAATGCCGGACTGGATGATGGCCTTGGTGCACTCGTTGCAGGGGAAGAGGGTCACATACACCCGCGCGCCCTTGAGGTTGTTGTGGGCGCTGTTGAGGATGGCGTTGAGCTCCGCGTGGCAGACGTACATATACTTGGTGTGCAGGGGTTCACCCTCCCGCTCCCAGGGCATCTCGTCGTCGCTGCAGCCCATGGGCATGCCGTTGTAGCCCAGGGAGAGGATCTTGTTTTCCGGGCTGACGATGCACGCGCCCACCTGACTGTTGGGGTCCTTGGAGCGCATGGCCGTGAGCAGGGCAATGCCCATGAAATATTCGTCCCAGTTGATGTAATCGCTGCGTTTCATACAATAGCGCTCCTTCTTGTTCTGAATGATATTCTTTCCCGCTCATTATAACGTATCGCTGCAGCGTTTACAAGAAAAGCAGACCCGCAATGTCAATTTGCACAAAACAGGGCCGTGAAGTTTGGCGGCGGATTCGCCCGAAATTTCAAACGGAATATTTAAAAATCGTTTGGAGTATGGTATTATCTTTGTAAAATATGCCACAAAAGCGGAGAGAATGCTCCGTGCGGCGGAAATGAGGGAAAAACCGATATGAAATACGCAAGCAACAACATCCGCAATATCCTGATTGCCGGTCATGCCGGCAGCGGCAAGACCACGCTCACCGAGGCGCTGGTCTATTTTTCGGGCGCTGCCGAGCGTATGGGCCGGGTCGAGGACGGCACCACGATTTCGGACTTTGACCCCGAGGAAGCAAAGCGCAAGGCCAGCCTGTCGGCATCCGTGGTGCCGGTGGAGTACGAGGGCATCAAGTACAACCTGATCGACGCCCCGGGCCTGTTCGACTTCGAGGCCGGTGAATACGAGGGCATCCGCGCCGCCGAGAGCGTGCTGGTGGTGGTGTCCGGCCGCAGCGGCGTCACCGTGGGTGCCGAAAAAGCCTTCCAGCTGGCCCGCAAGAACAACAAGGCCACCATGGTCTTTGTTTCCAAGTGCGACCTGGAGAACGCCAACTACTTCAAGATCCTGGAGGACATGAAGATCAAGTTCGGCTCCACCGTCTGCCCCTGCGTGGTGCCCGCCAAGCTGGACGACGGCACCCCCGTGTACATCAACCTGTTCAGCCAGAAAGCCTTCAAGTATGAAAGCGGCAAGCAGATCCAGGTGGACCTGCCCGACATCGGCCACCGCTTCCAGGGCCTGATCGAGGCCATGAGCGAGGCCATTGCCGAGACCGACGACGAGCTGATGGAAAAGTTCTTCGGCGGCGAGCCCTTCACCACCGAGGAGATCGTGGAAGGCATGCGCAAGGGCGTCAAGGACGGCCTGATCACCCCCGTGTTCTGCGGCAGCGCCGTGAACCAGCAGGCACTGGATATGCTGCTGTTCAACATGCACAAGCTGCTGCCCAGCCCGGAGCACGAGGCCTGCACCCTGGCCGAGGATGCCAACGGCGAGCCCGTGGAGCTCCACTGCACCGAGGCAGAGCCCACCGCCGCCTATGTGTTCAAGACCGTGGCCGACCCGTTCGTGGGCAAACTGAGCTACCTGCGTGTGGTCAGCGGCAAGGTGACCGCCGGTGAGCCGCTGGTCAACGCCCGCACCGGCGAGCCGGAAAAGATCGGCAAGCCCCTCACCGTCATCGGCAAGAAGCAGGTGGACGCCGACGGCATCGGTGCCGGTGACATCGGTGCAGTGGCCAAGCTGGTGACCGCCAGGACCGGCGACACCCTGTGCGACGCTTCCCGCGTGGTGAAGCTGCCCGCCCCCGTGTTCCCGCAGCCCAGCCTGTTCATGGCCGTCACCGTGGCCAAGAAGGGCGATGAGGGCAAGATCAGCAGCGCGCTGGCCCGCCTGATGGAAGAGGACCCCACCCTGAGCTACCAGAACAACGCCGAGACCCATCAGCAGGTGATCGGCGGCCTGGGCGAGCAGCATCTGGACGTGGTCAAGGCCAAGCTGAAGAACAAGTTCGGCGTGGAGATCGGTCTGGAAGCTCCCCGCATCGCCTACCGCGAGTCTATCCGCAAGGCCTGCCAGAAACAGGGCCGCCACAAGAAGCAGACCGGCGGTCATGGCCAGTTCGGTGACGTTATCATCAACTTCGAGCCCTGCGACAGCGAGCAGGTGGTGTTCGAGGAAAAGGTGTTCGGCGGCAGCGTGCCCAAGAACTTCTTCCCCGCCGTAGAAAAGGGCGTGCGTCTGGCTGCCGAAAAGGGCGTGCTGGCCGGTTACCCCGTGGTCGGCCTGAAGGCCACCCTGCTGGACGGCAGCTACCACCCGGTGGATAGCTCTGAAATGGCCTTTATCATGGCTGCAAAGCTGGCCTACAAAGCTGCTATGCCGGAGGCCGGCCCCGTCATTCTGGAGCCTATCCACACCCTGAAGGCCCATGTGCCCAACGACAACACCGGCGACATCATGGGTGATGTGACCAAGCGCCGTGGCCGTGTGCTGGGCATGGAGCCGGACGAGGACGGCTTGCAGACCATCATTGCCGAGGTGCCGCTGGCAGAGCTTGCAAACTTTACCACCTTTATCCGGCAGACCACACAGGGCCGCGGCTGGTTCACCACCGAGTTTGCCCGCTATGAGACCCTGCCCGAGATGCTGGTGCCTGCCGTTGTGGAGCAGGCCAAGAAGCTGGGCAATCTGGACGAGAGCGCAGACGATTAAACGGTAAACGTCAACTTCCCCAGTCTGCTGCGCAGACAGCCCCCTCACCGAGGGAGCTGGCAGAACCGTCAGGTTCTGACTGAAGGAGTTCCCACCGAAATACGACATCACCCCGACCCCCGTTGACACTTTTCCCTCTGTCAGCGGGGGTTTTTGCGGGCCATTCCAACGGCAAATTGTTAATTTTTATCTGCCCGCTTGACTTTTGCGCGGGATTGCATATACTAGAGGTAGGCAACGCGATAAGGCCTATTTCCATGGGATTCCATGCAAAAACAAAACCCCCTCGGAGCGGCAACTCCGAGGGGGTTCTTGTGTTAGTGCTTACTGCCCTTACACATCAGGCTGTCAAGCCACTTGCAAAGATAGTATGCTACTACTTCTGCTGCGACAGTCTGGAAAAACGCGATAAGATTATCCATATGGGATTCCACCTCCTTTCCGCGACTGGGGGATCGGAGAAGGGCCGCAGTGCCAGTATAACACAAGCTCTGCCCCAATACAACAAAAAGCCCCCGGTACTGCGAATACCGGGGGCTTCGTGTTTTAGTGCTTGGGGAATGCCTTATTCCAGGTTTCGATCACGTTGAACTTCGGTGTCCAGCCTTCGGGCTTGAAGGTATCTGTGCTCTTGGCTTCCATGATTCCCTGCTCCGCGCACCACTGTGCAGCCTTTGCCATGTCAGCGTCGGCCACATCCGCAAACGCGGGCTGTGCGGCGGGTTCGGGCCTGCCTGCATTGTTCCACACCAGCAATGCCAGCTGGCCGCGGTTTGCGGGGATGGCTGCACCCTCGGGCAGCAGTTCATTCAGGATCACCCGCGTCACCACCTCGTAGCCGCCCCACACGGCTGCGCTGCCAAGGACTACGGCGGCAATGGCACCGCCTGCGTCGCCTTCAGGTGCCGCGCCGATCTCGACAATGTCGCTGGGCAGCAGGGGCTTGTTGTCGCCTGTGGCAAGGTTCGAGTCAGGGTCCGTCTAGGTGCCCTGATACACCACGTAGCTGCCGTCCCAGTCGGCCCCATCCGGGAGAGGAGCGTTGTCGTCAGCGGGCTTGTAGCGCAGGTAGGCGGTGGTGTACAGAACGCCCTGCGCGTTCTCGAAAGCCTCGACCAGTGCGCTGACCGCTTCTTCAGAGACGGGCTCCGTAATGGTCAGCCGCGCCCGTTCGGAGAAGCTGACAATGAAGCTGCTGTCGGGCACGCTTTTCAGCTTTACGTTGCCGCCGCTGAGCTTGATCGTGCGGTTGCTGGCTTCATTCTCCTTCGGCTTCAGCGTGTCGGCTTCCACCCAGCCGCCGCTGACGTTGAGCCGGCTACAGTTGAGCACGCCTGCTTCCATAACGCCACCGGAAACCGTTATGTTGTTCGCGGACACGGTCTGGCCCTTTGCCGTCAGCCAACCATTCGTTACGTTGAGATCTTCGGAAAGGATGCCAACGGGTGCCGTATTGTCTTCCAGATTCAGCACACCGCCGTTTACCGTAATGCTTGAACCTGTAATGGCGACGGTTTCTTTGGCACTGGCATTCAGGGTACCGCCGCTCACCGTTACACGACCGTTTTCGCTGGCTTCGATGCCACAGCTGCCGCCGCTGGCCGTCAGCTTTCCGCCGCTCACCATTACTTGGCCGTTATGGCTGGCTTCGATGCCGATACCGTGTTCGCCGGTGGCAGTTGCGCACAGGGTGCCGCCGCTTACCTGTACGGTGTTGCCTAGGGCATAGATGCCGTTATCCGCAGCGGTCGCGTTCACGGTGCCGTCTGTCACATCCAGCGTGCCGTTCTGAATCCGGATGCCGCTGGACGGTGCCTCGGCCGTCAGGCTGCCGCTGCCCTTGATGGTGAGCCGCCCCGGGGTTTGGTCGGGCCAACCGTTGCCGTCAATGTCGATGGCCAGCTTGTTGGTATTGTTGTGCGTGACCGTATTGCTACCGTTCAGGGTGAGCTCGACATTGCCAGACGCAGCAAGGGTGTGCCTTGAATCGGCGTTGTATTCCATATGGGCATCCTGCAGCGTGGCATAGACCGTGGTGCCTTCATTACCGTTCAAATCAAGCGTTTCGAAGCGGCCCGAAAAAACAGGGGCGTCGTCTTTTTCCTTGATTGGGTCTGGCTTGTCGCTGCTATTCCAGATATCCAAAAACTGGCCGTTGAGCTCGGGGTGGTCGTCGATGTCCGCATAGCGGTACACGGAGATCCACGAGCCTTTGCCGTTGGGGTATTTCTCCGTGTTGGACATATCCCACGTTTCGGCCAGCGCGGGCATGCAAAGGCTCAGGGTCATGGCCCCCGCCACCGCCGCTGCGGCCAGCTGTCTTGCAAGCTTGCGTAGTTTCATGCAGATTGCCTCCTTTTTCCCCTCGTATTTTTACGGGGGGTATGTATTACATTACCATGATTATCTCACACTTTACCGGATTTTGGAAGCAAACCTGCGTGAATCGCCTTAAAAAATGCGTGAATGAAGGGAGACCTGTCTGCTGGCACGCAAAAAGCACCGTCTTTTGTACGAGAAAATTTACAATTTACGCTGCCTTGGGGAATGCCTTATTCCAGGTTTCGATCACGTTGAACTTCGGTGTCCAGCCTTCGGGCTTGAAGGTATCTGTGCTCTTGGCTTCCATGATTCCCTGCTCCGCGCACCACTGTGCAGCCTTTGCCATGTCAGCGTCGGCCACATCCGCAAACGCGGGCTGTGCGGCGGGTTCGGGCCTGCCTGCATTGTTCCACACCAGCAATGCCAGCTGGCCGCGGTTTGCGGGGATGGCTGCACCCTCGGGCAGCAGTTCATTCAGGATCACCCGCGTCACCACCTCGTAGCCGCCCCACAGGGCCGCACCGCCAAGGGCCACGGCGGCAATGGCACCGCCTGCGTCACCGGAAGCATTGCCTGCGTCGCCGCCGGGCTGGGGTTCCAGCTCGCCGCGAACAACAATGTAACCATCTGCATCGGTCTCGGCACCGGTATCAGACGGGTCTGGCCTGTAGCGCAGGTAGCCGTCGGTGGTCAGGCCGCTAAGGTCGAACCGGCTCAGATTGCCCAGATAGCCATCAAAGGTCACCTTTGCGTCGCCGGACAACACGATGGGATCCGGCCCACTGATGCCCTTGGTGGTCACTTCGCCACCGGAAATGGTCAGGCCATTATTGCTGCACAGCGCATCCGCGGTCACTTTGCCGTCGCTGATGCGGATGCTGCCGCCCGCGTAGAGCTCGCCGCCCTCCGCCTGCACGCTGCCGCCGGAAATAACGATGTCGCCATCGCGGCTGTAAAGGGCGCGGTGCTGGACGGTATCGGCGCCGGAGACGGTGTTGGCAGTCTTTGTTACCACACTGCCGCCGCGGATGAAAATGCCTTTGCGAGCAGAAAGCGCATCGTTGTAGTAATCATCCGAAGTGGGTGGCGCGATCGAGACATGGATGCGGCCGTTGTTCAGGGTGATGGTGTCCGCTGTGATGCCGCTTCGCAGGGCCTTCGTGGACGTTTCGGTTTCGGCGATGTCCACGATGCCGCTGTTCAGGGTAAAGCTGTCACCCATCCGGATGCCGTGGCCGCTACGGATGTTCAGCGTGCCGGTGCCGCCAAGGGTAAGGCTGCCGTCATCCGAGCAGATGCCGTAATTACCCGGGATGGTGAGAATGTTTGTGCCGCGCAGGTCCACCGACGCGTCACCGTAGGTGCGGATGCAGGCACCGCTGCCGGAAATATCCTCCAACATGACGCCCAGCCCGTCCAGCGCCACGCTCACCGGCGCACCGTACCCATTCAGGCTGGTGTAGGTGGCACCGCTGCCGGAGAGGATGGTCTCGTCGGTCTCCGTGTACTTGGACGAAGAGCCTTCGTTGCTTGCATCTACGCCAAACAGCTCCACGGTGCGCCCGCCTGTGGTGCCCGTCACTGTGATGGAATAGACCTCGCTGAAGCCCGGCTGATTGCTGATGTTCCACGTTTGGGCCAGTGCGGGCATGCACAGGCTCAGGGCCATGGCCCCCGCCACCGCCGCTGCGGCCAGCTGTCTTGCAAGTTTGCGTAGTTTCATGTAGAATGCCTCCTTTTTCCCCTCGTATTTTACGGGGGGGGGGTATGTATTACAGTACCTTGATTATCTCACACTTTACTGGATTTTGGAAGCAAACCTGCGTGAATCGCCCTAAAAAATGCGTGAATGAAGGGAGACCTGTCTGCTGGCACGCAAAAGCCAGCGCCTTTTTTATTGACAAAGCCCCGGCTTGCTATTATAATAATGTAGTCAAAATGGCATTCTTGTGCGGCTTTGCAGCTGCACAGCACAAATAGAGACAAGGAGAGATTCTCAAATGGCACAAGAGATCAAGATGTCCGCTGCCGGTCTGAAGGCAATGCAGGAGGAACTGGAATACCTCAAAACGGTGCGCCGCAAGGAGCTGGCCGAAGAGATCAAGGAAGCACGTAGCCACGGCGACCTTTCCGAGAACAGCGAGTACGACGAGGCCAAGAACACCCAGGGTCTGGTGGAGAACCGCATCACCGAACTGGAGCAGATGATCAAGAACGCCGTCATCATTGATGAGAGCGAGCTGAGCGTGGACAATGTCTCTGTGGGCACCCACGTCACCATCCTCATGACCGGCGAGGACGAGAACGAGGAGTACGACATTGTGGGCCGCACCGAAGCCGACCCCCTGAACGGCAAGATCAGCGACGAAAGCCCCGTGGGCCACGCTCTGCTGGGCAAGGCTGTGGGCGACAAGGCCGAAGTGTTGCTGCCCACCGGCCACACCGTGGAGTACACCGTGCTGAACATTACCCACGCTGCAGGCTGAGCAGGCCAAACGAATAGGAGAAACCATGGAAGAACAAAAGAAGAACCCGGCGCAGGGCCTGTCCGAGAGCGAGCAGGTGCAGGTGCGCCGCCAGAAGCTGGCCGACCTGCAGGCTGCAGGCCACGATCCTTTCACCCTGACCAAATACCCGCAGGATGCCTACTCTGCCGATCTGAAGGCCGAGTTTGCCGACCTGCCCAACGAGACCGACAGCGGCAAGACCGTGGCGCTGGCCGGCCGTATGATGTCCAAGCGCGTAATGGGCAAGGCAAGCTTTGCCCACCTGCGGGACGATAAGGGCGACATTCAGCTGTACGTCCGCCGCGATGAGCTGGGTGAAGAGCCTTACGCCGCCTTCAAGAAGCTGGACGTGGGCGATATCATCGGCGTGAAGGGCGAGGTGTTCCGCACCAAGA
>ERZ837380.4744-NODE-4744-length-11088-cov-3.072419_pt1 | contig 11088 bp, 9 predicted proteins | sample MGYA00519685_ERZ837380 | MGnify/ENA primary metagenome ERZ837380 (study PRJEB31850, sample SAMEA3708817) | human gut metagenome | biome: human gut; feature: human-associated habitat; material: faeces | place: China | collected 2014 ...
GGCAAATTCCTGCTATCGCCACGTTTTCTTACGGCACTTTCGGTTCCAAAAGTGCCTACCCGTGAACCGTTATCTATTTCCCCTCATAGGTAATTAGGGCATCCACCGCATATCCGTTCAGTTTTTCGCGTCCTTTTAAGCCTGCCAGCTCCATCACGCAGCAGATTTTTACAACCTCGCCGCCCATCTTCTCGATGAGCTTGACAATCGCCTCGGTCGTTCCGCCGGTTGCGATCAGGTCGTCAACGATAACTACCTTCTGTCCCGGTTTAATGGCATCCTCATGCATCTCCAGAACCGCGCTGCCATACTCCAGATCGTAGCTTACAGATACCGTCTTGCACGGCAGTTTGCCTTTCTTGCGGATCGGCACGAATCCCTTGTGCATCGCATATGCAACCGGCACGCCGAAAATAAACCCGCGGGACTCCGGACCAACCACGATATCATAATCCACGCCCTCTAAGGATTTCTGGATTCCGTCGATCGCAAGCTGCAGTCCGTCTGCATCCTGTAAAATCGTAGTAATATCGCGGAAAATGATACCCGGCTCCGGGAAGTCCGGAATGCTTCTTACATATTCTTCCAGCTTTTTCATGATTTTAACCTCTTTTCTATAAATTTTGTATCTCAATTTCTCAGTTTCAAATCGCCATCCGGCTCTTTTTCCACCGTTCTTCTCATTTTTGCAGAAGTTTTCCCCTGCTTCTTCTTCCTTATATACATAGAAGCCACTATCACCGCCAGCACAAACAGCGCACCTCCGCTGATCAGCAGTCCCTCATGCAGTCCCTGCGGATAATACCTGAGTTCCACCGTATGGGTTCCCGCCGTCAGTTCCACGCCGGTAAATGCCTTCCAGACCGGACGCGTGATAGCTTCTTTTCCATCCACCGTGACCGTCCAGCCCTCGTCATACGGAATCGTGAGGAACAGCGTTCCGCCCTCGCCCGCGTCGATCGTGCCCTTCATCGCCTCCTCACCCAATGTTTCCAGTTCAAATGGATGCTGGTTGAGGCGCTCATAGAGCGCACGCAGCCCGGCTTCGTCAAAGCGGTACGCGCTCGCGTCCATGCTTCCGGCACTGTCATTGCTCTCCAGCAGAATCAATGTGCCTGCCTTCACATATCCGGTTTCCACCAGATACCCGCGTTTCAACGTATCAATGCTGCGGCTCTCCCCGCCGACATCCAGTTTAACCGAATCAATCTGACGGTTTGCGACACTTATATAATACTCCCCATCTTCCGGTGCTGTAAAGGAAAAACGATTCCCCTGCTCCTCCCCGTCCGTGAAAATCAGGCACTCCGGCACGCCCAGCACATCCGATAAATCATTCTGAACATCCGCTGGCGAAGAAAGATCGCGTTTCCAGCCCGTTTCTACTATGTCCGGCAGGATAAAGCCGAGCGGCAGCGTCCACGGATTCTCATAGAGGTACGTGTCACCTGAAAATGCATAGAGCGACAGGCGCGGATTGTCCTGCTTGCCCTCATAGAGTGCATATTTGATTGAAAATAACGAATCCACCAGCGGCGTACTTCCCACGATGCTGTATGCGTTCGTCGAACCTTCGCAGCCCATCTGTTTGAAGAAATCCGTCACCCCGGCATTTGCCACCGATGAAAACAGTGATACGGATGGAAAATGCATCCACGCGCCATCATTTTTCGTGCGCGCATTCGTTTTATCAATCCGGTAAAATTCCGTCTTTTTGAGCGGTTCTGTCACCGCTGTAACATCCTGATTGTCTGCCACATAATCAGTCCGGCTCGTCGTCGGAATACTCGTTGCCGCCATATTGGCAAGCGCCTCCACACTTACCAGCGCCATCGCCAGAAGCGCCGCCGTGAACGCGAAATGTTCTTTATTTTGATAGAAATAAAAGACGCCCAGATACAGCAACAGAAGCACCACTGCCACATACCAGACAACTGGCTCAAACGCATCGTCCGTCACCAGCTTTTCTGCCAGAATCACGTAGCCAATCGCGGCGGATGTCACCCCGGCAAACTGCCGTTTGGATATTTCATCCAGATATAGATACGCCCGGAAACACATCGTCAGCACCAGCGCGATATAGATAAACGACTGGCGGCACGGCAGGCTGTTCGGGTAATGGAAGCCATGCCAGATAAAATTCAGCACGTTGAACGAAAAGCTGGCATAGAAAAAGAGAAGCAGCACACCGTACACAACCTTTTCCCGGATCGCAATCCGGCGGTTCAGAAAATACAACCCCATGAAAATGTAGACTGCCACGCCGCAGTAGAGGTTCGGCCAATGGTCGAGTCCCGTCTCCACCTGTACATTTCCGATGTGCCGCGCGATCATGTCAAAAATCGGAAAGTAGATTTCCAGTGTGGTCGGAAAATTAAAATCGCCAGACGCCGTACTCTGCAGCGCCGCAATCTCCGGAAGAAGCACCGCAGCCGCCAGCGCACCCGCCAGAAGCGAATACACACCAAACAGGAAAAAGCTGTGCAGACAATCTTTCCATCCCGGCCGTTTCTCCAGAAACAGGAGCGCCACATAGTAAATCACCATGAAGAGGCATATCATAATTGATATATAGTAGTTGGACAGGATTGAAAGTCCCAGCATCAGGCAGTAAAAAAGCCCTTTTTTTTCGCGCACCAGCCGCTCCAGGCCGTGCAGGATCAGCGGCAGCAGCACGATGCAGTCCAGCCACATGATATTCCAGCTATACGCCGCCATATAGCCGGACAGCGCATAGAATACGCCGAAATAGCACGCTCCAAACTTCTGCGAACCCGTGTGCTTTTTCAGATACCACGCCATCGAAAGACCAGCCAGACCGCTCTTGAACACGATCATGTAGGTCATAAATTCGATAATCAGGGACGACGGGCATAACAGCAGCAGCCAGTTGAACGGGCTCGCCAGATAATACGCATAGAGCGCGGCAAAGTTTACGCCCATGCCGACATCCCAGCTGTAAAGCAGGCTCTCGCCACTTAAAAGCTTATGCCGGAATTCCGAGAAAAACGGCGCATACTGGTGGTACATATCCGTCCGCAGGAAGCTTTCCTGCCCAAAGGGGAAAATACCGCGGTATGCAAAAATCAGGATCAAAATCACCACCGGCAGGAAAAATGCCGCCAGGAGATCATCCGACGGACGGAAAACCGCAGCCAGGCGGCCCATTCCGCGGGGTGATTTCTCTGGTTCATCCCACTCATCTAATTCATCTAATTCTTCCTGCTCCCAGTCATCATCATTCAACTCTTTAATGACATCTGCTCTGGACTCTGAAAGTTTAGATTTTCTGGCATCTTCTTCCTGTCTCCAGGCCGGCATTCGTTCAGCACGTCTCATATCTGTACAAGCGGTCTCCGAATCCACGTCCGCACCTTCCCGCTCGTTCTCATACTCCTCTATTTTCCCCGTTGTTTCCGCTCCCGTAAGCTCCCTGAGTGCTTCTTCCAGTTTACTGGAACTTTCGTCTCGTTCTCTTTGCTCCATCTTCCCTCCATCCAGAATCCTGTTCAGGCAGCGTTTTCTCTACTCTTTCCGGCTTTTCCGGTCTGACTTCAGCATCCATTTCCGCTGTCATTTCTCCACACAGCCCTATTTCGAGGATTCTTTCTTTTTGAAAATAAATAATTTACTGCAAATATAATTCAGCACCAGCGAGATCGCTGATACCACAATCTTACAGATCATATCCTGTTTGATTCCCATGCCGTCTACCATCACGATCATCGCCACATACGTGAACACCGATGTGAGAATACGGCAGGAGAAAAACGAAGCCATTTCCTTAAGAAGATATACAGGGTGGAAATTGTAGCTTCGGAATACCCAGATCTTGTTTGTCACATATGCAAACAGGATCGCCGCCGCCTGACAGCAGATCGTCGCCATACGGTAGTTCATGCCGTTGTGACGGAAAACCGCATAGGAAATCCAGTCCACCAGCGTCGTCAGAACGCCGAATATCAGATACGATATCGTCTCCCTGTTTACAAACTTTCCCCAGATCAGGGATAACTTTTCCTTTATCATCACTTTTTCTCCGAAAAAAGAATTGTATGGGCAGCGGTCCTTCGACATACCCATACAATTCCTGTACTTCTTGGTTTAATATTACATTTCCTCTAACAGCTTGTTGACACTGACCAGCTTGACGCAGAGTGCAAACAACTCGGTTGCAATGATCAGATCCTGCAACGGCGGATAAGATGGAGCAATACGGATGTTGCGATCCTCCGGATCCTTGCCATATGGATAAGTTGCACCGGCTCCGGTCATGACAACGCCTGCTTTCTTGCACTTCGCAACGATCTCCTTCGCACAGCCGTTCAGTGAATCAAAGGAAATGAAGTAGCCGCCGTGCGGTTTTGTCCAGGTACCGATCTCCAGTCCGCCCAGCTCACGGTCGAGAATATTCTCAACTGCCTCGAATTTCGGGCGCAGGATGTTGGCATGCTTTCTCATGTGCTCTACCATGCCGTGGATATCCTTGAAGAAACGCACGTGGCGGAGCTGATTCACTTTATCATGACCGATAGTCTGAATCTTTAACTGTTTCTTGATATCATCCAGGTTATTGTGGGAGGTTGCGATTGCCGCAATGCCGGAACCCGGGAACGTAATCTTGGAGGTCGAGGAGAATTTGTAAACCATATCCGGGTTGCCGGCTTTCTTACATTCTGCCAGAATCTCCAGCACATGATCCTGCTCATCATCGTATAAATGGTGGATGCCATAAGCATTGTCCCAGTAAATCCGGAAGTCCGGAGCTGCCGGATGCATGCGTGCCAGACGGCGGACAGTCTGATCGGAATAGGAATTACCGGTCGGGTTGGAGTATTTTGGAACACACCAGATTCCCTTTACGGTCGGGTCGGTGGTCACATACTTCTCCACCAGATCCATATCCGGACCATCTGCGGTCATCGGAATGTTGATCATCTCGATACCAAAATATTCAGTAATGGAGAAATGTCTGTCATATCCCGGTACCGGGCACAGGAATTTAACCTTGTCAAGCTTGCACCATGGGGTATTTCCCATAACGCCATGAGTCATAGAACGGGAGATGGTGTCGTACATTACGTTCAGGCTGGAGTTTCCATAGATAATGATATTGTCAGCCGGAACCTCGATCATATCCGCTAACAGCTCCTTCGCCTCGCTGATACCGTCCAGGCCGCCGTAATTGCGGCAGTCTGTTCCATCTTCGCAGGTCAGATCACTGTCGCTGCTCAGTACGTCCATCATTCCCATCGATAAATCAAGCTGCTCTGCACTTGGCTTACCGCGTGACATATCCAGCGTCAGATTCTTGCCCTGAAACTCCCGGTACTGATCGCTCAGATCACGCTTAAGCTCCAGAAGTTCTTCTTTCGTCATCTCGCTATAAGGCTTCATCCTTCAACATCCTCCTTGTTTCTCTTATTTATTTCATCATAATTTCATAATCTGCTTTTCATCCAGCTCCCCTTGTTCAAGGGTTCGGAGCATCTCATCTAAGCATCGTTATAATAATAACATAGGTACAAAGGGCATGACAAGCATTAATTTGTTATGTCAGCACATAAAATTTGTTATATGGTACCGCTTGGTTTTTCCGATTCGGTGCATTTCACGGACACCAAATTATAATAAAAACATGATGTTCCCCCTTCTTTCATATATTTATGAAAATATATCTTTCAGGTCACATCATGTTCATTCATTTTCCCATGCATTTTGTTCCATCACGTTTCCGGCACATCATTTCCCCGCTGCTGGTTCCCGCCCTGTTTGCCATCGCTTTCTTCGCCGGGCAGACTGCCGCACATTTCCTGCGCCGTCCATCCGGGCACACGGTTTCAGCGCCTGTTATCGCCTGTGGCTCGCTCCCGCCTGCCTTTGATTCCGATTCGATTCCGGTTTCCGCAGATGGAAACTGGGGACTTGGATTTCCCAGTCCAGGGCAGACACCGGTCGGCAATGCCTCCGCCGACACTTTAAAAAACTTTGACGCTTTCTATGTAGGCGATACCTCCAAGCCCGTCATCTATCTGACCTTCGACGCCGGATATGAAAACGGCTGCACACCTGCCATTCTGGAAGCACTGAAAAAACACCATGTCCCGGCAACCTTTTTCGTCGTCGGCAACTATCTCGAAACCAGTCCTGAACTGGTAAAACAGATGATCGCAGAGGGTCACACCGTCGCCAACCACACGTATCACCATCCCGATATGTCCCGCATTTCCGACAAAGCAGCATTTGAAAAGGAGCTGACTGCCCTGGAAACACTCTACCAGTCCGTCACCGGGCAGACAATGAAAAAATATTACCGTCCGCCGCAGGGCAAATACAGTGAATCGAACCTGCAGATGGCAAAGGAGCTCGGCTACAAGACCTTTTTCTGGAGTCTCGCCTATGTGGACTGGATGCAGGATCAGCAGCCATCCAAAGAAGAAGCATTTTCCAAGCTTCTGACGCGCATCCACCCCGGCGCGATCGTCCTTCTGCACAGCACTTCGCAGACCAACGCTCAGATTCTCGATGAACTTCTGGCAAAATGGGAGGAAATGGGGTATCAGTTCGGGCGATTAGATGAATTATAAAATTATACCAGCAGCATTTTCCGGATAAACGAAAGGATCGCGCCTCCGATGCTGCAGAACAGCAGAAATCCGTGGTTCGCATTGATCGCCTCCAGCGCCGCATAGCCGCCGTCTACAATCGGCTGTAAGCTGCCCGCATTCTTCGGCATCAGGTACGCTGCCGGACCGGCTACTAATACCAGAACAAGGATGATTATAAACGGGATAAATCCGCGCCCCGTATCGTATTTTTGCAGCCGTACTTTACCACCCGCGTGCTTGCCTGACAGAATCCACAGGCACCAGATCGCGCCCATCAGTACCAGAAATACCCCAATCCCTACATACAGCCCCAGACCATAATTTTCCTCGGTAATCATAGTTCCGATATAGCCCAGATCGTCGCCGCCATACCGAAATGCCTTCGCATTCGCCCAGGTGATTCCCGCCATCAGAAGAAAGCTGGCTGCCTGCATCACGCGCGCCATCAGCACAACCACGCCGGTTACTCCGGCTGCCGTCACATCCAGCACGGACGGACCGTCATTTGAGTCACTCTGCGTATGCGCCTCACTGCGCTCCGCCGCCCGTCTGGTGCGCTCTGCCTCCCGGGACTGGCGTTCCAGTTCCCGCTGATGGCTGCGCTCCATTCGGTTTTTCTGACGCTCTGAGCGCTCCCGCTCCGACTCCAGAGCATGAAGGCGTTTTTCCATCTGCTTCTGCTGTTTTGCATCCCGCTTATCCTCTTTCGCGCTGGAAGAAGAACGTCTCGCGTCCTGTCGTCTGCGCGATGCCGCTTCACGGTCGCGGCGGGCATCCTCCTGTGCCTGGGATTGGCAGCGTTCATTGTCGCGGCGCTCTTCCTCACGCTTCTGTGCGTCCTGACTCTGGCTGCTCCGCTTTTCCTGACTGTTTCGTTTCGATCCAGAGCCGGATTCCGCCTTTTTCTCATCCGATTCCATCCGAGCTGGATTCCGCTGTTCTGAATCACCGTCGTCATAGCTATTTTCCGGCTTTCTTCCCACCGTTTCCTTTTCTCGGCGTACTGTATCATTTACAAGCGGAGTTCCGCAGTTACTGCAAAAATTTCCAACTGCTTCCTGTCCGCATTTTGGACACTTCATTCTATTTTCTCCTTCCTCCAAACGATTCTTTCCATCCATTTCCGCACTCATTTCTGGCATTTGAAACGCATTTAAACAATGTACATTTTTTTACACAGCCAGAACTTTATTTCCTGTTTCCCATGCCCAGCTGCCAGAACGCCACTGCACTCGCTGCTGCCACGTTGAGCGAATCCACGCCGTGTGACATCGGGATTTTCACGGTGTAATCGCACGCCGCGATCGTCGATGCCGCCAACCCGTCACCCTCGCTTCCGAGAATGATCGCTAATTTTTCTTCCTGCGAAAGCGCCGGATCCGCGATACTCACGGAACGGTCACTGAGCGCCATCGCCGCCGTGCGAAATTCCAGCTTCTTAAGCGTTTCCATACTATTCTCCGCCCAGTCGCCCTTCGGAATGTACGTCCACGGCACCTGAAACACTGTTCCCATACTGACACGGCTTGCGCGGCGGTACAGCGGGTCACTGCATCCCGGTGTCAGAAGCACCGCATCCATAAAGAGCGCCGCCGCTGACCGGAAAATCGCCCCCACATTCGTAGGATTTTCTACATTCTCAAGAATCGCGATCCGTCTGGCACCTGCACAGATTTCCTCGATCCCCGGCATTTTCTTCCGTTTCACCGCACACAGCATCCCGCGCGTCAGTTTAAAGCCGGTCAGGCGCGTCAGCACATCAAATGGTGCCGTAAACACAGGCACTCCCGCACACACCGGGCGTTCCAGAACCTCCCGCCCTTCTGTCTCGATATGGCGTTCTTCCATCAGAAAAGAAACCGGCTCATATCCCGCGTCGAGCGCCCGCCCGATGACCTTCGGGCTTTCCGCAATGAAAAGACCTTCCTTTGGTTCATTATAATGAAATAACTGCCCCTCGCTCAGCCGGGCGTAGATATCCAGCTCCGGCGCTTCCAGGGTTGTAATTGAAATATGATTCATTCTGCTTTTCACCTTTTTTAATATGGTTTTCATGTTCTATCGAGTATACCACATTTCTTACAAAAAGGAAGTGCTGATTATGGACGCTGACATGAAATCATTTCTCTATTCTGCCGCATTCTATCATCCTCTTTCCGATTCCGTTCCTATTTCCATACAAATCTATCTTCGGCAAAAGATTTCGATTTGTCACGTTAAAAATGGCAGCAAATAAAACGGTTTCAACAATAAATTTTCCTCTTTCCCCACATCTTTCTGTGACAGCAAATATAGGTTATGCACATTCCTTGAATATTTTCTGTAAAACTCTCAGATTGACTCATGTTTTCCCGTTCCGGAAGACTTTATTTCAAAAGCATTTATTTTGCAACACACTTTTTAATGGCATTTTTATGAAATTTAATAAAAAATGCACCTTGGCACATTCTTTATGGAATAATAAAAAAGAGCAGCAAAAACTGGATTTACGCTCGTTTGCCACTCGTTTCGGTATTATTATATTTCCTGTTTTAAAAAAAGTCAAACCAAAAAATCACCTGTCGGAAACAGGAATTCTGGTTATTGGTTCACGGGTAGACACTTTGGGAACCGGCACTCCCACTCTCCGCTTCAACGCCTCAATATACAGTCCCGCAAACCGTCCCGGTGTCACGCGATTGTGGGTAATGTAACCGATCTCCATATAATCGTCCACATCAAGTGGAATCGCTACAATATTCGGTCCGTTCAGTTCCTCATTGATGACACCGCTGCAGATCGTATACCCATTCAGCCCAATCAGAAGATTAAACAGGGTCGCGCGGTCGGACACCAGGATGTCCTTGCGGCTGTCCAGCGTGCTGAGGATCTCCTCGGAGAAGTAAAAGGAATTGTGTTCGCCCTGCTCATAGGAAAGGCGTGGATAGGGTTCCAAATCCGACAGGGTGATAGAACTGCGGCTTGCAAGCGGATTGGCCGCACCGATAAATACATGCGGTTTTGCCATAAAAAGCCGCGTAAATTTGAGGTCGTGTTCCCGCAGCGTCTTGCGGATCACCGTCTCGTTAAAACGGTTCAGATACAGCACGCCAACCTCGCTCCTAAGCTTCGCCACATCCTCAATCAGCTCATACGTCTGCGTCTCGCGGATACGGAAATCGTACTCTTCTCCGCCGTACTCGCGGATCAGATCGACAAACGCCTCAACGGCAAAGGAATAGTGCTGGGTGGAAACGCAGAACTGGCGTTTCTGCGGCACAGCGCCAAAATAGCGCTCCTCGATCAGGTTTGCCTGCTCGATCACCTGTCTCGCATACCCCAGAAATTCTTCCCCGTCCGGGGAAATCACCACGCCCTTGTTCGTGCGGGTAAACAGGGAAAAACCAATCTCATGCTCCAGTTCCTTGATCGCCGCCGTGAGGCTCGGCTGTGCAATATAAAGTTTTTTTGCCGCCCCGCTGATGGTTCCGGCTGCCGCCACCTCCACCACGTATTTTAACTGAAGTAATGTCATGCCCTGTTCTCCATTCTTACTGATTTTCTGTCATTTCTTTCTGAACCGCATCTGCCACAGAATCACACCAGACTCAAATCCGCCTCTAACGCACCTAGTCCACAAATTTTTCCGTCTCTTTCAGACGAACCAGCGCTCTCGCCATCGCCGCGCGGGTGCTGTAATACTCGGAAATACTCTGTTTCTGGCGCAGCCGCTCTTTCGCACGCTCTAATGCCTCCTGCGCCCGGATCCGGTCGATCTCCTCCGGTTTCTCGATCGTATCTGCCAGCAACATAACACGGTTGTTGGCGATCTCACAGAAGCCCTGCCCGACGACTGCCGCCTCCCACGGACCGTCCTCTGTCGCCTGGAAACGCATTTCTCCCGCTTTGACTGCCACGATCTCGCTCTCATGGTGCGCCATGACAGCCATCTCACCGTCCACCGCCGGAAGGATCAGACAGTGGCAGACTCCCTCATAGAATGTCCGGTTGCTGGATATGATTTTTACATGAAAATCTGCCATCCGTTCCTACGCCTCCTGTTTCTCTAAAGCCTTCGCCTTTGCCACTACATCCTCGATCGTTCCGACATTGAAGAATGCTGCCTCCGGGTACGCATCCATCTCACCATCCAGAATTGCCTTAAAGCCCTTGACGGTATCCTTTAACGGCACATACTTGCCCGGTACACCGGTAAAGTTCTCCGCCACGTGGAACGGCTGGGATAAGAAACGCTGTATCTTTCTTGCGCGACCGACGGTCAGCTTATCTTCCTCAGACAACTCGTCCATACCCAGAATTGCAATGATATCCTGCAATTCCTTGTATTTCTGCAAAATCTCCTGCACCCGTCTGGCCGTCTCATAGTGTTCTTCTCCGACCACATCCGGTTCCAGAATACGGGACGAGGATTCCAGCGGATCGACCGCCGGGTAGATACCCTGTTCTACGATCTTTCTGGAAAGAACCGTAGTCGCATCCA
>ERZ837380.4749-NODE-4749-length-11081-cov-5.351714_pt1 | contig 11081 bp, 9 predicted proteins | sample MGYA00519685_ERZ837380 | MGnify/ENA primary metagenome ERZ837380 (study PRJEB31850, sample SAMEA3708817) | human gut metagenome | biome: human gut; feature: human-associated habitat; material: faeces | place: China | collected 2014 ...
TCTCGTCACTGTGATAAGGGAGCCTGCCGCCAGGGTGCATTTGCACCGGTCACTGGGTTTTGACCCGGGAAGGCGGCGGCAGGCGTTGAGCTTTCAGCCAGGAAACCTGCCTGCTGCCGGGTACGGGGGCGTACCGCCCCAGATCACGAGGAATTGGTTGTACCGCAAAGCACCTGCTTAAAATACGGGGTCTTTTGTGTTGCCATTCTGCACGCAAAAGACCTCGTTTTTTACGGGGTCAATTTCCGTGTGCCCTGCTGTTCTCTCCCGTACTGTCTCCAGGCTTTAAACAAGGAAAGGAAGCAAAAACACATGAGAAGGATCACCTACAGAAAAGCTGCCGCCGTCGCCATGGCCGCAGCACTGTCCGCCGCCCTGCTAGTCGGCTGCGGCAGCACCGCCGCGAGCACTGACAGCGCTGCCGCGAGCACCGTCGCCGCAGAAAGCACCGCAGAAGATGCAGACGAGGGAGATGCAGACGAAGTGGCCGCCAAGAACTGCGCCGATTTGATCGACGCCATCTACGTGCAGGAGCGCAGCGCCGACACCGATGCCCAGTGCGAGGCCGCTAAGGCTGCCTGGGATGCCCTGACCGACACCCAGAAGGAGCTGGTCGAGGGTGAGAACGCAGACCCCGACTACTTTGGCCGCGACACCGGCGACGCCGGCAAGGACGACCCGCGCAATGCCGACGACATCGGTGAAAATGAGCTGCTGGTCGTCAGCTTCGGCACCTCCTTCAACGGCAGCCGCGCCGCTGACATCAAGGGCATCGAGGACGCCCTGCAGGCCGCCTACCCGGATTGGAGCGTCCGCCGCGCCTTCACCGCGCAGATCATCATCAACCACGTTCAGGCCCGCGACGGCGAGAAGATCGACAACATGGACCAGGCGCTTGACCGTGCCGTTGCCAACGGCGTCAAAAATCTGGTTGTCCAGCCTACGCACCTGATGCACGGCGCCGAGTACGACGAGATGTGTGAGGCGGTTGAGCAGTACAGGGACAAGTTCGACAGCGTTGCCATTGCCGAACCCCTGCTGGGCGAGGTCGGCGAAGATGCCACCGTCATCAACGCCGACAAGGAGGCCGTAGCCGCCGCCATCACCGCCGAGGCCGTCAAGACCGCCGGGTATGACGACGCCGCTGCCGCCGCTGCGGACGGCACCGCCTTTGTCTTTATGGGCCACGGCACGTCCCACACCGCCAAGGTCAGCTACAGCCAGATGCAGACCGCAATGCAGACGCTGGGCTATGACAACGTCTTTATCGGCACCGTTGAGGGTGAGCCCGAGGACACCGCCTGCGACGCCGTTATCGAGAAGGTCAAGGAGGCCGGTTACACCAAGGTCATCCTGCGCCCGCTGATGGTCGTCGCCGGTGACCACGCCAACAACGACATGGCCGGTGCCGAGGACGATTCCTGGCTGAGCCAGTTCAACGCCGCCGACTGCTTTGAGAGCGTCGACACCCAGATCGCAGGTCTGGGTGAGATCGGCGACATCCAGCAGCTCTACGTTGACCACGCCGGGGCCGCCATCGATTCCCTGAACGGCTGAGAAAGACCCATTCTGCCCGGAGGGTAAGCTCCGGGCAGTTTTTTGGTTTTTGGGAAAGCACGGCAGGGGCCGGGCATGTCCGGCCTGCGTCCGATGTGATGCCCTGCCACGCCGTAGGGGCGGATTCCATATCCGCCCGCGCTGCCTCCCACTATTGCCTGATAAATATGTATAGAATGAGGTAAGGAAAGCATGAAAAAGCTCCAACTCGCATCCCTGACTCTCGCTGCCCTGCTGCTGGCGGGCTGCGGTGCGTCCGCAGCGTCCACCGCCGAGAGCACGTCCGAGGCGGTCTCCACGGAAGAAACCGCCCCTGCCGCCACCGCGGCCCCGGCGGAGACCCAGGCCCCCGCTGCCGCGCTGCCGGACGGCGTATACACCGCTAAGTTCAACACCGACAGCAGTATGTTCCACGCCAACGAAGCCGTGGACGGCATGGGCACGCTGACGGTGGAAAACGGCACGATGACCTTCCACGTCAGTCTGCAGTCCCAGAAGATCGTCAACCTGTATCCGGGCATGGCCGCCGACGCCCCCGCCCACGAGAGCGACTGGCTGCAGCCTACCGTTGACACGGTGACCTACTCCGACGGCACCAGCGACGAAGTATACGGCTTTGACATCCCCGTTGCGGCTGTCGATGCCGATTTCCAGCTGGCCATCCTCGGCACCAAGGGCACCTGGTATGACCATACGGTCAGCATCTCCGATGCCGAGCCTGCGGCAGCCGTCGAGCTCCCCGCCGACGGCAGCTACACCTGCGCTGTGACGCTGGAGGGCGGCAGCGGACGCGCCACCGTCGAAAGCCCCGCCGCGCTGACCGTGGCCGACGGTATTATGACCGCGACCATCGTCTGGAGCAGCCCGAACTATGACTATATGCTCGTCGACGGCGAAAAGTACCTGCCCGTCAACACCGACGGAAACTCGACGTTTGAGATCCCCGTTGCCGCGCTGGATACCGCGCTGGCCGTCACGGCGGACACCGTCGCCATGAGCACCCCGCACGAGATCGACTATACCCTGACCTTTGACAGCGCGACGCTGGCCGCCGCCGAATGAGGCGCGCGGCAGCTTTTGCCCTGCCAGCCCTGCTGCTGGCAGGGTGCGCGGCTGCATCCCAGGCTCCCGCGCAAACGGACGCATTGACGATAGAAAACCGCTATCCGCTGGAATATGCGAAGCAGTTCACGGTGGATGTATGTGCGGGCGGCTATGACCTCATCACGATTGACGGCAGCCGCTATCTCGTCGTGCCGGAGGGGGCCGCTGCGCCCGCCGATCTGGACGCAGACATCACCGTTTTGCAGCAGCCTATCCAAAATATCTACCTTGTGTCGTCGTCCGCGATGGATCCCATCATCAGCATTGGCGGGCTGGGGGCTGTGGCACTGTCCGGCACGCAGGCCGAAAACTGGTACCTCGACGCGGCCCGCACCGCCATGGAGCAGGGCGAGATCGCCTACGCGGGCAAGTACAGCGCGCCCGATTACGAGGCGATCCTGTCCGCTGACTGCGGCCTTGCCATCGAGAACACAATGATCTACCACACGCCCGAGGTGAAGGAGCAGCTCGAAAAATTCGGCGTGCCGGTCCTCGTCGAGCGCTCTAGCTACGAGAGTGACCCGCTGGCCCGGATTGAATGGGTCAAGCTGTACGGCATCCTGCTGGGCAGAACCGAGGAGGCCGAGCGCGTTTTTGACGACGCTGTGCAGCGCATTGCACCGCTGCTGGACGAGGAACCCACCGGCAAGACTGCGGCGTTCTTCTCCATCACCTCAAACAATCTCGCCACGGTGCGCAAGGGCGGCGATTACGTCGCCAAGATGATCGGGCTGGCGGGCGGCAGCTACGTCTTTGCCGACCTGACCGACAGCGGCAACAATCTGGCGACTGTCAATATCTCGCTCGAGGATTTCTACGCCGGGGCGCGTGACGCCGATGTGCTGCTCTACAACAGCACGATTGAGGGCGAGCTGCGCACAATGGATGAGCTGCTCGCCAAATGTCCGATGCTGGCGGACTTCAAGGCCGTGCAAAGCGGCAGCGTCTGGTGTACGTCGCAGAGCCTTTTCCAGCAGAGCATGGAGCTGCCGGAGCTGATCCTGGATATGAACAGGGTGTTCACCGAGGATGACCCTGACGACAGTAAATTGACATTTTTGACGAAGCTGCACTGAAAATTTAACGCGGCGGCAAAAACGGGCGCACAAAACCGTGGCGCATCCGTAGGGGCGGATTCCCTATCCGCCCGCACCATTGCCGCCCGCCGCAAAGGGAACCACGCATGCACACCTCCAAACGCATGACAATTGCATATCTCGCCATGGCGGCGGCCCTGCTGGCGCTGTTTGCGCTCAACCTGTTCTGGGGCAGCATTGCGCTCTCCCCGGCGGACATCGCGGCGGCCCTGCTGGGCCGCCGCACAAACGCGCTGGCGGCTGACATCCTGCTGCAGCTGCGCCTGCCGCGCGCCGTCATGGTCGTGCTGCTGGGGGCGGCGCTCTCGGTGGCCGGGTATCTGCTGCAAACGTTTTTTGCCAACCCGATTGCCGGGCCTTTTGTCATGGGCATTTCCAGCGGGGCCAAGCTGGCTGTGGCGCTGACGATGGTCGTCTTTTTGAACCGCGGCCTGCTCACCGGCTCACTGACGCTGATTCTGGCGGCGTTTGCCGGGGCCATGGCGGCCATGCTGTTTGTGCTGGCCGTGGCGCGCCGTGTGCAGCAGATGAGCATTTTGGTTATCTGCGGCGTCATGATCGGCTACATCTGCTCGGCCGTCACCGATATTGTCGTCGCCTTCGCGCAGGATTCCAACATCGTCAACCTGCACAACTGGTCGATGGGCAGCTTCTCCGGCATGACCTGGGGCAATGTCGCCACGGCGGCGGCCATCGTTCTGCCCTGCCTGGCCGCCGCGTTTTTGCTCTCCAAGCCTATGGCCGCCTACCAGCTGGGCGAAAGCTACGCCGCCAGCGTCGGCGTGCCGGTGCGGGCGTTTTCCGTGGTGCTTGTGCTGCTGTCAAGCCTGCTGGCGGCCTGCGTCACGGCGTTTGCCGGACCGATCTCCTTCGTCGGCATTGCGGTGCCGCATCTGGTAAAACATACGCTGGGCAGTGCAAAACCGCTGCGGGTGCTGCCGGGCTGCGCACTGGGCGGCGCGGCATTCTGCCTGCTGTGCGACCTGATCGCCCGCAGTCTGTTTGCACCCACCGAGCTGTCCATCAGCTCGGTCACGGCGGTGTTCGGTGCGCCGGTGGTCATCTGGCTGCTTGTGCGCCGCCACAGCGGGGAGGGCACGGTATGAGCTGTTGTGAAACGCAAAATCTCGCCGTCGGCTACGGTGCGCCGCTGCTGCGGGACATTGCCCTGCACGCCGAGCGCGGCAAAATTCTGGCGCTCATCGGTCCGAACGGCGCGGGCAAATCCACCCTTTTAAAAACGCTGGCCGGGCAGCTGGCGGCGCAGGGCGGCGCGGTGCTGCTGGACGGGCAAGACCTGACGGCCTACACCCCCAACGCCCGGGCGCGCAAGCTGGCGCTGATGCTGCCCCACACGGCCCGCACCGAGCTGACGTCCTGCTTTGAGGTCGCCGCCGCCGGGCGCTACCCCTACACAGGGCGGCTGGGCATTTTGTCCAATACCGACAGGCAGCAGGTGCATGACGCCCTGTGCCTTGTCCGGGCGGAGGAGCTGGAGGACCGCGATTTTGCCAGGATCAGCGACGGCCAGCGCCAGCGCGTGCTGCTGGCCCGCGCGGTCTGCCAACAGCCGGAAATTTTGCTTCTGGACGAGCCAACGTCGTTTTTAGACGTAAAGGGCAAGGCGGAGCTCATGGACATCCTGCAAGTGCTGGCACATGAGAAGAATGTGGCCGTCATCGTGACGCTGCATGAGCTGGAGCTGGCCCAAAGGCTGGCCGACGCCGTTGTCTGCGTTGCGCCGTCAGGCGTGTCCGCTGTGCTGGCACCGCAGGACGCCTTTGCACAGGACAATATCTGTGCGCTGTTTGGACTGACCACCGACCAATACGCGGTGCTGTTTGCCGGGAGCGGCGCAAAGCCGAAGCCCCAATTTGAGCACTACATCCGCAGCGGGCAGCGTTTACTGCGCTGCGGCTACACCACCGGCACCTGTGCGGCGCTGGGGGCGGCGGGCGCGGCGCGGCTGCTGCTGACCGGCCACGCGCCGGAAAGCGTTGGTCTGCGCACGCCCAAGGGCATCGTCGTGGAGGTCGCACCGCAGTTCTGCCGCCTGACGGCAGACGGGGCCGCGTGCGCCATCGTCAAGGACGGCGGCGACGACATCGACGCCACGACGGGTCTGCCGGTCATTGCCGCGGTCACACTGCTGCCCGACGCGCCGCGCACCGTTACGATTGACGGCGGGGCGGGGGTGGGCCGTGTGACAAAGCCCGGCCTTGACCAGCCCGTCGGCGCGGCGGCCATCAACCGTGTGCCGCGGCAGATGATAACCGAGGCGCTTTTGCGGGAGGCGGACGCCGTCGGCTACGGCGGCGGGTTCGCGGTGGTCATCTCCATCGTAGGCGGCGAGGCTGCGGCCAAGCGCACCTTCAACCCGCATCTGGGGGTCGAGGGCGGCCTGTCGGTGCTGGGCACCAGCGGCATTGTGGAGCCGATGAGCCAGCAGGCGCTTTTGGATACGCTGCAAATCGAAATCCACCAGGCAGCGTTGAAAAGCCGCCGCCTGATTTTAGCCCCCGGCAACTACGGGCTGGACTACCTGGCCGCCAACTACCCCGCGCTGCACGAGATCCCTGTCGTAAAAATCTCAAATTTCATCGGCGAGGCGCTGGATATGGCAGCGGCGGAGCACTTCGCGGAGGTGCTGCTCGTCGGGCATGTGGGCAAGCTCGTCAAGCTGGCGGGCGGCATCATGAACACCCACTCCCGCTGTGCCGACTGCCGCACTGAGCTGTTCTGCGCCCATGCGGCGCTCTGCGGCGCGGACGCGGCGACCTGCCGCGCCCTGATGGACGCCGCCACGACAGACGCCTGTCTGGACATTCTGGATGCCGCGCAGCTGCGGGAGCCGGTTATGGCCAGCCTGCTCACCGCGATCCAGACGCATCTGGACCGCCGCGCGGCGGGGGCGTTCAAGGTCGGCGCGGTGCTGTTCTCAAACCGGAACGGCCCGCTGGGACAGACAAAAACTGCCGATACACTGTTGAAATTGTGGAAGGAAGCCTGACATGGTACATTTTGTGGGGGCCGGCCCCGGCGCACCGGACCTGATTACCCGGCGCGGCGCGGCCCTGCTGCAAACGGCGGACTGCATCATCTACGCGGGCAGCCTGGTCAACCCGGCGCTGCTGGGGCTGGCGGGGCCGGACTGCACCATCTGTAACAGCGCCGAGATGACGCTGGAGCAGGTGCTTGCCGTCATGAAAGAAAACGAAGCAGCGCACAAAACCACCGTGCGCCTGCACACGGGCGACCCCTGCCTGTACGGCGCGATCCGGGAACAGATGGACGCGCTGGACGCCATGGGCATCGCCTACGACGATACGCCCGGCGTGTCGAGCTTCTGCGGTGCGGCGGCGGCACTGAACGCTGAGTACACGCTGCCCGGCGTCAGCCAGACCGTCATCATCACCCGCATGGAGGGCCGTACCCCTGTGCCCGAAGGTGAGCGGCTGGCCGCGCTGGCCGCCCACGGGGCAACGATGGTCATTTTCCTCTCCATTGGCCTGATCGACAGGGTGCAGGACGCGCTTCTGCAGGGCGCGTACACCGCCGCGACCCCTGCCGCCGTTGTCTACAAGGCAACGTGGCCGGAACAAAAAATTGTACATTGCACCGTCGGAACGCTGGCCGAAAGCACCCGCGCGGCGGGCATCACCAAGACGGCGCTCATTGCTGTCGGGGACTTTTTGGCCGCACAGTATGACCGCAGCAAGCTGTACGACCCGGCGTTCACAACGGAGTTCCGACGGGGGACGGACCGATGACCTGCGCGTACATTGCGTTCACGGCGCGGGGACTGGCGCTGGCGCAGCAGCTGGCGGCAGCCTGCCCCGGCAGCGTGGCCCGCGGCGGTGCGGACGGCGTCCGCCTGACCGATTGGACCGCTGCGCAGTTTGCACAAAGCGACGCACTGGTTTTTGTAGGTGCTGCCGGGATCGCGGTGCGGGCCATCGCGCCACACTGCCGCAGCAAGGCTGCAGACCCCGCCGTCGTTGTGCTGGATGAGGGTGGGCAGTTCGCCATTCCGCTGCTGTCGGGGCATCTGGGCGGCGCAAACGAGCTGGCGCAGCGGCTGGCGGCGGTCTGCCATGCCGTGCCGGTCATCACGACGGCCACCGACGGACGCGGCGTTTTTGCCGTGGACGAGTGGGCCAAGCGCCAGAACTGCGCCGTGGCCGAGCCGGAGCGCATCCGCTACGTGAGCGGGGCACTGCTGGCCGGGCAGAGCGTTTGCTATGCCGCCGACTGGGCTGTTTCCGGCACGCCGCCCGCGGGTGTGGAACCTGCCGCCGCCGCTGACCGCGCAGATTTTGCGCTGACGCTGACCCCGACGGGTGAGGCGCTGCACCTGATCCCCCGCATTGCGGTGTTGGGTGTCGGCTGCAAGCGCGGCACGACGGCGGAAAAGTTGGAAACAGCCTTTGCGGCCTTCTGCGCGGAGCACCATTTTGCCCCGCAGGGCATTGTCCGCGCTGCCAGCATTGACTTGAAAAAGGATGAGCCGGGTCTGGCGGCGTTCTGCCGGGCGCACGGCTGGGAGATGGACTTTTATACCGCTGCTGCCCTGCGCACGGCTAAAGGCAGCTTTACGTCCTCCGGCTTTGTGCAGAGCATCACGGGCGTGGACAATGTCTGTGAACGAGCGGCGGTGCTGGCTGCAGACGGGGTGCTGTTCATCCCGAAGTGGGCGCGGGACGGCGTGACCCTTGCCGTGGCGCTGGCCCCCTTTGCCCCGGATTGGAGATGGAAAAATGATGAACCGTAGTCTTGTGTATGTGGTGGGCCTCGGCCCGGGCGGTGCGCAGTATTTGACTGCCCAGGCGCAGACCGCCCTGCAGGCCGCCGACGTGCTGTGCGGCTACACGGTCTACATCGACCTTGTGCGCCCGCTTTACCCGGATAAAGAGGTCTACGCTACCGGCATGACGCGGGAGCTTGACCGCTGCCGTTGGGCGCTGGAAACGGCAAAGGGCGGCAAGACGGTGGCGCTCGTCTGCTCCGGCGACGCCGGGGTCTACGGCATGGCCAGCCCGCTGTTGGAGCTGGCGGAGCACTGCCCGGAGGTAGAGGTCGAGATCGTGCCCGGCCTGACCGCCGCTTTGAGCGGGGCCGCGGTGCTGGGCGCGCCGTTGGCACACGATTTTTGCGTGATTTCGTTGTCGGACCGGCTGACGCCGTGGGCCGTCATTGAAAAGCGGCTGGCCTGCGCCACGGCGGGGGATTTCTGTCTGGCGCTCTACAACCCGTCGTCCAAAGGCCGCGCCGACTACCTGCAAAAGGCCGTTCGCATTCTGCGGGACAACGGCAAGGGCCCGGACACGGTCTGCGGGCTGGTGCGCTGCATTGGCCGTGACGGCCAGACCGCACGGCTGCTGACGCTGGCCGAGCTGGCGGATACCGCCGTGGATATGTTCACAACGGTCTTTGTCGGCAACGCTGCAACGCAGATTTTACATGGCAGAATGGTTACGCCAAGGGGGTATCGCGGCGTATGAATGTGGTGGTTTTCAGCGGTACAACGGAGGGGCGCAGCTTCTCCCGCGCGCTGGCAGCGCTCGGCGCGGCGGTCACGGTCTGTGTGGCGACAGAGCTGGGGGCCGAGGAACAGGGCTGCGCCGACGGCATCACGGTGCGCACCGGGCGGCTGGACGCCGAAGGAATGACGGCGCTGCTGCGCGGTGCGGCGCTCTGCGTTGACGCGACCCACCCGTATGCCGCCGAGGCAACGCGCAATATCCGTGCGGCGGCAGCGGCGGCGGGAGTTGAATATCACCGTCTGCTGCGCCCCGCCAGCCCCCTGCCCGCGGGCAGTGTGGTGCTGGCCGATGCCGCCCGGGCCGCCGCGTATCTGGCAGACAGACCGGGGCGCGTCCTGTTGGCGACGGGTGCCAAGGAGCTGCCCGCCTTCGCAGCGCTCGACCCGGCGCGGCTCTACCCGCGCGTTCTGCCGACGCTGGCAGGTATCGCAGCATGCGAGGCAGCGGGCGTTCCGCACCGCAATATCCTTGCGATGCAGGGGCCTTTTACGAAAGAATTAAATGCGGCGCTGCTGCACCAGTTCCATATCGACTATATGGTCACGAAGGACGGCGGCGCGGCGGGCGGCTTTGCCGAAAAGGCCGAGGCCGCCGCCCGGTGCGGCGTGCAGCTCATTGTGCTGCGCCGCCCGGACGACGAGGGCGAGACCGCTGACACAATTTTACAGCGATGCAGGGAGCTTTTATGAAGATCACATTGGTGGGCATGGCCAGCGGAGCGCCCGGCAGCCTGACAGCGGCGGGGCTGGAGGCACTGCGCGGAGCGGAGCTGATCATCGGCGCGCGCCGCCTGCTGGAAAACCTGCCCGAGGGCTGCACGGCAAACCGCGCAGCCCTCTATAAAACGGACGAAATTTGCGCATTGCTGCGGCAGACAGATTGCGCGGAGGCCGCGGTGGTTTTCAGCGGCGACACGGGCTTCTACTCCGGCGCGGCGGCGCTCTGCCGCGCATTGGACGACGCGGGTCTGCCGTACACGGTGCTGCCCGGCGTTTCCAGCGTGCAATTATTGGCCGCGGCGCTGGGCCGCCCGTGGCAGGGCTGGCGGCTCGTCTCCGCCCACGGCTGTGCCTGTGACCCGGTGACCGCCTGCCGCGCAGGCGGGACAACTTTTTTCCTGACCGGCGGCAGCGAGACCCCCGCGACGCTCTGCCAGCAACTGGCGGCTGCCGGGCTGGGCGACGCTGCGGCCACGGTGGGGGAAAACCTCGGCACGCCGTCCCAGCGGCTTGTGACCGGCACGGCGCAGGAGCTGGCCGCACAGCGCTTTGCACCGCTCAGTGTCCTGCTTATGGAAAATGTGCCCGCGCCCCTGCGCCGCACGCCCGGCCTGCCCGATGCGGCGTTCATCCGCGGCAAAACGCCGATGACCAAGCAGGAGGTCCGCGCTGCCGCGCTGGCCAAGCTGGCTGTGCGCCCCACAGATACCATCTGGGATGTGGGCGCGGGCACCGGCAGCGTCAGCGTGGAGCTGGCGCTGGCCGCCCCTGCGGGCCGGGTCTGCGCCGTGGAGTGCGACGCGGAAGCCTGTGACCTTATCCGTCAGAACCGCGCAAAATTTGCGGTGCAAAATCTGCACCTTACCGAGGGTCTTGCCCCCGCCGCACTGGCAGGCTGGCCCGCGCCGGACGCTGTTTTTATCGGCGGTAGCAAGGGCAGTCTGCGGGCTGTCGTCGATGCCGCGCTGGCCGCGAACCCCGATGCACGGCTCTGTATCAGCGCCATTGCGCTGGAAACCTTACAGGAGGCCGTTGCGGCCCTGACGGCTCACGGCCTGACC
>ERZ837380.4757-NODE-4757-length-11070-cov-21.274262_pt1 | contig 11070 bp, 7 predicted proteins | sample MGYA00519685_ERZ837380 | MGnify/ENA primary metagenome ERZ837380 (study PRJEB31850, sample SAMEA3708817) | human gut metagenome | biome: human gut; feature: human-associated habitat; material: faeces | place: China | collected 2014 ...
GGGGGGTAGAATAGAACCGCAGAGACCCTGCAATCATTCGGGAGGTAAAAAAGAGTATGCGGTTACGGAAAAATATGAAGCGTGCGGCGGCAGCCGCCCTGGCCCTGAGCGTGGCGCTTTCGGCGGCAGCCCCGGCGGCACTGGCAAAGGATTATTATATCGATGACGGTGATATTACGGTGACCGTTACGGAAGACGGCGACACCTATGTCCGTGTCGGCGAGGCGAAAGACAAAGATGACATCGGCGAGAAAGACGACACGGACGTAGTCATCAAGGGCGGCACGGACCCGAACAAACCAGCGGAGACCAACTCTGACGGGTCGGCGGACGAGGCTGTAAAACAGAAGCCGGTGGTGGATGCCGAGCCGGGAGAGCCTGCGGAGAAGACCGGCACGGAGCTCATCGTCTGGCCCGAGAACGTGAACAGCGGGGAAGCCCAGGAAAAGGACGGCTCAGAGCCTGCGGAAGAAGAGCCGAAGACGCCGGACACGCAGAAGCCCGAAGGGGAGACTGACGCCGCCACCCTCGAGGCATCGACTGAGCAGAAGCCTGTTGAGAAGGCCGCAGAGGACGAAGATGACGACAAGGACGTCATGACCTTTGAGGACAACACTGCCAGCACGGTGACAAAGGCTGTGAACAAAGCGGTGCAGAATATCATTACGATCATGAACAACTGCACCAAAAAAGACACGACGGTCACGATCAAAGATGTGAATATCGATGTGAGCAAAAAGATTCAGCCCGCGATGATTGTAGGAGGCAAAGGTGACACGACCCTGAAGCTGGAGAGAAACAATACCCTGAAGAGCGGAATTGGTTGTGCAGGCTTGGAAAAAGATGATGTGCTCTCGACCGGAAAACTGACCATCACCGCAGAAGATACAAGCGCCTCTTTGAAGGCGTATGGTGGTGATAATAGTGCGGGCATTGGTGGAAAATCTTATCATAGCACCTCGAAGCTGGAAATTGCAAACGGAAAAATCTATGCAGAAAGTGGTTTCAATATGGGTGCAGGCATTGGCGGCGGCATGTACGGAAAAGGTGAAGTGACCATTTCCGGCGGGGATGTGACTGCTCATGGAGGGCATACTGCGGCAGGTATTGGCGGCGGTTTTAGGGGCTCGGGAGACGTTACCATCCTTGGCGGCACGGTAACTGCGATACCTGCTGAGGGCAGTAACTCTAATGTCACAGGCATTGGCGGCGGCTTTGGCTGCGATGAAAAATCGACCGTTCGTATCCTCGGCGGTGTTGTCGATGCCGTGGGCAACGGATGTGGAAGCGGCATTGGTGGAGGCGAAGGTGATGTAGAGGTCGAGATCGGCGGCGGTGCGCAGGTGACCGCAAAAGGCGGCCTGGGCGATAACGAGTTCAATCGCGGTCCAGGCGCCGCCATCGGCACAAACGGCGATGTAGGCGGCAAAGCTGGTAAAGAGCTGGATGTAAATGCCAGCGGTGAGGGTACGGTCACCCGTGTTGACCCCAATTTGCCCGCTGATCATGAGCATAAATGGACACTTGTCTCCTCTACTCCTGCGGCTGTCGGCCAGCTGGGCGAAAAAGAGTATAAATGTTCTTCTTGCGGCTCTACAAGGACTGTATACAAGTATGTACTTCCGGAACCTGCACCTGTGGAGGAGGAGCAGAACGGCAGGATCGTTTTGACAGTTATAGGCGCTCCCTATGAGATGCATCAGGAGTCTACCCGCTACATCGTCACGGCAGATTCTGATACCGCCACCCTCTTCGGCTGTCTGGGCAATCTGGCAGAACTGAAAGCGCAGGGCGTAGATACCCTCGTCTTCCGTACGAAGAGCCGCGAGACGGCGCTGGACATCGACGCCATGCTGTCGCTGGGCACGGAGGACACCCTCTTCACCCTCACCCACAGCGGCAGCTCTGCCACCCTCACCGTGGGCGGCGCAGACCACAGCGAACTGATCCACTAAATAACCAACCCCCAAGGCGGAGAGTTTCCGCATCCCTCCGCTTTGTACGAAAAGCCCCCGGCACGTTCCGCATCGTGCCGGGGGCTTTTTTGGTTATGGGCAGGTTTCCCTTTGTACAACCTCTCCGTCATCGCTGACGCGATGCCACCTCTCCTTGTAGGAGAGGCCTTGGCAGTCCCCGCAAAGTGAACGGTTTCGCCAGAGGCTCCCCTACTAGGGGAGCTGTCGAACGTCGTGAGACTGAGAGGTTGTACTAAGACAGAGCCTTTTCTTTTGCAAGTGGCTTGACGGATTGTCTACGGGCCGTAAGCACTAAATAAGGAAACCCCCTTTCGGAGCGGCAACTCCGTGAGGGGGTTTTCTTTTGCTTTGGCGAGCACCATGAGTACTCTTATCTCTTATGCTTTTATTATATGCCATTCCCCGCAAAAGTCAAGCGTTGCGCAGAAAGTTTACAAGCGCATCATCGGGCCAGAACAACGACCACGAGGCAGTATTCCCGGCCCGCGACGGTCTTATGGCAGACGCCGACACGCAGCTTGGTGTTAGCCGAGGGCGACCAACCTTTACCATAGACCCTGATCGCCGGCGCACCGCTGGAGAACTGCTCTACCTGCTGAAGGGCGCTCATCCCGGTGGAGTCGAAAGCAACAAAGCTCACGAAATTGCTCTGCTCGTAGGCTTTCAGGCTGTTTTTCAGGAAGCCTTTCAGCGTCTGACCGGCGTCTATGGGGAAGTTCTCGTCCAGCCAGATGATTCCCTCTGGGGTCTTCTGGAACCAGTCCGGGGTGAACGCGGGCCGAATGGTGCGGGTCAGCGCGGGGACGCTGTAAGAGACTTCGACGTTTTGGGAGTTTCCCTTGAAGATGTCGGCGACGCCCACCGCGACGAGCCTGTCCTCTTCTGTCCCGCCGCCGGAACAGCCGGTGAGCAGGGCCAGCATCAGCACGCCCGCGAGGGCGAGGGCAAGGAGCTTTTTCAGTTTCATGGTCGTATCCTCCGTTCACTGTGGTGTTTTTGATACGTCCATTATAACCCGTCTCCCGCCGCAGCTGCAACGGCCATTCGCGCAGGTTTTGGGGCGATTCACGCAGGTTTGAGGGCTGAGTCCAGCAGTGGCTCACGGTCAGGCTCTGTCTTAGTACAACCTCTCAGTCTGCTTCGCAGACAGCTCCCCTAGTAGGGGAGCCTCTGGCGAAGAGGAGAAGTTTTCCGCTATGCCAAAGCCTCCCCTACTAGGGGAGGTGGCACGGCGTCAGCCGTGACGGAGAGGTTGTACGAAGGGAGAGGCTTTAGCGGCCGGAAGGCGCAAAAAAAACCTTTCGGAGATTGCTGCTCCGAGAGGGGCGGGGTATTTTGCGAAGTTCCGCTTTTTTAGCGATAGTTCGTTTGAAATCGAACATCGCAAGCTTTGCGAAGTTGGACTTTCGTGCGAAGTTGGAACATCGCAAATGACCCGAACATCGCAAACCTTGCGAAGTTCCAATATTATACGTATCTATATCAAATATTCCGAACATCGCAAGATGTTTCACCACAGTAGGACAGCATAATGTAATTTTTGTTTCGTCCGTCTCTTTCGCGCAGCTTCACCGTCTTGATTTTGCCTGCTTGTTTTAATTCTGCCCGCGCATTGTCAAAAGTACGTTTGCTGCAATTCATCTGCTTCAGCACTTCTGCACAAAGCTCTTCGCTGCCCATACTGGCAGTTTTGCTCTCGCTCAGAATGTCAAGGATTGTTTGCGCGGTATCCTCTTTGGTCTGGGCGGTGCGGACGCGGCGCTCCTCCACGAAGTCGGCGTCCTTCTTGTCGGTGCGGCTGTCAAAGACGGCCACGGCAGTCTTCACGCCCTCCACCTGCGCCTGCTCGATGTGGAGCAGGGCTGTCCGGGCCGGGGCGGAGTAGCTGCTCTTTTCGTGGCTGAGGTAGAGCTTTTCGCTGTTCTTGTCGCGGCCCATCATGAGGACGCTGCGGGCGATGTCCCAGATGTCGGAGCTGTCGGCCAGACGGGCGCGGCCCGAGACGTTGGCGCGCTTGTTGGTGTGCATCGAGATGAGGGCCGCGCAGCCGTGCCTGGCGCAGAGGGCTTTGAGGGGCAGCAGGGCGCTGCGCATCTGGTTGCGGCTGGCCATCTCCACCCCCGCGGGCAGAAAGCTCTGCAGCGGGTCGATGATGACGAGGGCGGGCGCGGCCTTCCCCACGTACTTTGCAAAGCTCGTGTCCGGGATGCAGAGCGGGCTGCCGGTGCGGGCAAAATAGGCGTCGCTGGTGACCACCATCACCCGGCTCATATCGGCCCCTGCCGCCGTCAGGCGGGCTTTGAGCACCTTACCGGGGTCGTCCTCGCCGGAAAAAAGGAGGACGCTGCCGGTCTTCTCCGGCGGCTGGGGGAAGAAGCCGGAGGTCCGGCCCGCCGTGACATAGGCGATGAGCTGGGCCTGCCAGATGCCCTTGCCGGTGCCGCCGTCGGCACCCAGAAGCGACACCTCTCCCATGGGCAGCAGCCCATCCACCAGCCAGCTCACGTTCTGGATGGGGACGTTCTCGAGGCAGTCGGGGGTGAAGTTGAAGGGCGCGGCGCGGCGGCGGTCCCGGAAGCGCGCCCGGGCCGCGTCGGCCTTTTCCCGGTAGGCGGCGTAGTCCTCGGCGATGCGGCTCTGGAACTCCTCCCGGCCCACCGCTTCCAGCTCGCTCTTGCCGTCGGCCAGCCAGCGCTCCATCCGGAAGGTCAGGCCCTGCCAGAAGCCCAGCTCCTTCGCCCTCGCCTCCACCAGCTCGGAGCGGCTGAGGACGTCCTCGGGGCGGTCCTGCCCGGCGAACCAGTAGGTCAGCCGGGAGAACAGCTCCTCTTCGGTGCGCACCGTGCCGAGGTAGGCCACGAAGTCGTCGTAGCTGCCCGGGGTGCGGTCGGTCATGTTTTTTTGCATAAAAGCTCCTTTCATGGGTTGTTTTGTTGCTTTCATTATAACCACGAAAGGTTGTGCAGTCAACGCAAGCTTTCTGCGTATTTCTGCGCAGAAAAAGAGAAAAACCCCCTCGGGGCGGCTGCTCCGAAGGGGAAAATTTTAATGATGGCAGATGGAAAGCAGGAAGCGATACTTATAGCCGTTCGTGCAGGTTTGGGGCTTTGGCATTCCGCATCGTTTCCTGTATCTTTTTGCCGAAGTTTATGATATACTTGTTTTGCGGTTCATCCCCGCTATCTTACGGGAGAGGGGGTGAAAGGTTTGAATCATTTACTCACAATTTTGGAGTCTGTCGTGGCAAATGTAATTTCTCATTACATCTGCAAGTGGCTTGGCAAACTCGACAAGAACCGTAAGCCCGACTAAAGGAAAGCCCCCAGGGAGTTGCCGCTCCTTGGGGGCTTTTCTTTCCGAGGGTGAAAAAGTTTGGAACATACTCACAATTCCATCTTTAGTATATGCCATTCCCCGCAAAAGTCAAGCGTTGCACAGAAAGTTTACAGAAACCGCCGCACGGCGGCTTTCCATTTCTTTCAGTCCTGCGTTTCTTTCCGGATGCCGAACAGCCTCCGGAGCAAGCCTCTCAGGCACTTGGGGCTTTTGAGAACGACCACCTGCATAGAGCCGACCACCTTTCGTCGCTTGATACGCCATTATAGGCGTCCCGCGCCCGGAATGTTCCGGTTCAGCTCAGGATCGGCCCGTCCGGCACCGTCTCCACCACCACCAGCGCGCCCTTTTGGGTGGAGATGGTGATGCAGTCGGAGCCATCGGCATACTCGTTGCTGACGCCGAGGGGGTAGCCTGCGGTGAGGACGGCGTCGGTCAGCTCGTAGAAGGAGCCCCGCTCCGAGACCCCCTCTGCCCTGCCCTCCATCGGGAAGACCGAGAGGTAGAAATACCCGTCCTTCGGGTAGCGGCGGGTCTCGCCGGGCATCACGAAGGTGATGCGGCTGCGCTCGTCCAGAAGCGTGGCGCGGACGCCCCGCTGTTCGAGGCCGAGGCCGGTGCAGAGGTTGGCCAGCGTATGCTCGAGGCGTCTGCCGCCCAGTACACCCAGCAGCAGCGCCTCGTCGAAGCCCTTCTCGGAGGCCAGCTTTGCTGCGTACTCGGTGTCGGTGTCGTCCTTGACGTGGGGCAGGATGATGGTGTCGTCGCCCTCCTGCGCCGGGCAGGGCGCGGTGTCGAAGTCGCCCACGATGATGTCGGGGCGGCAGTGGAGCGGCGCACAGTTGCGGTAGCCCGCGTCGCAGGCAATGATGGTGTCGCCGGGCCGCAGGGCCGACGCCAGCGAGGCGCTGACCGGGCAGGCGGAAATGATAACACAGCGGGACATTGGATTCCTTCTTTCTGGGAAGTATGATAACACAGCGTCTTTTTCTGTATCTTTTTGTCGATGTTTATGGTATACTGGTTCTGCGGTTCATCCCCGCTATCTTACGGGAGAGGGGGTGGAGATCTTGGCCTACCTAATGGCATTCTTGGTAGCGGTCGCGGCAGATGTTGCGGGACACATCATCTGTAAGTGGCTTGACCGTTACGACGATGACCGTAAGCCCAACTAAAAGAGAACCCCCTTTCGGAGCGGGCACTCCGGGAGGGGGTTTTCTCTTTCTTAGGATGGTCAACTTGACCTTTGGCATTCCTGACCTTAGTATACCCGATTCCCCGCAAAAGTCAAGCGCTGTGCAGAAAGTTTACAGGGCAGGACTCGCTGCAGAGGGCAGGCCCGTCTTAGTACAACCTCTCAGTCTCACTCCGTTCGCCAGCTCCCCTAGTAGGGGAGCCTCTGGCGAAACCGTTCACTTTGCGGGGACTGCCAAGGCCTCCCCTCGATAGGGGAGGTGGCACGGCGTAAGCCGTGACGGAGAGGTTCATCCCCTCCTCTGCCACTCCTTCACATCCTTGACCTCATCGTACATGGCGCAGTAGCTGTCGTAGCGGGTCTGGGAGAGCTTGCCTTCCGCGAGGGCGGCGCGGACGGCGCAGCCCTTCTCGGAGCGGTGGGAGCAGCCGGTGAACTGGCACGCGCCGAGGTAAGGCCCGAACTCCGGGAAGGCGTGTTCCAGATTTTCTTTCGGGATGAAGCCCGCCCGGCTGGCCTCGAGGCTGGCGAAGCCCGGGGTGTCGGCGATGCGGCCCCCGAAGGCTTCAAAGATGGTCACCTCGCGGGTGGTGTGACGGCCACGGCCCAGCTTCTGGCTGATGGCGGCGGTCTGGCGCTCCACGTCGGGCAGGAGGGCGTTCAGCAGGGTGGATTTGCCCACGCCGGAGTTGCCGCAGAAGGCGCAGAGACGGCCATTGATCCAGTGCCTGATGTCGTCCAGACCCTCGCCGGTGGCGTAGTCGATGCGGATGAAGGGCAGGGTCGATTTTTCGTAGGCGCTGCGCAGAAACTCCGCCTCGGCGAGGTCGCCTTTGGTGCAGACGATGACGGGCTGGACGCCCTTGTCCACCGCGATGGCCGAGAGCTTATCCAGCACGAGGGTGCTGGGGGTGGGCTGGGTGGTGCTTGCCACGAGGAACAGCACATCGAGGTTCGCCATGGGCGGGCGGACGAAGATGTTCCGCCGGGGCGCGATGTCCGCGATGACCGCTGCGCCGTTCTCGGTCTCCAGCGTCACCACGTCGCCCGCCACGGGGGTGATCTTCTGCTTGCGGAAGATGCCCCGGGGCTTGCACTCCACGATGCCTTCCGACGTCTTAACGTAATAAAATCCGCCGATGCCTTTTGTGATATAACCTGTCATACCTTCTCCTTTAGCCCAGCCAGGACGTCCACCAGTCGCTGAGACCGCCGCCGGTGGAAGAAGACGAGCTGGCGCCGGTGCTCTCGCTGGAAGAGCTGCTGCCCCCGAAGAGGCCGCCCAACCAGCCGCCGGAGCCGTCGCTGCTCCCGGTGCTCTCGCTGGGTGCTTCGGGTTCCGGTGCAGGCTCAGGGCCTGCGCTGACCACGACGCTGACGCGGGTGTTCAGCTTGGCCGATGCGCCCTCGCCGGGGTTCTGGCTGATGATGCTGCCCACGGGCTGGTCGCTGTACTGCTCCGTCTGGCTGCCCAGACCCAGTTTCCGCTGCACCAGCAGGGTACGGGCGTCGTCCACGTTCATGCCGATGAGGCTGGGGACTTTGGTGGTAGTGGCCACCTGCGGGCGGCTGACGTAGACCACCACCGTGGTGCCTGCGGCCACCTGACTGCCTGCGGCGGGGTCGGTGCGGATGATGGAGCCTGCGGCCACCGACTCATCCACGGCCTGAGTGACCAGCACCGATACGCCCAGGTCCTTCAGCTGCTGTTCGCCGTCGGCCTGCACGTAGTTGGTCAGGTCGGGGACGGTGACGTAGTGGATGCCGAGGCTGACGGTGAGGGTCACGCTCTGGCCCTCGCGGACGGTGCGGCCCGCCACCGGCGACTGCTTGTAGACATAGCCTGCGGCGTAGTCGTTGTTGTACTCCTCTTCCCAGTTGACGACCACCTGACCGGAGGCCACCTGCTCAGAGGCGTTCACCTCGTCCTGCGTCATGCCGCTGAAATCGCCCAGCACGATGTCGTCGCTTTTGGTCATGATGTTGCTGGAATCGTTCAGGATGGTCCAGCACAGGGCCGCACAGGCCAGCGCAAAGGCCGTCGTGATGCCCAGCAGCACCGGCATAAAGCCGCTGCGCTTCTTCTTTTTCGCCCTGGCCTTGGGGCGGGCGGGATTCGCCGCCGGTTTCTCCGGGGGTCTGCGGATGCTGCGTTTCTGCGGCATGGGGTCATTCACCACCTTTTCAGGTTCTTCTTTTACATATTGATACTGGAACGTGACAGACGGGTCCTGCACGTAGGCGTCCAGCGCTTCCAGCATCTCTGCGGCGCTGGAATACCGGTTGACCGGCAGCTTCGCCATGGCGCGTTCCGTAATTTGGACGAGGCCCAGCGGCACGTCCGGGGCAAGCTCTGCCAGCGGCTTCGGGGTGTCCCGTATCTGCTTGCGGGCCACCTCCACCATGTCGTCGGCGTCGAAGGGCAGCCTGCCCGAGAGCATCTCGTACATCATGACGCCCACGGAGTAGATGTCGCTCTTGGGGTCGGTCTCCTCCCCCTTCGCCTGTTCGGGGCTGATGTAGTGGACGCTGCCCATGGCCTTTTTGCCGTTCTGTATCTGGTTCTCGGCCCGGGAGATGCGGGCGATGCCAAAGTCCATCATCCGCAGCTGGCCGTTGTCCAGCAGCATGATGTTCTGGGGCTTGATGTCCCGGTGGACGACGCCGTTGCGGTGGGCGTGGTCGAGGGCGCGGAGGATCTGGGCGATGAAGTGGACGGTCTCCCGGCTGGTGATCTTGCCGCCCCGCTCGTTGAGGTACTCCCGGAGGGTCATGCCCTCCACGCACTCCATAACGATATACTGTAAGTTTTCGCTGACAGAGACGTCGTAGACCTTGACGATGTTGGGGTGGTTGAGCAGGGAGATGGCCTTGGACTCGTTCTTGAAGCGGCGGACGAGGTCGGCGTCATGCATCAGCTCCTGACGCAGCACCTTGACGGCCACCACCGTGCCTTCCGGCACAGGCCCGCCGGGGGCAGAGACCACGGCCTTGTAGACGTTGGCCATGCCGCCTGCGCCGATGAGCTCCTGAATGGTGTAGAGCCCGTCCAGCGTCTTGCCGATGAGATTATCCATGCTTCACCTCCAGCGGCTCCACGCCCAGCAGCAGCGCGGTGATGTTGTCGGGGCCGCCGCCCGCGTTGGCGGCGTCCACCAGCCGGTCGGGGATGTCATAGAACCCGCCCTTCGTGAAGATCTCTTCGATCTTTTCCTTGGGCAGGACGTTGGTGAGGCCGTCGGTGCAGAGCAGGAGCATATCGCCCTTCTGCACCGGCACGCTGGTGAACTCGGGGTCGAGGCGGTAGTCCACGCCCAGCGCCCGGGTGATGATGTTCTTCTGGGGGTGATGCTCGGCTTCCTCGGCGGTGATGGTGCCGCAGTCCACCAGCTCCTGCACGTAGGAGTGGTCGTGGGTGAGCTGGGTGAGTCTGCCGTCCCGGACGAGGTAGGCCCGGGAGTCGCCTGCGTGGCAGATAAAGGCGTTGCCGCCCCGCACGAGGGCGCAGACCGCCGTGGTGCCCATGCCCGCCAGCTCCTCCTCCCGGGAGGCTTTCTGGAAGACGAAGCGGTTGGCGCCCGTGAGCGCCCGCTTCAAAAACTTTTCCTCGTCGCCGGGCAGGCACTGGGCGTACTGCTCGTGGAAGCTGTGCTCGATGACGTCGCAGGCGCTCACGGAAGCCTCACGGCCTCCCCGCGCACCGCCCATGCCGTCGCACACGAGGCCCCAGGCCGCGTCGCTGTTCAGCTCGCCTGCCCGGTAGTCATCCTGATTCTCGGGGCGGACGCTGCCGACGTCTGTTTTTCCTGCAAGTTTCATAGGATTCTCCTTCTCAAACTTTGCCGTTCATCTCGTCGCGGCGGAGCTGGCCGCAGGCGGCGCTGATCTCGCTGCCCAGACGGCGGCGGACGGTGGCGTTGACGCCGAGGCTTTCCAGCTTCTGCTGGAAGCGCCGGACGTTGGCGGCGTCGGTAGCCGAATAAGGGCTGCCGTCCACCGGGTTGATGGGGATGAGGTTGACGTGAGCGCCCATCCCCCGGATGAGGTCGGCCAGCTGCCTGGCGCAGGCGTCGGAGTCGTTGACGCCCCGCACCATGGAGTACTCGAAGCTCACTCTCCGGCCCGTCGTCTCCTGATACCGGCGCACGGCCTGCATCAGCACCTCCACGGGGTAGGCGTCGTTCACGGGCATCATGCCGCTGCGGATGTCGTTGTTGGGGGCGTGGAGGGAGACGGAGAGGGTGAGCTGGAGCTTCTTCTCGGCCAGCTGGTCGATCTTCGGCACGAGGCCGCAGGTGGAGAGGCTGATGTTCCGCATCCCGATGTTCACGCCCTCGGGGGACGAGATGTTCTCGAGAAAGCGCATGACTTCGTCGAAATTATCCAGCGGCTCCCCGATGCCCATCAGCACGATGTGGGAGATGCGCTCCCCGATGTCCTTCTGGGCGGTGTAAATTTCGGAGCAGATCTCGCCCGCCTCGAGGTTGCGCACCCGGCCCGCCTGGGTCGAGGCGCAGAAGCGGCAGCCCATCCGGCAGCCCACCTGAGTGGACACGCAGACCG
>ERZ837380.4770-NODE-4770-length-11046-cov-2.826221_pt1 | contig 11046 bp, 8 predicted proteins | sample MGYA00519685_ERZ837380 | MGnify/ENA primary metagenome ERZ837380 (study PRJEB31850, sample SAMEA3708817) | human gut metagenome | biome: human gut; feature: human-associated habitat; material: faeces | place: China | collected 2014 ...
CGGTAACGCGATATTCGTCAGGTATGTTTTTACCGTCATACACTTTGTCAAACTCCGTCCAGCCTGTTTCTAAGACAATACCGTCAAGCAAATATCCGCCATGATCGTATGCGTGATGTTTGCCGTATTCTTCATAATTCATATTTCTTTTATCAAGCATATCTCGGTGTGCAATATACTTTCCGTAATCTGCCCAATTAGATATATTGTCAACAATATTATAATACTCCATATTGTATGTAATATTTATTGCGTCCGTTATATTTTTACATTCGCCGGCTTTAAGCGCGGTTTGAAAAACGGTCATTTCAGTATCTTCCAATTCCGATATACGCATAGCAAAATAATTTAGCGCGTCAACGCTTTCATACATAGTTAAACACTTTTTTAAATCATCATTGCCGCAAGCGTAATCATCAAAAAAGTATGTATCAGGGCTTGCGTTTTCAGGTAAGCCTATTTCTGCAAATGTCCGCTTTACCGTTTCCGCGTCTGTCGGGAAAGACAGTTCCGTACCGCTTGTTTCTCTGTTTCCGTTGTCATATTCGGAACGGTTGACGATAAAAGCTGCAAATTTATAGTCATTCATATTTTTTAACACTCCTTTTTCATTTTTTTGTTTTTCGGCTGTCTGTTCAATATTACGGTTGTAATCGGGATAATTGAACGGTTCACCATTAAAGGTTATTTCCCGTATGGGCTCAAATTTTGATAATACACCTTTTTGCAATTCCGCAAATTCCTGATAATCACTTTTTGTAAAAGCTCCGTTTTCTATCATTTCAGATTGAGATAATACCCAGCCAGAACCGCATAGGAAAGAGAACATTTTTTTATTATCGGAAATAAAGGTTAAGGAATTATCCGAATTGTTATAAAACGGCAATGATTTTTTTTCGGAATTATATAGATTGCGTTCACTTTTTCCCAAATAAACATTACCGTCTTTTCCGAGAAAAGCCGTCAGACCTTTATAATTACTTAATGCCGCCGATGTTATATGAACCCCTGTAAATTCGGGAGCTTCTGTATATTCCTTTAATCCTTTGAAATATGCCTTTTGTTGACCGTCATAATTTATGACGATAATATCCCTTAAATCAGGCTGATAAACAGCAGCGCCGGCGGCTTTATTTATCATTAAGCCTACGTCTATTTCCATAGGCGTTTTATACTGTTCAAGCGGTTCGGAACGAACAATCTCATACATATCCTTATTTATATAATTTCCTTTTTCTCTTTCAGACTTTAAGCTATATCCGCATTTTTTGTCATAATCCGATTTCAGATGATAGACAGAATATTGATTTTTTCTAAATTCCGTTTCATAAGCATTAAGGCGGTTCATCAGTGCGTCGCCCTCGTGTCCCAATACGGAAGATATGAGATGTTTAATATAAAATGTCGCTTTCTAACATTTTATCCGCAAGTATTTCACGCTGCCTTTGTTCCATAGGAAATTTTGTCCTGTATTTCAAATTATGCGCTCTTAAAAATGCGTCTATTTCAAAAGCAAGTTCAAATACTTCGTCTAATTCGTAATCCTGAGTAGCACCGTCCGGCTCTCTAAAATCTTTTTCATCTGCCATAGGCTAATCCTCCATATCAATATCAGGTTCAAGCTCCAGCTTAGAAAATTCATCATTCGTCATACGCTCCAGCTTGTCAATAACCGTTTCCGTAATTTCCTTTAATTCCGTATCTTCAATGTACGGAACAGAAAAACGGAGCTCTTTTAAAAGCTCCGTCTTATCAGATGTATCATAAATACACATCAAATTTATTTCGTCCTGTGAAAATGTCATAGTAAAATATCCTCCTTTTGTTGTTGTGTTTTTGATTTCATCGGTTCGGATTTACCCTTGTTTTCCGCAAGCTGTTTTTTGATTGATGGCTTTTTCGCTGTCCGTTCTGCAATTATGGCATTGTATAAATCAATATCTGCCTGCGTTAGTAAATCTGCTTCGCCAAAATCTTTGCTTAATTCGACGTGGGTTATAATATCCTCCTTTTCAGCTTCCGTCATTTTATCAAGCTGCGCCTTGATTTTCTTTTTTGACAAATCCGCAATATGATTGTCAATATTGCCGCATTTCAGCTTTTCAAGTCGTTTATGCTCGCACGATAGAGTAAATTTTAATTCTTCATCAGCGGAAACACTATCGGCACACACCGAAACATTTATAACGTGTTTAAAATGCTTCGGATAATCTAATTCATAAAGATTGCCCTTGATGACTTCATTTTCAAAACCCGTTATTTTAATAGCATAGGCAATAATATTGTCGTGTGCCTGTTCGCCATAGTATGTCCAAGTATTATATGCTGATGTATCTTTTGTAAAGACGTCCGTTTCACAATAACAGTATGTACCGTTCAGACGCGACATAAAAAGTAAATACTTATCTTCTGCACTGTCGCTTAACGCTGCCGTATGTATTGTATCAACATCAAGAAAAAAATCATTTTTGTAATGCTCTGTATTTATGTTCATTATTCGGCGCAGCGAATTTATAATATCCACATTTTCAAACTTACGCATAGCTTAAACCTCCAAAGCCGCATTTTTGACCTTTTCGGATTTTTGCGGCTGTTTATCTGCCTGCGCCTTTGCTTCCGCCAACTGCTTTTTGATTGACGGCTTTTTCTTAGATGTCTCATTTTTGGAAGGCGTTTTGCCTTTCTTAACTTTTTCCGCTTCATTTGCCGCGATAATATCCATAATAGCGACAGGTTCGCCATTCTTCGCCTTTGCTTCAAGCTCGTCAATGGTAGGTGTGTCTTTGGAATTGTCCTCCGGCTCAAATACTTTTGCGCCGTCTGCCGCGTCTGCGTCCGACAATTCAGAAAATCCGTCCTGTTCGGCTATCTTCGCCGGTTCCTCGTTTCGTTTCTGAAATTCAGACGGTAATGTACCGTCTAATGGTCTGATATACTCCACCTTGTCAGCAGCGTTAAGGACTTCGCCTGTTAATGGCTGCTGCCACGCTTTTATTTTCGGCTCCCAATGAAAACCGTTTGCCTTTAATTCGGCGCGGATATTATCGTCCGGCTTTTCATTAAAAAATACTTGCAGATAATTAGCGTCTGTATTGATTGCAGCGTATCCGCCGTTAAAATCCCAGCCCGTAAATTGTGTATAATCCGTTTCCTGTTCGGTCTGCTCAATATCCTTTGCAAGCTCTTTATAACTCGTCAATGCCTAATATAATTTCATTCGCCGTTTTTTGTATTGTGTCAAGGGAAGCGTTTAACTCCGGTAATTCCTTATCTTTGCTCCAACCCGCAACATATCCGAAAGAATAATCGGAAGTGTCAATCCCATATCGCTGACAAACGGTATAGGCGACGCTTTCAGCTTCAACCTCCATTGTACGATTGTTCTTTTGTTCTTCGGGCGTCAATTCCGTTGATTTTTCTTTGAGAATATTGTGTAGTTTAGCGTGTGCAATTTCGTGTATCAGCGTTTTTAACTGCTGAACCTCGCTCATACCGTTTTTTACGGCTATTCGCTGTTCTTCAAAATTACAATATCCCTTTGCTCCCGTATCTATATCCTCATACCCAATAGGCATAGGCGATATTTTTTCAAGTGCGGCATAAAACTTTTTGAAATCCGCAACATTGCCCGTAAGCTCGTCAACTCCCAAACTCGGCAGCGGTTCGCCCTCCGTCTGCGACAAGTCAAATACGGTAGCAACTCGGAAAGTGGGGATAGTTACTTCTTTTTCCTCTGTAAGCGGTTTACCGTCCCAGCCTATAATCGGCTTGTTTGTTGCCGGATTTATTTTCTCAATCTGCTTTTTTGTTTTGTATGAGGACGGCGCGATTATTTTAATACCGCGTTCACCTCGTTTTACTGTGCGTTTGTGATTATCGCGCCATGCGCCAAATCCCGCCACCATAGAAGCGTCGGGCTTTTGCATTAAAATCAAAAGCGAATTTCTAAAACTGTAATTATGGAATTTTGACATACACGCAAGATATTCCGCATATTTATCGCCGTTAAATATGTCTTTCACTCCGTCCTCCAGCTTTTTCAAAATCTCGCTCAATTTTTCATAGGGCGTTTCGCCGGATAATTCTATCGCCTGTACAGAAGCCCTTGACGGCTCCGATTTTTCAGGCGCTTTTGTTGCTTGTGCTTTTGCCATTAGCTCAACCTCTCTTTCAGTTATAATATTTTCCAAAGGCTGCGGCTTCGTATTGCCGAACCCTCTTATTTCTGTTTTCATATTTGCGTTATTTCTGTAAAACATAATAAGCGTATCAAGCGCTATAATAAAAATAGATTTTGCGGCAGTCGGAACGGAGGGCGTAAAATCTATTACGCCCGTTTTACCGCTTCCAACCCAGCCACTCACAAACTCGTTGAAATTTGACCTTATACCTATACGCCGATATTCCGTAACCTTTTTATAAAAGAAATCGTTGCATTGTGTTTGTATTCCCAAAATCAACGTGCCTGTCTGCGGATTATACATAAAACGGCGGTTTTGGATTTTCTGAATATCAAATGTTTCCGTATTAGTATCAATCCGCATAATTCCGTTTGTTATGTCAATACGTTTCATCAGATACCAAACCTCATAGGCTCAAATCGTTTTTTTGCCTTAACGGTACGGATTGCGTCTTTTCGGATTTTGACTTATTTTCCGCAAGCTGCTGACGAATTGACGGCTTTTTTTCTTCTGTTTTTACAGCGTCTTTCTGTTCAGCTTCAATATCGGGTATAGAGCTTATACGGTATTCGTCAGGAATATCATCACGGCTGCCGTTGTATATCTCTTTAAAATCACTTTGATTACACACAACATAACCGTAATCCGTAAATACACCGTTTTCATTCAGCGCAGTATCATCTCCATACTCCTTATAATCATAGCCACGTGCAAAGCTCTAAAAACATAGAGTTTATGCAATTTTACGGATGTGGCAAATCCGTTTTGTCACTATAAATTTAATATTTAATGTATAGAAAAAACCACTCTGATTTGGTATAATATAGTTGAAATCAAAATCCCACAAAGGAGAGTGGTTTTTATCTATCGTCAAGAAATTTTAAAAGACATCAGTCTTTTCACTTCACAACCAAAAGCTAAATTTTACGATGAACTATTCATTAATTTAGATTTAAGCTGTATTCCGGCTCAAAACTCAAAATTCGGTCGTGCAAGTTATAGCAATCATTCTATGATTTGTGCCTTTATCGTTATGAAATGCGAAGGTTTCTCTCAAATTTCGGACTTACACGATTATCTGTCAAACAACTTAATTATTGCCCATTACTGTGGCTTTGACATTTCTCATGAATTACCTTCTTATGCAAAATTCACACGCTTTATCCGTGAATTTGATAACGATATACTTCAAACTGTTATGCAATCACAGGTCTTGAAAGCTGCCGATTTATCTTTGATTGATTCATCTTTTATCGCTTTGGATGCTACTCCTGTTAAGGCTAATGTTTCAAACAACAATCCCAAGTCCTTTAAAAAGAATAAGTTCTCCAAAGCCTCTCCTCCAAAGTCTGATAAAGATTGCAGGCTTGGTGTTCAAACTGCTTCAAATCAGCACAACGAAAAGAATTATGAATTCTATTGGGGTTACAAAAATCATATTCTTGTCGACTGCATATCGGGCTTACCCGTTTGTGAATTAACAACCGGTGCCAATGTTTCCGACAGTTCTGTAACACTCGAAATACTCAAAAGAGCAAATTCTTATCTTCCTATGTCTGAATGCTCATTTTTAGCTGATAAAGCCTATGATGTTAAGGCTATTTACAACACTGTGCATGACACATACAATGGCGATTGCTTTATTGCCTTAAACAAACGAAATACCAAAAGCCCTAAAAAGTTACCGTCAGGGAATATCATTTGCGAAGCAGGACTCGCAATGCATAAAGACGGCAAGTTTTCAGATAGCGGTCGAACACGTCAGAAATACTGCTGTCCGTTGAAACGCTCTAAAAATGGCAACTGCCCTTGTAATCACAAATGTTGGAATAATGGCAAGAAAAATCGCGGTTGTACTAAATACATAACTCTTCCCGATGATTACAGGCTTTCTATCGATAGAAGCTCAATAGCCTTTAAATCCGTTTATGCTCTCAGAACCGAAGCCGAAAGATACAATTCACGATTTAAGCAAGCAGGCTGTGAAAGAGTTTTTGTTCGTAATGGCAATTCTGTAAAAAATCTTAATACAATTGCTCATATATCACTTTTATCGATTGCAATTGCCGCCGTTATTACTAAGAAAGACGTTTCTTATCGCAGCGTAAAAACTTTAAAACGACTTACCTGACAATGTTTAAAACCAAATATTTTTGTTCCTTGCCGTTAGGTTTGTTTGCTATGCACTTTTTTAACTATTATTCGCTTTTGTTGCTTCGCTTAGCTTTATTTATGATTTATTTACTTTTTATTTCTTGTGTTTTGCACCTCTCTAGAATTTTACTTTAATTTAAAACCTAATGTGACAATTTCTCTGGGCTTAACCCTTATGCTTACTATTTTATCATCAACGGCTTCCTCTTTCAATATTTCCTCACTCATTGCAAGCCTGTAAACTTTTTCCGTTTCTGTACTAAGTTCTACTTTGAAGTCTGCTGCATTATCAGAAGTGTTATATGCCCTCAAGACCATAAGCTCGCCATCCTCAGATTGTTTCAGAGCCGATACTGTTATAGCATCACCGCTTATATTAAGCAGTTTTCCGCTCTTATTCAGACTAATGTCTTTATATCTATCCTCTCTGAAGAATAATTCTGCAATATCTGTGTCCTGAACCTGAGGTCTGCCGCCTGTGAATTTCTTTTCCGAATAAGGCTGGAAATATCCGATAAGTCCGTTTTGAAAAATCTTGGTTCTTCGTACCAACTCGCTAACCTGCATATCCGCCTCGCCTTTTGCAAAAGTAAGACCAAGATGCAGAGTGTATTTTCCTATACATTGACTATCAATATTCTTCATTGTATTTCTCTGATGTCTGTCAGGTAAATTTGAAATCATTCCTACACTTCTTATAAGCGTTACAGCAATAGTACCTCTATCGTTTAAGAGATGCTCATATTCATACAGCCCCTCATTCATAATTCCAATTCCGCTGCCATTTTCTTCTATATGTATAAGTCCGCTATTGGGCTGCGTGCCATTTGAAACTTTCTTAAGTACCTCGCGTCTATCCCGCTCAATCGTGTCAAACGGAATAAGCGAGGTTGTATAATCAGTTGTCATACCTGTATCAAACAGTATACGAAGTCTATGGTCCTTTGCTTTATTATCCACCGCGCATTCAATGTCAATCCACGGCTTACCCTTTATGAGTGACAGCTTAATTTCAACAATGTTTTCTACCATTTCTTCACTTCTTGTGAGTGTCTCGATATCTAAATGCGTTGGTAGATTGAGCGTATACCTCAGAACACAGCTCTTTTCAATGTCCGTATCCTTTAGCACTGAGATTTTCGGTTTTATACCGTCTGTTACAATAGGCACATCATTTTCAACATCATAATGTATATATGAATTACCTTTTTCACCCATATCCTCAATTCTAATACAATTTACATAGGTGTTGTTCTGCTTTTTATCAGTTACAGAAATCTCGCCCATTTCATTTACTTCTACCATAAACAAATCATTTTCGAGCTTAATTTCCTTCGCTGCTACTTCTTGCTCATCCACTACTTTACATTTGCCATCTATCTTTTTGACAACATATGTACGATAACTCATTGGCTCAATCTCATCGACAGCCAGCTTGACAAGATAACTGTCGCAATCAATCTGACCCGGAAGATTTATCGGGCTTGTTGTTTTCATACAGTATGCGTCTTTTCTTATCACATCAAACACTGCTTCTCTGCCCTGCTCATCAATAACAGCAAAATTTTCAAAGTCTTCTTCCACAGGGAAATTAAATTCAACTGTTGCAGTGCCGCTGATTTTCATCTCCGAGGTGTTCCATACTGTAACAATATATTCATTTTCTTTCACACCCTCTCGTGTGATATGCGCTGTAAGAACTCCGAGAATATCATTTGTTAATTCATCAGCAGCTTCATTAAATCTTGCCGTTCTGTCCATCATATTAGAATGAACTGCATCAATGCTGCAGCCGCAAATGCTGTCATGCGGGTGATTTTCCATAAGCAACTTCCACAAATATTCAAGATAGTCTTTGGGATATATACCCTTAAAGCCCATCGCTTCTGCCATAACGTATAATGGCTCAACTACATTCTCTATCTTGTTCTGAGCCTTTACATTTGCAGTTTTTAAATACACCCGTGCAGATAATGTTCCTTTTAGAAGGTCATTATCATGTCCATATCTAAGCTCACCGATCACTTCTTCTATGTCAATATCATTTTCTTTGATATAATTTTCTGCTTTATCTGTAAACTCCTGCATGGTACACTGCTTAATTACACCTTTTTCAAGAGCCGCATTTGTAGGCGGCAGTACCTCAAGCAGATTCTCCTGCGCTTCAAGGTGGTCAACACCATTCATCAGCAGATAATACGGAATTCTGTCCGTCCCCTGATACATAGCTTCTATATGATCAATCAGCTTCAGATTTTTCGATACGTCTTCGGAAAATCTCTGCGCGTTGTTATACCACGTTGTAAAGCGTACTGTAAACACCTCAGAACCATCCTTGCCTCTCCAATAGAATTCCGGAGAAGTCATTATCCTCTCTAATTCGTCGTCATCGTTTATGTGATAGAAGCTGTAGCCTCTTCCAACAAGACAAGTCTTTATTCCGAACTGATTATATATTTGCGGAAGCTGGCTGATATTTCCGAACTGGTCAGGAATATATCCTGTAGTTCCGCAGCCGCCAAATTCATTTGCCATTTTGGTTCCGACGAGCAGATTTCTTACTGTAGCCTCACCGTCTGTCAGATAGAAATCGTTCTGTATATACCACGGACCTACTATAATTCTGCCTTCTTTTATGTATTTCTCCAAAAGAAATTTATTCTGCGGTTTTATTTTTAAATAATCTTCAAGCACTATCGTCTGCGCATCTAAATGAAAAACAAAATTCTCTTCTTTTTCCATTATATCCAACAGATTATCTATCAGCTTTACAAGACGAAACCTAAATTGTTCAAAAGTAAAATACCATTCTCTATCCCAATGCGTATGTGATATAACGCAATATTCCTTTTTCATAACAATCCTCCGATATTCGCATAAGTTTTATTTTATAAAACGAGCGGGACGGAAAACCCGTCCCTCTCATTCTATGCCGGTCATTAAAATTCACTGCAATTTATATTTTTCTGAGGTAAAAATCATCAACCCTTCACACTGCCGACCATGACACCCTTCAGGAAGTATTTTTGCAGGAACGGATACAGGCATAGTATTGGCAGCGTTGATACTATAATTGTAGCATATTTAATTGTTTCAGAAACCGAAAATTTATCGGCTGCCGCTACCCCCGATGTTAAATCGTCCGTTTGATTTTGAATAAGTAAATTCCTTAATACCAGCTGCAGCGGCCACTTTTCTTTTGCTTTCGGCAAAAACAGCATAGCATTAAACCACGAATTCCAGTTTGCAACCGCATAATAGAGAATTAAAACAGCAATCGTAGGAATTGTAAGCGGAATAAGAATTCTGAAAAGAACGACCAACGGATTAGCCCCGTCAATTTCCGCCGCTTCCTCAAGCGCCTTTGGAACCCCCGCCAATGCCGTACGCATTATCATCATGTTATATGTAGACAGGGCGGTTGGAAGAATAAGCGCCCAAAGTCTATCCAACATTCCAAGGTTCTTTACGAGCAAGTAAAACGGTATTAATCCTCCGCTGAAAAACATAGGAATAATTACTATCATCGAAATCATCTTGCCCCAATAAAGGTTCTTTCTCGAAAGAGTGTACGCTCCAAGTATAGTAAGCACCATACTTATCAGTACTCCTGCCACAACTACTATGATTGTGTTCATATAGCCGCTGAGAATCTGCCTATCCTGTATAACTATTTTATACGAGGACAAATTGAGCCCAAGCGGTTTGAACAGAAGTCCACTATGCTGCATCAGTTTCGACGCGTCCGATAGCGATGCAAACAATACATATAGTAACGGATACAGAGTTACAACCATTAGAACAAACATAAGTATAATATTAAATATATTAAACGCTTGTTCTGCTTTACTGCGTTTTATTTTCATTTCAAACACAACCCCTCTCCTTTACCATAAACCGTTTTCGGTCAGTCTATTGCTTATCTTGTTTGCCGTGATAATCAGTATAAAGTTGATTACCGAATTGAACAAGCCGACTGCCGCACTGTAGCTCCAGTCGCTCTGAACAATACCTCGTCTGTATACAAATGACGATATTACATCAGCCGTATCATATATACCCTCATTATACAGCAGAATAATCTTTTCATATCCGACATTTAACAGACCGCCTATTCTCAGTATGAGCATAACGACTATTGTCGGAATAATGCTTGGAAGAGTTATTGCAAACACCTGCCGTAGCTTTCCTGCGCCATCTATGGCGGAAGCTTCGTAAAGTTCCTGGTCAACTCCCGCAAGAGCAGCTATGTATATGATAGCGCTCCAGCCCATTTCCTGCCACGTTCCTGAAAGTATGTATATAGGAACAAACGCTCCCGGTTTATTCAGAAGGTTGCTATAATCTCCCGTAAGCGCTCCGACAATCTTTGTTATTATGCCGGTATCCATCGTAAATGTCTTAATCATACCACATATAACCATCAATGATATAAAGTGCGGCAGACTTGTAACAGTCTGAACCAGCTTACCATACTTTTTGCTTCTAAGTTCATTCACCAAAAGTGCAAATATGATAGGTATCGGAAAGTTTACAACAAGTGAAGTTACGCTGATAACCAAAGTATTTTTCAGCAGACGCAGGAAATAGTAATCTGTAACAAATTCCTTTATCCACTTTAATCCTACCCATTTACTTCCCAATATTCCTAGGGACGGCGAATAATCCTTAAATGCGATTATAGCGCCATACATCGGAGCGTAGCAAAATA
>ERZ837380.4772-NODE-4772-length-11044-cov-3.776595_pt1 | contig 11044 bp, 9 predicted proteins | sample MGYA00519685_ERZ837380 | MGnify/ENA primary metagenome ERZ837380 (study PRJEB31850, sample SAMEA3708817) | human gut metagenome | biome: human gut; feature: human-associated habitat; material: faeces | place: China | collected 2014 ...
ACAAGATGGTCACCAAGGAGTTCAAGGGCCTGGTCCACGGCGATTACGGCAAGACCCCCGCGCCCATTAAGAAGGAGTTCAGTGACTTTATCCTGAAGGGCGAGCAGCCGATCACCTGCCGCTTTGCCGACACCCTTGAGCCCGAGATGGAGAAGCTGAAGGCCGAGGCCTCCAAGTACGCCATCCAGGAGGAGGACGTTCTGACCTACGCCATGTTCCCGCAGGTCGCGCCCAAGTTCTTTGAGAAGCGCAACGCCCGTCTGCAGGGTGTCGATGCTCTGCACGCCGACTACGAAAGCAAGTCTCACCCCGTCTAAGTAAAAGAATTGCCGCTCCCGCTCTGCCGCGGGGGCGGTTTTTGTTTACCGCGCCACAAAAACTGCGTGAAATATTGCAAAATCCCGACGTCAGCCTTGCATCTTGCGCCCAAAAATAGTAAAATATAAAATATATGTGTTTATGAGGTGTAGGTTATGGTTTTGAGCATGACAGGATATGGCCGTGCCGGTGCGCTGCTGCATGGCCGTGACATCAAGGTTGAACTTCGCAGCGTCAACGCGCGCTTTTTTGAGTACTCCTCGCGCCTGCCGCGCTCCTGCGCATTTCTGGAGGACAAGCTGAAAAAGCTCGTCGCCTCCAAGGTCAGCCGCGGCAAGGTAGAGCTGAGCCTTTCCATCCAGACCGTCACGGCGGCGGATACCGTCGTCACCGTCAACTGGCAGCTGGCCGAGGGCTACCGCGCCGCGCTGAATGCGATGGCCGAGCGGATGGATCTGAAAAACGACGTCTCCGTCGGGATGCTGTCCCGCTTCCCGGACGTGCTGACCCAGACTGCCGCCCCGACGAATGAGGACGAGCTGTGGGAGGACGTCAGGACAGTGGCTGAGCAGGCCGTGGACGCCTTTGTCGCAATGCGCGCCGTCGAAGGCGAGAAGATGAAGGCCGATGTTGCAGGCCGTCTGACCACGATTGAAACGCTCGTCGCCAAAATCGAGGAGAACAGCGCGGGCCGCGTGCAGGCCTACAGCGATAAGCTCTACGCCCGCCTGCAGGAGCTGCTGGGGGATCGCAGCATCGACGAGGGACGCCTTGTGACCGAGGCCGCGATTTTTGCGGACAAGACCGCCATCGACGAGGAAACCGTCCGTCTGCACAGCCATGTGGCGCAGTACCGCGAGATCCTCGAGCTGGACGAGCCGATTGGCCGCAAGCTCGACTTTTTGACGCAGGAGTTGAACCGCGAGTCCAACACGATTGGCTCCAAGTGCCAGGACGTAGCCATCACGCGGCTGGTCGTCGAGCTGAAATCCGAAATCGAAAAAATTCGCGAGCAGATTCAGAACATCGAGTAACGGAGGTTCGCCATGAAGCTGCTGAACATTGGCTTTGGCAACATGGTCAATGCCGACCGCATCATCGGCATCGTCAGCCCGGATTCTGCGCCTATCAAGCGTCTGGTGCAGGATGCCCGCGAGAAGGGTGCACTGATCGATGCCAGCTACGGGCGGCGCACCCAGGCCGTGCTCATCATGGACTCTGACCATGTGATTTTGTCCGGCATCCCGCTGGAAAGCCTGACCGGGCGTGCCAACGAAGAAACTGAAGAAAAGAGGAAGTAACGATGAAAGGTGAAAAATATCTGTTTGTTGTCTCCGGCCCTTCCGGCACCGGCAAGGATACCGTTGTTGCCGCTCTGCTGAAAAAGCATCCTGAAATTCAGCACACCGTCTCCGCCACGACCCGCACCCCGCGTGAGGGTGAAAAGGACGGCATCAACTACCACTTCATGTCTGTAGCTGATTTTGAGGATCATCTGGCACATGACCAGATCGTCGAGCACACAAAATACTGCGAGAACTACTACGGCACGCTGCGCAGCGAGATCGAGGGCCGCATGAAGCTGGGCATCCCGGTCATCCTCGTCATCGAGGTCGAGGGCGCAGGCAACATCAAGAAGATGTACCCCGGTGCAACGACTATCTTTGTGCTGCCCCCGGATATGCAGGAGCTCGAGCGCCGTCTGCGCTGCCGCGGCACCGAGGATGAGGAGACCATCCAGCGCCGCCTGAAGCGTGCCGAGGCAGAGATTGCAAACTCGGTCAACTACGACGAGCATGTCGTCAACATTGAGGTCGACTCCTGCGCCGAGAGCATTTATTCCATCATCCAGTTCAAGCTGCAGCACGGCAGCGACGAATGAGCCTGCTGCTGGCCCAGGCTGCCGTCAACGACGCGAACATCCACTTTGACAAGCTGTACTCCTACCGCATCCCCGCGGAGCTGGCCGGGAGGGTCTTTCCCGGCAGCATGGTGCTGGTGCCGTTTGGCCGGGGCAGCAAGGCCCGGATGGCCGTTGTGCTGGCTGTCGGGGAGGTGGACGAGAGCGACGCCCCCAAGGGGCTGAAAACGCTCTACGATGCCGCCCCCGAGGATGCCCGCCTGACGCCGGACCTTCTGGAGCTTGTGCGCTTTTTAAAAGAGCGCACCTTCTGCACCTGGTTCGAGGCCGTCAAGGCAGTCATCCCGTATGGCGCACAGTACCGGCCCGCTGTCGTGGACGGCAGGCACGTCATGCAAGGCCGCCTGACCCGCTCTACGGAGCGCCTGTACACGCTGGCGGGGGCGCTGCCGGAAAAGCCAAAGCCCGGCCCGCGCCAACTGGCCGCTGTCGCCGCCCTGCAAAACGGCCCGCTGACCGCGCGGCAGCTCGACGAGGTTGGTATTTCCCGGGCAACGCTGGACGGCCTTGTCAAAAAGGGCGTGCTGACCGCCGCCGAGCAGGACAAGGCCATCGACCTGTTTGCGGCCATCCCGTTTGACCCGCAGCCGCTGGAGCTGTCCCCTGAACAGCAGCAGGTTTTTAACGATCTGCTGCCGAATCTGGAGGATGCCAGACCCCACGCGGCACTGCTGCACGGCGTAACCGGCAGCGGCAAGACCATTGTGTTTCTGCGGCTTATCCAGCGCACGCTGGAGCTGGGCCGCCGCGCACTGGTCCTGGTGCCGGAGATCAGCCTGACACCGCAGATGATACGGCGGCTCAAGTCCACCTTCGGCAGCCGTCTGGCCGTGCAGCATTCGGCGCTCAACAATACCGAGCGCCTTTTGCAGTGGCGGATGATCCAGCAGGGAAACGCCGATATTGTCGTAGGTACGCGCAGTGCAGTGTTTGCACCGCTGCAAAACCTTGGCCTTATCATCATGGATGAGGAACAGGAGCACACCTACCAGAGCGAGTCCGCCCCGCGCTTTGACGCCCACGATGTTGCCAAAAAGCGCGCGGTCATGGAAAACGCCCTGCTGCTGTTTGCCTCGGCCACACCACTGACCGAGACCTACCACGCCGCCGAGAGCGGCAAGCTGCAGCTGGTGCAGCTGACCCACCGCTACGGCGGGCGGCCTCTGCCCAGCGTCGATTTCATCGACATGCGCGCTGAACTGGCCGCAGGCAACCCGCGCGAGGTCAGCGTACGGTTGGCGCGGGAGCTGCAGGAAAACCTCGACAACGGCGAGCAGAGCATTCTGCTGCTCAACCGCCGCGGCTACCGCACCATCGGCATGTGCACCACCTGCGGCCATGTGCTGAAATGTCCGAATTGCAGCGTGCCGCTCGTCTACCACAAGCCGCAGCAGGCACTGTTGTGCCACCACTGCGGCCACACGGTACACCCGCTGCCGCAGACCTGCCCCGAGTGCGGCGGCAAAATCAGCTACAGCGGCTTCGGCACCCAGCGGGTGGAGGAGGAGCTGGCCGAGCTGCTGCCCGGTGCGCGCATCCTGCGGATGGATCAGGATTCCACCTCCCGCAAGGACGCGCACGAGACGATGCTTGCACAGTTTGCGCGGCACGAATATGATATTCTGCTGGGAACCCAGATGGTCGCCAAGGGCCTTGACTTTGAAAAGGTCACGCTCGTCGGCGTTTTAGGCATTGACTCGCTGCTGTTCGGGCAGGGCTTCCGCGCATACGAGAGCGTGTTCAGCCTTATCACCCAGGTCGTGGGCCGCGGCGGGCGCGCCGCACTGCCCGGGCGGGCGCTGATCCAGACATCCGTGCCTGACCACCCCGTTTTGCAGCTGGCCGCCGCGCAGGACTACAAGGGCTTCTACCGGGAAGAAATCACTTTCCGCCGGTTCAGTCTGTACCCGCCGTTCTGCTCGTTCGTGGTCGTCGGCTTCATCGGTGACCAGGAAGGGGCCGTGTTCATCGCAGCCCAGCGGTTTGGCGCACTGCTGGGTCAGCACGCCGCACAAAAGCCCAATATCCCGCTGCGCATTTTAGGCCCCGCGCCGATGAACATTACGATGCTCAACAACAAATTTCGCTACAAGCTGACGCTGAAATGCCGCAATGACGCGGCGTTCCGCGCGCTTTTGCACGAGACACTGGATGCCTACGACGCCGAAAAGCTGCCGCAGAAGGCGTCCGTGATCCTCGATTTCAATTCTGATGGTGATTTATAACATTTGGAGGTTATTTTTATGGCACTGCGTACCATTGTGCAGGACGGCGACCCGATCCTGAAGAAAGTCTGCCGCCCCGTTACCAAGTTTGATGATCGTCTGGGCACTCTGCTTGACGATATGAAGGAGACCCTGCTGGCCGCGAACGGCCTGGGTCTGGCCGGCCCGCAGGTGGGCATGATGCGCCGCCTGTTCATCTGCCTAGATGACCGCGACCTGCCCGAGGAGGTTCCCGCGAACTACGAGTACAAGTTCATTGAGTTCATCAACCCCGAGATCCTCGAGCTGAGCGACGAGCAGGTCGAGCTGTACGAAGGCTGCCTGTCCTTCCCGGGACATAACGGCGCGATCAAGCGCTCGAAGCACGTCAAGGTCAAGGCACAGGACCGCCACGGCGAGTGGTTTGAACTGGAGGCCGATGACATGCTCGCCCGCTGCATCCAGCATGAGAACAACCATCTGGACGGCATCACCATCATGGACCTGGCCGAGCATTTCTATGAGGACGACTACCCCGAGGAAAACGAGGACTAAAATTTATGCGCATCCTGTTTATGGGAACTCCTGACATCGCCGCTGAAAGCCTGGCCGCCCTGCTGGACGCCGGGCACGAGGTCTGCGGTGTCTTTACCCGCCGCGACAAGCCCGTGGGCCGCAAGCAGATCCTGACCGCGCCGCCGGTCAAGCAGCTGGCTGTTGAGCACGGTCTTTCGGTCTACCAGCCCCGCACGCTGCGGGACGGCTCGTCCGATGAGCTTATCAAAGAGTTGGTGCCCGACATCATCGTCGTTGTGGCCTACGGCTGCATCATCCCGCCGCAGCTTCTGCATGTGGCGAAGTACGGCTGTATCAATCTGCATGTCTCGCTGCTGCCCAAATACCGCGGCTCCGCGCCCATCCAGTGGGCCGTGCTCAACGGTGACGAGGGCACCGGCGTGACCATCATGCAGTTGGACGAAGGGCTGGACACCGGCGACATCCTGATGGTGGAGCCGGTCACCATTAGCCCCGAGGAGACGAGCGGTGAACTGTTTGACCGCGTCAGCGCCGTGGGTGCCGGAACGCTGGTCACCGCGCTGGAAAAAATCGAGGCAGGGGAGTTGACCCCGCGCAAGCAGGATAACGCTGCTGCCACCATGGCCCCGCCGCTGACGAAGGACATGGCACAGTTCGACTTTACGCAGGATGCCGCCCACATCCACAACTGGGTGCGCGGCATGAACCCGTGGCCCGTGGCGTGGTTCGCGCTGGACGGCAAGCGCATCAAGGTGTTGGAAAGCCGCCTGGCCGAAAACCCGCAGCACGCAGCCCCCGGCACCGTGCTGGCCCTGAAGCCGCTGACGATTGCCGCTGAAAACGGCGCAGTCGCGCTGCTGACTGTCACGCCCGAGGGCGGCAAGCCGATGGCGGGCACGGCCTGGGCCGCGGGCCGCCGCCTGAAAGCGGGGGACAGCCTGTGACGCCGCGCCGTCTCGCCGTCAAGGCCCTGATCCATCAGGAGCAGGCAGGCTACGCCAACCTTGTGCTGGACGCCGAGCTGAAAAAATGCACGCCGCCGCTGGACAGCCGCGACGCCGCCTTTGCCGCGCGCATTTTTTACACAACGCTCGAGCGTCTGCCGCTGCTGGACTATCGTATAAATCAGTTTACAAAAAAGCCCGTCGCCAAGCTGGACGCGCCGGTGCGCGCCGTGCTGCGGGCGGGACTGGCACAGGCACTGTACATGAATGTACCGCTGCCCGCCGCTGTGAATGAATCGGTCAAGCTGACGCGGGCACTGGGAAAATCCAGTGCCGCAGGCATGGTCAACGCCGTGCTGCGCCGCGCCGCGGCCGCCGATGTCTCCGAGGCCGATTTTGCCGATCCTCTGGACCGGCTCTCGATTTACTACTGCCTGTCCCGCCCGGTGGCCGAGCTTTTCTATGCGCAGTTCGGGGCGGAGGCGTTCCCCCTGGCCGCCGCATTTTATGAAAAGCCTAAGACGACGATCCGCGTCAACACACTGCGCACGAACGATACCGACCTGACCGCGCTTTTGCAGCAGGAGGGCCATACCGTGACGCCCGGCCCCTGGCCGGGGGCGCTGGTCGTGGAGTTTGCCGGTTCGCCCGCCGCGAGCGCGGCATTCAAAAAAGGGCTTTTCCATGTGCAGGGGCTTGCCAGCCAGTTTGCCGCGCTCTGCGTTGACGCACAGCCGGGGCAGCAGGTGCTCGATCTCTGCGCCGCGCCGGGCGGCAAAAGCCTGACGTTGGCCGAGGCCATGCAGGACAAAGGCCAGCTTGTCAGCGGCGAGTTTGTGCCCGCCCGCGTGCCGCTTTTGCAGCAGGCGTTTGACCGCTGCGGCATCACCTGTGCCGTAGCGGTTGAAAATGACGCCACACAGCACAATTCCGACTGGCCAACGTTTGACCGTGTGCTCTGCGATGTGCCCTGCTCGGGTTTGGGCGTTATCGCCAAAAAGCCGGACATTCGTTACAAGGATTTGGACGGGATAGAGAATCTGCTCGCTGCCCAGCAAAAAATCCTGCAAAACGGCGCAGATTCACTTGCCGAAAATGGCCGTTTGGTGTATTCTACCTGTACAGTGAATGATAAGGAGAATCAGGCCCAGGTGGAGAAATTCCTCTCCGCCAATCCTGATTTTCACGTTGTACTGCCAAAGACGGCGCTGCCGGGGGCGGACATCACGCCGCTGGGCACGCTGTTTTTGCCCCACAGAACCGGGACGGACGGTTTTTTTGCCGCCATCCTGGAACGAAACTGACTGTAAACTCGTTCTTATAAAAGGAGGTGACCCCGCATGGGCGAAAAAATCTGCATTTCCGACCTGACGCTTGACGCGCTGACGGCCTACATCGTGGGACTGGGTCAGCCAAAATTCCGCGCCAAGCAGATTTTTAAATGGCTGCACCAGAAGCTTGTGACGGAGTTCTCCCAGATGACCGACCAGCCCAAGGCGCTGCTGGCCCAGCTGGAGGAGCAGTGCACGATTGCAGCCCCCGTCATCCGCCGCCGCCAGCAGTCCAGGGACGGTACGGTCAAGTATCTTTTGCAGCTGGCCGACGGCAACTGCATCGAGACTGTGCTCATGCGCTACAAATACGGCAATACTGTCTGTGTGTCCACCCAGGTGGGCTGCGCGATGGGCTGCCGGTTCTGCGCCTCCACCCAGGCGGGCCGCGTGCGCGACCTGACGGCAGGGGAGATCGCGGCGGAAATTTACACCGCACAGAAGGACACCGGCGAGCGCGTCTCCCACATTGTTTTGATGGGCATCGGTGAGCCGCTGCACAATTTTAATAATGTGATGGACTTTCTGGAGATCATCTCCTGCCCGGAGGGCGTCAACATCGGTATGCGCAACATCAGCCTGTCGACTTGCGGCCTTGTGCCCAAGATCGACGAGCTGGCGAAGCGCCATCTGCAGCTGACACTGTCTGTCTCGCTCCATGCGCCGGACAATAAGACCCGTTCCGGCATGATGCCGGTCAACGATGCGTTCCCGCTGGAGCAGCTGATCCCGGCCTGCCGCCGCTACCAGAAGGAGACCGGCCGCCGCATCAGCTTTGAGTATTCGATGGTGCGCGGCGTCAACGACAGCGATGAGATGGCCCAAAAGCTGGCCAACCTTATTAAAGGCATGGGCGCCCATGTGAACCTGATTCCCATCAACCCCGTGGACGGCAGCTACGGACGATGCCAACGTGCACCGTTTCCAGCAAAAGCTGGAAAGCCTGGGCGTGAACGCCACGGTGCGCCGCCGCTTGGGCACGGACATCAGTGCCGCTTGCGGCCAGCTGCGCCGCGAGGATGCCCAGCAGGCCGAAAATTGCTGAAAACTACGGAAAGGAACCAACCTGAATGAAGATTGCCGCAATTACTGACATCGGCAGCTGCCGCCAGGAAAACCAGGATAACTACTGCGCGCAGCAGCTGCCGGGCGGTACCGCCTGGGGCATTGTCTGCGATGGTATGGGTGGCGTCAATGGCGGGCGTATCGCCGCGCACATTGCCACCGATACGATGCAGCAGTATTTTGCCCGTCAGATGCGCTCCCTGCAGCCGGGCGGCGAGAAAAGCTTTATCATGCGCGGGTTTGATATTACCAACCGCGCCGTGTATGAAAAAGCCACCTCGGACCCTGAGATGATGGGCATGGGTACGACCGGCGTTTGTGCGTATGCCGGCGGGGGGCTGGCGCATGTGGTCCATGCGGGCGACTCCCGCGCGTATCTTTTCCACGAGGGCGAGATGCGTCAGATCACGCGGGACCACTCAATGGTCCAGCAGTTGGTGGACAGTGGCAAGATCACTCGGGAGCAGGCGGCCCAGCACCCAAAAAAGAACCTAATCACCCGGGCGTTGGGCGTTTCGGCCAATATCGTGCCGGAATATAACCGCTGCGAGATCGAAGTCGGCGACATTTTGCTGCTGTGCAGTGATGGCCTGACCAACATGATCTCGGATGAAGAGATTGCACTGGTGCTGCGGGAAGTCCCGTTCTTTGAGGCCCCCAGCATCTTAGTAGATAGAGCTTTGCAGGCCGGTGGGCAGGATAACATCACCGTGCTGCTGATGGGCGTGGAAATTACGGAGGTCAATCATGGATAATCTCATTGGAAAGCGGCTGGACGGACGGTATCAGATCGAAAGTCTGGTCGGCATGGGCGGCATGGCCAACGTCTACCGCGGCACCGATACCAGGACCGGCAATGCCATCGCCGTTAAGGTATTGAAAGAGGAATTCCTGGATAACGAGGAGCTGGTCCGCCGCTTCAAAAACGAGTCCAAGGCTATTTCCATCTTGAATCACCCCAACATCGTAAAGGTTTACGATGTATCCGTGACGGACCGTCTGCAGTATATTGTCATGGAATATGTGGACGGCATCACGCTGAAGGAGTACCTTAAGCAGCGCGGCGGCGCCCTGACCTGGAAAGAAACTGTACACTTTGCCACCCAGGTGCTCAGCGCTTTGCAGCACGCCCACTCCAAGGGCATCATTCACCGCGATGTAAAGCCGCAGAACATCATGCTGCTGGCAGACGGATCGATTAAAATGATGGACTTCGGCATTGCGCGCTTCTCCCGTGCGCAGAGCCAGACCGTCAGCGATAAGGCCATTGGCTCGGTGCATTATATCAGCCCCGAGCAGGCCAAGGGCGATAAGACCGACGCCCGCACCGACATCTACTCAGTGGGCGTTATGCTGTACGAGATGCTCTCCGGCAAGCTGCCTTTTGACGGCGATGGTGCTGTGTCCATCGCCATCATGCAAATCTCCGATAAGGCCAAGCCTTTGGCGCAGGTGGCCCCCAATGTGCCTGAAGCCCTGTGCCAGATCACCGAAAAAGCCATGGAAAAGGACCCGGCCAACCGCTACCAGAGCGCCCAGGAAATGCTGGAAGCCATCGAGGCTTTCAAACGCAACCCCTCGGCCCGCTTTGCGTATGAGTACCGCAACACCCAGGACAACCCGGAAAGGAATATCAACCGCGTGGTAAACAGCACAAAACCTGCCGCAAAATCGGCGGCTGGAACCAAGGCAACGGCTAAGTCCGGCAGCAATATCCGCACCGGAGAAGCCCGTCGTGTGGGCACCCAGAACCCCGGCCGCGGCAAAAAGAATAAGAAGAAAAAAGGCCAGAAGCCTTTCTCTCTGCTGCCCATTTTCTTTGGCATGGCGGTCGCCTTTGTCATCGGTGCCGCTATCCTGATCTATTTGATCTTCACCAACTCCAGCAACCTGCTTTTCTCCAACCGTAACGACGTCACCCTCATCAGCTTCATCGGCATGACCGAGGATGAGTTCCGCGCTTCGGAGTATAATTCTCTGCTGAAATTGCAGAAAGAGGAAGAGTATCCCGACGAGCCCGCCGGCACCATCGTCAAGCAGAACCCCAAGGCCCGCCGTACTGTCAAGGAGGGCCAGAAGATCACCTTGACCGTGAGCCTGGGCACCCAGTATATTACGATCCCCGAGACGAAAAACATGGTGGCTGAGGATGCCGAGCAGACCCTGAAAGACATGGGCCTGCGCGTAACCAAAAAGCCGATGGTGGACGCCACCGTCGCCCCCGGCGCGGTCATCTACACCCAGCCTGCTGCCGGCGAGACCGTCACCGGTGACTCGATGGTCATCGTCTACGTCAGCCGCCAGGACAAGAACAAGACCCAGCCTGTGCCCAGCCTGACCGGTCGTATGCTCGAAGATGCCCGCAACGAGATCAAGGGCAAGTTCTCGGTCCGCGTGGTCGAGCAGGCCAGCGAACAGCCAGCCGGTACCGTTTTGAGCCAGAGCCCGGCCGCCGGTTCCGAGGCCCGCATCACATCGGCTATCACGCTGGTGGTCTCCACCGGTGTGCCTGAAGTCGTCGAAACGCCTACCGATAACGGCGGCGGAGATGAGGGCGGCAATGCGATCGAAGAGAGCTGGTGGTCCAGCTCGGATGGCGCACACCAGATCCACCAGCTGACCGATGGCACGATGTGGAATGAGAACGGCCAGCGCTGCGATGCCCAGGGCAACCCGCTTTGATGGGGAACGCTATGAACTATATCACAAAAGGCATCGGCGGCT
>ERZ837380.4780-NODE-4780-length-11024-cov-2.311423_pt1 | contig 11024 bp, 9 predicted proteins | sample MGYA00519685_ERZ837380 | MGnify/ENA primary metagenome ERZ837380 (study PRJEB31850, sample SAMEA3708817) | human gut metagenome | biome: human gut; feature: human-associated habitat; material: faeces | place: China | collected 2014 ...
TAAAGGCGATGTCTCGGCGGAATACGGTAGCTGGAACAAAGAACGGTATGTGGCGGATTTACAAAGCCCACTCACCGAAGATGGTAAAATCCGCGCACGAATTGTCGGCGGCTACCAGAATAACGACTCATGGCTGGACCGCTACAACAGTGAAAAGACCTTCTTCTCGGGCATTGTCGATGCTGATTTAGGCGATCTTACGATGCTTTCAGCCGGTTACGAATATCAGCGCATTGATGTTAATAGCGCTACCTGGGGCGGTCTACCGCGCTGGAATACTGATGGCAGCAGCAACAGTTACGATCGCGCACGCAGTACCGCACCTGACTGGGCGTATAACGATAAAGAGATCAACAAGGTCTTTATGACCCTCAAGCAGCGGTTTGCTGATACCTGGCAAGCGACACTCAATGCCACCCACTCTGAAGTCGAATTTGACAGCAAAATGATGTATGTCGATGCCTATGTAAACAAAGCGGATGGTATGCTGGTTGGGCCATACAGTAATTATGGACCTGGCTTTGATTATGTCGGCGGCACCGGTTGGAACAGTGGCAAACGTAAAGTTGATGCGCTTGAATTGTTTGGTCGTCAGCACAATCTAATGTTTGGTGGCAGTTACAGCAAACAAAACAATCGTTACTTCAGTTCATGGGCCAACATCTTCCCGGATGAAATTGGCAGTTTCTACAACTTTAATGGCAATTTCCCACAAACCGACTGGTCACCACAGAGCCTGGCGCAGGACGATACCACACATATGAAATCGTTATATGCTGCCACTCGTGTCACCCTTGCCGATCCGCTGCATCTGATCCTCGGCGCTCGTTATACCAACTGGCGGGTTGATACGCTGACTTACAGCATGGAGAAAAACCACACCACGCCTTACGCTGGTCTGGTGTTTGACATCAATGACAACTGGTCGACCTACGCCAGCTATACCTCTATTTTCCAGCCGCAAAATGATCGTGACAGTTCAGGCAAATATCTGGCTCCAATCACCGGTAACAACTACGAGCTGGGTCTGAAATCGGACTGGATGAATAGCCGTCTGACCACCACGTTAGCCATCTTCCGTATTGAGCAGGATAATGTAGCTCAGTCCACCGGTACACCTATCCCCGGCAGCAACGGCGAAACCGCCTATAAAGCGGTGGATGGGACAGTCAGTAAAGGGGTGGAATTTGAACTCAACGGCGCAATTACCGACAACTGGCAGCTGACATTTGGCGCAACGCGCTATATTGCAGAGGATAACGAAGGAAACGCCGTTAATCCTAATCTGCCACGCACCACGGTTAAAATGTTCACCAGCTATCGGTTGCCTGTCATGCCAGAGTTGACGGTCGGCGGTGGTGTTAACTGGCAAAATCGCGTGTATACCGACACCGTGACGCCGTATGGCACCTTCCGCGCCGAGCAAGGTAGCTACGCGCTGGTGGATCTCTTCACCCGCTACCAGGTGACGAAAAACTTCTCGTTACAGGGGAACGTCAATAACCTGTTCGACAAAACCTACGATACCAACGTGGAAGGTTCTATCGTCTACGGCACACCGCGTAATTTCAGCATTACCGGCACGTATCAATTCTGAATAACACCTGTAAAAAAGGCAGCCATCTGGCTGCCTTAGTCTCCCCAACGTCTTACGGATTAGTGGTTACGGATGTACTCATCCATCTCGGTTTTCAGGTTATCGGATTTAGTACCGAAAATCGCCTGAACACCAGAACCAGCAACCACTACGCCCGCTGCGCCCAGTTTCTTCAGGCCAGCCTGATCCACTTTAGACACATCAGCAACGCTGACGCGCAGACGGGTAATACATGCGTCGAGGTTAGTAATGTTTTCTTTACCACCAAATGCAGCAACCAGAGCCGGTGCCATTTCGCTGGTACCTGTCGCTTTTGCATCTTCAGTCGCATCTTCACGACCCGGCGTTTTCAGATCCAGTGCTTTAATCAGCACGCGGAAGATGGTGTAGTAAACAATCGCATAACCGATACCGACGATCGGGAACAGCCACAGTTTGCTGCTGTTACCAGACAGAACGATGAAGTCGATCAGACCGTGCGAGAACGACGTACCGTCACGCATCCCCAAAAGAATACAGATTGGGAATGCCAGGCCTGCCAGAATCGCGTGGATGATGTACAGGATCGGCGCAACGAACATGAAGGAGAACTCGATCGGCTCGGTGATACCGGTCAGGAACGAGGTCAGCGCCGCGGAGATCATAATACCGCCCACTTTCGCGCGGTTTTCTGGTTTAGCAGAGTGCCAGATAGCAATTGCGGCAGCTGGCAGACCGTACATTTTGAACAGGAAGCCACCAGACAGTTTACCCGCAGTCGGGTCACCCGCCATATAACGCGGAATGTCGCCGTGGAAAACCTGACCTGCTGCGTTAGTGTATTCACCAATTTGCATCTGGAAAGGTACGTTCCAGATGTGGTGCAGACCAAACGGTACCAGGCAACGTTCGATGAAACCGTAAATGCCAAACGCAACTACCGGGTTCTGGTAAGCAGCCCACTGAGAGAAGGTCTGGATTGCAGAACCAATCGGCGGCCAAATGAAGGACAGCACAACGCCAGTAAAGATGGCAGCCAGGCCAGAAATGATCGGCACAAAGCGTTTACCGGCAAAGAAGCCAAGATACTCAGGCAGCTTAATACGGTAGAAACGGTTAAACATGTACGCTGCGATCGCACCGGAGATAATCCCTCCGAGTACGCCAGTATCCGCCAGGTGTTTAGAGGCGATTTCTTCAGCAGGTAAATGCAGTACCAGTGGCGCAACCACGGCCATGGTTTTAACCATGATGCCATAGGCAACAACTGCGGCCAGCGCGGATACGCCATCGTTATTGGTAAAGCCGAGGGCGACACCGATCGCAAAAATCAGTGGCATGTTTGCAAAGACGGAACCGCCTGCTTCTGCCATAACATGCGATACAACGGCGGGCAGCCAGCTGAAATTCGCGGAACCGACGCCCAGCAGAATACCTGCGATAGGCAGTACGGATACCGGCAGCATCAGCGATTTACCGACCTTTTGCAGGTTAGCAAATGCATTCTTAAACATAATTGAGAGTGCTCCTGAGTATGGGTGCTTTTTTTACGTTCTCACGCGTGGCAAGGGGGGAGAGCCTCGCCGTGTACAGGGCATCTAAGCGCCCTTTATTTATTACACAGAGTAAAATAATTCAGTGCCAATTTGTTTGACGGCTATCACGTTTCAACTTCAGATCATTGGAGAAGTTGCACATTTTGACAAAACATATGTCACAATATTTCAAACGTGGTTATTCACCGCCCAATTTTCGGCGGTGAACTTTACTCGTTTTAGCCATTAATTACGAGCTTTAAAAAAACTCATTCAACGGATGGATTGAAGGCGGGAAGCGTCGATGTGAAACAGACGGGCGAAGTTATCGGTGGTTACCTGCGCCAGTTCTTCAACGGCAACACCTTTCAACACAGCCATGTATTCTGCAACGTCACGAACCATCGCAGGTTGATTCTCTTTTCCTCGATGCGGTACCGGCGCAAGGTAAGGTGAGTCAGTTTCCACCAGTAACCGATCCAGGGGGACATAACGCGCAGCATCGCGCAGTTGCTCCGCATTACGGAAGGTCACAATGCCGGAAAAGGAGATGTAAAATCCGAGATCCAGTAATTTACCCGCCGTTTCTCTGTCCTCTGTAAAACAGTGTAGTACGCCACCGCAATCCGTCACTTTTTCTTCGCGCAGAATTGCCAGCGTATCGGCGCGGGCGTCACGGGTGTGGACGATAACCGGCTTGTTCAGTTCACGACCAATCTGGATATGATGGATGAAGGACTCTTGCTGACGTACTTTAGTTTCAGGCGTGTAATAATAATCCAGCCCGGTTTCACCCAGCGCTACAACGCCCTCTTCTGCCGCCAGACGACGTAAATCTTCTACATCGTAGGGATCATTCTGGTTGAGTGGATGCACGCCACAAGAAAATACGACGTTGTCGCGTTCGCCTACCAGATCCCGCATGTGTAAATAACCAGGTAATGTTGTGGCGACTGCCAGACAAAATTTCACATCGCGTGCGGCGGCTTTCGCCAGAACGTCATCCACGTCCTTATGCAAAGATTCATAATCCAGACCATCGAGATGGCAGTGTGAGTCGACTAAAAACATGATGTCTCTCTTAAAGATGAGGAACCGGTAGCACAACGCCCGGTTGCAGGTAATGCTCAATACGCAGTAAAAGATCGGTGATGAGAAGCTCGCGGTTGATGCCTGTAACAGACATTAACTGTTCACGAATGTGGCAAACATCCCCCAGTATAGCCTGCAGGCGCGAGGGAGAAAGATGGTTTGCCAGTTCGGCGACCAGGCCCGGCACATCAACATTGGTCACCTGCGCAGCGCCATGATGGCGTTTTAGCGCATCCATCAGCAACGTTGCCAGCCAGTGTAAACGCGCCGGAGCTTGTTCATGATTAAGGGCCGCTAGCAGCGAATACCAGTCGCCCGATGGCACGCTATATGCCAACGCCTGACACAATGTTTCACGAGCCTGCCAGTTATCTCCCTGAAACAACGCCAGTGCCGCGCCAGGCGAACCGGCGCTTAAGCGCAATGCGGCAAGTAATGCATCCTGTGACATTGTCACTTCGCGTGAAAGCCAGGTCACGGCGTACTGTTCCGGCGGCGGCGCAAGGTAATGTAACCGACAACGACTACGTAATGTTGCCAGTAAACGTTCAGGCTCGCGGGTAGCCAGGAAAAACCAGGTTTCTGCTGGTGGCTCTTCAAGCGTTTTCAGCAATGCGTTAGCCGCGGCGTCGGTCAGTAAGGCAGCATCGGTTACCCAGACAACTTTCGCACCACCTAAACGTGCGTGCTCATTTAACTTTTCGGTGACTTCACGTACCGCATCAATGCCCAGCGCATTTTTCCCTTTCTCGGGAGCCAGGGTGTAATAATCGGGATGCGTGCCAGCCTGCATCAACTGACATCCACGACAGTGACCGCAACTTTTGTGGCCCTGCGGTTGTTGGCAGAGTAAATAACGGCTCAGGGCGTAGATTAAAGCATCCTCGCCCATACCCGGTAACGCCTGAATGAGTAGCGCATGGTGACCTCTTCCGGCCTGATAGCTGGCTACCAGTTTTTCGAAATCAGGTCGTAACCATGGATACCATCTCATGCGTCCAACTCCTTCACCCAGTGGGTCACGGTAGTGCGGATTGCATCCATCACGGCCTCCAGCGGCTGGGTGGCATCAATGGTATGAATGCTTTTATCTTGTGCTGCCAGTTCCAGATAGCGGGCGCGGGTGCGATTAAAGAAATCGAAAGACTCTTGCTCAATACGATCCAGCTCGCCGCGAGCACGCGCACGTTTTAAGCCAACTTCCGGGGTAACATCGAGATAGAGCGTTAAGTCGGGGCGAAAATCCCCGAGAACAGCATCACGCAGTGTTGCCAGCATATGTTGGTCAATACCACGTCCGCCGCCCTGATACGCCTGAGTGGAGAGATCGTGGCGATCGCCAATCACCCAGGTGCCGTTAGCCAGAGCTGGTTTGATGACCGTTTCTACCAGTTGAACGCGCGCGGCATAAAACATCAGAACTTCGGCTTTATCGGTAATGACTTCATCGCCTACCGATTTGATATCCAGCACCAGGCTTCTTAACTTTTCGGCAAGTTGCGTACCGCCAGGTTCCCGAGTGAAAACCATGTCGCGGATACCCAGTTGCTCGAGCGTCTCAACCACCACATTACGCGCGGTAGTTTTGCCTGCGCCTTCCAGCCCCTCAATGACGATATACTTACTGCGCATTTTTTTCCTTAAGCACTTTCAGATAATCCTGCACAGACTTGTTATGACTGGCAAGATTGGTATTAAACGTGTGACCACCTTTACCATCGGCCACAAAATAGAGATACGGCGTTTTTGCCGGATGCGCAGCAGCCTTCAGCGAATCCGCCCCCGGCGTAGCTATTGCACCTGGCGGCAAACCGGTAATGGTATAGGTGTTATACGCTGTCGGCGTTTCCAGGTCTGCACGAGAAAGTTTGCCATTATAACGCTCTCCCATCCCGTAAATCACGGTCGGGTCGGTCTGCAGGCGCATACCAATGCGTAACCGGTTGATAAATACCGAGGCAACCTGATCGCGTTCACTGGCAACGGCGGTTTCTTTTTCGATAATTGATGCCATCGTCACCAGCTGGTTTTTATCTTTATAGGGCAGACCGTCCGCACGCCCTTCCCAGGCGCTATCGACCGCTTTCACCATTTTCTTGTGCGCTCGCTTGAGTAACGCGACATCGGTGGTATTGGCGGTATACATCCAGGTGTCTGGCCAGAACCAACCTTCAATCCACTCTGGGTTTTCCAGTTCAAGTGCCTGCGCTACGGTGGCGTACTTATCGTCGCTCAGCGTATGCTTGATATACGGGGCCTCACGCAATTGCTTGAGGTAATCGCTCAGACGCATCCCTTCTACCAGTCGCAGAGGGAACTGTGCTTCTTTACCGCTTTCCAGCAATTTCAGCATCTCGCGCACGGTCATCTGCGGTGTAAAGCGGTAAGTCCCGGCTTTAAAGTGAGAAAGATCCGGTTCGATACGCAGCAGCCATTGAAAAACCCGTGGACGATTGATGATCTTATCGGCATAAAGCTGTTCACCTAGCGCCAGACGTCCGGTCCCTGGCTTCAGGGTAAATATCGTCTCTTCTTTGATAAGCAATTTGCTGTCGGCAAGATGGCGAACCTTCCAGACGCCCACACCAGCGGCGATACCCAGTACCACCAGCAATAACAAGATTATCAATAACACTTTTTTCATGACTAATTCGGGCGCTCACAAAGTGGGGCTAAATATTCATATAACGTTGCTGACGAAAAGGAGACATCGCCACAGGCACATACGGGCATCACTGGCATTAACGCATTACAAATAACCATCTCATCTGCCTGCAACGACTCTTCCAGAGAGGCTTGCACTTCGACAAGCTGATAAGAGGATTGTGCCAGCAAACGGATACAGAATTGTCGCATAATGCCGTTAACACCTGCCTGATCCAGTCGCGGCGTATAAACTACGTTGCCCTTCCGCCAGAACAAATTAGCCGCACAGCATTCCGTAACCCACCCTTCGCTGTCAAGGACCAGCGCCTCATCAGCGTTTGTCTGCTCAAGATGAGAGCGAATCAATACTTGCTCAAGACGATTGAGATGTTTAATACCTGCAAGATGAGGATTGCGCCCTAGCCGCACCGGGCTTAGCGCCAACGTAATCCCCTCGTTACGCAAACGGTCGTAATGTGCGGGATAAACCGTAACGGAGAGAATCCGCGTTGCCGGTCCGCTGTTCAATGTGCTGTATCCTCGCCCGCCACTACCGCGACTGATCACCACTTTCAGCACACCATTTTGCTGTTCTGCTGCCAGCGTTTTCATCTCTAGTTCAAGCTGAGGCCAGAAGTCACAGGAAATCATCAACCGCTGACAAGCATCCTGTAGTCGCTGGATATGCGCCGATAACAAACTGACTTTACCGTCGATAACTCTGGCGGTGGTAAAACAACCATCACCAAACTGCGTTGCCCGATCGCTTACTGCCAGCGATTCCTGCTTATGACCGTTAATTAAGAACATACCGGCTCCTTATCAGAGAATTGTTAGTGTGGCAGCATGTTCACTACGGAACAAGTCGGAATAAAAGCTAAGAAAAAAGGCCCGCAAGCGGACCTTTTATAAGGGTGGAAAATGACAACTTAGATCTTTTTAAAGATCAAAGAACCATTAGTGCCACCGAAGCCGAAGGAGTTACACAGAGTGTATTCCATTCCGCTAACCTGACGCGCTTCGTGCGGTACGAAATCCAGATCGCAACCTTCATCCGGGTTATCCAGGTTGATGGTTGGCGGAACAGCCTGATCGCGCAGCGCCAGGATGGAGTAGATAGATTCTACTGCACCCGCCGCACCTAACAGGTGACCGGTCATAGATTTCGTGGAGCTTACCAACACACGGCTTGCAGCTTCACCGAAGATGGTTTTCACCGCCTGCGCTTCAGCTTTATCGCCAGCCGGCGTAGAAGTACCGTGCGCGTTAACGTAGCCAATCTGACTCGCTTCAATGCCTGCATCACGCAGAGCATTTGCCATCGCCAGAGCTGCGCCTGCGCCATTTTCTGGCGGTGACGTCATATGATAAGCATCGCTGCTCATACCAAAGCCGACGAGTTCAGCGTAAATTTTCGCACCGCGTTTTTTCGCGTGTTCGTACTCTTCAAGTACCAGCATACCGGCACCATCGCCCAGTACGAAACCATCACGCTCTTTATCCCACGGGCGGCTCGCCGCTTGCGGGTTATCATTGCGGGTAGATAATGCACGTGCCGCGCCAAAACCACCAACGCCCAGCGGCGTACTGGCTTTCTCTGCGCCACCTGCAACCATCACGTCAGCATCGCCATACGCGATAATACGCGCAGCATGGCCAATGTTGTGCACGCCGGAAGTACAGGCAGTCGCGATAGAGATGCTCGGGCCACGCAGGCCATACATGATAGTCAGATGACCTGCCACCATGTTCACAATCGTTGACGGAACGAAGAATGGGCTGATCTTACGTGGACCACCGTTCATCAGAGATGTGTGGTTTTCTTCGATCAGTCCGAGGCCGCCAATCCCGGAGCCAATTGCGGCACCAATGCGGGTTGCGTTCTCTTCCGTTATTTCAAGGCCAGAATCCTGCATGGCCTGAACGCCAGCGACAATTCCATATTGAATGAAGGCATCCATCTTGCGCTGTTCTTTGCGCGAGATAATGTCCTCACAGTTAAAATCCTTTACTAAGCCAGCAAATTTCGTTGCATAGGCGCTAGTATCGAAATGGTCGATTAGGCCGATGCCACTCTGACCGGCAAGCAGAGCTTTCCAGGTAGACTCTACGGTATTGCCGACAGGAGACAACATGCCCAGTCCGGTCACAACTACACGACGCTTAGACACGTTTGTCCTCCAGGGAGGGAAAAAATGATTCTAGTGGGACAAAAAGATAAAACTCAGGCGGTCGAACGACCGCCTGGAGATGTTCACGCCTGGTGGCCGTTGATGTAATCAATGGCAGCCTGAACGGTGGTGATTTTCTCAGCTTCTTCGTCCGGAATCTCAGTATCAAACTCTTCTTCCAGAGCCATTACCAGCTCAACGGTGTCAAGAGAAACCGCGCCCAGGTCTTCAAAGAAAGAAGCATTGTTGGTAACTTCTTCCTGCTTAACGCCCAGCTGTTCGCCGATAATTTTCTTAACGCGTTCTTCGATAGTGCTCATACTCTTAAATTTCCTATCAAAACTCGCTTTCGCGATGGTTTTCGTAGTGTATAAAATGTTGAAAAATTTGCAACTAAATCCCGGCAGGTCTTACCACGATTTTACGTTATTTTGAGGCCTTACCCCCCAATAACGCAAATCATTTTGCACTAATTATTACTCATAACCACGCAGACTGCGCGCAACATGAGCATTTTGTGCAAATCGCGGTCAGACCATGTACATCCCGCCGTTCACATGCAAAGTTTCACCCGTGATGTAAGCTGCTTCGTCGGATGCCAGGAATGCAACCGCGTTGGCGATTTCCTGTGCGCCGCCGAGGCGACCCGCAGGAACCTGCGCCAGGATACCCGCACGCTGGTCATCGCTCAGCGCACGTGTCATGTCCGTTTCAATAAAGCCCGGAGCAACAACGTTTACAGTAATACCGCGTGACGCAACTTCGCGCGCCAGTGATTTACTGAAGCCGATCAAGCCCGCTTTCGCCGCAGCGTAGTTGGCCTGACCGCCATTTCCCATGGTACCAACCACAGAACCGATAGTGATAATACGACCATGACGCTTTTTCATCATAGCGCGCATTACCGCTTTTGACAGACGGAAAACAGATGAAAGGTTAGTTTCGATAATATCGTTCCACTCTTCATCTTTCATTCGCATTAACAGGTTATCACGAGTGATACCGGCATTATTGACCAGGATATCCACTTCACCAAATTCTGCGCGAATTTTTTCCAGAACAGATTCGATAGATGCCGGGTCGGTCACATTCAACATCATACCTTTGCCGTTGGCACCTAAATAATCACTGATCGCCTGAGCGCCATTTTCACTGGTCGCAGTGCCAATAACTTTCGCGCCACGGGCTGCGAGCGTTTCAGCAATTGCACGGCCAATTCCGCGGCTTGCACCGGTTACCAGTGCGATTTTTCCTTCAAAATTCATGATTTTCCTCTTTTAAAGCTCGAGCGCCGCTGCCATCGCTGAAGGTTCGTTCAGCGCCGAGGCGGTCAGGGTGTCGACAATGCGTTTCGTCAGGCCAGTAAGCACTTTGCCCGGGCCGACTTCATAGAGATGTTCTACGCCTTGCGCTGCCATGTATTCAACAGACTTCGTCCACTGAACCGGGTTATACAACTGACGTACCAGTGCGTCACGGATGGCATCACCATTGGTTTCGCATTTCACATCAACGTTATTCACAACAGGAACTGTTGGTGCGTTAAAGGTGATTTTCGCTAATTCTACTGCCAGTTTGTCGGCTGCTGGTTTCATCAGCGCACAGTGAGACGGTACGCTCACTGGTAACGGTAGAGCGCGTTTTGCGCCCGCAGCTTTACAGGCAGCGCCAGCACGCTCAACTGCTTCTTTATGACCGGCAATAACCACCTGTCCCGGAGAGTTAAAGTTTACCGGAGAAACGACCTGACCTTCTGCAGCTTCTTCACACGCTTTCGCAATAGACGCATCATCCAGACCGATGATTGCCGCCATAGCGCCCGTGCCTTCCGGTACGGCTTCTTGCATGAACTTGCCGCGCATCTCAACCAGACGCACCGCATCAGCGAAATCAATCACGCCAGCGCATACCAGCGCGGAGTATTCCCCCAGGCTGTGACCGGCCATCATTGCCGGTGCTTTACCGCCCTGCTGCTGCCATACGCGATACAGCGCAACAGATGCA
>ERZ837380.4794-NODE-4794-length-10997-cov-3.166789_pt1 | contig 10997 bp, 10 predicted proteins | sample MGYA00519685_ERZ837380 | MGnify/ENA primary metagenome ERZ837380 (study PRJEB31850, sample SAMEA3708817) | human gut metagenome | biome: human gut; feature: human-associated habitat; material: faeces | place: China | collected 2014 ...
GTGTGATCAGCGTCGCGTTTACGAGTGCCAGGATCCCGCTCGCGGTCATTCTTTCCGAATCTATGGGACTTCACGGGATCTGGTGGGCGCTGACGTCTACGTCGGTCGTGAAGGGGATCATCTTTACTTGTACCTTTTTCTGGATCATGAGGAAGAAAACATCATAAAAAATTTCTGACCATGAAAACCATAAAGAGGAACGGGGTTCCCGTTACGGTATGCGGACCGAAAGAACCGGTGCACCGGAATGCAGAAATAGAGGTTCTGCATGGATCAATAGGGTGTTCTGTTGACGTTTGGCACATGCGAATCATCCGTCAAAGTTACCGGGATAAAGCGGAAAATAAGAAATTGAGAAAAAACAAGGTAGTATGACAGTTTTTGAGGAAAACAGTATGGAAGAACGATTGATATTTCATGTGGATGTGAACAGTGCCTTCTTATCGTGGGAGGCGGCAAGACGCGTGAAAGAGGGACTTCCGGATCTTCGCGAGATCCCGTCCTGCATCGGCGGAGATCCGAAGTCCCGGCTCGGGATCGTCGTGGCAAAATCGATCCCGGCGAAAAAGTACGGGGTCACGACCGGGGAGCCGGTGGCGCTGGCGCTGCGAAAATGTCCGGATCTTGTCTGTGTTCCGGGAGATTTTGCGCTGTTTGACCGGTGCTCGAGAGCGTTTAAGAAGATCTGCGCCTCCTACGCGCCGGTCATGGAGTCGTTTTCGATCGATGAGGTCTTCCTTGACATGAGCGGAACGCACCTGATCTATCCGGATCCTGTGGCGGTGGCTCATGAGATCAAGGATAAGATCCGGGATGAGCTAGGCTTTACGGTCAATGTCGGCATCGGTACGAATAAGCTTCTGGCGAAGATGGCCTCAGATTTTGAAAAACCGGATAAGGTACACACGCTGTTTCCGTCGGAGCTCCCGGAGAAGATGTGGCCGCTTCCCGTGCGGGACCTTTTATTCCTCGGAAAAGCCTCGGAGCAGAAACTTCTGCGGGCCGGGATCAAAACGATCGGAGATATGTCAAAAAGCGATGAGGCGGAGATCCGGCAGCTTCTGGGAGATAAGAATGGACGTCAGCTGTACCGGTACGCCAACGGGATCGATGATTCCCCAGTGCGCAGCGAGAGGGAGGAGGCCAAAGGCTACAGCGCAGAGACTACGGTGGAAGAGGATATCGTGACGTATGAACAGGCACTTTCCCTGCTTCTTGCTCAGTGTGATGTGGTGGCAGCCAGGATGCGCAGAGACGGGAAGAAATGCAGCTGTGTCGCGGTGACTTACCGGACGCTGGATTTTAAGACGAGATCACACCAGAAAAATTTTGAGGATCCGACGGATGTGACGGAGGAGATCTTCGCACAGGTGAAGAAACTGTTATATGAGTGCTGGAAATGTGAACCGCTGCGCCTGATCGGGGTGGCGCTCACGGATCTGACTTCGGATGAGTTTCGCCAGATGTCCCTCTTTGAAAACACGGAGGACCGTGAAAAGCAGAAGAAAGTGGATGAGACGATCGATGACATCCGCAGGCGCTTCGGAAACGGAATGATCGTTCGGGGCAGTACGATCAGTACAGCAGGAAAAGTCGCGAGAAAGGCGAGAGCGCAGCTTGACAGGGACCTGGAAGGAAAACAGGAAAGATAGGTGGATCGGCCCTTTAGGTGTAGAAATTTTTCGAATTGAAAATTCTGCATGATGCTGGCAGCGTATGATGCCGGCAGTTAATGTCCACATGTAGAAATTTTCTGAACTGAAAATTCCATACAATGCAGTTGCGGCAGCCGATCTTGCCGATTTGGGATTTTGGATACAGATCATTTTTTCCTTGCATATTTTTAGGGATGCGTTATAATAACACTAACAAAAACAGGGGAGCTCGTTGGCGGGCTGAGAGGAAGTGATCGAACTTCGACCCTTTAACCTGATGCGGATAATGCCGCCGTAGGAAGTCATGATATGAATTTTTACAGGGGACATGCCGCGATGGGTGTCTCCTGTTTTGCTGTCATCTGACTTAAAAAGTCAGGATCATTGTGTTTCCGAAACAGGTGGCAGAAAAAAAGTAACAAAAACCATACTTTGGGAAAGGAGGAAACGGGATCCGCCAGCAGGCGGCGGGCCGAGGGGGAGCGCCCTGGGCCATGTATGAGATCAGCGATGGGAAGCCGTGTTCCGGCGTGAGAGGATGCCAGTAAGCATCGACCGCCTTCCATACAGTGATCCGGAGAGGGGAACTGTACATTTTTATGTGGAGTACATGGTACTTCGCCTGTGGAAGCGCTGTTGTCGTACAGACGTTTCCTAAAAATGCAGCTGCGCAGGGAAGCTTTGCGGCTGCGGAAAATTTTCAAAGGAGGAATGTGTGACGGTCCGAAGGAAGGACCGGTCACGCGGAATAAAACATGAAACAGACAAATACGAAAAAATTAGCGGTGGCAGCCGTTTTCTGTGCTGTCGCAGTGGCAGGAAGCTTATTTTCATTCCCGGTATTCGGGAGCAAGTGTTCCCCGGTACAGCATATGGTGAATATTCTCTGTGCAGTCCTCTTAGGACCGGGATACGGACTGGGTGCGGCATTCGCGGCGGCGCTGATCCGGAATCTTCTGGGACTTGGAAGCCTGATGGCATTCCCGGGCAGTATGTTCGGCGCGCTGATCTGCGGGCTTGTGTATCAGAAGACACAGAATATTCCGGCGACACTGATCGGTGAGGTATTTGGAACATCGGTTCTTGGCGGACTCACGGCCTATCCGGTAGCGGTCTTTCTTATGGGAAAGAGCGCGGCAGGTCTGGCATTTTACGCATATGTGATCCCGTTCCTTGTTTCAACTGCGGGAGGTGCAGTGATCAGCGGTGTGCTGATCTACAGCTTAAAGAAAGCCAATATCCTTGCAGGGATGCAGGAAGCAATGGGACAGTAGAGGAGAGAGAAGCATGTTAAAACAGATGTTTGATCAGGTGCGGGAGAAGAGCCCGCTGATCCACAATATTACGAACTATGTGACGGTGAATGACTGCGCGAATATGGTTCTGGCCTGCGGGGCATCCCCGATCATGGCGGACGATAAAGAGGAGGTCGCGGAGATCCAGACGATCTGCGCAGGCCTCAATATCAATATCGGTACGCTGAACAGCCGTACCATCGAGTCTATGAAGATCGCGGGAATGCGGGCCAATGAGCTGGGACACCCGGCAGTGCTGGATCCGGTGGGCGTCGGGGCATCGACACTCCGGACATCGACGGCTAACGAACTCTTAAAAACGGTAAAATTCACCGTGATCCGCGGAAATATCTCTGAGATCAAGACGCTTGCAGTGGGAACAGGGACCACAAAGGGCGTGGATGCGGATATCGCAGACCGTGTAACCGAAGATAACCTTGATGAGGCGGTGGCATTCGTGAAGAAATTCGCGGAGAGGACAGGGGCTGTGATCGCGGTCACAGGCGCTATTGATCTCGTGGCGGACGCAAAAAAAGCGTACTGCATCTACAATGGCCATCCGATGATGTCCTCCATCACGGGAACCGGCTGCCAGCTTTCTGCTCTTACAGCAGCATTTGTGACTGCAAATCAGGAGCATCCGCTTGAGGCGGCAGCAGCGGCAGTCTGCGCCATGGGACTCGCGGGGGAGATCGCCCATAAACGGCTGACACCGCAGGACGGGAACGCAACATACCGGAATTATATTATCGACGCGATCTATCATATGGACGGGGATGAGCTGGAGCACGGGGCGAAGTTTGAAGTAAAATAGGACTTGAAATTATGCCGATGCCCACATATACTGTGTATAGTATTTCAGACAGAAGGAAATGAACAGCATGGTCATTGATGAAGAACTTTACAGACAGTATCTGCGCGGCGATGAAGCAGGACTTGAGGCTTTAATGAGAAAATACGGTAACCCGCTGACCCTATACATCAATGGCTATCTGCATGATGTCCACGAAGCGGAGGACCTGATGATCGAAGTCTTTTCCTATCTGTTCACAAAAAAGCCACGCATCCGGGACGGCGGTCTTAAGGCTTACCTGTATAAAGCAGCGCGGCACATGGCTCTGCGCCATAAAAGCAGACATCGGCTTTTCTTCAGCCTCGATGACCTGACGGAAGAGCCGGATGGAAAGACGTTGGTGGAAGAGGTCATTCGGACAAAGGAACGGGATCAGATCCTGCATATCTGTATGGATGAGCTGAAGGCGGATTACCGGGAAGCTCTTTATCTGACCTATTTTGAGGGGATGAGCTATCAGCAGGCCGCCGAGGTTATGGGAAAAAGTGAGAAGCAGATCACCAATATGGTATACCGGGGAAAAGCGCGTCTGCGTGGATTACTGGAGCGGGAGGGAATTACCAATGCGAAGTAATGAGGAACGGATCACGGAAGTAAAACGTCGTATTGCGGAAAAAGAATACAAAAAAAGACTGCGGAGAGAATGGGCTGCCGCAGTTTGCTGCGTGGCCGCATGTCTTGCGGTGATCGCAGGTGTTTCCCTTTCCATGCCTGATACTGTCAGCCGGATTGAGATGGGAACTTCTTCTGGCTTTGAAACAGCGGCGACGATGTTAGGCGGCAGCACCGCACTTGGATATATCGTGGTCGGACTGCTCGCTTTTGTTCTCGGCGTGTGCGTGACGGTGTTATGTTTCCGCATCCGTAGACTGAACGAAGAAGAACAGACAGGGGAGCACAAGGGGGAAAATGCAGATGGAAGTCATCAGTAACCTCTTGCAAGCCGCGGTTACCCTGCTGGGCTTTTTCCTGGGCGGTATCCGGTATCTGAAAAGCCGGAAACAGGAGTATTTCCTGCTGACCTGCTTTTATGGCTGTTTCTTCCTTGGGTCTCTCTACTGGACGATGTATCTGCTCTTATTTTCCAAAACACCGCAGGTCTTTTATGTGTCAGAGTTCGGCTGGGTAGCAAGTGTCATTTTCCTTTCCATGCTGCAATACGCGCTTTCTTCGGCAGAAGAAAGGAGATTTCCGTGCAGGAAGGCCCTGAGTGCCGTCCTGATCGGTGTTCCGCTGTGCATGTTTTACTGCACATTTGGAGATATCCTCTCCAATCTGCTCTGGTGCGGTATGATGATCATTGTTTCCTGTTTTTCTATCCGGGGACTTGCCTATGCCAGAAGGCAGAGGGGAACTGCAAATAGTATGAAATATTTTCATATCTGGGTCCTTTGCTATGTGACATTAGAATATGCCCTCTGGACTTCTGGCTGCTTCTGGCCGGGAGATTCCATTTTCAGCCCATACTGCTGGTTTGATCTTCTGCTGGCAGGCTGCTTGCTCGCTTTGCTGCCGGTAATGGGAAAGGCGGTGCAGGAATGACGTATATTGAAAATGTTTTTATCTGTATGGCATCGCCGTTACTGATCGCCGCCCTGTGCATGGGAAAACGGCAGACAAAATTCTTTCTGTTCTGCCTTGCAGGAATGGGGGCGTGTCTTCTTTCCGCTTATATCAATACCTTTTTCGCTGCACTTTATGGTGCGGATACCTTTGCTGCCACTGCGGAGATCGCCCCGGTGGTGGAGGAGGTCATGAAGCTTCTGCCTCTGCTCTTTTATCTTCTGATATTTGAGCCAAAGACGGAACAGATCAAAATCTCCGCTGTGATCACAGCTCTTTCCTTTGCCACCTTTGAAAATATCTGCTACCTGATTCAAAATGGAGCCGGACATTTTTCCTTTATTTTTTTCCGGGGGATCGGAACAGGAGCGATGCATGTGATCTGCGGAGCCATTGTAGGCGGAGGCCTTGCGTATGTGTGGCAGCGGACCTGGCTGAAGATTGCCGGAACCTGCGGTCTGCTGGGAGCAGCCATCACGTTTCACGCGCTCTATAATCTGCTGATCGCTTACGGCGGCGCAGTGCAGTATGCTGCCTATGTTCTGCCTGTAATGATCTTGGCAGCGGGAAAGCTGATTGCCCGCCGTCTGACATCGTAATATAACTTTATTTTGTGATTTTTGGGAGCTGTTTTTAAGCAGCTCTCATTTTTTTTGAAAAATCTGCTTTCCGGGTGAGAGTTTTTCCGGATTTTTGTACCTATATAAGTGAAAGGCCTTTAAGCTGAGTTTTCAGAAAGGAGGTTTTGCGTGCATGTACGATACACAAAAGCGTGTTGCACTGGCAAAGGAGCGGATAGCGGAATCTCGCCGCCGACAGGCGCGGCGAAGCATTCGCAGTCTGTCGGCACTGTGCGCTCTGCTGTTTTTGTCTCTTCTGGGAACGGTAGGGACGGTGCAGAGCCAGCCGATGGATGCCGTGGGAATGTACGGGGCGATCCTGCTGCATGAGGGTGTGGGCGGATATGTGCTGGAAGCGGTCATTTCCTTTACCGCGGCAGTTGTGCTCACTGCTTTATATATCAAGTTCAGAAAAAGGAAACAGATACCATAGAAATGGGGGAAAATCAATGAGAAAGCCAGAAAAACAAAAGAAACAAAGAGAACGGATCTATGCGGCGCTGCTCTGCATCTGTACGATGCTTTCTTTAGTTTCTGTGCCTGTATTGGCGGCAGAAATGAGAAAAGGAGCGGGGAGCCATGAACATACCCCGGAGTGTTATACTTGGACGGAAACATGTGTCCATAAACATACGCCGGAATGTTATCCGCAGAAGGATACAACGGAACAAGTGGTCACCCCATCTGATGCGGTGGAACCCACCGAATGCAGCCATGTATGCAGTGAGGAAAGCGGCTGCATCACAAAAGAATTAAATTGTCAATATGACAGCGAAAGCACTCCAATCACAGCAAAAGCGCTTATGAAAAATAAAGCGATCGCCACCCGGTCCAATGCGCGGAAAGTCTCTTCTATCGATCGCGCACAGGATATGATCGATGCTTTGCCGGACGTAACAGATATCAATAACGATAACATCGAGGAGGTAAGGCTTCAGTTTAAAGCTGTTGAGGACGCAATGATACAACTTTCCGTTGAGGACTCGGTCGTACTTGATATCGCTCGCTATCTGAAGGTTGCGGCTGTGCTGTATGGACCGTTTCCTGACATCCAGAATCCTATCCTCGGCACAGATATTAAATGGACGATCAGCAGAGACAATAAGACCATTACGATATCCGGTAAAGGGGAAATGCCTGATTTTGATAATAGTAGTTCCGGTAAAAGGTGTCCCTGGGAGGACAAAAAGTCTAAGATTGACAAGGTGATCATAGAGGAAGGAGTGACAACGATTGGAAAAGATGCATTTAGTAAATGCATAAGACTCAGTGAGGTGCAAATTCCAAAAACAGTCAAAACAATAGGGACTGGCGCTTTTTATGACTGTAACACCCTCAGGCAGATTGATATTCCAAATAGTGTTAAAAATGTGATGCCCTTCGCGTTTCATAAATGCCCGCAACTTGGGCAAGTTCACACCCATTGGAAAGATCCGGATGAAGCAGAATTGTCATTGGCATTTTATCTGCCAGGTGAATCATGGCCGGAGAATCTGAAGATATACGTTCCTGACGCGTATAAAGACAAATTTGCAGCTGCATGGAAAAATTGGAAGGTAAAGGGCGAAACTTACACGGTCTCTTTTGATGGAGACGGAGCACCGGGATATATGGAGTCAGTGGAAGGCATATCCGGGGATTACGTTCTTCCGGAGTCTGGTTTTACATATCAATCAGCGATCCTTGATTACTGGGCGCTGGATAATCCTGATGGAGAGAAAGCGGGCTGCCCGGGAGATATTTTTCCTGTTACGGAGAATGTGGTGTTTTATGCCAGCTGGAGACTTGTGATCGTGATACCGGAGCCAGAAAATCCGGTTGTGTGTATTCACGCATGGGGCGAATGGCAGAGCGATGCCGATAAACATTGGAGGAAATGCTCTAAATGTGATGCAAGTGATATCAGGGAAGATCACTCCGGCGGAATGGCCACCTGCAAAGATCAGGCGGTGTGTTCTGTCTGCGGCGCAGCTTATGGGGAACTGAATCCAGATCATCACACGGGCGGCACCGAGGTGCGCGGCAGAGTTGAGGCCACCGCCAGCGCAGATGGCTATACGGGGGACACCTATTGTAAGGGCTGTGGTATCAGAATTGCGGCAGGACAGGCTGTCCCGAAGGATCCGGCGATTCCGACGACACCTACGACCCCGACGACACCTACGACCCCGACGACACCTACGATTCCGACGACACCTACGGTTCCGACGACACCTACGATTCCAACGACACCCACGGTTCCAACGGCCCCGACGACCCCGAAAAAGGACAGCAGCAGTTCCGGAAGCAGCGACGATACCACCAGCTATACGCTGAACTTCCATGCGAACGGTGGCGGTGGCATAAGTGCAATTGGGGGAACCTACGGTAAGACGGTCAGCCTTTCCGATTATATTCCGACCCGTGAGGGCTATGATTTTACCGGCTGGTATTCCGATCAGGCATTGACACAGAGGATCACGGAACTCAGGACGATCGGAAACAGGACGGTTTACGCCGGCTGGATAAAGAGCGATCCAGACGCAGGGACGAATCCATTTACAGATGTGTATGCGAACGATTGGTTTTATAAGGTTGTGATGTTTGTCTATGAGAAGGGATTGATGTCCGGAATCAGCGCAACGACCTTTGCACCGAACACCAATATCACCCGTGCCCAGATCGCGGTGATCTTCTACCGTATGGCGGGCAGCCCTGCCGTTGAGGGAAAGAACCACTTTACGGATGTTGAGTATGGTCCCGGCACCGAAGGGGTTTACGATGCGGTAACCTGGGCACAGCAAAACGGCATTATGGGAGACTTTGACGGCAAGAAATTTGGGCCGGATGATCCTGTTACGCGTGAACAGCTTGCATCGATCTTTTATCGCTACGCACAGGTCAGGGGCCATGATACCACACAGGTTGGCATGGCAGCCGGCAGCGATCTTCTTGATCTGAAGGGCACGGTTACCCGCGCTGAGACTGCGGAGATGCTCCATCAATTTGTAGAAAAACAGGGACTGAAACCTGTTGCTGCGTCGACAGGCGCGACAGAATGGGTGAAACCGGCAAGCTGAGACGATACATCGGGCTGACTATCCGGTAAAAGGTGGAACCTGAGCACAGGCGGCTGATGACCTGTGTGTCCGGGTCAAAAAATGAATAAAAGACCTTTTGACATCGTTGATTATTTTGTGTCAAAAGGTCTTTTTACTATTTATAAAATCTATGTAGTTCATGCTGGACGTCAGTTGTAGAAAGCATATTTCTGGGCAGGATGGAATTTCTGCAAACAGTCCTAAAAAGAGATGAAAGAGCAGGGATTTATTTTATCTGCGTGAAGACAGAATATCCACACCCCACACAAGCAGAATCAGTCCCAAAAGGATCGCTCCAGCCTTATTCCAGTCGTACTGGTTCATCGCGAAGATAAGCGGTGCGCCGATCCCGCCTGCGCCCACGAGTCCGAGAACGGACGCCTCACGGATATTGACGTCAAAGCGGTAGAGGACGGCGGAGCAGAACGCCGGAGCGATCTGCGGGAGAACGCTGTGGAAGACGGCTGGAACCGGGTGGACACCCATGGCGAGGAGCGCCCGGTACGGGCCGGGATCGATGGCCTCCAGACATTCGGTGAAGCGCTTTGTGAGAAGTCCGATGCTGCAGACGGCTAACGTCAGGACACCTGTGAAGGCGCCGGGACCGGAGACCCGGATAAAGATCAGTCCGTAGATCAGAAACGGGATCGACCGGATCGCCATGATGATCAGGTTAAAGAAAAAAGCGGTCGGAGCAGGGACAAAGCGTCTTGTGTTGAGAAAGGCAAGGGGTGCCGAAAGGAAAGCACCGATGGCTGTTCCGACAATGGCAATGCAGATGGTCTCAAGAAGCAGATAGCCGAGCCCGTCTTTCTTTGCGGAGAAAAAGAAGCTCCAGTCCGGATGCGTGAGTCCGGCTGCCATACTTTTTAAGGCAGCGGCACTTGTTCTTGAAAAATCCGGCGGAGTCTGTGTCGCTAGGCAGAAGAGGAAGAGCACTGCAAAACCGAAAAGGATCATCCGTCCAGAGACACAGGCTTTTTTAGACAAGGCTTTGCTGCCTGAAAAAAGTTCTGTAATCTGTCCGCTGTGGATCACAGCTGTAAAATACCGGTTTGCGGATTCGATGACACAGACGGTGAGAAAGAGCAGCAGCAGGATCGTTCCGACCTTGTGGAACTCCCGCCAGGAGATCTTTTCATTTAAGATCAGGCCGATCCCGCCTGCCCCTACGTATCCGAGGATAGAGCTGTGCCGCACATTCGTCTCAAAGAGGTACAGGGCGTTTGTCAGAAACGCGGGCAAAATCTCCGGCAGGACGGCATGGATAAATGCCGGGAAACGGGCGCAGCCCACAGAGATAAGGGCCTGATAGGGGGCTGTGTCCGCATGTTCCGCATCCTCGTAGGTGAGCTTTGTCATGATCGCGAAGGTGTAGAGCGTGATGGCGAAGGTTCCAGCAAAGGTTCCGAGTCCGAAGAGAAAGGTCGCGGCGAGCGCCAGGATCAGCGCCGGAAAAGACCGGAGTACCTGGATCAGGAGACGCAGCAAACACCTTGCCCAGGACGGAAAATGCAGGGACACGGCGCCAAAAGGGGAAACGATCAGCGCCAGAGCGGATCCTGTCACGGTGCCTGTCACAGACATCTGGACTGTGTAAAAGAGAGGCAGCAGGATCTTCGGAAAAAAGGAGAGATCCGGCCGCATCATGTCGGCCGCCAGATCTGAAAGATGGGAGCTCCTTGAAACAAAAAGAGCCGGATCACATCCGGTGAAGGACGCGGCGGCGTAAAAGCAGAGAAGGAAGAGGATCCAGCCGGCAGGTTTTATATATTTTTTTCGATTTCTGTACATGGATTGCTTCCTCCTCTGAAATGCTTCTCTGCAAGGATCCGTTGGGACGGATAAATGCATAAATAGCAGAGTTCTTTTATTTGGGGTAACTATTCAGTACCTTCATAGTTACACGCAAAAATCCATTCCAGATCAGC
>ERZ837380.4807-NODE-4807-length-10977-cov-3.585973_pt1 | contig 10977 bp, 8 predicted proteins | sample MGYA00519685_ERZ837380 | MGnify/ENA primary metagenome ERZ837380 (study PRJEB31850, sample SAMEA3708817) | human gut metagenome | biome: human gut; feature: human-associated habitat; material: faeces | place: China | collected 2014 ...
TTCTTAAAAACGTCTTCTTGTGCCATTTTCTTTTCTATATCTATTAATTTGAATTACCTTTTTTCGTAAAAAGTGCCACAAAGATAGGCATTTATCTCATAAATAAGACAGGGAGGGTATTAATTTATCTTATTCTTCTGTTTGTTCCTGCTCCTGATCTGCTTTCTTCATCTCTTTAGTCAACATACTTTCGGGCATATAATATTTAAAAGGGATGCGCATACACTTTGTTTTCTTCATGCGGTCACGAAGTGCACTGTTTGCCACAAAATAAACGCGGGATACCGATACTTGTCCCGGTGTCACTTGTTCGGGACGTTCAAAACCAGGACTGGTCAAAGCAGTCTGGAATGTACCCAGCCCATCAATCGTCACAGACTGTCCCATAGAAAGCAAATAGCGGATGGCATCCGCTACTTCCACCAATATGCCTTCAACCTGACCACGGTGGAAACCTCCCCGCAGCTCCACCACTTGAGCAAGTTCTTTGTTCTGTACTCCGCCTCTATCCTGTATTTTACTTGGTACACCATACCATAACTCTTTTCTTTCTCCGGACGTCAAGTCCGCTTTCTTTCTTACTACATAAGGGATTGCCATGTCTTATACTCCTTTCTTGTTTCGTTTATATTTTCATTCTGTACCACACCCGGGTGTCAGCACGTATGACACCCGGATGTCAGACATCACAACACCCGGGTGTCGTACAGCACGAGACCCGGGTGTCATACATATCTTCTTCGCAACAAAGTTAGACTATTATAGAAAGAAAACAAACTAATATTTATATATTTGTTTCCATAAACTTTAATATACCCGCACACACTATGATAAAAATACTACTGCTGATCGATTATTCCAGTGAATTTGACAGAAAATTGCTCCGCGGACTTGTACAATATTCCAAAGAAAACGGACCTTGGCTTTTCTATCGGCTTCCATCCTATTACAGCGGCATGTATGGAGAAAAAGGTATTCTCAAATGGGCAAAAGAATGGAAAGCTGACGCCATCATCGGACAATGGAACAATGACACCGTCAATCTACTGAAAGAACTGAATATTCCGATTGTATTGCAGAATTATCATCATAGAAGCACTACTTACTCCAATCTGACGGGCGACTACAAAGGAACGGGCAGAATGGCCGCCCAATTCTTCGCCAAGCGGATGTTCCACAACTTTGCTTATTTCGGCATAAACGGAGTTGTCTGGTCTGACGAACGTTGCGAAGGCTTCCGTCAGGAAGTTAAACGGATAGGCGGCAACTTTTATTGTTTCGAATCCGATAAGCATGAAGACGAAATCAGAATAGAAGTAAGCCAATGGCTGCAAGAGCTTCCTAAACCCATAGCGTTGTTCTGCTGCGACGACTCACACGCACTATTCATTTCGGAAACCTGCAAGATAAGTAACATACACATACCGGAAGAAATCTCCCTGTTAGGAGTCGACAATGATGACTTGATCTGCAATATTTCCGATCCTCCCATCTCCTCCATAGAACTGGAAGTAGAAAGAGGAGGATATTCCATAGGCAGGCTCATTCATCAACAAATCAAAAAGGAACATGAAGGGACCTTCAATATCGTCATCAACCCTATCCGCATAGAATTGCGGCAATCCACAGAAAAACATAATATAAAGGACCCTTACATTCTCGAAGTTGTAAAATACATAGAGAGTCATTACAATTCCGACCTGACCATAGAGTCTTTGTTGGCACAGATTCCGCTCTCACGCAGAAATTTTGAAGTGAAATTCAAAAATGCGATGCATACTTCCATCTATCAGTATATCTTAAATTGCCGGGTCAACCATCTGGCCGATTTACTTCTTACTACAGATCGTTCATTGGCAGACATTGCAACGGAAGCCGGATTCAAAGACTATAATAATATCTCCCGGATTTTCAAAAAGTTCAAAGGATGTTCCCCTTTGGAATATCGGGAGAAAAAAATCACGAACAGATAAAAAATAAATTATTCGTTTTTCGAATATAGCTTTTCGTTTTTAGTACCGGAGGCATTACTAAAGTGGCATATCTTTGTTCGGTAAATGTTAACTCTCAAAGTCAATCAACAACTTATGGAGCAAAAGAAAATCGTGCTATTCATCCTGATCATTCATCTGGCAGCATTTCTAGCAGGATGCAGCGGAAACAAAAATAGCGGAAATAATGACTCCTCTGATCTATGGAACAAGTTATCGAGCTACTTCCGCCCGCCCGCAGAATACGAAAATGTATATGGGAATTTTCGCTCTCCTTTATTATATTATAATGGGGATACAGTCAGAACCGTTGAAGACTGGCAAAGACGACGAACTGAAATCAAGGACAGATGGATGAGCCTGTTAGGACAATGGCCGCCTGTCATTACCGGACAAACATTTGAAATTCTGGATACTCTCCACCGTGAAAACTTCATGCAATACCGTGTCCGCTTCTACTGGACTCCCAACGAACAGACTGAAGGTTATTTGCTGGTTCCGGACAAAGAAGGCAAAAAGCCTGCCGTTATCACTACCTTTTATGAACCCGAAACAGCTATCGGATTGGGTGGAAAACCTTATAGAGACTTTGCATATCAATTGACGAAAAGAGGATTTGTCACATTATCAATAGGAACAACGAAGACCACAGAGAATCAGACATATTCCATTTATTACCCCACCATTGAAAATGCAACTCTCCAACCACTTTCAGCATTAGCTTATGCAGCCGCAAATGCATGGGAAGTATTAGCCAAAGTACAGGACGTCGATTCTACAAGAATAGGCATCACAGGGCATTCTTATGGTGGGAAGTGGGCAATGTTTGCCTCATGCCTATACGAAAAGTTCGCTTGTGCGGCATGGGGAGACCCCGGAATTGTATTCGATGAAACAAAAGAGGGATATATCAATTACTGGGAACCCTGGTATTTGGGATATTATCCGCCACCATGGGAAAATACATGGAGTAAAAATGGGCATGACTATGCTAAAGGCATTTATCCGAAGCTCCGCAAAGAAGGATATGATTTGCATGAATTGCATACGCTGATGGCACCTCGCCCATTTCTTGTTTCCGGAGGATACTCTGACGGAACAGACCGGTGGATAGCGCTAAACCATACAATAGCGGTCAACCAGCTCTTAGGATACCGTAATAATGTCGCGATGAGCAACAGAGTCAATCATGACCCAACCCCTGAATCAAACGAAATTATATATGATTTTTTTAAATGGTACTTGCATTCAGCAAATAAATCTACCAAAGAGTAGAAAGATGCGTTTTTTGAATACACTTTTTCGTTTTTTTGCGCAAAAAATCAACTCTGGATGCCTAACTTTGTTCTATCAATTCATCCAAGTAACCTAAATTACTTGACTAAAATGATTAGCCTATGAAAAATATACACTAGAAAACATAAAATGCCCCATCTGCGAATGGGGCAATATTAATGCCATATTAATAAAACTAATCATAAATTATCGCCCAATTAATAAATAACACAATAATAAATTCATAATTAATAAATTAAAAGTGCTAACTCAAAGGAATTAATAAAGCTAGCAGATGATTCCGAGTTAGTAATAAATATTAAACTATTAAAAATTCAATAGGTCAAATATATACTAAAAAGAGTAGAAACTAAAAAAAGTAAACTATGGAAGCGAATAATCGCAGAGATTTCTTAAAGAAAGCCGCATTAGCGGGAGCCTCCGCCCTAATGGCTCCCACACTACTGGCCGCTGAAGGCAAAGATGGAAGTGAATTCGTTCTCTCTCCGAGCAAAAGGACGGACAGCAAATTAATTGTACCGAAGAATAATGGTCTGAAAATCACAGGCACTTTTCTAGATGAAATATCTCACGATATTCCACACCAGAACTGGGGAGAAAAAGAATGGGATCTCGACTTTCAGCACATGAAAAGGATTGGTATCGATACCGTTATTATGATCCGTTCCGGATATCGCAAGTTCATCACTTATCCGTCCAAATATCTATTAGGAAAAGGATGCTATATGCCTTCCGTGGATTTAGTAGATATGTACTTACGACTGGCTGAAAAATATAACATGAAGTTTTATTTTGGGCTGTATGACACCGGTCATTATTGGGATACACGTGATATGTCGTGGGAAGTGGAATATAATAAATATGTGATTGACGAAGTATGGAATACTTACGGTGAAAAGTATAAGAGTTTCGGAGGCTGGTATATTAGCACGGAAATCAGCCGCAATACCAAAGGAGCTATCGGTGCATTTCATACCATGGGTAAACAATGCAAAGATGTATCGAATGGCCTCCCTACTTTTATATCCCCTTGGATTGATGGTAAAAAGGCAGTCATGGGAACCGGAAAAATGACAAGGGAGGATGCTGTATCCGTAGAACAACATGAGAGAGAATGGAATGAAATTTTTGATGGTATACACGATGTAGTAGACGCTTGTGCTTTTCAAGACGGACACATTGACTACGACGAACTGGATGCTTTTTTCACTGTAAACAAGAAACTGGCAGACAAATACGGAATGCAATGTTGGACAAACGCGGAAACATTCGACCGCGATATGCCCATCCGGTTCCTGCCGATCAAATTCGACAAACTCCGCATGAAACTGGAAGCGGCAAAACGTGCCGGATATGATAAAGCAATCACTTTTGAGTTTTCTCACTTTTTAAGTCCGCAATCAGCTTATCTGCAGGCAGGACATTTATATGACAGATACAGAGAATACTTTGAAATCAAATAAACTATATGAAAACAACAATTAATCTGGGTTATATCATATTCCTTTCAGTCGTTGCTGCTTTAGGAGGCTTTCTGTTCGGTTATGACACAGCTGTCATATCCGGCACAATAGCTCAGGTGACACATCTGTTTCAGTTGGACACCTTGCAACAAGGATGGTATGTAGGATGCGCATTGATCGGATCGATTGTCGGTGTTCTCTTTTCCGGAATATTGAGCGACAGCATCGGACGTAAAAGAACAATGATACTTTCTGCCATTCTGTTTTCTACATCAGCAATCGGCTGTGCTTTTTGCATTGACTTTAACCAGTTAGTTGTTTATAGAATCATAGGTGGCATCGGAATTGGTGTTGTTTCTATTGTATCTCCTCTTTACATTTCCGAAGTTTCCGTCGCACAATTCAGAGGCAGGATGGTCTCCCTGTATCAACTGGCCGTAACTGTCGGTTTTCTAGGAGCTTATCTTGTCAACTACCAGTTATTGGCATATTCAGAGAGTGGAAACCACTTACCTATCGCCTGGTTAGAAAAAATAGTAGTTACAGAAGTGTGGAGAGGTATGTTAGGCATGGAGACATTACCAGCCGTAATATTCTTTATTATTATCTTTTTCATACCCGAAAGCCCCAGATGGCTGATACTAAAAGGACAAGAAAGGAAAGCCACTTATATTCTGGAAAAGATCTACAATTCATTTAAAGAGGCTGATTTCCAGCTAAACGAGACAAAATCCGTCCTTGTTTCCGAGACCCGTTCAGAATGGTCTATCCTTCTGAAACCAGGTATTCTGAAAGCAGTCATTATCGGTGTATGTATTGCTATTCTGGGACAGTTCATGGGGGTTAATGCAGTTCTTTACTACGGGCCTTCCATTTTTGAGAATGCCGGTCTTTCAGGAGGGGATTCTCTGTTCTATCAGGTTCTTGTAGGACTTGTGAATACACTGACCACTATCCTGGCACTTCTCATCATTGACAAAGTAGGACGCAAGAAACTGATATATTATGGGGTATCCGGAATGGTCGTTTCATTGATACTCATTGGCAGTTATTTCCTCTTCGGAAATGCCTGGAATATTTCCAGCCTGTTTCTGTTAGCCTTCTTTCTGTGTTATGTTTTTTGTTGCGCCATTTCCATTTGCGCTGTGATATTCGTACTTCTCTCTGAGATGTACCCTACCAAAATACGCGGATTAGCAATGTCCATTGCCGGATTCGCTCTTTGGATCGGTACCTATCTGATCGGACAGCTAACCCCCTGGATGCTCCAGAATCTTACTCCAGCCGGAACATTCTTCCTGTTCGCCATCATGTGTGTACCGTATATGCTCATTGTCTGGAAACTCGTACCGGAAACTACCGGAAAGTCTCTGGAGGAGATTGAAAGATACTGGACCCGTTCGGAACGGTAAAATAGACCTTATTAAATAAAAAACTAACAATTATGGATTTAAAAAAATTAGCAAACCAATACAAAGACGAACTACTGAATAATGTTCTTCCATTCTGGTTAGAGCATTCTCAGGATCACGAATTCGGTGGCTATTTCACTTGTCTGGATCGTGAAGGCAACGTATTCGATACAGATAAATTTATTTGGCTGCAAGGACGCGAAGTTTGGTTATTCTCAATGCTTTACAATAAAGTTGAGAAAAAACAGGAATGGCTGGATTGCGCTATTCAAGGCGGTGAGTTTCTAAAGAAATACGGACATGATGGAAACTATCATTGGTATTTTTCTTTGGATCGGGCAGGTAATCCTCTGGTAGAACCATACAACATCTTTTCCTATACATTTGCTACAATGGCTTTCGGGCAACTCAGTCTGGCTACAGGCAATCAGGAATATGCTGACATTGCAAAGAAAACGTTCGATATTATTCTCTCAAAGGCAGATAATCCGAAAGGTAAATGGAACAAAATCCATCCGGGCACACGTAATCTGAAAAATTTCGCCCTCCCGATGATCCTTTGTAATCTGGCACTTGAAATAGAACACTTGTTGGACAAAGAGTATCTGAAAAAAACAATAGAGACTTGTATCCATGAAGTGATGGAAGTATTCTATCGCCCGGAGCTAGGAGGAATTATTGTTGAAAACATAGGAGTGGACGGCAATCTCGTAGACTGTTTTGAAGGACGGCAAGTGACTCCCGGACACGACATCGAAGCGATGTGGTTTATCATGGATTTAGGAAAACGCCTGAATCGCCCTGATCTAATCGAAAAGGCAAAAAATGTAACCTTGACGATGATTAACTACGGATGGGACAAAGAATATGGTGGCATCTACTATTTTATGGACCGCAAAGGTTGCCCTCCCCAACAACTGGAATGGGACCAAAAACTTTGGTGGGTACACATTGAAACACTTATTTCCCTACTAAAAGGTTACCAATTGACAGGTGACAAACAATGTATGGAGTGGTTCGAGAAAATACATGAGTATGTATGGACGCACTTCAAAGATGCTCAATATCCTGAATGGTTCGGTTACTTAAACCGCCAGGGAGAAGTACTTCTGCCACTTAAAGGAGGCAAATGGAAAGGCTGTTTCCATGTCCCCAGGGGCTTATATCAATGCTGGAAAGTACTAGAAGAATTACAATAAATCTAATACCCAAAAACTTTTTTATTAACCAATTAAATTTTATCTTATGATGGAACAATGCTTTAAGCAAAAAAGTAGTTTCCGAACAATCAGAATCATACTATTCTCATTGTCGATGCTTTTTGCGTATGCCACAAATGGCTATGCCCAGAACATGGTTAGGGGAGTCGTCACAGACGTGACCGGTGATCCGTTGCCAGGAGTCAGCGTCGTTGTCAAAGGTACGACCACAGGTACCACTACCGATATTGACGGTAGATACTCTATCAATGTACCTTCCACAGGTACATTAATCTTCTCATACATTGGTATGGCCAAACACGAAGTTAAAACACAAGGACAAACAACCATCAATGTCAGCTTGTCAGAAGATGTATCAAGTTTGAATGAAGTTGTTGTAGTAGGCTATGGAACTCAAAAGAAAGTCCACTTGACAGGTTCTGTCGCTTCCGCTTCCTCAAAGGAAATATTAAAAACCACAGCAAGTAATATTTCACAAGCCTTGGTCGGGAAATTACCAGGTTTAGTAAGCCAACAATCTACCGGGCAGCCTGGAGCTGATGATGTATCTTTCTTAGTACGAGGTTATTCATCTTACAACGGTGCTAGTACCCCATTAGTATTAGTTGATGGAGTAGAACGTGAAATGGCACGTATAGATGCGTCAGATATAGAATCTGTTACTATTTTAAAAGATGCTTCGGCCACTGCTATTTATGGTTCGCGGGGAGCTAACGGGGTAATTGTCATAACGACCAAAAAACCGGCTATGGGACAGTTGCGGGTCTCTTATAAAGGGGATGTCAACATTGAGATACCTGATTTGACGGGATACGATCTGCTGGAGGCCCGTGAAAAACTGGAATTGGAAAAACGGGTGGGATTGTATTCGAAACCTTCCAATCCCGATCAGGATTGGAGGCTACAGCGTTATTACAGTTATTTGCTCGATGAAGTGAATAGCGGGGTGAATACCTATTGGTTGTCGAAGCCTTTGCAGACTTCAGTGGGACAGCGCCATGCCCTGAAAGTGGAAGGAGGGGATAAATCTTTCCGGTATTCGGCTTCTCTGCAATGGAATGATATCCGGGGAGTGATGAAGGAATCGTATCGGAAAACATTTAATGGTGCGATTCAACTTTCTTATTACTGGAAGAACCTGAAATTTTCCAATAATCTGATGATCAGTGCCGGAAAACGGCAGGAATCGCCTTATGGAGATTTCAGTGAATATGCTAAAATGAATCCATACTGGCGTACACATGACGAAAATGGAAAAATATTGAAACGCTTGGGTAATTCGGGAGAGATCGATTATGACTTCCGTTGGTCGCGTTTGCCTGTTAATCCATTGTATAATGCCACTTTGAATACTTATGACCGGGGAAATAATACAGACATAACCAACAATTTTATGTTGGAATGGAAGGTGTTGGAAACTCTGGATCTGCGTGGGCGTTTCGGGATTACGAAGAATACCGATGAAACCCGGGTTTTCAAACCGGCTGATCATACCGATTTTGCTGATTATTCGGAAGATGATATGTTTCGGAAGGGAACTTATGCTTATGGTATTTCCAATAGTTTCAGTTATGAAGGAAGTTTGAATCTTGCTTATCATCAGTCTTTTGGAAAACATTTGCTGGTGGCAGGTGTGGATGTGAATTTACGGGAAGGCCGCTCCAGGAGTTCCAGCTTTAAAGCAGAAGGGTTTACAAACGAAAATTTTGACGATATTTCCAGTGCCCTGCAATATGAGAAAAACGGTAAGCCTTCGGGGGCTGAATCGACCGTGCGTTCTGTCGGTTTTACGGGAAATGTCAACTATACTTACGACAATCGTTATTTTGCTGACTTGTCGGGAAGAATGGATGGTTCATCGCAATTCGGTAGCAACAAGCGTTTCGCTCCTTTCTGGGCGGTTGGGATCGGTTGGAATATGCACAACGAGTCGTTCCTGAAAGAAGTTTCCTGGGTCAATATGCTGAAGTTACGTTTTTCTGTCGGAACTTCCGGTTCCCAGCATTTCAATGCATATCAGGCAATTCAGACTTACCGTTATTTCCTGGATGATAAATATTATGCGTGGAACGGGAGTTCTTTGATTGCCATGGGAAATCCTGACCTGAAATGGCAGCAAAAACGGGATTATAATATCGGTTTGGATGTGAAGTTGTGGGATAACCGCATTACGATCGGAGGGGATTTCTATATCGCTAAGACCAATGACCTGATTTCGACCCTGACTTTACCGGCAGCCAACGGTTTTACAACTTACATTGAAAATATCGGTTCTCTGAAAAATACTGGTTATGAATTGCGTCTGAGTGCTTATGTGCTCCGGAAAGACCAGATGAGCTGGTCGGTTTCGTTGGCAGGTATACATAATAAGAATAAAATTGTGGAGGTTTCGCAAGCTTTGCTGGATGCTCAGAATGCAATAGAGTCCGAGGATCTGGTTAATCCGAATGTACAGTTTCGCCCTGGTTACTCAAGCAATACGATCTGGACAGTCCGGTCGGCGGGTATTGATCCGGGAACCGGAAAAGAAGTGTTTATCAGCCGGGATGGCAACCGCACTTACAATTGGAGTGCTTCCGATATAGTGGCCACGGGAGTGAGTGATCCCAAATTAGAAGGAAATATATCCAGCATGTTCCGCTATAAAGGCCTGTCGTTGAATGTCTCCTTCGGATATCGTTTTGGAGGGCAGATATACAATAGTACACTGGCTAATAAAGTGGAAGTATCTAAAACAGCTATCGGTTGGAATGTGGATGCCCGGGTATTTCATGACCGCTGGAAAAATATCGGTGACCAGACTTCGTTCAAGGGACTGGACGATTTTACACCCACAAATAAGACTTCCCGGTTTGTACAGGACGAAACTACTTTCAGGTGTCAGAATATGACCCTGCAATATGAATTGAAATCCCAGGCACTGAATAAACTTTTGGGAATAGATTACTGCCTGTTCTCCGCCAGTACTTCGGATTTGTTTTATATCTCGACGGTGAAACGGGAACGGGGGACATCCTATCCTTTTTCAAGGCAGTTTAGCCTGGGGGTAAATGTCGTATTTTAGGTATTGTAACTTTGGATGTTAATTATAATAGTTTATTTGTTATGAAAAATAGAAATATAGGATTAATAGGAATCTGCTTGTTTGCCTTTTGTTCCTGCGACAGTTGGTTATCGGTTTCTCCTTCGAATGAGATGCCTGTGGAGGATCAGTTTGGTTCGGAACAGGGAGTGAAGGATGCATTGGCCGGGGCCTATGTCTTGGTCAAGGATCAGAATTTATACGGGAAAGCCCTTAGCTTTGGATACATTGAGAATATGGCATCATTGTGGGATGCTGCAGTAGCTTCCGTTGAGGAGTCATTGACATTGCATGAATACGATAAGGTGACGGGGGCGGTAGATAATCTCTATGGGAAAATGTATAATGCTATTGCAAATGTCAACAATATCCTGGATCATATCCATGCAGATAATGGGGTTTTGCTTACTCCGGGTATGTACGAGATCATCCGGGGAGAATGTCTGGCGTTACGGGCTTTTTTGCATTTCGACCTGATGCGCTTGTTTGGTCCTGTTCCGGCCGACTTAGAAG
>ERZ837380.4816-NODE-4816-length-10950-cov-2.661129_pt1 | contig 10950 bp, 10 predicted proteins | sample MGYA00519685_ERZ837380 | MGnify/ENA primary metagenome ERZ837380 (study PRJEB31850, sample SAMEA3708817) | human gut metagenome | biome: human gut; feature: human-associated habitat; material: faeces | place: China | collected 2014 ...
TGCCCGGTCCCAATACCGATAGTCACGGCGGGCCTCCTTCTCTATTTTCTGTCCGTACTTATGGATGATCTTATGGTATTCCGCTGCTTGGCGAGCGGGCAAATGCATCGCTTGCTCCATCCAAAGACAATTTTGACAATGCGGTTCATTCCACCCAAAACTGATCCAAAACTGGCTGTAAGCGGGTAAACTGCACAATATAGCCAACACACATAGTAAGCTGAATCGTTTCATGTCTTTTCAATTTTAAGTTAATAATAAAGCGAATCGTTTGTTCTTTTATCTAAGACTGCCCTACTTCAGAAAGGTTTAATCCTTAATACCCAACAAATCTTTCGCATTGGCAAGAGAAGCCTCTGTCAACGAGGCTCCGCTCAACATACGGGCCACCTCGTTCACACGTTCCTCCCCCTCTAATTGCTTGATACGGGTCAGCGTACGGTCTTTGGTATCCTTCTTATAAACAAAATAATGAGCTTGCCCCTTCGCCGCTATCTGAGGTAAGTGAGTGATAGCGAAAACTTGCATCTTTGTTCCGAGTTCTTGCATGATATCCCCCATTTTATCGGCGATATCACCCGATACCCCCGTATCTACCTCATCAAAGATAATAGTAGGTAAAGCGGTGAACCCGGCAATCATAGCCTTAATGCAGAGCATCAACCGGGAGATCTCACCTCCGGAAGCGGTTTGGGCTACCGGCTGCAATTCCGCGCTCTTATTGGCGGAGAACATAAATCGGATATCGTCCATTCCATCGCTCTCCGGCTCTTTGCGAGGAAGGATGTCCACACGGAAACGGGTATTCGGCATCCCCAACGGAATAATCATCTTGACCAATTGCGAGGCCATCGCCGTGGAAGCGACTTTACGCTGCTCGCTAAGCACTGAGGCCTGTTGAAGCAACTCTTTATACGAGGCATCCAATTGACTTTCTAACAAACCGATTTGCTCATCGAAAGAATCGATCGCACGCAATTGCTCTTGGTATTGATCCCGTATAGCGATCAATTCATCCACGGTGGAGACACGGTGTTTTTGCTGGAGCGTATAAAGGGTATTCAAGCGTTCATTCACCCATTCCAATCGTTCCGGGTTGAACTCTACATCTTCCTTTAAAACGTCTGTCTCGGAAGCCAGATCATTCAAGTCGATATAAGCCGAGCGGATTCGCTCGGAGATCTCCTTGGCTTTCGGGAAATATCTTTCTAAGGAATCCACGGTGGAAAGGGCTTCCTTGAGTATTTGGATGGCTCCTTGCTCCTCGCCGTCCAAGAGTTCGGTTACCTTATATAAAGAGCTTTTGATTTCCTCCGCATGCGAGAGAGTTTCTTGCTCTTGCTCCAACTCATCCTGCTCATCCGGTTGAAGGTTGGCTTCGTCCAATTGTTCCAATTGAAAACGGATATAGTCTTCCTCCTGCTTGCTTTGAGCCGCTTTGTCCCTCAAATCTTTCAGTTCCCTTCGCAACGCCTGATAACGGGTAAATTCCTTCTTATAAAGAATGAGCAAGATCTCATTTTCGGCCATTACATCGATCACTTTCAGCTGGAAACGGTTGTCGCCCAACAATAGGTTCTGATGCTGCGAATGGATATCGATCAAGCGGCTTCCCAACTCTTTTAAGATCGTAAGGGAAACCGGAGAATCATTGACGAAGGCACGGGATTTGCCGGAGGCATAAAGTTCCCGACGCAAGATACAGCTATCCGCGTCGTACTCAAGGTCGTTACTTAGGAAGAAAGGCTCCAACTGATATTTTGAGACATCAAATACGGCCTCGATCACACATTTATCCGAACCTTTCTTTATACTCTTGCCATCCGCACGCTGTCCCAGCACCAAAGACAAGGCTCCTAATATAATTGATTTTCCCGCTCCGGTCTCACCCGTTATCACCGAGAAGCCTTTATCAAAGCGGATATCCAAATTGTCTATCAAGACAAAGTTCTGTATAAATAAGGATTTCAACATAACTATTTTACCTTACTGGTTTTTGAAGCTCTTCCAAGCGAGTGGATTGTGCCGGATAGATCTCGAACAGCATCTTATAGCCCTCTTGCCGCTCTTGTGTGGTCGCTTTCGAATAAATTGCGATAATCTCATCTAATTTAGCGTCGGCGAACATTTGTAGAAGCACAGAGGTAGGCCGGGCTTTCTTTACTTCCTGCAAGGCGGGAAGCGCACTAATGATCGTCGTACGTCCACGATCCGGATTTGCTGCCATTTCATCGAGTCCTTTCCGGTGATACGTGTACCACATTTCCCGGAAAGCGTCGGATGCGTTATCTTGCAAAGCCGTCGCTACGGCATGGCGGTTCTGGTTGCTATCAAAAGCTTTCCAGCCCGTCCACGACATCTCGGACTGGGCCATGTTCACGATTTGCTGGGCTTGTTGTATATAGGTAGTTCCACCTTTCGGAGCGAAACTATCGAAATCAAGCCCCAAGATCACATAGACGTAAAACACGATAGTGGCCGTAAGATTGCTGGTCAGCGTATTTGAGTTATAGTCCAACGGCTCGCCCTCCGTATACTCAAAATCCAACTGTTGATCCCTGAAATTCAGAAGAGTAGTTGTATAACTGGAATTATAGACCGGACGGCGGGCTTGTATCTGGATCTCGCTCTTGAAGTTCGTCTCATCCAATTCATTCACGATAATCGTCATCGTACAATCGATCTTCTCATTGACGGCAAATGTGGCATCCGTCCATTTCCGGTTATTCACGAACTCAGTCAAGGAGTTCTGTAAGGTCGTGAAGATTTGCTTGTTAGCGGTCGCAATTTTGTCTCCGTTCACCGTGATACGGGCGTTCAACTCTTGCGCCTTCCCACAAAAAGGAGCGGCGCAAAGCATGAATAGATAAAACAGTCTTCTTACTTTTCTCATTTCAATAATGTTACCAACTTATTTACGATATCACAGGCTACCTCCCGCTTCGTTTTGAGCGGATAGCTCGTTACTCCTCCGGCATTGTCGATAATCGTGATCTTATTGGTATCGCAACGGAAACCGGCACCTTGGTCTCGTAAAGAATTCAAGACGATGAAATCGAGATTCTTCCGCTTCAGTTTACCTTCGGCATGAGTAGCCTCGTCGTTCGTCTCCAGGGCGAACCCCACCATGACCTGTCCTTCCCGCTTGATCGCACCCAAAGAGGCGGCGATATCCGGGTTCGGAACCAAATGAAGCGTCATCTCTCTCTCCGTTTCCCGTTTGATCTTCTGCTCGGAAGCATTCTCCGGACGGTAATCGGCGACAGCGGCACATAATATGGCAGCATCGCTACTCGGGAATGCGGTCATCGCCGCTTGGTACATTTCCCCGGCAGACTCAACATCGATTCGTTTAATAGCTGGATGATGTGTTTTTAAAGAGACTGGACCAGCGACCAAAGTCACCTCCGCCCCTCTCTCCGCACAAGCTTCCGCTAAAGCGAACCCCATCTTACCGGAAGAGTAATTACCTATAAAACGTACGGGATCTATCTTTTCATATGTCGGACCTGCTGTTATTAAGATCTTTTTTTTTTCAAGATCTTTTTGAGCGGAAAAGAAGTCTTCCAAAACCTCGATAATCTTATCGGGTTCTTCCATCCGGCCTTTACCAACCAAATGGCTCGCCAATTCCCCCTCGGCAGGTTCGATGATCCGGTTACCGAATGAACGCAAGCGCTCCAGATTCTGTTGGGTACTCGGATGAGCGAACATATCCAAATCCATGGCCGGAGCCACGAATACAGGGGCTTTACAAGAAAGATAAGTAGTTATCAGCATATTATCGGCGATTCCGTTCGCCATCTTACCGATCGTGGAAGCGGTAGCCGGAGCAATCAACATGGCATCCGCCCAAAGCCCCAGATCCACATGACTATTCCATGTACCATCCCTATTGGAAAAAAACTCGCTGATTACAGGGTGGCTACTCAATGTCGATAACGTAAGCGGAGTGATAAACTCTTTTCCCGCCGGCGTGATAACCACTTGTACCTCGGCTCCTTTTTTCACCAATCCCCGGATGATATAAGCGGCTTTGTATGCGGCTATACTCCCCGTAATCCCTAATATAATATGTTTATCTTTCAATATCATATATCGAATCAATTTATCTTTGCCAGTAGAGACGTAGCACGTTGCGTCTCTACAACCTCAACAAAAGAATCTCTTTGGCTACTTTTGAGTTTATATTGCCATATTCGCCAAGTTTCCATCCCATTCGATCGATAGGTTCCACCAAAGCATCCAAGTCGGACTCCTTGATCCCATAGTCGGAAAGACGGGTCTTTAATCCCATGAAATGGAAAAAATCTTCCGTAGCCTCTATTGACTTTTGCGCCTTTTCATCGGCAGATCCTTCGGTAATACCAAATATGACCTCTCCCATCCGGATCAGTTTCGCCGCTTTCTCCTTACGCATATAGGTCATGACACCCGGCAAGATAACCGCCAAAGTCTGGGCATGATCCAAGCCGAACTGCGCCGTCAATGCATATCCCATACGGTGTGAGGACCAGTCTTGGGGTACTCCTTGGCCGATCCAACAGTTCAAGGCATTCGTAGCCGCCCACATCAAATTAGCACGAATATCATAATCATTCGGGTTTTGCAAGACCTTGCGGCCTTCTTCCACGATTGTCTTCATCAATCCCTCGGCAAAATAATCTTGAACCTTAGCGTTCACCGGATAAGTCAGGTATTGCTCGACCACATGGATAAACGAGTCAACGACACCGTTAGCCACCTGTCGCTCAGGTAAAGAATAAGTTACCTGCGGATCTAAGATAGCGAACTTAGGGAACACCAACGGAGACATGAAATTCAATTTCTCATGGACAGATTCCCGGGAAATTACCGCCCGTTCATTCATTTCCGAACCGGTAGCGGCCAAAGTCAGCACTACTCCTAAAGGAAGCACTTTCTTTATCACGCCACCTTTCGACAAGATATCCCAAGGATCTCCCTCGAAAAACGTAGCCGAAGCGATAAATTTCGTAGCGTCGATCACTGATCCGCCGCCTACCGCCAGCAAGAAATCGATATTCTCCCTCTTCACCAACTCTACAGCCTTCATACAAGTCTCATAACGGGGATTCGCCTCGATACCACCAAACTCATAGGTATGGAAGTCTTTCAAAGCTGCCGTCACCTGCTCATAAATGCCATTTTTCTTAATGCTACCGCCACCGTATACCACCAGAACCTTACTCCCTTCCGGAATTAACGCAGACAAACGGGCAATCGTCCCTTTGCCGAACACAACCTTTACAGGATTGCAAAACTCAAAATTATTCATCGCCTTATTTTGAATTAAAGTCTCTCAAACGAATCTCTGTCAACATTTTCTTCGTATTCAACGGGAAATCGCCATTCATGATCCAAGAATAATAGCCCGGATCCGACTTCAAGATCTCCGTTACCAAACGGCCTTTATACTTACCGAAGTTAATGACCTCCTCGCCTTTATCGTTGTAAACCATACGTCCGGCGAAATCCACATTATTCGAGTAGCAGGAATATTGGGAAAGGAAAGCTACGTCATTCTTCAAATCCGGATAGCGATCCAGCTGCGCTTTCAACACCTCATATGTAGCCAACGTATCAGCCTCAGCCGTATGAGCGTTCTCCAAGCTTTTATTGCAATAGAATTTATAAGCGGCAGATAACGTACGTTGCTCCATCTTATGGAAAATCGTCTGTACATCGATAAATTTGCGCCGGTTCAAATCGATATCCACACCCGCACGCAGGAACTCCTCGGCAAGCATGGGTATATCAAAACGGTTGGAATTATATCCGGCCAAATCACAACCCTCGATCTGGGTTGCCAAAGATTTAGCGATCTCCTTAAAGGTCGGACAATCTTTTACATCTTCATCGGTTATGCCATGAATAGCGGTAGATTCGGGGGGAATAGGCATACCGGGATTTACCCGGCGTGTCTTCGTCTCTTCTTTCCCATTCGGGAAGACCTTCACGTAGGAAATCTCTACGATACGGTCCTTTACGATATTTATGCCCGTGGTCTCTAAATCAAAAAAGACCAGCGGGTTCCTTAAGTTTAACTGCATTATTTATTTATTAGTCATTCAACATCATCGGCATCAGCAACATGAGCAAGTCCTCGTCCTCATCATTCTCAGAAGGAACGATCAAGCCGGCACGTGAAGGGTCCGCTAATTCTAATACAACCTCTTCCGAGCTGATATTTCCAAGGATCTCGATCAGATATGTAGCCTTAAAACCGATGCTTAACTCCGTCCCGTCAAACTGACAAACAATACGCTCTTCCGCAGAAGTGGAGAAATCGATATCTTGGGCGGAAACCGTAATCAAGCTATCCTTCAAGTGCAACTTCACCAAGCTGCTCGCCGGATTAGAAAAGACAGAAACACGCTTTAAAGCATTCAAGAAAGAGATACGATCGATCGTTACCTTAAACGGGTTTTCTTGAGGAATCACACTATTATAGTTCGGGTAACGCCCCTCGATCAAACGACAAACCATCTCGAAGTTCGTGCAAGTAATATACGCATTGTTATCATCAAACTTAATCAATACTTGCTCCGACTCCTTCGCCAACAAATTCTTCAATAAATTAGCCGGCTTCTTCGGCAAAATGAAAGAAGCCCGTTCCGGGGATTTCACCGCCAAGTTACGCAAGCGAACCAATTTATGTCCGTCTGATGCCACGAACGTCAAATCATCCGTATGGATATCGAAATAGACACCATTCATTACAGGGCGAAGCTCATCATCGGCTGTGGCGAACAAGGAACGACTGATGCCGTTTAACAGCATCTGGGCATCCATCGAGATAGAGATAGCGTTATCATTCAACGGCTTCTGCTGCGGATATGTGTCCCCTTTCTGACCGATAAAATTATACTTTCCATTCTGGAAATGAATGAAAATCTCCAAATTCTCATCATTGATATCAAAAGTAAGCGGTTGTTCGGGAAGCTCTTTCAGCGGATCGAGCAGTATCTTGGCGGAAACCGCAAAGAGTCCGGCACCTTGGGCATTCATGACGTCTACGGAAGTCACCAACCGGGTCTCGGCATCGGAAGCTGTCACCGTAAGCGTATTTCCTTCTAGGTTAAAAAGGAAGCTGTCCAGAATCGGTAAAGAGTTCTTGGAAGCGATAACCTTGCTTATAGACTGTAAACGTGATAATAGCGCAGTGCTGGATACATCGAATCTCATAGCTTTAATTATTTTATCTTGTTATATTATTATTTCATACAAACTACCATTTGGATGGGAAGAGACGAGGCATGCCCTGTCTCTACAAATTAACCCAACAAAATTAAGAAAATATTTTGTTTGTAACCAACTATACTTTCAAAAGTTTAGGGCATAAAAAAAGCTCCCCTCCGCTTTATCGGAGAGAAGCCTCTTATATTCTTTTAATTCGCTAATTTATTATTTAGCGAAATAATCTTTTACTGCTTCGTTAGGGATCATTTCTTCTTGGAAGATGTATGCACCTGTTTTCGGAGACTTAACCATTTTAATCACCTTGGAATAAGTACGACCGTCACCTTTCTTAAATGTTGCAACTGCTTTTTTTGCCATCGTTTAAAATCTCCTATTACTTAATTTCTTTGTGTAACGTCATCTTCTTCAAAACCGGGTTGTATTTCATCAACTCCAATCTCTGAGTAGTATTCTTTCTATTCTTCGTAGTGATATAGCGAGACATACCCGGCATTCCACTTTCCTTGTGCTCTGTACACTCAAGGATTACCTGTACTCTATTTCCTTTTGCTTTTTTTGCCATTTTCTATATCCTCCACAAATTATGCGTTCAAATAACCTTTTTCAGCCGCCATCTTGATAGCCGCATCCAAACCTAACTTATTGATCGTACGTAAGCCAGCCGCAGAAATATTCAAGCTAACCCAGCAATCCTGCTCTACCCAGTAGAACTTCTTCGTAAACAGGTTGACATTGAACTTACGTTTCGTTCTTCTCTTTGAGTGAGAAACGTTGTTTCCAACCATTGCTCTCTTTCCAGTAATTTGACAAATTTTAGACATTTCTAATCTGTTCTTTTAAATTATACGAAATTTAAGTCAACTCCTGCTATGTGTCTTCCCTTTCTGAACTAGCATCATGAACAAAAACGAAGATTCTAATAGAGTCTTATCTTTACAGGGTGCAAAGGTAAGAATTATTTTGATTTATCCGCAAGAATTCTCAAATATTTTTTCCTCAACAAATCATGTCTTAAATTAGTTATAGGTATATAACAACATAACATGATATTCATTATGGCAAGAAGTTTTAAAGAAGCGATCCAGCATCGCCGGACACATTATGGAATAGGTAACAACTCTCCCATTTCCGACAACGAGATTCATGAGATTATTAAGACAGCGGTCACTCACGTTCCCTCCGCATTCAATTCGCAGTCTACGAGAATCGTACTGCTACTGGGTGAAAGCCACAAGAAGCTTTGGGAAATCGTAAAAGACACGCTTCGTAAAATCGTCCCCGCCGAAGCCTATAAGGCTACCGAGGCAAAGATAGATAATTCTTTCGAGGCTGGCTATGGCACGGTCCTCTTTTTCGAGGATACGGCGGTAGTAGAAGGCTTGCAGAAGCAATTCCCTTCTTATAAAGATAATTTCCCGGTATGGTCCCAACAGACATCGGCTATGCATCAATTCGCGATATGGACTATGCTGGAAGACGCCGGCTTCGGCGCTTCTTTGCAACATTACAACCCGTTGATCGACGAGGCGGTCGCTAAACAATGGCATATCAATCCGAACTGGAAACTGATCGCCGAGATGCCGTTCGGTATCCCTACGCAAGAACCGGGAGATAAGCAATTCGCCCCGCTAGAGGAACGAATTTTAGTATTCAAATAATTATAATAAATGTATATGGAATATGACATAGCGATCATAGGCGGTGGACCTGCGGGTTACACCGCCGCCGAAAGGGCTTCGGAGAATGGATTAAAAACGATCCTTTTCGAGAAGAACGCTATCGGTGGCGTCTGCCTAAACGAGGGATGTATCCCGACAAAAACTCTTTTATACTCCGCCAAGATACTAGACAGTATCAAAAGTGCCTCCAAATATGGTATAGTGGCGATGAAAGACCCAAGTTTCGACTTGGCAAAGATTATCGACCGGAAGAACAAGACCGTCCGTAAACTTACGCTCGGGGTAAAAGCCCGGCTTACGGGTAACGGCGTCACCATCGTAGAAGGAGAGGCACGAATCACCGGAGAGGAGTTTGGAAATATACGGATTCACTGCGATGGAAAAGAGTATTTAGTGAAGAATGTGTTAGTATGCACAGGCTCTGAAACCGTGATCCCTCCTATCAAAGGGTTATCAGAGGTCAAGTATTGGACTTCCCGGGAAGCCCTTGATCTCAACGATTTGCCAAAATCGTTAGCGATTATCGGTGGTGGCGTGATCGGAATGGAGTTCGCCTCATTCTTTAACAGTATGGGGGTGAAGGTACATGTCGTTGAAATGATGCCGGAGATTTTGGGTGTAATGGATAAGGAAACCAGCGGTATGCTTCGCTCGGAATATGCAAAGCGCGGAGTCACTTTCTATTTGAATACTAAAGTGGTGGAAGTGAAGCTTGGTGGAGTTGTGATTGAAAAAGAAGGAAAGTCCTCAACGATTGAAGCGGAAAAGATATTGCTTAGCGTAGGGCGTAAGGCAAATTTGGACAAAGTCGGACTGGATAAACTGAATATAGAACTTTATCGGAATGGGGTAAAAGTTGATGAACATTTATTGACTTCTCACCCGAGGGTATACGCTTGTGGAGATATTACGGGGTATTCCTTGCTGGCACATACGGCAATTCGTGAAGCGGAAGTAGCTGTCAACCACATTTTAGGAGTGGAAGATCAGATGAACTATCATTGTGATCCGGGAGTCGTTTATACAAATCCGGAAGTAGCCGGAGTGGGTAAGACGGAAGAGGAATTGATTCAATTGGGGCTACCTTATCGGGTTACTAAACTACCGATGGCATCTTCCGGCCGGTTTGTTGCGGAGAATGAACAGGGGAATGGTATCTGCAAGTTGATTCAGGATGAGGAAGGGCATATCATAGGTTGTCATATAATCGGGAATCCTGCATCAGAACTGATTGTTATAGCCGGTATTGCTATCCAGAAGGGATATACAATCGAAGAATTCCAGAAGAGTGTATTTCCACATCCTACGGTTGGGGAGATTTACCATGAGCTCCTCTTCTCATAAGTAATTCTTTTGAAAGAATAAGGAGTATACATTATGGTTCGTTGTATTCATAGTCCTTTCACCGATATTTACTTCCATTTGGCGGCAGAAGAATATCTGTTGAAGCAGGGAGCTGATGATGTTTTTATGCTTTGGCAGGATACGCCTTCTGTGGTGATGGGCAAACATCAACGTGTACAGTCGGAAGTGGACCGGGAGTGGGCGGAACTGCGACAGATTCATATTGCCCGTCGATTTTCGGGAGGAGGAACGGTATATCATGATTTGGGCAATGTCAATTTGACTTTTATTGAGACAGTGTCCCGTCTGCCTGATTTCAAGACATATCTTCATCGCGTATTGGAATTTTTCGTTTCAATTGGCTTAACTGCCGAAGGAGATGAACGACTGGGCATCTATCTGCATGGCTTGAAGATATCGGGGAGTGCTCAATGTGTATATAAAAATAGAGTTCTGTATCATTGTACTTTACTCTATGATACGGATATGACCATATTGAATAAGGTTTTAAATCCGGAAGGAAAAATAGAAGAAAAAGAATCAGTGCCTGTATATGCCGTTCCTTCTGTCCGAAGTGCGGTCACTAATATTTCCAACTACTTGCCTATGGAGACGATTGAGGATTTCAAAAAGACTGTTTTCCAATATTTTAGTAAGGGGCAATCGGCTGTTGCTTTCAATGAATGGGAGCTAGGGGTTATTGACA
>ERZ837380.4817-NODE-4817-length-10949-cov-35.665963_pt1 | contig 10949 bp, 7 predicted proteins | sample MGYA00519685_ERZ837380 | MGnify/ENA primary metagenome ERZ837380 (study PRJEB31850, sample SAMEA3708817) | human gut metagenome | biome: human gut; feature: human-associated habitat; material: faeces | place: China | collected 2014 ...
CAACGCCATCGTTGATGCGCACAGCAGGAGTTTCGCGGTCGTCCGGTCCGAACGTGTTGTCCACGATCTTACCATAGACAAAGTAGCCTACGATCAGAAGCGCCAGACACAGTAAGAAACTAATCATACCAGAAACCTCCTTTTGAATTTCAGCCGCCGACAGCTTATGCCATACTGCGGCTATGACCGATCTCTGGCTTCATGTTAACACCTTTTTCATAATTGTGTTAATATTTTTTAGGTATGGTTCCCATATCAAAAAGTATATGGCCGCTTATTTTATTTGTTTACGCAAACTTTTATTTTGCGGCGATAACACGTTTTAATTCGTCGTTTTGTTTCTCAAAAATTTTCTCCCGGGAACGGTCAAGCTCGCCCCCGCCAAACTTTGCACCGTCTTTTTGTGCACTTTGCTTAATCGTTTGCGATTTTCTCCCCAAAACGTGGAATTTGAGACGAAAAGAAGGGAAATCTGTCCTCTCAGGTGGGGCACCCGTGAAAATGGGCTAGCAGAGCGTCCGCAGACGCTCCGCTAGCCCGAAAATATAAATAATTCTTCCGCTGCAACAACGACGACCGCCGCCAGCGGCGGAAACAGGGAGGAGTTGTTGGGGCAGCGGCCAGCAAGACGCGCGTGCCGCCCAAGGCACGATGCGGATGCTGGGTGCCGCAACCCGGAAGACGCGGCGCGCATTTCAAATCTTCTTCCACCCGCTGTCCTTGATGGTGGCATCTGCCTGCTTGTGCAGCAGTTGCACAAACAGCTGCTCCTCCGGCTGCAAGGGCTCCCGCTCCGGGTACACCAGCACGTCCCGCATCTGCTGCTTCTGCGCCGGGCAATTATGCAGCGCCAGATGGTACTGCTCCAGCGCGCGCTGCGGCATGGGGGACGACCACATATAGGCCGTGGGCAGATTCTGCAAAATAGAGAACTGGCTGCACCGCTCATACACATGGATGCGGCGGTTGGGGTTCACCTCCCAGCGGGAAACAGTGCTCTCCTCCCCGGGCAGATGGGTGTCGCCGTGCAGCACCTCGATGTAATCGTTCAGCTCGTCCAGCTCGCGCACCTGCCGCCGCGCCAGCGGGCTGTCCTGACTGGTGAGCAGCAGGTAGGAAAACTCCATGATAGGCTCCTGCCGCAGACCGTGGCGCTGGCAGTAGCGCAGGTAGTAGTCCTCGTCCTCGGCGGCATAGCGCAGCAGCGCTATGTGGTAGCCCTGCCGCAGCACAAAGTCCAGGGCTTCAATGGCACCGCTCTCCCGGATATGCACCCGCAGCTGCTCGCTGCGGGCTGCCTGCTGCAAAAAATCCACCGCCGCATAGGAGGCGTAGGTGGCATGGGTCAGCACCACCCGCAGCTCGGCGCAGCTGCGCTGCTGGTGCGCCTCCTGCGCCAGCTCGTCCACCTGCTGCAGCACCCGCTGCGCCTGCCGGATGAACCGCTTGCCCTGCTCGGTGGGGATCATGCCCGTGGAGGAGCGTTCAAAAATGCGCAACCCGTATTCCTCTTCCAGGTTCTTCAGTGCCTTGCTGACATTTGGCTGCGCCGCGTACAGCTGCTTTGCCGCCGCCGACACCGACCCCCATTTCATGATGGCTACCAGATACCGCAGTTCCGTAATATTCATGAACCCCTCCACGTTGTTTGCAGTCGTAATCGTATTGTAACAATTTCTCCGCGCCGCTGTCAAGCGGGGGAGAATAAACCCTCTCAGTCCGCTCCCCCTTGCACCAAAGCCCCCGGGTGCTATATAATAAGGAAAAACACAAAGGAGGGGCTGTACCATGCCGGAATACCGCGTGCTGCGCATTGACGAGCAGCTGTACGGCTGCGAGGAGCTGCCCGCCGGGCAGCCGGTGCTGTGCGATGTGACCCTGACCGATGCCGCCGGGGCTGCCCGCATTCTGCCCTACCCGGACAGGGAGCTGACATGTCTTGGCATCGACGAGGGAGACACCGTCTGTCTGCTGCCGGACGGCACCCTGCACAAGCTGTAAGGAGTAATTTTATGCATAATATCTATTTCACCCGCCACGGCGAGACGGTATGGAACGTGGAAAATAAGATCTGCGGCATGACCGACAGCCCGCTGACCGCCCACGGGCAGCAGCAGGCGCGGCAGCTGGGCGAACTTGTCCGGGACAGCGGCCTGCAGATCGACGAGATCTTGTACTCTCCCCTTTCCCGCGCCGCCGACACCGCAAAGGCCATTGCCGCCGCTACCGGTCTGCCCGCCCGCTGCGAGCCCCGCCTGCGGGAGCAGTGCTTTGGCAAATACGAGGGCACGCCCCGGGACGGTGCGGAGTTCCGCACCTCCAAGACCCACTTTGCCGACCGCTATGACGGCGGCGAAAGCATGATGCAGCTGGCGCAGCGCATTTACAACCTGCTGGACGAGCTGAAGGCGGACACCGGCAAGACCTACCTGCTGGTGGCGCACAACGGCATCGCCCGGGTGGTGCACTCCTATTTTTACGATATGACCAACGAGGAATATGCCGCTGCGGGCATCAAAAACTGCCAGCTGGTGGAATATACCTTTGAATAACCAAAAAAGCCGCCGGGGCCCCGGCGGCTTTTTTGTTATGGCGCGTCAAACATGACGGTAATGGAATTTCTGGTCTTTTGTCACGAACATATACACGCTCACCGCCAGCGCGGCAAGCTCGGCGGCGGTGACAGCCAGCCACACGCCATCAATGCCCCAGAGGGCGGGCAGCAGGAGCAGCGCGGCAAGCTGGAACACCAGCGTGCGCAGAAAGGAGATGAGGGCGCTTGTCACGCCATCGCCCAGCGCTGTGAAGAAGGAGGACGCATACACGTTGAAGCCCATGATGAGGAAGCTCAGCGCATACAGCCGGAAAGCGCGGTTTGTCAGCGCCAGCAGCTGGATATCGTAGCCCACAAAGATGCGCGCCACAAAGGGGATAAGCACCATGGATACGGCGGTCATGCTCACAGCTACCACGGCGATGAGGCGCAGGCTCTTCTGATAAAGGTTGTGCACCTCGGCGTGGTTGCGCGCGCCGTAATGGAAGCTGACGATGGGTGCGCTGCCCACCGCATAGCCCACGAACACCGCCACAAACAGGAAGGCAGCGTACATGATGACGCCGTAAGCCGCCACGCCGTTTTCTCCGGCAAGCCGCAGCAGCTGGAAGTTATACAGGATATTGACCAGCGACATGGAAAGGTTGGTCATCAGCTCAGAAGAACCGTTGATACAGGCATCCCACAGCACGCGGCCGTAAAACTGTGTTCTGCACAGGTGCAGGCGGCTGGTATTGCCGTGGTCGATAAAGTAGAACACCGGCAGCACGCCGCCCACCAATTGGCTGATGAGGGTGGCAAGGGCAGCGCCCTCCACGCCCCAGTGCAGCATACCCACCATTACCACATCCAGCACCATGTTGGTGCAGCCTGCACCTACGGTGAACCAGAAGCCCAGAAGCGGCTTTTCGGCGGTGACGAAAAAGCTTTGGAACATATTCTGCAGCGCAAAGGGCGGCAGAGCCAGCATCAGGATGCGCCCGTAGCGCACGGCGTAGTCCAGCAGCTCGCCCTTTGCGCCCAGCAGCATGGCGACCGGCCGCAGGAGCAGGATGCCCAGCACGGCCAGCACACTGACCGAGATGAGCGCTGCCAGCAGAAACATGGTAAAATAGCGGTCGGCTTTTTTCTGGTCGCCCTCGCCCAGCGTGATGCCTACGATGGCGCTGCCGCCGGTGCCCAGCATAAAGCCGACAGTGCCCAGCAGCTGCGGCAGCGGCATGATGAGGTTGACCGCCGCAAAGGCCGTTTTGCCCACAAAGTTGGAAACGCACAGGCCGTCCACGATGCCGTAGATGGAGGTGAACAGCATGGTGCCGATGCAGGGCAGCACGAACCGCAGCAGGCGGGAATAGGTAAAGTGGTCGGACAATTGGATGGCTTTCTTTGGCATAACTCCTCCTTTTTTGAACTCTGCACATACAAAAAGGCCGGATAAGAACCACCGCTCCGGTGCGTTCCCTCTTCTGCTGCGGCACTACGGTGCCCACAGCCTCCGGGAAGCGCGAACGATGACATCTTATCCGGCCCTTCAATTACGTTGAAACAGCCCTCCGATGAGCGAAAAACAGTATAGCAAAGTTTATTTTTGATGTCAAGCCCTGCTTTGCATCATTCTGCCGCAAGGCGGACAAAGGGCGCGATGGCGTTGGCGTCGCCGTGGCGGACGATGGAGTAGGTGATATCGCAGTAGGGCTGGATGGCGGTGCTCTTTTCCACGGTGGAGATGAGCAGCACCTGCAGCTGCAGGCGGCGGAACAGTTCCATCATGGGGCGGATGCGGTCGCTGGTCATTTTACTGAAGGCTTCGTCCAGCAGCACCAGACGGATGCTGTTTTCGCTCTTCTGGTAGATTTGCAGAAGGCTGGCGCAGATGGCCACATAGAAGGGTGCCTGATTTTCGCCGCCGGAGGAATCGCGGCTGACGCGGGACAGATACGCCTGCTGCCCGGTGACCTGATTGGTCACCTTGATATCGTAGTCCAGATAGGTGCGGTAGTCCACATAGTCCGAAAGGGTGGCACCGGCAGCGGTGCGTCCCTCCTGCCGGGCGCGGGTGTTCTCGTCCACATCCGCCATGATCTTTTCCATCAGTTCGTCCACCTGACGCTCGTAGGCGGGGTCGGCGGTGGCGGCAAGGTTATCCAGAGAATCGCCCTCGGTCATCTGCTGGTTGCCCTTGTCCACGATGACCTGATAGAACGCCGCCAGCTGCGGGTCGCGGCTGGGTTCCAGCTCAAAGCGGTAGACTTCCTCGCCGTAGGTCAGCTGCTCCATGACCTTGTTCAGCTCCCGGAACTGCCGCCGGGCGTTGAAGATATCGTCCTTCATGCGGAACAGGATATCCTTGCGGAAGCGGTCCTTGCAGTCCCGCTGCGCCTGCTCCAGGCGGGCGGCGTAGCGCTCCAGGTCGATGCGCACAAGGCTCTCATGCTGGGCGCGGTACTGTTCCAGCCCGGCAAGCCCCAGAGGATAATCGCAGACGTAGCGCCGGTTGTATTCCCGCTGCGCCGGTTCCAGCGTGCTGTTCAGGTAGACAGTCAGGGCATCGTCCAGCTTGGCCTGTGCCTTTTCGGCAGCCTGCGCGGCGGCGCGGGGGGATTTATCCGGCCCGGTCAGCGCCTGCTGACGGCTGCGGGAGAGCGGCTCCACCAGCGGATGGGCGGCAAAAAAGCTCTCGGCGGCCTGTGCGCTCTTTTCGGCGGTGTCCACCGCCTTCTGCTGCTCCGCCTCGCAGGAGGAGATCTGTTTTTCGCACACGCGCAGGTCACCGCCGGTCTGCTCCACGGCGGTGCGGGCGGCTTCCCATGCGGCTTCGCGCACCTCTTCCTCTTTATACAGCTGTTGCAAAAGCGGATTCTCGCGGCACTCGGCCAGCTTTGCGGCCTGCTCGTCCACCGCCGCGCGGGCGGCGGTCAGGGCGGCGCGGGCGTCCCACAAGGCGGCAAGTTCTTCCAGCGTTGTGCCGCGCAAAAGGGTCTGGTACTGGCTGTATGCGGCTTTCAGGTTCTGCTCTGCCTGTGCGGCGGCGCGTACTTCTTCAGCAAGGGCGTTCATCTCCCCTGCCAGTGCCCCGGCGCGGGCGCGGCGGGCTTCCAGACCGATATAGCGCTGCGGGGTGCGCAGACGCTCCAACCGGAAGGGGTGGTGGCGCAAAAGATCCCGGGTGGCGCTGTCGAGATAGTTTTCCAGCGTGTCGGGGGTGTCGCAGCAGACGATGCGGCGCAGGATGGTGTCTGCGTACTGCGCGGCCAGCGGGTTTTCGCTGGTGACCTGTGCCGCCAGACTGTCGGCGGGGGCGGTGTCGGCGCGGCGATTGGCCTTGCGCAGACCCGGGGTGTCCAGCAGGCTGATGGGGCCAACCTTATCCTTCAGCGCCACAAAGGCGCTCTTTGCGGCGGCGTAGTGGGCGGGCGGCACAAGGATATCAAAGCGGCGGTCGCCCAGACAGGCTTCCACGCAGTCCTGCCAGCTCTCGTCCTCCACGTTCAGCAGCTCGCAGAAGATGCGGGCGTCCGGCTCCATGCCCCGGCTTTTCAGCTCGGCATTCGCGGCGTCCCGCACCCGGGTGGCGGCGTCCCCGTGGGGGTACACCCATTTGCCACCGGATACGGCATCCAGCTCGGCGCGTTTCTCGGTCTGCTGCCGCTGCAGGGCGGCGGTGTGCTGCCGGGCGGCAAAATAGGCTTCTTCCAGCGGCTTTTCCTGTGCGGTCAGCCAGTCGGTCAGGGCGGGCAGGGTGTCAGGGGTCAGGTCTGCCAGCTTCTGCCCGGCGGCAAAACCGCTGCGGCGCAGCACCGCCAGCAGATTGCCGGTCTTTTCGGCGGCCTTTTCAGCGATGTCGGCGCGGCGGGCGGCGGCATCCAGTGCGGTCTGCCGGTGCGCCAGCTCCTCGTTGAGGGCGTCCAGTGCGCGGCCCTCGCCGCTGGCACCGGCGGCGCTGTGGGCGGTCAGGTAGGCGCGGCGGGCTTCCGCTTCGGCGGTCTTGGCCTCGGCGTAGCGGGTGCGCAGCGTTTCCTGCTGGCGGCGTCCGGCGTCTACCCGCTCCTGCCAGACGGCCTTTTCCCCGGCATCGGCAGCAGCCCGCGCCAGCAGGGCGGCACCCCGGTTCACAAGAGCTTCGGTCTGTTTTTCGGTGGCTTCGCGGCCATAGCGCACGATCTCGTCCAGCGCATCGGCGCGGGTCTGGGCTTCCGCCAGAACGGCGTGCAGGTTTTCCAGCTCCAAGCGGTCACCCTGCAAGGCTTCCAAGTCCAGTTCCGGCTGCGGGAGGATGTACTGGTACAGAAACTCCCGGAAATTCGGGATCTCGTCCATGCTGGTGCCCATCTGGAACACCTCGTTGAACTTTTTGCCCAGCGGGCTGGCTGCGCGCCCGATGCCCAGTGCGCGGCATATTCTGTCCCGCGCTTCGCTGGGGCTGCGGGTGTAGGAAAGCCGCCCTTCGGCGGGCTTGAAGTCCTCCTTGGCGCTGGGCGCACCGGTGCGCGGGTCGATGAAGGGCAGCTGCTCCAGCGTGATGCCGTCCTCGGAGATGTACCATGTCTGGTCGCCGGGGTGCAGCTCCTGCATGGGGCCTTCGGACTCCACCCGTACTGCGATGACAAAGCTGGTGTGCTTTACGCTGTCCCAGAACTCCGCCCCGATATACGCCACGGTATGCCCCGGGCGGCGGTAGGCGTTTTCGCCGCGCTGCTTGGCGTGGACAGAGCCCTGCAGGGTGCGGCCGCTCTTTTTATTGCCCAGCGCATTGAAGTTGCGGTTGGTGGTCAGGCAGTAGCGGATGGCGTCCAGAATGGTGGTCTTACCCACGGCGTTCACGCCGATCATATAGGTCAGGCGGGCGCAGTCGAAGGTGGTATTTTCAAAGTTGTGCCAGTTGATCAGTTTCAGGCGCTTGAGTTCGATCATGCTTCACCCTCCCCTGCTTCGGTGTCTGCCCCTTCCGGGCGCTCGTACAGACCAAGCTCGGTGCGGGTGCGGGCGCTCTCGGCGGCGGCATCCGCAAGGTCGGCGTCCGGCAGCGCCAGCAGCACCGTGGGGAACACCTCAATGCGGCTGTCCAGCCCGGACAGCCGTCCCACCGGACGCGCCAGATTGTACCGGCGCAGGGTGCGCATGAGCTTTTCCAGCGTTTGCTGATCCAGCTTGCGGGGCAGGTTCATCTTTTGCAGCTCTGCCTGCACCTCTTCCACCGTGACCAGCACCTCGTCCGCACTGGCGGCAAGGCTTTCCCGCTTTTGCAGGTACAAAAGCCGCAGCACCAGCAGCAGAATGCTTTCGTACTTGAGCAGCCGTGCCTGACTGCCCTCATGCTCGTTGACCAGCGCCGCCGCCTGCATGGGTGCGGGGTACAAAAGCACCGCGTAGCCCAAGGGTTTGAACACCGCCCGCACCTCGTTGAGGTGATCCTGAATATACAGATATTTCGCCCGCTGTTCCTCTACGCAGCCCAGCACAAAGCAGTGGTTGAGCAGATAGTTTGCGGTCTCTTCCAGCAGATCAATGGTTGCCATCCGTGTTTACCTCCTTGCGGCGGGTCAGGACAAAATCCTGAAACCGGAAGCCGCCGCGCTCCACCCAGTTTCCGGTCATGGTGATATCGTACTCCCGGTGCGGCGACTGGGAATAGGTGTGCAGGCCGATGATGCCTGTAAAGTCGTTCGGGTATTCCTCCACAAGGGTGGAGGCGTTCACCTGCCCGCGGGCTGCCAGTGCCTGCCGCGCCAGCAGCGCCACGTTTTCCTCGGTGACGGCAAGGCGGGCGTAATCCAGCAGCAGCTGCTGCTCCTGCCGCAGCCGGTCGGGGTCAAGGGGCTCGGTGCGCACCGGGGCAAGCGGTGCTTCGGTGCGGGGCGCGGCGGGGGGATACAGCGGCTTTGCGCCGAACACTGCCGCCGGGTACAGGTGCAGCCGCGCCGCCACCGGGCCATCGTCCGGCTCAAACAGCTGTTCCGGGCTGCGGATGTCCTCCGCATAGCGGCGCAGCAGGGCGGTGACGCTGCCCTGCGCCGAGCGGTCGCTCAGCAGCAAAAACTGTGCCCGCTGCACCGCGCGCTTGCGGTAGCGGATGTGGCTGGCGTCGATCTCCTTCATCAGGGTGCTCATCTCTTCCAGCGCGTCCCGCTGCTGCTGGATGAGGGCACGCACCCGGGGCGCAGCCTCGCCGGGGGCGCAGCGCTCCACCCGGGCGTAATCCAGCGCCAGACGGGGCAGCTGGTTCTGCTCGCAGTCGTCCAGCTCTTCTTCCAGATAGGCGCGGTAATTGAACAGGTTATCGCTGGTTTTAAAGCGGTGGTACGCCGCCGCCACCACCTTTTCCTCGTACTGATCGAACAGTTCCAGCACCTCCTGCGGGGTGCGGTTATGGGTCAGGCGGTCGATATAATGCCCGATGGAAGCATTGAGGGCGCGCAGGGACTTGTTCAAAGTCTCAAGGTCTGCCGCCACCTCCCGCAGCACGTTCTCGTAGGGGCTTTTTTCCTGCCCGATGCTGCCCAGCAGCTGCCACGCCTTATACAGCTTGCCGGTGTAGGTGACCACCCGGGGGTTCAGGATCTCTTCCAGCGCATCCAGCAGCGGGGTGACCTCCGGCATAAAGGCAAAGGTGGGCTCGCTCTCATAACTGCCGGGCTGCTCCTCCAGCCAGCCGGTGCGGCGCAGACGCAGCAGAAAGCCCACCGCCAGCGTGTGGGGGTCGCGGGTGGGCTGCTCGTCCTCATCGCCCGCACCGTCGGCGTCCAGCGCCAGCGGCTTTGCCAGCGCGGCAAAATAATCCTCGGCGCGGGAGACGGCCTCGGCGCGGGAAATGCTGTAATCTGCCGTATGGCGGCACTCCTCCCAGAGCAGCAGCAAAAGCTCTGCATAAAACGCCCGGTTGGGCCCCGCCAGCGGGCGGAACAGCCGTGGGCTGACCAGTTCAAACAGCTGCATGGAAACGTCCTTTCTGTCTTGGTTCGATACCCTTTTATTGTACCACAGCGGGCGGGGTTTGTCACAAAAAGGCGAAAAAAAGCCCGCCGGGCAAGGCGGGACGATTTGGAATGCGCGCCGCGTGCGCTTTGCGCATAAACAGCGGAAGAATTATTTTAAATTTGCAATGCCGGAAAATCTGCGGATTTTCCGGCATTGCCTTTTCACGGGGAGGGATTCAGGGCGAAAAAAAGCCCCGGGGAGCGGGGTGCTCCTCGGGGCGGGATGCAATTACTGTGCAGCGGTGTTGGTCAGCTCAAAGCCGATGGCAACATAGGTCTTGCCGCCGATGGTCTTTGCGCCGACACCCAGCGCGGTAAGCTCCAGCGTTATGCCGTGTTTCTCTGCGCCGCCACGCTCATCCTTCACGGTGTTGAGCAGGGCTTGAACATTGAGCCGGTTCGCCGTGATGGTTTGCGCGGCTGCGGCCTCGTAGAAAAGCGGCACAAAGGCATCCGGCTTGCTGCTTTTTGTATCAAAGCAGAGCTGCACCTGCCGCACCACGGTCTTTTCGTCGCCTTCTGTTTTGCAGCGTGCAATGCTGGTCAGGCTGTCTGCGCCATGTTTCTCCTCGATGTGCTCGATGGCCAGCCTCTTGATGTCGGCATCGTTTTCAAAGCTCGTCCCGAATGTATTATTCAGCGCTTTCTGATAGGCTCTTTCCACCTTGGGATCAAACTCCGGGTTGCCGGGGTCGCTGTCGCTGCAGGCGGTGAACAGTGCCAGTGCCATGATACCGGCCAGCAGAACAGCCGCAAGACGCTTTAACTTTTTCATGCAATGCTCCTTTTATAAAATGCAGGGGGCCCATGCGGATGCACAGGGGTATTCTGCTTTCATTTTACAGCAGCGCGGCAGGGTTCGTCAATGGCAAGTGTGCCTGTTTTTTGCCGGGATTTTTGGGCAGAGCGCAAAAAAGCCCCGGAGGGCGGGTGCTCTCCGGGGAAACATTGTGTGATCACTTCTTGTTGGGGTTCTTGACCTTGAACGCAATTGCCATGTAGCTCTGCTTGGTCTTGGGGTCGCTCTTAACAACAACGCCAATGTCCGTCCAAGTGCCGTTCTGGTTAATGTTGACATCCGCATCGGTCTTGACCTTCTTCGAGATCTCATCCAGAATAACACCCAGCAACGTGTCATTATAGGAGAAGTTCGCCGCTACGAGAACCGTCAGATACTCTTTGTCCTTACCCTTTACTTTGCCGTCAAGAACGAATCTATAGCCACCGATACCGCCAGATACAGTGAGTTTTTCGTCCAAGAACTTTTCTGCTTCATCTTTCAATTCTTTGTTATTAGCTACGCTGGTGCTGTACTTGCTCAGAACCTTAGCCTCGGCATCCTTATCCTCTTTCAGATTGCTGCCGGTGTTGCCGCCACCGGTACAGGCGGTGAGCATCACCATAGCCATTGCGCCTGCAAG
>ERZ837380.4825-NODE-4825-length-10927-cov-2.326067_pt1 | contig 10927 bp, 9 predicted proteins | sample MGYA00519685_ERZ837380 | MGnify/ENA primary metagenome ERZ837380 (study PRJEB31850, sample SAMEA3708817) | human gut metagenome | biome: human gut; feature: human-associated habitat; material: faeces | place: China | collected 2014 ...
ATTGCATCCAAACGGTTTATTAGCTGCGGCTGAGAACCCGGCGTGCTTCGTTGTAACGCTTCTTCCAGTATGGTTCATTCATGCTGGAAATAATAACGCCACTGCTGGTGGAAGCATGGACAAACTGGTTGTTGCCGATATAAATACCGACATGGCGTCCCGTTGAACCGGCACGGAACAGAACTAAATCACCCGTACGCAAATTACTGCGGGAAACAGATTTACCCATTTCCTGCTGTTCGTAAGTCGAACGCGGAAGTTCTAAGCCAAATTGCTCACGGAATGTACGCTGTACGAAACCAGAACAATCGATACCTTTTTTAGTGCTGCCGCCCAGACGATAACGTACGCCTTTCCAGTCAGCATACTGATCCATAATTCGCGATTTTACGTCGACATTACGAACCAGGTTTTCAAATTCATCCTGAGAAGCTTGCAGTGATGATGTTTCACTACCCACTGCACGTGTCTCAGGATGCATATTCTTTGCGGTGTTATTTGCACTACATGCAGAAAGCAGAACCGCTACTGCAATCGCGGGGATCCCGCGCAAGATATATCTCAAAATCGGTTGAGATTTGACCATGTTGTTTGTTTTCCCTTGAAGTCCTTAACGACAAATATCGTTATAAAAAAATGCCAAGCGACACGAGACTAATTACCTGGGCATGTTGAAACAATTCCTTAAGGCCAAATCTGTGGACTAACGCACAAAATTATATGCTGTGAGGATAATCTACCGCCGAGGCAAAACGAGTTCGAGATTACCCGATTGGTGCGGTCTTGGCGAGCGGTTTTACATGATTTTTTATAAGAAAAAGTGATACAGAAAGTTAATAAGCGGGATTGGTCAATTAAAGTACGATTGAGTGAAACGCATGCAATACATTCATTTACTTAGAGAATGATTTTTGCGTTCGATAGATGAAAGCACGGTGCGCATCATCAGGATTATCCTCACTATAAAAATAACCCTGATGATGTTAATTACTGTGAGTTATTTGTTTTGGAAATGTTTGTTTTTTCCCGGTAGTGATTTGTCAAAAAAGGTGATTAATCGATCACTTAATGGCGTCAGCAACACCCAGGGCAAACCGATCAATATCACGGTCATCGAACCAACAATGATGTCAGTAAACCAGTGTGCGCCAATCATTACTCTGGGAAATGCAAAAACCACAAAAATAATAAGGGCGATAAGGCCTGCAACTTTGCCGAAATAACGCCACATGAATGCCGAAAAAATAAGCAGCATCATACCGTGATCGCCGGGAAAGCTATCTCGTGAGGCATCTTTCGTGGGAACAGAGAGCAGTTCGCTGACGCGGTTAATATCGGTAAAAGTCAATGTTGGGCTGGCCCGTTTTACAGGAATTAATGCCTGACCCAGCTGGTTTAATACCACTGCAGTTAATAGCATGACCAGACCAATAATCACGATACGTCGTCTGCCAGGGGCGTTTTCTTTCAGCCAGAAACTCAGCATCAACATACCCATCGCCAGCAGTGAACAACCGTCGAAGGCGCGATTGTTGGTCAATGCAACCAGCCACAAAAAGGCCTTACTTTCGACCAGTTTCTGATTAAAGAAATAAAAAATATCCGCATCAATCGGCAACCAGAATCCATGATTAACGGGAATATACCAGGAAAGAAACAGCGCGAGGCCGACAATATTCAACAACACTATTTGCGGCAAATTTTTAATCATATTTTCTCTAATTATCTTACTGAAAAACGCAGGCAACCTTACGCGGTAGTCGCTAAACGAAGCTTCAACAGCGCGCTCTGCAAGGCATTCCAGTCAGCTTCGCTGCTGGAAATCAGCTCAATACGGCTGTCCGGTGGCGCAACGTTTTGCGTTTCAATGTGCAGGTCATCGCCCTGACGGTTGATTCGCACCAGCCCTTCGGGAATACGCAGCACGCCTTTGACGCGTTCTACCGGTGCAAGTCGCGCCCATTCCAGAATGCCAATGGTGTCGAATACCGTATCAGCGTCGAATATCCAGCCGCAGGCCTGATATCCTTGCCCGCTGTTCAGACTGCGACGCCAGCGTTGATGCTCTGGCAGGCTTAACGCTGCTAACCCTTTTTTCACGACATGCTGATGAGAATGCGCGGCGCTGGCGGGCAACTCGGCTAAATTGCGACGCGGCAAATCCAGAAGATGACCGTCAACTTTCCCATGCTCACTGTGAATTAATTGCCGATCGCCACCATTTTGCTGCCACCAGCGCTGTAGCGCTTGCTCACTTTCGGGCGTCGCACGGTCGGATTTATTGGCGACAATAATGTCTGCGGCAGCCAGCTGGTCACGGAAGTTTTCATTGCTGGCGCTTTTTTCGTCCAGCAGCAGGCGTGGATCGAGAATGCACAACGTGGCGCGCAGATCTATCCACGGTTCATAGACGGGTGCGGTTAAGAGATCGAGGATCTGTTTCGGATGGCCTAGCCCGGTCGGCTCTATCAACAAGCGGTCTGGTTTTCCCTGACGCAGTAAGGTATTCAACCCTACCTGCATGGGTAAACCATTAACGCAGCACATGCAGCCGCCGGGGATCTCTTTCAGCAATGCGCCGCTATCGGCGAGCAAAGCACCATCAATTCCGACTTCCCCAAATTCATTAACCAGTACCGCCCATTTTTCGTTGGGATCTTTATGGGCTAACAGATGAAGAATCGACGTGGTTTTCCCGCTGCCGAGAAAACCGGTGATGAGGTTGGTCCTGGTCACAACGGCTCCGCAATACTCTGGTAAGTTAACTGAGCGTTAATCCTGGCTAAAAAAGGCAGAAAAGAGAAGGGGAGAGCGGACGAAGGCGAGCTTCATCCGCTTTAACCGCAGAAATCGTTAAATTTTGAGGGTGTTTAATAGCGCCTGATGTGCGCCGAATTGTACGATTTGTTGCCAGGCTTGTTCGATGGCCTGCACAAAATGCGGGTTATCTGGCAGATCATCACCGAAAACTTCACGCAGAGAAAGCAGGGCGGTTACGCGTTGTTCACTGTTACTGCCCGCAACAAGTTCGCAAATTTTATCGCTAAGCGGATCGCGAACATCAATGGCATTTCCTGCATCATCAACGCCGCTGACGTAACGCATCCAGCCTGCAACGCCTAATGCCAGCAACGACCAGTCCGTTTCGCGCCCCTGATGTATGCGAATACCTGCCAGCATGCGTTGCGGTAATTTCTGGCTGCCATCCATCGCGATTTGCCAGGTCTTATGTTTCAGCGCCGGGTTAGCAAAACGTGCAATTAACTTATCCGCATATTGTGTTAAATCGACATCTTTAATTCGCAGAGTCGGCGCTTGCTCATCCAGCATTAATGTTCTGGCGGCATGGCGAAATGCGCGATCCTGCATGCAATCACTGATATGGGCGAATCCTGAGAGGTAACCCAGATAAGCGAGAAAAGAGTGGCTGCCATTAAGCATCCGCAGTTTCATCTCTTCCCATGGCAGGACATCATTCACCATTTGTACACCTGCGACTTCCCAGGCAGGACGCCCAGCGACGAAGTTATCTTCCACCACCCACTGGATAAACGGTTCGCAGCTAATCGCGCAGGGATCATTCACCCCCAGATGCTGGCTGATTTCCACCAGTGATTCGTCGGTTGCAGCCGGAACAATGCGGTCGACCATGGTTCCCGGAAAACTGACGTGCTCTTTTATCCACCCGGCGAGTTCTGGCGAACGTTTTTCTGCCATTCCCAGCACCGCGTTTTTCACCACATGACCATTGTCGGGAATATTGTCGCAGGAGAGTACGGTAAACGGTGCAAGGCCGCGTTCACGGCGTCGTTTCAGTGCTTCGACGAGAATACCCGGCGCGGAGTGAGGTTCTTCAGGATTTTGAAGATCGTGAATAATCCGCGGATTACTGGTGTCGAGTGCACCGGTGGCCGGGTCAATACAATAGCCTTTTTCGGTAATCGTCAGGGAAACAATTGCCACCTGTGGCTCGCAAAATTTCTCAATAATTGCCGCTAAGGAATCCAGTTTTGCATTCAGGCAGTCGTGAACGGCACCGACAATTATCGCCTGATTGCCGTCCGCACCTTTCTCCAGCACGGTATATAAATGGTTCTGTGCGCGGAGCTGGCTCATCAGTTGATCGCCGCTGAACAAGCTGATCTCACAGATCCCCCAGTCGCCGCCCTGGGCATTCAGCACACGATCGGTCAGTAACGCCTGATGAGCGCGGTGAAAGGCTCCAAAGCCAAAATGAACGATACGTGATTGCAACTGCTGGCGATCGTAGCGTGGAGCGTGTACATGATGCGGGAGCGTAACGGAGGCGATTGTATTCATAGGAGTCACGTCTTAGTAACGATTAATTAACAATGACAGTGTAAAGTTATATGACAGCAATTGAAATTGGTCTGGATTGTTAATGCGATGAAGTGTGAGGGCGATCAATCAACGAGTGAAAATTGAGGGCGTAAGGTGTTCAGGAAGCGCAAAATAGAAGATTGGTATAATAAATTAAAAAAGGGACAGCCTGAGCTATCCCTTTTCTGCATGCGGCTGAAGTTAGTCAGCACGCCCCATATAACGGCGTTCTTCGATATGGATACGAATTTTTTCGCCCGGGCTTAAGTATTCTGGTACCTGAATCACCAGACCAGTGCTCAATGTCGCCGGTTTGTTACGGGCGCTGGCAGATGCCCCTTTGATGCCTGGTGCGGTTTCAACGATTTCCAGATCAACGGTCTGCGGCAGCTCAAGCGCCAGCAGTTGACCGTCCCAGGTCAGCACCTGCATGTCCGGCATGCCGCCCTCAGGCATAAACAGCAACTCTTCTTCAATCTGATCTTTGGTGAAGGTATACGGGGTATAGTCTTCTTTATCCATAAAGACATATTCGTTGCCATCGACATAGGAGAAGTCAACGTAACGGCGGGTCAGCGTCACGGTGTCAACGATATCATCACCTTTGAAACGCTCTTCTACTTTCAGCCCGGTACGGACATCAGAAAAACGCATTTTGTACAGCGTAGCGGCACCGCGGGCAGTGGGCGACTGAATATCAATATCCTTAACCAGCAGCAGTTTGCCGTTGTAATTCAGTACCATACCTTTTTTAATTTCGTTCGCTCTTGGCATCGAAAAATTCCTGTAGTCGAAAATGTCAAAAATATCGCGACAAAGTACTCGCGACGGGCCTTTCGGGCAAGTGGTATTCGCACTTTTGCTGGTGCAAAAAAGGTGGTACTGTGCGCGCTCATCAATCCGGTGGTTAACCTTAAGAGAACAACGTATGGAATGCCGTCCGGGTTGCGGGGCGTGTTGCACTGCCCCTTCAATTTCCAGCCCTATTCCCGGTATGCCAGATGGCAAGCCCGCCAATACGCCCTGCATTCAGCTTGATGAACAGCAACGCTGTAAAATTTTCACCTCGCCACTGCGGCCGAAAGTCTGTGCAGGCTTACAAGCCAGCGCTGAAATGTGCGGTAACTCGCGTCAGCAGGCAATGACCTGGCTTATCGATCTGGAAATGCTGACCGCGCCTTAAACATCTTTAATCCGCAGTAAGCAAAACAGAGTGGCGATAATCATCACCATCGCAAACCAGAACACAGCGTGATAATTCCAGATCTCGGCGACGATGCCCGCCACTGATCCTGCGATGATCCAGCCCACGCGCGACGTATTGGTATAGAGCGTGGTGGCTGAACCTGCCTGACCGGGCATCAAATCCTGAAAATAAAGCATCCCGATGCCGCCCAGAATGCCAATAAAAATAGCATTTAGCAGCTGCAAGCCCAACAGAATGACAGGTGAATGCGCCATCAGCATTCCTGCGTAAAAACAGACGCCACCCACGGCAGCAACGCGCATTAAGAAACGCTTACCCAGACGTTTGGCAAAATATCCGGCAATCAACATGGTCGGGATTTCCAGCCCGGCGGCGGTCCCCATCATCACACCGGCCAGTTTCTCGGGAAGATGCAGTTCGTTGATAATAAATAGCGGCATGTTGATGATGTACAGGCTGTTCGAGCCCCACATCAATGTACAAATGACAAACAGCAGCAGCGTATCGCGACGGTTACGGCGCGGCGCTTCAACCGTGCCGGTCGCCAGCGGAAGCTCTTTTTGCATCGACGGTAAAAACAGCCACACCATCACGCCGCAAACAATAAACGCTACCGCTGCGCTCAGATACATTACCGTAAAGCTGAAACCCATCGCTAAGGCATAAGCCAGCGGCGGGCCAATGACCCATGCCAGTGAAACCTGAGCGCGTAAAAAAGAGCTGAACATCTCCGCCTCACGTCCGGTTTTGTCGGCATGTTCACGGGCAAGGGCAAACATTTGCGGGTTAGCGGTCGAGCCAAAGCTGCTAAGAAAGACGCCAACGAATAGCAAAACAAAGTAGTTGCGATTCCAGGCAAAAAGGGTGCAGGCCAGCACGCCTAACAGGCAGCAAAAGACAATCAGCGATTTGCGATCGCCGCGCTTATCAGAGCGCCCGGCGAGAAACTGACTTACCAGAATCCCAATGACAGCGCTGCCGGTAAAGAAGAATCCCACCATCGCCGGACGGGCATGTACTTCATCGGTAAGAAAAATACTGAGTGTCGGGGTTTGCAGAGCGCCCGCAATACCGGTGAGAAAGGCAACGATTAAAAACGCCGTCGAGGTCAGGTCAAACGATTTCGCGCTGGAGACTGCGGGGGAGTTATGCATGCTGGTCGATCACTGGAAGAGGAAGACGCGGAGTTTACGCTGCTTGTCAGAAAATAAACAGACAGCGAAATCAAAAGCGCCACGAATAGTCAAAATGCCATTTCACTGTTGCTGATTGGCTGCTGACGCTGCTGAAATGAAATTGCTGATAACGGATTTTCCCATCAGCAATTAGGAAAAATGACAAAAAATTGTGCAGCACATCAAACTTTTGCTCATTACTTTACGGCTTTCCTTGCGTGCTGAAACAGAAGTATTATTCTTTCTTGAAACGTTTCAGCGCGATCTTGTCTTTAACCCTAAGCCAGGTTGGCGCTTTTTTTCTCATAGAGGCTGAATCGTTTCAATTCAGCAAGAGAGGAGAACTATGTTCCAGTTATCCGTACAGGACATCCATCCGGGCGAAAAGGCCGGAGACAAAGAAGAGGCGATTCGCCAGGTCGCTGCGGCGCTGGTGCAGGCCGGTAATGTAGCTGAAGGCTACGTCAATGGCATGCTGGCGCGCGAACAGCAAACCTCAACGTTCCTCGGCAATGGTATTGCTATTCCACACGGCACTACCGACACCCGCGATCAGGTGCTGAAAACCGGCGTTCAGGTATTTCAGTTCCCGGAAGGCGTCACCTGGGGTGACGGCCAGGTAGCGTACGTGGCGATCGGTATTGCTGCCAGCTCGGATGAACATCTGGGCCTGCTACGCCAGCTGACCCACGTACTGAGCGATGATTCCGTTGCTGAACAGCTGAAGTCAGCAACAACAGCAGAAGAACTTCGCGCATTGCTGATGGGCGAAAAGCAGAGTGAGCAGCTGAAGCTCGACAACGAAATGCTGACGCTGGATATCGTCGCCAGCGATCTGCTGACTCTTCAGGCGCTGAACGCTGCGCGTCTGAAAGAGGCGGGGGCAGTTGACGCCACTTTCGTCACCAAAGCCATCAATGAACAACCGCTGAATCTCGGACAGGGTATCTGGCTGAGCGATAGCGCCGAAGGCAATCTGCGTAGCGCGATTGCGGTAAGCCGTGCGGCAAATGCTTTTGATGTGGACGGCGAAACGGCAGCCATGCTGGTGAGTGTGGCGATGAATGACGATCAGCCCGTCGCGGTTCTTAAGCGTCTCGCTGATTTATTGCTCGACAATAAAGCTGACCGCTTGCTGAAAGCGGATGCGGCAACGTTGCTGGCGCTGCTGACCAGCGATGATGCGCCGACCGACGACGTGTTAAGCGCGGAGTTTGTGGTGCGCAATGAACACGGCCTGCATGCTCGTCCAGGTACCATGCTGGTCAATACCATTAAACAATTTAACAGTGATATTACCGTGACAAACCTTGATGGCACCGGCAAACCGGCAAACGGACGTAGTCTGATGAAAGTTGTGGCACTTGGCGTTAAGAAAGGTCATCGCCTACGCTTTACCGCCCAGGGTGCAGATGCTGAACAGGCGCTGAAAGCCATTGGCGACGCTATCGCTGCTGGTCTTGGGGAGGGCGCATAATGAGCAGACGTGTTGCTACTATCACCCTTAATCCGGCTTATGACCTTGTTGGTTTCTGCCCGGAAATTGAACGCGGCGAAGTGAACCTGGTGAAAACCACCGGTCTGCATGCGGCGGGTAAAGGCATCAACGTGGCCAAAGTATTAAAAGACCTGGGAATTGATGTCACCGTTGGCGGCTTCCTCGGTAAAGACAATCAGGATGGTTTTCAGCAACTGTTCAGCGAGCTGGGCATTGCCAACCGTTTCCAGGTTGTACAGGGGCGCACCCGAATTAACGTTAAGCTGACGGAAAAAGACGGCGAAGTGACCGACTTCAACTTCTCGGGTTTTGAAGTCACCCCCGCCGACTGGGAACGCTTTGTGACTGATTCTCTGAGCTGGCTCGGTCAGTTCGATATGGTCTGTGTCAGCGGAAGCTTACCGTCAGGCGTCAGCCCGGAAGCGTTCACCGACTGGATGACTCGCCTGCGTAGTCAGTGTCCTTGCATTATCTTTGATAGTAGCCGTGAAGCGTTAGTAGCAGGTTTGAAAGCGGCACCGTGGCTGGTGAAACCTAACCGCCGCGAGCTGGAAATCTGGGCGGGCCGTAAACTGCCTGAAATGAAAGATGTGATTGAAGCTGCGCATGCGCTGCGTGAACAGGGTATCGCGCATGTCGTTATTTCACTGGGTGCCGAAGGCGCGCTTTGGGTTAATGCCTCCGGCGAATGGATCGCCAAACCACCGTCAGTCGATGTCGTAAGCACCGTTGGCGCAGGGGATTCTATGGTTGGTGGCCTGATTTATGGCTTGCTGATGCGTGAATCCAGTGAACACACACTGCGTCTGGCGACAGCTGTTGCAGCCCTGGCGGTAAGTCAAAGCAATGTGGGTATTACCGATCGTCCGCAGTTGGCCGCAATGATGGCGCGCGTCGACTTACAACCTTTTAACTGACAGCAGGAGAGGCATAATGAAAACGCTGCTGATTATTGACGCTAATCTCGGTCAGGCACGCGCCTATATGGCGAAGACCCTGCTGGGCGCGGCGGCGCGAAAAGCAAAACTGGAAATCATCGACAATCCGAACGACGCTGAAATGGCGATTGTTCTCGGTGATTCCATCCCGAACGACAGCGCGCTGAACGGTAAAAATGTCTGGCTGGGCGATATTTCCCGGGCAGTTGCGCACCCTGAGCTGTTCCTGAGTGAAGCCAAAGGCCATGCGAAACCTTACACTGCGCCGGTCGCTGCGACAGCACCGGTTGCCGCCAGCGGTCCGAAACGCGTAGTTGCGGTGACTGCTTGCCCGACTGGCGTAGCACACACCTTTATGGCGGCTGAAGCCATTGAAACCGAAGCGAAAAAACGTGGCTGGTGGGTGAAAGTTGAAACCCGTGGTTCTGTTGGCGCAGGTAATGCAATCACCCCTGAAGAAGTCGCCGCAGCGGATCTGGTGATTGTGGCGGCAGATATCGAAGTGGATCTGGCGAAATTTGCTGGTAAACCGATGTATCGCACCTCTACCGGTCTGGCGCTGAAGAAAACTGCGCAGGAACTGGATAAAGCGGTTGCTGAAGCAACGCCGTATGAACCAGCGGGCAAAGCTCAAACAGCGACCACTGAAGGTAAGAAAGAGAGTGCAGGCGCATACCGTCACTTGCTGACGGGCGTTTCTTACATGCTGCCGATGGTCGTTGCAGGTGGTCTGTGTATCGCGCTTTCTTTTGCTTTTGGTATCGAAGCGTTTAAAGAGCCGGGTACGTTGGCTGCGGCGCTGATGCAGATTGGTGGAGGTTCAGCCTTTGCGCTAATGGTGCCGGTACTGGCAGGTTATATTGCCTTTTCCATTGCCGATCGTCCGGGCCTCACTCCGGGTCTGATTGGCGGTATGCTGGCGGTCAGCACCGGTTCTGGCTTCATTGGCGGTATTATTGCGGGCTTCCTGGCTGGTTACATTGCGAAGTTAATCAGTACGCAATTGAAACTGCCACAGAGTATGGAGGCGCTGAAACCGATCCTGATCATTCCGCTAATTTCCAGTCTGGTGGTCGGTCTGGCGATGATCTACCTGATCGGTAAACCGGTTGCTGGCATTCTCGAAGGGTTGACTCACTGGCTGCAGACCATGGGGACTGCGAATGCGGTTCTGCTGGGGGCGATCCTCGGTGGCATGATGTGTACTGACATGGGCGGTCCGGTAAACAAAGCAGCGTACGCATTCGGTGTGGGTCTGCTGAGTACTCAAACCTATGGCCCGATGGCGGCGATTATGGCGGCAGGTATGGTGCCACCGCTGGCAATGGGGCTGGCAACAATGGTAGCGCGTCGCAAATTCGACAAGGCGCAGCAGGAAGGGGGCAAAGCTGCTCTGGTACTGGGACTGTGCTTTATTTCGGAAGGTGCAATTCCGTTTGCTGCTCGTGATCCGATGCGTGTGCTGCCGTGCTGTATCGTGGGTGGGGCGCTGACTGGCGCAATCTCAATGGCGATTGGTGCGAAACTGATGGCACCGCACGGTGGTCTGTTTGTTCTGCTGATCCCTGGCGCGATTACGCCGGTATTGGGTTACCTGGTAGCCATTATTGCCGGTACGCTGGTGGCGGGTCTGGCCTATGCCTTCCTGAAACGTCCGGAAGTGGACGCAGTAGCGAAAGCAGCGTAATAAAAGGTGTGTTACAGGGCAGAAATTTCCTGTCCTGTAACATTTGATGAGCGCAAAGAGAATGACCGGTTTGTGAATGTA
>ERZ837380.4830-NODE-4830-length-10905-cov-3.880829_pt1 | contig 10905 bp, 10 predicted proteins | sample MGYA00519685_ERZ837380 | MGnify/ENA primary metagenome ERZ837380 (study PRJEB31850, sample SAMEA3708817) | human gut metagenome | biome: human gut; feature: human-associated habitat; material: faeces | place: China | collected 2014 ...
TTGATATTGTAATCGTGGACTCTGTTGCGGCGCTTGTTCCGAAGGCGGAGATCGACGGCGATATGGGCGATTCCCACGTCGGCTTACAGGCCCGCCTGATGTCCCAGGCCTTAAGAAAACTGACCGCCATCATCAGCAAGACAAACTGTATCGTGATCTTTATCAACCAGCTCCGTGAGAAGGTCGGCGTTATGTTCGGAAACCCGGAGACGACCACTGGTGGACGCGCCCTTAAGTTCTACTCTTCCGTTCGTCTTGACGTAAGAAGAACCGAGTCCTTAAAGCAGAGCGGTGAGGTGATCGGTAACCACGTCCGCGTAAAAGTTGTAAAGAATAAGATCGCTCCGCCATTTAAAGAGGCAGAGTTTGATATTATGTTCGGAAAAGGAATTTCCCGAGAGGGCGATGTCCTGGATCTGGCTGCTGACGCAAATATCGTCGAGAAGAGCGGTTCCTGGTACGCGTATAAGGGAGCGAAGATCGGTCAGGGACGCGAGAACGCGAAGACCTACCTTGCGCAGAATCCGCTGATCTGCGAGGAGATCGAGAACCAGGTGAGAGAGCTTCACGGACTGGAAGCGCAGCATGTTGCCCCGGGTGAGGCAGCTGCGGCACCGGCGGTTAATGAGGCTGAGGCAGTTGACGAGTAATAAAAATAATGATGAAAAAGAGAACTGTCTGGCGGGTGCGGAACTTTAGAAAGAAGATTGAGACGGGAAGGCAGTTCTGACAGGAAAGCATAGATGAAAGAATGGCAGCAGGAAGAGCATCGGGAGCAGAAAATGTATGCCGGTGCGGATGGAGACGCGGTTCCGGAGGAGTTCCGGGAGGCGCGGAACAAAGGTCTCTACTATCTTCAGTTTTCCGGAAAAACAGAAAATGAAATGCGCAAGAAGCTGGCGGAACAGGGGTTTTCGCCAGCCTCTGTTGAAGATACGGTTCTTTTTCTGAAACACTACCGGTATCTGGACGATGAGGACTACGCGAGGCGGTATGTGGAGAAAAACGACCACAAAAAGAGCATCCGCCAGATGAAATTTGACCTCCGCCAGAAAGGCGTCAGCGACGATCTGGTGGAGATGGTCTTTGAGGATATGGAGGTGGACGAGTCTGCCCAGATCCTCGGACTTTTGAGAAAGAAAAATTACGACCCGGAAGAACCGGATCCCGCGAAACGCCAGAAGATCTACGCATTTCTGGCGCGAAAAGGTTTTTCCTACGACGCGATCAACAGTGCGATGAAGCAGTGGGAATAGAGCTGTTTCCGGCCCCAAAGGACAGGATATGACAGGCTTCGTGGGGATGCACAGAAGTACCCGGAATGAGGGCATTATACTTGACATAATGCATAAAACAGTTTAAAATTGAAGTGTTGTAATTAGTACAATGAAAACTAAATAAAGGAGGTGCTCCTGTGTCACCAATAATCAGCGTTATTATAACAGCAATTATTGTGGCTCCTATTACCTGGGTCGTGGCTGTCGCTTACCGCAAGAACAGTTATGAAAGCAAGATCGGTAGCGCAGAGGAAAAATCCAGAGAAATAATAGATGAAGCATTGAAGGTCGCCGAGACGAAGAAGAAAGAAGCTCTCCTGGAAGCGAAGGAAGAGAATTTAAAAGCGAAAAACGAGCTTGAAAAGGAAACCAGAGAACGGAGAGCCGAGATCCAGCGTTATGAGCGCCGCGTACTGAGCAAAGAGGAAAACCTCGACAAAAAATCTGAGGCAATGGAGAGAAAAGAATCCAGTCTTGCCGCGAAGGAAGAGACTTTAAGAAAGCGTTCTTCCGAGGTCGAGGAATTATTTGCTAAGGAGCAGGAAGAACTGGAGAAGATCTCCGGACTTACCAGCGAGCAGGCGAAGGAATATCTTCTGAAATCCGTAGAGGAAGATGTAAAACACGACACCGCAAAGCTCATCAAGGAATTAGAAGCCAAAGCAAAGGAAGAAGCTGACAAGAAAGCCAAAGAATATGTGGTTACCGCCATCCAGAGATGTGCAGCTGACCATGTGGCTGAGACTACAGTTTCTGTCGTTCAGCTCCCGAGCGATGAGATGAAGGGCCGCATCATTGGACGTGAGGGACGTAATATCCGTACTCTCGAGACAATGACAGGTGTGGAACTCATTATCGATGATACACCGGAAGCTGTCGTATTATCCGGTTTTGATCCGGTAAGACGTGAAGTTGCAAGAATTGCTCTTGAAAGACTGATCGTGGATGGACGTATCCATCCGGCGAGAATCGAAGAGATGGTGGAGAAAGCGCAGAAGGAAGTTGAAAACATGATGCGCGAGGAAGGTGAAGCCGCAATCCTTGAGGTCGGCATTCACAATATCCATCCGGAGCTCGTCAAGCTCCTCGGCAAGATGAAATTCAGAACCAGCTATGGTCAGAATGCATTGAAGCATTCCATCGAGGTCGCACAGTTATCCGGTTTACTGGCAGCCGAGATTGGTGTTGACGTCAGAATAGCAAAGCGTGCCGGCTTATTACATGACATTGGAAAATCCGTTGACCATGAGATGGAAGGTTCCCATGTACAGCTCGGATCGGAACTCTGTAAGAAATACAAAGAGTCCCCGATCGTTATCAATGCTGTGGAATCCCACCATGGCGATGTTGAGCCGACGAACCTTATTTCCTGCATCGTTCAGGCAGCAGATACGATCTCCGCTGCAAGACCGGGCGCAAGAAGAGAGACGTTGGAGACATACACGAACCGCTTAAAGCAGCTTGAGGATATCACAAACTCTTTCAAGGGAGTAGACAAGTCCTTTGCGATCCAGGCGGGACGCGAAGTGCGCATTATGGTAGTACCGGAGCAGATCAGCGATGACGATATGGTTCTTCTCGCAAGAGATATATCCAAGAAGATCGAAGAGAGCCTGGAGTATCCGGGACAGATCAAAGTCAACGTGATCCGCGAGTCCAGAGTTACCGATTACGCGAAATAAAAATGAAAGCCGTTGCTGTGCAGAGAGAATCTGTATGGCAGCGGTTTTTTTAACAGGAAATTTAGAAGTCTCTGTGCTGCCGAAGCTTTTGCAATATGAGCAAAGATTGGTCTGCTGCAGATGAGAGATAACAGAGAATATAAAACAGGAGGTAATATGGATATGGCAAAGATTGGTTTTATCGGAATGGGAAACATGGGAACCGCTATCATGCGGGGACTTTTAAAGACATATAAGCCGGAAGAGCTGCTTTTCACAAGCGCCCATGAGGCGAAGATGCAGAAAATTACGGAGGAGACAGGTGTTGCCCATGTCTCAACAGCAACTGACTGCGCAGAGCAGGTAAAATACCTGGTGCTGGCAGTAAAGCCGCAGGTACTTCCGACAGTTTTTAAGGAATTAAACGGAAAGATCAGGAAAGATCAGGTTGTGATCTCCATCGCGGCTGGATATGCGATCGCGGATCTCCAGGCAGGTCTCGGAGACAGTGCGAGAATCGTCCGCTCCATGCCGAATACACCGGCTATGGTCGGCGAGGGAATGTCCGGGGTGAGCTACGATGAGGCGCTGTTTACCGATGAGGAAAAGGATGTCATCGACGGATTCTTTACTTCCTTCGGAAAGATGGAGAAAGTGGATGAGAAGCTGATGGATGTTGTTGGAAGCGCCAGCGGCTGCTCCCCGGCCTATGTATACATGTTTATCGAGGCGCTGGCTGACGGCTGCGTAAAGAACGGACTCCCGCGCCAGGCCGCTTACAAGATGGTTGCCCAGGCCGTTTTAGGAAGCGCGAAGATGGTCCTTGAGACAGGAAAACATCCGGGCGAATTAAAGGATATGGTATGCTCACCGGGAGGAACCACTATCGAGGGACTTGCTGCCCTTGAGGAGAACGGATTCCGCGGTGCGATCATTAAGGCGTGTGATGCAAACTTTGAGAAGAATAAAAAGTTAAAAGGCTGATAATTACGTGAAAGACACGGAAATTTCCGTAGCAGTGTGAAAAATGTAAAAAAATAAGTTCTGAGCAGAGGAAAATACTGCAGGGTAATTCCGCAGAATAGAAAATCTGAGAGGAATTGTTTAGAATGTCTGTTAAGGCAGTTAACAGATACATTCATGAAAGGAAAAGACTTTAGTATGGAAAAAACAACTCGTTTAAAACGTGATCTTGCATACACCGGAACGATCTTAAAGATCTACCGGGATACCGTTGTCGCGAACGGAATCGAGGAAGTGTATGACTATATCCACCACGATGGCGCGGCAGCCGTTCTCCCGGTGACAAAGGACGGAAAGATCCTGATGGTGCGCCAGTACCGGAACGCCCTGGACCGCTTTACTCTGGAAATCCCGGCGGGAAAGCTGGATGCGCCGGATGAGCCGAAGATCGAGTGCGCGGCGAGAGAACTTGAGGAGGAGACAGGATTCCGCAGCGAAACCCTGGAATTCCTGATGACAGTCAACACGACAGTGGCTTTCTGCGATGAGCAGATCGGTGTCTATATCGCAAAAGACCTGATCCCGTCAAAGCAGCATCTCGATGCGGATGAGAGTATTGATGTGGAAGAGTGGGAAGTAAAGGATCTTCTTGAGATGATCTACACCGGCAAGATGACAGACGCGAAGACGATTGCGGCAATCCTTGCGTACGCTCAGAAAGAGGGAATTCGATAGAAAAAACGGCAGAAGCCAGTAAGCGGAAAGTGTCAGTGAGGATAGGGCTGGCTGCCTGCCTGTGGAAAGATTGCTGCAATTAGAAAAAATCCTGGTAACTGTTCAGTAGGTCTGCGCACTTGCTGCGCTGACCGTAAGAAAACATAGGCTGGAAGGCAAAAATCCCATCAGCGAAGCTGATCTGGAATGGATTTTTGCACGTAACTATGAAGGTACTGAATAGTTACAAATCCTGTGGATAAAGTAGGCCCATATGCGCATACATTGTGAAAAAGGAACATGGACGGTATCGCTATGGCCGGAATTCACAGGCATCGGAGATTTTGGGACAGTCAGATGTTCTGGCTGTCCTTTTTTTTATTCTTGGGGACCGTTATGGGGACAGTTTTCTTCAATAAGATGAGCGCAGAGATGAAAAGCACACTTGAAAGCTGGTTCTCCGGGATCCTCACATCATCGGAGATCGTGTCGGCGGACCGGTATAGTCTGTTTGTGGGAGTATTGAAAAAACGGTTTGTGTGGATTTTATTGGGAATTCTGATCTGCCAGGCAGTTTTTGCCAGAATCCTGTTTTACGCGGGAGCAGTCTATCTGGCATTTACATCCGCAATCGCTGTCTGTGTGTTGACGATGCATGCGGGAATTTATGGGATCCTGCGCTTTTTCGGACTTGTATTTCCGCAGGGATTCTTTTATACATTGGCGGCTTATCTTTTATGGATCATGGTCGTGGAGCAGGCGGATGGAAAAGAGAAAATCAGGTTATGGATGATGGTATTTTTCATGGTGCTTGGAATTATATCTGAGATATTCATAAATCCAAATTTCTCAGCGCTGATCTTCCAACTGTTTTAGAAAGACATATCTGAAAATCGTGGATTTGAATTAGGACATCAACGGAAGAGACAATATCTGACGAAAGGCGTTGAAGGCGTGGTACGGTAGTCAGGACAATGGGGCGGAAAAGTGGAATTTTCCCAGGAAATACGCGGCTTTCAGCCCTTTTTTTTATAAAAAAATTTTGTGCATTTTGACAAGATATTGCCATTGTGGATATATACAGTTCCATATCTAGCGATTAGTTATGTAAAATAGTCTAAAATGGGATCCAAGTGGGAAAAATCCGTTTGATTTTGCCCTAAAATGGGACTATAATGTAGAAAAATACTGGTTTTGCCGGGAAAAACAGGGTATCGGGGGGATGGTGGAAAACTTAGGCCTATGTCCCCTGTTTCCCAAAGGCAGACATCGTGAAACTAAAAAACAGATAGAGTATAAACGTGTATAGACACAGGTGCTGAAAATTTCGAACAGGAAAATTTTGTGTAACTGTTCTGTGGATTTGCGCACTTACTGCGCTGACCAGGAGAAAACATAAGCTGGTGAAGCTGCTGAATAGTTATGATTTCGTATAGGATCGTGAAAAGCGCGGATAACTGTGTCTGGAAATGAACGGGGAAAAGGTATGAGAGAGGAAATTCAAACCTTCATAAACTATATGGAGGAAGAAAAACACGCGTCAAAAAATACAACGCTTTCTTATCAGAGAGATCTGTTAAAAATGGCAGATTATCTGGAGGAAAACGGAATCACAGACTGCGGGAAAGTGACAAAGACGGCGTTAAATTCCTATATCCTTTTCCTGGAGAAAGAAGGAAAAGCAGCGTCGACAGTTTCGAGGGCATTGGCATCCACGAGATCGTTCTTTGGTTGGCTGTTTAAGGAAGAAAAGATCCGCCGTGATCCGGCAGATTCGATGCATGCGCCGAAGATCGAGAAAAAGGTGCCTGTGATCCTCACAGTTGACGAGGTGACGAAACTCCTGGAGCAGCCGTCCGGCGCGAATCCGAAGGAGATCCGCGATAAGGCAATGCTGGAACTCTTATACGCGACAGGGATCCGCGTGACGGAACTCGTGAATCTAAAGCTCTCCGATGTAAATATGTCTATCGGCTTTATCACCTGCCGCGATGAGCACAAGGAGCGGATGATTCCCTTTGGCCATGCGGCGAAGGACGCTCTTGCGAAATATCTGGAGTCTGCCCGTGAGACATTTTTAAAAGGAACACGATCGGAACTGCTGTTTACAAATTACAGCGGCAGAGCCATGAGCCGTCAGGGATTCTGGAAGATTATCAAATACTACGGGGACCGGGCAGGAATCGAGGAAGACATCACACCCCACACTCTGCGCCATTCTTTCGCGGCGCACCTCTTAAGCAATGGCGCTGACATGCGTGCCGTCCAGACCATGATGGGTCATTCCGACCTGGCATCCACCCAGATGTACACGGCATATGCCATGGACAGCGCGGTCAGAGAGGCGTACCAGGGGGCGCATCCAAGGAAGTAAATGTGAAAACTTAGGCTAGAAGGCAAAAATCCAATCGGCGAAGCCGATTTTGAATGGATTGGAGAAGGAAAAACGCTTACTGGTCATCAGTAGTTGTTTATAAAATATGAAAAGAGCACCTGCGTCTCCAATGTTTTGGAAAATGTCTTAAAACATTGGAGCGCAAAGATGCTCTTTTTTCTATTTTATATGTGTGGTTTTCAGCATACAGATTTAAAAGAAGCTTTTTACTGCCTTATTTCTGATCGATCCTCGCGAGGATACTTCTCGCAACAGAAAGTCCATTCGCGGATGCCTGCTGAAGTCCGCGGGTCACGGATGTACCGTCACCGATAGCGCGGAGACCGTGGATGTTTGTCTCGAAGTCCTTATCGACAACGACCTTGTTGGAGTAGAATTTAACCTCCACTCCGTAAAGCAGTGTCTCATCGCTGGCGATACCCGGAGTTACCTTGTCGAGGGCCTTTAACATCTCCTTGATGTCCACCATGATGCGGTGCGGGAGAACTAAGGAAAGGTCGCCCGGAACGGCATCCTTTAAGGTCGGGATGATGTTGTTTCTGCAGAGACGTTCCTCCGTGGTGCGGCGGCCTCTCTGGAAATCACCGAAGGTCTGGACCAGGATCTTTCCGTCGCAGAGCATGTTGGACAGCTGGGCGATATGTTTGCCGTACTCGATCGGGGTCTTGAAGGGCTTTGTGAAGTTCTTGGAAACCAGGATCGCAAAGTTTGTGTTGTTTGTCTTATATTCTTTTGATTTATAAGCGTGACCATTTACGACAGCCAGGCCGTTCTCATAGTATTCGGTAGCAACCTCACCGGACGGGTTCGTACAGAATGTACGGACCTTATCGTCGAAGGTCGGTGTGTAGTATACAAGCTTTGCCTCGTAGAGGTTCTTGTTGAGGAACTCCATGACCTCGTCGCGGACCTCAACACGGACGCCGATGTCGACGGTTCCTACTTCGGTATCGATTCCGTGGTCATCGCAGATGTGGGAGAACCAGTCGGAGCCTTCACGTCCGATGGCGGAGACGACCTCATCTGCGTAGTATGTCTCATCTTTATCGGTGATAACACCCCTTGCGGCACCGTCCTCGATGATGATATCCTTGACCATGGTGTTGAATTCCATGTGGATTCCGTTGGCGAGAAGGTGTTCCTGCAGTCTTGTGTAAATCTTATAGCCTTCCTCCGTTCCGAGGTGGCGGATCGGACACTCGATGAGCTTTAAGTTTGCATTGATGGCTTTCTTGCGGATCTTGCGGATCTCCTGCTGTTTGTCAACACCGTAGACGTTCTTATCAGCGCCGAACTGCAGATAGATATCGTCGGATTCCCGGATGAGTTCAGTTGCCTTGTCATATCCTAAGATCTCCGGCAGATTTCCGCCGACATCCGGGGAAAGGGAGAGCTTGCCGTCGGAGAAAGCTCCTGCTCCGGCGAAACCGGTGGTGATAGAACATGGTTTGCAGCCCACGCACACCTTTGTTTTTCTCTTCGGACAGACACGTTTCTCGATCGGTCTTCCTTTTTCAATCATTAAAATATTCAGTTCAGGTTTTTCTTTGATCAGCTCATACGCGCAGAAGATTCCGGACGGGCCTGCGCCGATGATGATCACGTCAAAATGTTCTCCGGATTTCATATCACAAGTCTCCTTTCGGGTGAGTGGATAATTTCTGTACACATCATTTCTATTCTACCATGGAAGTTTCAGCGGTGCAAGAAAACGGAGGCAGATCAATACCCAGATCAATACAGAGTAATATAGAGTTAAGATGCTGCACATGGGCAGTCATTTTCTGCATGGAACATATCAACATTCCCCGCAAAGATTCCGTTCAGTCTGTAAAAAACAACGAAAAATATTGAAAATGGGTATTGACTTTAGGTAAAAATAGGATATAATCAACTCATAGGTTGTCCGACAAGTAAAAGAACAATCTTATCCGCCCAGCAAGCAGAATAATAAAGAAGCAGGTAACGCGCGAGGATGAAAATAAAAACAGTCAATATTACGGATCAGGTCGTTGAGTATCTGAAGGAAAATATTGAATCCGGAAAATGGAACATCGGCGAAAAGATTCCGTCTGAAAACCAGATGGTTATGGAACTTGGAGTCAGCCGTTCCAGTATCCGATCGGCACTTCAATATCTGATCGGGATTGGTGTTCTGAAAAGCTATCAGGGAAAAGGAACGTTCCTGATCAACACTCAGGTTGAAAACTGGGACGAGGCAGAATACAAGATCACATCGGAAGATTGTATGGATATCTGCAAAGTACTGGAATTCAGAAAGATTCTGGAGCCGGGGGCATGCGTACTCGCAATGGAAAACTGCGATGAAAAAACAGTTGCCGCTCTGGAAGTTTATCTGGAACAGATGAAGGAATTTAAAACACTGAAGCAAAAGCTTCCAAGATTACTGAAAGAATATCCTGCTCCTAGAAGCAGTAATCCGGCATATACAAGATATGACAAAGCCATATTCCATACTCCAACCATGAGATACCTGATTATCTGCTCTATTTTTTTCCATTTTTGAAAAAGGGATTGAAAAACTATTGACATTTTGTTACTTGTTCTACAACTTTAACTATATTTTCATTAACCAATGTCATAGACACATCGATAGTTGCATGCCCACACATATTTATTCATCGATTAGCATCCATGTAAATGATACCTATATCCGCTTTTTTTTGAAATTGGTTCTACAAGAAGTGCTCCAACCATATCTTTATGACCTCTAGGTTCACACATGTGTGCTGAACGATATTGGTCATAATTATTTTCTAAATGCTCTTTATATTCCATCATACTTTTTGCTGCATACTTAGGAAAGCCTTCAGCAACGATACGTGTAGGCTCTCCTAAAGTATGTGTTTCAATCGTCTTAAAACAAATTGCTTTTTTATTCATCAAAAACACACACTCCATTTGATTCAATTAATTTTTATAATAATAAAATGAATCTTTTCTTTTTCTTTCTAACGTTCCATTTCCAGTATTATCCAAATCTACATAGATGAATCCGTAACGTTTTTTCATTTCTCCTGTTGAAGAACTTACTAAATCAATAGGTCCCCACCAAGTATAACCAAACAAATCTACTCCATTATCAATTGCACCTAAACCATTTTCTGCAATAAATAATGGAATATGGTAACGTCCATAGATTTCATTTAATACCCAACGTAGTCCATTAGGACAAAAGCCCAACCCCATTCTGATTTTTTTATTAATTAAATTCTATAACCACTTAAAAGCAAAACTCTAACGTTTTACTTCTATTTTTCCTTCTTTAATTCTTAAAGACACATCACACATCTTTGCTAGAGTAGGTGAATGGGTTACCAAAATAACACATTTATGATGAATATGTGCTAAATCTAAGAAAGTATTCATGATCTCTATTGAATTCTTTTCATCAAGGTTACCTGTGGGTTCATCACAAAGGATCAAATCGACTTCTCTTGCAATAGCACGTGCAATCGCAACTCTTTGCTGTTGTCCTCCAGATAGTTGTCGAATATCTCTTTTACATTCATCTTTGGAAAGTCCAAGTTGTTCAAGAATAGATAAACAATATTCTTTTTTATCTTTTCTTTTGATCCCTGCAATTTCTAAAGCAGACATAACATTTTCTAAAGCATTCATATAGTAAATAAGGTTATATGATTGAAAGACAATAGAGATATCTTCTCGACGATATTTATTTAAACCTATTTCTTGAATATCTTTTCCTTTGAATAAGACTTTTCCCTCATCTGGTTTATCTAAACCAGATGAAAGGGAAAGGGTTGTTGTTTTCCCACTTCCACTCGCACCAACAACAGCATATATTTTACCTTTTTCAAATGAATAAGAAACATGTTCTAAAATTTTATTTTTTTCTTTACCATCTCGATAA
>ERZ837380.4831-NODE-4831-length-10901-cov-3.618846_pt1 | contig 10901 bp, 7 predicted proteins | sample MGYA00519685_ERZ837380 | MGnify/ENA primary metagenome ERZ837380 (study PRJEB31850, sample SAMEA3708817) | human gut metagenome | biome: human gut; feature: human-associated habitat; material: faeces | place: China | collected 2014 ...
TTAGGACACATGCCTCTCACGCATGTAATACGAGTTCGATTCTCGTACCCACTACTATATGATAATTAGCCTTTTACGGTAGCGTAAAAGGCTTTTTTATTGCATCTTGGTTATGAATGATAAATATGAAGAGAGGCTTGGTACGGACCGTATGTTGCCACTTGTGTTCAGGATGGCACTTCCTGCGGTAATTGCACAAATCGTAAATTTGCTCTATAATATTGTGGACCGCATCTATATCGGGCATATCCCGGGAATCGGTACTCAAGCACTTGCAGGTATCGGGGTGGCAGGTTCTCTGATTATTTTGATTTCAGCTTTTTCGGCTATTGTGGCCGGGGGAGGTGCGCCTCTTGCAGCCATAGCGTTAGGGCAGGGCAACCGTACCCATGCCGGAAAAATATTGGGTAATGGCTTCGTGTTATTGCTGTTTTTTACACTTCTGACGTCCGGCTTATCTTATCTGTTTATGGAACCGATTCTTTTGTTTACCGGTGCTTCGGAACAGACGCTCGGGTACGCAACGGCTTATCTTTCGATTTATCTTATCGGTACCCTTTTTGTCGAAGTCTCTGTCGGGTTGAATACTTTTATTAATACACAGGGACGTCCTGGCATCGCTATGCTGTCGATTGTTATTGGAGCGTTGCTTAATATCTTGCTCGATCCTCTGTTTATTTTTGTCTTTGATTGGGGAGTGAAAGGAGCTGCGCTTGCCACTATTATTTCACAGGCTTGCAGTGCTGGCTGGGTATTGTTCTTTCTGACATCCCGGCGTGCTTCTTTGCGGCTCGAGCCTCGTTATATGAGGCTGGACCGGAAGGTTGTTGGAGCTATATTGGCGTTGGGAGCCTCACCGTTTATTATGGCAAGTACCGAAAGCTTGGTAGGATTTGTGCTGAACGGTTCATTGAAGACATTCGGTGATATCTATGTGAGTGCATTGACAATCATGCAGAGTGCCATGCTTTTTGTCAGTGTTCCCCTTGCCGGTTTCGCATTGGGATTCGTACCCATCGTAAGTTATAATTATGGTCATGGAAACCGAGAAAGAGTGAAGGAATGCTTCAAAATAGTGATGACCTTTATGTTTCTGTTCAATCTCGTTTTGATCCTGCTGATGATTTTGTTTCCCTCTGTGATTGCTTCGGCCTTTACTTCTGACGAAAAGTTGATAGAAACCGTAGTACAGGTGATGCCTGTCTTTTTGGCGGGGATGACTATTTTCGGGTTGCAGCGTGCTTGTCAGAATATGTTTGTCGCATTGGGGGCAGGCCAAGGTTTCTATCTTTATTGCATTACTTCGTAAGGTGATCCTGTTGATTCCCCTGGCCCTTATGCTTCCATACCTGATGGGAGTGATGGGGGTATATGCTGCCGAAGCAATATCGGATGCTGCGGCAGCCATTTGTTGTACGGTCATCTTTGCGGTTCAGTTCCCAAGGATCATGAATAAATTGACGGTCCGTTCCTGACGAAATCCTGTAATACAACAAGGGGAGGCGTCAAGAGTAGATTTACACTAAGTAAGCTTCCAGGCAATGGCTTCATAAGGCCGTAACCACAGCCTGTTACCATGCAATACGGCCGGATACTTTTTATCTTCATAATTATGTAAGATGACAGTCGCTTTTCCATCCATACCCGTTGTCGTCATTCGGAGAAGTATAAATGGGGATTTCTTTCTACAAGCACCTTTTAGCAGGAAGATGTTCTTAAATTCTTATGAAACAGTAGTGTACAGAAGGAGGGAGAGGGTGGTCAGGATAGTCTGAAGCTGATCCGGAGGAAAGGGCATAAAAAAAGGCTACTCTCACGAGCAACCAATCTTTGTTAACCTTAAATCTAATACTATGAAAAACACATTGCAAATATACGGATTTGGAGAATATCGGCAAATTATCCGGGTATAAATCGTAATTTTGTAACCTTATTTAGTAAATCTGTTTTTCTTGTTAACATTTGATATGTCCTTTTTAGAGCTTTCTGCCTTCTTTGTCCTGTTTCCCTCTTTTATTTAGGCGATTCCCTCTGCAGATGTAGGTTTTTTCTTTTCATGCAAATCATTTCTTTCCCTACTTTTGTTCACATCAAACTGATATAACTAAAAACTATACGATATGAAGACTTTAACTTTTAAATACTTAAAATTGTTTCTGCTGGCAGTGGCAATGATAAATCTTACTTCTTGTGAGATTGAGATAGATGACTTTTATGATGATGACAATATCGGTGGTTCGTACTATAATAAATCCCTTGATCTTTGCAGTCGTCCCTGGGCAGATACGTTTTATGATGCCGACGGGAACTATTGCTATCAGGAACTGAATTTTTATCTCGATCGCCATGGAGAAGATTATATCCGGGTGGAATATCCCAACGGACGTTATTCCGAATCGGTGTACTCCTTTACCTGGAATTGGGAGGACCGTTCGCAATACTCCCTTCGGATGGTATATGGTCCCGGTGATGTCTCTTATCTCGACGATGTCTGGATTCGGGGGAATGTGCTGAGCGGATACCTGGATGGACACGACAATTATGTTGACTTTACCGGAGTGAGATAACCTAAACTTTTATATAGATAATTGCAGGCGGATTGATATATTCTTGATATATGTCAATCCGTCTTTTCAGTGTTTTTAGATACCTTTGCAGCCCGAAACGGATAAGGTAAAATGACACACAGAATTCAACAGGAAAGCATAAAGAGACGTCTGGCAAAACTGGCTGCTCCTATTTTTATTGAGACATTACTGATTATGATGCTGGGAGCGGTGGACACCATTATGTTGAGCCGTCACTCTGACAATAGTGTAGCCGCTGTCGGAGTTGTCAACCAGATTATTATGCTGACCTTTTTGGTGTTTGAGGTGATCAACCTGGGAACATCCGTACTTTGCTCGCAGTACCTCGGCGCAAGGCTTGAAAAGAAGGTGGTTCAGGTAGTGGGGGTGTCGTTGCTTGTCAATTTGTTGGTTGGTGGAATAATCAGCCTTATTCTGTTTACAATGGCCCGCACCATTCTGCAATGGATGGGCTTGGGGCCGGAACTGATGGCCGACGGTATGGATTACATGCGTATCGTGGGTGCATTCGCTTTTTTCCAGGCTATTTCTCTCACTCTTTCCGCTTCATTGCGCAGTGCCAATAAAGCCATATATCCGATGTTGGTGACGGTAGTAGTCAATATTCTTAATATTATCGGTAATTATTCGCTGATTTTCGGTAAGTTCGGCTGTCCCGAACTCGGGGTGGAAGGGGCGGCTATTTCTACAGCCTTCAGCCGTGGAGTATCTATGGTGATTCTGTTTGTCATTCTGTTCCGCAAACACATTCATCGTTTCCCGTTGGCCTACTTCCGTCCGTTTCCTTTTATCGAATTGAAGAATTTGATGCGGGTCGGTCTGCCTTCTGCCGGAGAGCAGCTCTCGTACAGTTCATCGCAAGTGGTCATTACTTTTTTTATCAATATGCTTGGAGTCGAGGCGCTGGCTACCCGTACTTATTGTGTCAACATTATCATGTTCGTCTATTTATTCAGCATCTCCATGGCCCAGGGAGGAGCTATCTGTATCGGACATTTGATAGGGGAGAAGAAACCTCATGCAGCTTTTCTGCTCGGTAAGTACGTCATGAAGAAATCCGTAATGATTACGCTGATTCTTTCCGGTATTATTGCCGCTTCCGGGCATGCTATACTGAGTTGGCTGACTTCCAATCCGGAGATCATCCGTATGGGAGTGATTGTATTGCTGATCGATGTGGTGCTCGAGATAGGGCGTCCCATTAATATTTTTGCGACGAATGCCCTCCGTGCGGCAGGTGATGTGAATTATCCTTTCTATGTAGGATTGGTTGTGATGTGGAGTGTGGCTGTCGGCATAGGTTATTTATTTGGAATTTATTGGGCTTGGGGCATTTGCGGCATGTGGGTTGCCTTTGCTCTCGATGAAAACATTCGTGGAATTATCTTTGTCCGTCGTTGGTATGGGATGAAGTGGGTGAATAAAAGCTTTGTGAGGTCATAAATAGTTGCTATCTTTGCCGACGCTAATGCATCCTTATGCGTTTAACGGATACATTGGCTTATGGATACATTGGTAAATTATTCACATGGAGTGGTTATATAGTCTCTTTATCGAACATTCTGCTTTGCAGGCAGTTGTCGTTCTTTCCCTGATTTCCGCCATTGGGCTCGGATTGGGCAAAATTCATGTTTGTGGCATTTCGCTTGGCGTTACCTTTGTCTTTTTTGCCGGTATTCTGGCCGGGCACTTCGGATTGTCCATTGATCCGCAGATGCTGAATTACGCCGAGAGTTTCGGGCTCATTATCTTTGTATATGCCTTGGGGTTGCAGGTTGGTCCCGGCTTTTTCAGCTCATTTCGCAAGGGAGGGGTTACGTTGAATATGCTTGCCATCGCAGTAGTGATTCTGGGTACGTTTCTTGCGGTTGTTTGCAGCTATACCACCGGGGTTTCGTTACCCAATATGGTAGGCATTCTGTGTGGTGCCACCACTAACACTCCGGCTTTGGGAGCAGCCCAGCAGACGCTGAAACAGATGGGGCTTGAAAGCAGTACACCAGCTTTGGGATGTGCCGTGGCCTATCCTCTCGGAGTGATCGGGGTGATTCTGGCGGTTCTGTTGATCCGTAAATTGCTGGTACGCCGGGAAGATCTTGAAGTACAGGAGAAAGACGATGCCAACAAAACCTATATTGCCGCTTTTCAGGTACACAACCCTGCTATTTTTAATAAAAGCATTAAGGATATCGCTCATATGAGTTATCCAAAATTCGTCATTTCCCGTTTGTGGAGAGACGGTAATGTCAGTATTCCCACTTCCGAAAAGATTATAAAAGAAGGCGACCGCTTATTGGTTGTTACATCCGAAAAAGACGCATTGGCCCTTACCGTACTGTTCGGTGAACAGGAGAATACGGATTGGAACAAGGAAGATATCGATTGGAATGCTATCGACAGCCAATTGATTTCGCAACGCATCGTCGTCACCCGTCCCGAATTGAACGGGAAGAAGTTGGGAGCTCTCCGTCTGCGCAATCATTACGGAATCAATATCAGCCGTGTCTATCGTTCCGGGGTGCAATTGTTGGCTACTCCCGAACTTACCTTGCAGTTGGGTGACCGTCTGACAGTGGTCGGCGAAGCGGCTGCCATCCAGAATGTGGAGAAGGTACTTGGAAATGCCATCAAAAGCTTGAAAGAACCCAATCTTGTGGCTGTATTTGTCGGTATCATCCTGGGATTGGCCCTGGGAGCCGTACCTTTCTCAATTCCCGGTATCAGTACTCCTGTCCGGCTCGGACTTGCAGGCGGCCCTATTATTGTAGGCATCCTGATCGGGACCTTTGGACCCCGTTTGCACATGATCACCTATACCACTCGCAGTGCCAATCTGATGCTCCGTGCCTTGGGGCTGTCCCTTTATCTTGCCTGCCTTGGGTTGGATGCAGGTGCCCATTTCTTCGATACGGTATTCCGTCCCGAAGGACTTTTATGGATCGGCCTGGGCTTTGGGCTGACCCTCGTGCCTACGGTGCTTGTGGGGTTCTTTGCTTTTAAGATTATGAAGATCGATTTTGGCAGCGTTTCCGGTATGTTGTGTGGCAGTATGGCCAATCCGATGGCATTGAATTACGCCAATGATACCATCCCCGGAGATAATCCGTCGGTAGCTTATGCTACGGTCTATCCGTTGAGTATGTTCCTTCGCGTCATTATAGCCCAGGTGCTGCTCATGTTTCTTCTATAGCCATTCGGGCGAAATTTATAAATTGTAAATCGTAAAATCGTAAATCATATGACTGCTCAAAGTAATATAACCCCCGAAAGTATCGTTGCCGATCTGCGTTATCTGCAACTGCTTTCACGTAGTTTCCCTACCATTGCCGCTGCCAGTACAGAGATTATCAATCTTGAAGCCATCCTGAATCTTCCGAAAGGGACCGAACACTTTCTGACCGATATACATGGCGAGTATGAAGCTTTTCAGCATGTACTGAAAAATGCTTCGGGAGCGGTGAAGCGGAAAGTGAACGAAATATTCGGCCATACTCTCCGTGAGATCGAGAAGAAAGAACTCTGTACGCTTATTTATTATCCGGAAGAGAAACTCCAATTGATTAAGGCAACCGAAACCGATATTGACGATTGGTACCTGATCACTCTCAATCAGCTGGTAAAGGTCTGCCAGAACGTATCATCCAAATATACCCGTTCGAAGGTTCGCAAATCATTGCCGGCCGAGTTCTCCTATATCATCCAGGAGCTACTTCACGAATCGACCATCGAGCCCAATAAACATGCTTATATCAATGTGATTATCAGTACCATTATTTCCACTCGCCGCGCTGACGACTTTATCATTGCCATGTGTAATCTGATACAGCGTCTTACGATCGATTCACTCCATATCGTGGGCGATATCTACGATCGTGGTCCGGGTGCCCATATCATAATGGATACTTTGTGTGATTATCACAATTTCGATATCCAATGGGGAAATCACGATATCCTCTGGATGGGTGCAGCATCGGGTAATGAAGCTTGTATGGCCAACGTGATCCGTCTCTCGATGCGTTACGGCAATCTGGGGACATTGGAAGATGGGTATGGCATCAATCTTTTGCCTCTTGCCACTTTTGCGATGGATACTTATGCGGATGATCCCTGTACCATCTTTGCACCTAAGACCAACTTTGCCGATTCTACTTATAACGAGAAGACCTTGAGGCTGATAACCCAGATGCATAAAGCTATTACCATCATTCAGTTTAAGCTGGAGGCAAACATTATTAATCGTCGTCCAGAGTTCGGAATGGGTGGTCGCAAGTTGCTTGAGAAAATCGACTTTGAACGGGGAGTATTTGTCTATGAAGGCAAAGAATATCCGTTGCGCGATACCAACTTCCCTACGGTAGATCCTGCAGATCCCTATCGTCTGACTGATGAAGAGCAGGAATTGATAGAAAAGATACATTACTCGTTTATGAACAGCGAGAAACTCAAAAAACACATGCGTTGTCTCTTTACCTATGGAGGTATGTATCTGGTGTGCAATTCCAATTTGCTTTATCATGCCTCTGTGCCTCTCAACGAGGATGGAAGTTTCAAGCACGTGAATATCTGCGGTAAAGAGTATTGGGGGAAGAACTTGCTGGACAAGATAGACCAATTGATTCGTACGGCTTATTTTGATGAAGATGATGAAGAAGAGAAACGCTTTGCCATGGATTACATCTGGTATCTGTGGTGCGGACCGGATGCCCCTTCGTTCGACAAAGACAAGATGGCTACGTTCGAACGTTATTTCATTGCGGATAAGAGCCTGCATAAAGAGACGAAAGGATATTATTATGCTTTGCGTAACAAAGAAGAAATCTGTGACCGGATTCTTGAAGAATTCGGAGTGACAGGGCAGCATACTCATATCATCAACGGTCATGTGCCGGTAAAGACCATTAAAGGCGAGCAGCCGATGAAAGCCGGTGGAAAATTGCTGGTCATCGACGGTGGTTTTTCGAAAGCTTATCAGCCGGAGACCGGTATTGCCGGATATACGCTGGTATATCATTCACATGGTTTGCAGTTGGTGCAGCATGACCCTTTCCAGTCTACACAGAAAGCCATCGAAGAGGGACAGGACATTAAGTCGACTACCTTCGTCATCGAGTTCAATTCACAACGAATGATGGTGAAAGATACCGATAAGGGAAAAGAGCTCGTAACGCAAATTCTGGATTTAAAGAAGTTGTTGGTAGCATACCGGATCGGTTTGATAAAGGAGAAGGTCTGATCAGGTTCACCACAGAATAACACAGCGTCTTACAGAGGAATAATTTTAATATAAACTCTGTGAGACGCTGTGTCGTTTGGCTGTGAATCAATTAGAACAGAACCACTCCTGCTTCCGCAATCACGCCTTTGTCGTAGGTCCTGGCTTTGTTATAGTAACGGCTGCCACCGTATCCGCCTGTGACGAACAAACCGAATTTATCCGTAAACCGATACTCCAGGTTGAGGCGTGCCTGCAAGGCATAAAGACGTGCCGGAATGCCTTCCACCTTTTTATTCCGGAAAGTTTCGATGTGCTGATAGCCTAAATCACCGCTTACAAACAAGTTTCTGTAGAGTGGAAGTTCAAGGCCTGCCCGGTAGAATAATGCCGCAGAAAATTTATCGTCAAAATCAAGATAGTGTGTGCCTCCACCGAGGATAGTGTAGAAGAGTTTGTTCTTGAAACGTGCACCTACATTGATTTTGGTGCTGTTTCCTCCGAAGACCATTAACTGTACCTTGGTCTGTGGGTTGGCATTGACCAGTCCCAGCTGAAGTCCTTTCATATCCTCCTTATGATAGTTGAACAGTCCGATCTGCAAACCTTTTGCCTTAGAGGCAAAATTGAACAGTCCCAATTGCACTCCGTTCATTTGTCCCCCGGTTACATTGGCAAGTCCGGAAAGTTGCAGTCCGTTCATTTCTTCTCCTACCACGTTGAGCAATCCCGACATCATAAGTCCGTCATATTCCTCACCGGTTACGTTGGCAAGGCCTGCCAATTGTACACCTGCGGCTTTATCTCCTGTGATATTCATGATACCACTCATCATCAGTCCGCGCATATTGTCTCCGGCAATGTTGCTTAAACCCGTAATCAGTACACCCTTTGCTTTGTTTCCGGTGATGTTGACAAGTCCCGAAACAGACAATCCTGCCAGATTGTTGCCGTTTACGTTACTGATACCTCCAATCTGCACTCCATGCATGCTTCCTCCCGCAAGGTTGGCCAATCCGGAAATCTGCACACCGTTCATATTGTTCTGTACCATACTTCCGAAGGCATTGAAGCCTACACCGTGCAACTTATGCATTGCCGAGAAAAGCCCCAGGTTGACATATGTAGTCTGTGTACTGTCAAGTGGTTGCGTACATGCTTTTTTCCATAAAGAAAGATTGATTCCCCCACTTTTGTTTCCGCCTTTATTCTGTGCAGGCAGACAGACTGCAGCCGAAAGAAGAGCTGCTACAAGAATTATTTTCTTCATAAGCTAAATTTTTAGAACGCAAATTACGCAGATTTGCACGGATTATCCTATTAAAATCTATGCAAATCTGCGTAATCGATGTTTTTTAAGAAAAATAGAGACTGCTTTTATCCTTTTGCCTCTTGATATAAGAAGCGTTTGATACTCTTCTTCGGAGTCTTTTCAAACTCTTCCGGATAGATTTTCATTTTCGAGATCTGGCTGTAGGCAGGAAGCATTTCGTTCAAGGTAACCCGGTTTTCTTCCATCACCCGTTCCATGTCTTCATTTTTCAGACCATGCGCAAAGGCTTCGTCAAAATCCGGATAAACCAGTCCCACCAGTTTGTCATTCTGCTGTACGATAATACTTTCGGCCACGTACGGCAGATTGTTCAGTTTATCTTCTATTTCTTCCGGATAGATATTCTGTCCGCTGGCACTCAATAACATATTCTTGCTGCGTCCCTTAATTGTGATGTTGCCTTCAGCATCTTCTAGGGCAAGGTCGCCGGTATGTAACCATCCGTCTTTATCGATCACCTGGGCGGTAGCCTCTTCATTCTTATAGTAGCCTAACATTACGTTCGGACCTTTGCAGACAATTTCGCCTACTACGTTTTCCGGATCGGGTGAAAGGACTTTCACTTCCATGTTGAGTGCTGCTTTTCCACATGATCCCGGTTTGAAGCGTTTCCAGTCTTCATAACAAATGATAGGACCGCACTCGGTCATACCATAGCCCACTGTATAAGGGAAGTCGATCATTCTCAGGAATTGTTCCACCTCCTGGTTGAAGGCGGCTCCACCTACAATGACAGCTTCAAAGTTGCCGCCAAAGCCTTTTATCATCTCTTCGCGTACCGTTGCTTTAATCTTATCATTGATAATCGGAACTTTAAGCAACAGCTTCATGGTAGGAGTCTCCAACTTCGGAAGTACGCTCTTCTTGATGATCTTTTCAATAATCAGCGGAACAGCCACGATCAGATTGGGTTTCACGTCGGCAAACGCCTGGAAGATAATCTTCGGGCTCGGCATGCGGGTGAGGAAGTAAATCTGGCAACCTACCGCAAATTCATACAGGAACTCGAAGGCCAGTCCGTACATGTGTGCCATCGGCAGCATGGATACGATCTTATCACCTGCTTTCAGTGGAAGTACCTCGAAAGCGAAAGCTGTATTCGACCATAAGCTGCGATAGGGGAGCATTACACCTTTTGAATAGCTGGTGGTTCCCGAGGTATAGTTGATAACAGCCAATTCTTCAGGCTGATCCTTATGATATTCGATATGTTCCTTACGGAAATTTTTGGGGAATTTCTTCCCGAACATTTCGTTGAGGTGTTCACGTGCGTGGGTCAGTCGTTCGCTACGTGATACCAGTAACGTAAAATCGTTCATCATCAGGATACCTTCAAGCAACGGCATGGCAGACTCATTGAGGTTTTCCCAGACCACGTCTCCTACAAACAGGAGTTTGGCCTCCGAGTGATTGACGATGTTGTGTACGTTATCAGCTTTGAATTCGTGTAAGATGGGGACGATAACCGCTCCATAAGTGAGAGTCGCGAGGAAAGTAACTCCCCAATGGGAACTATTTCTTCCGCAAACGGCTATTTTGTCTCCTTTGCGGATTCCGCTTTCTTCAAAGATGATGTGGAGCTTTTCTATTTTGCGGGCTACGTCTTTATACTGTAGGGTGGCACCTTTATAATCTGTCAGGGCGTCCAGATCCCAATTATTCTTAATACTATTTTCAATGTAAGCTATAAAACTTTGTTCCATTGTTTTTTGCACATTTGATGATAAATTGTGCAAATATAGCTATTTAATTGAGATTTGAAAGCTTG
>ERZ837380.4833-NODE-4833-length-10898-cov-13.029512_pt1 | contig 10898 bp, 10 predicted proteins | sample MGYA00519685_ERZ837380 | MGnify/ENA primary metagenome ERZ837380 (study PRJEB31850, sample SAMEA3708817) | human gut metagenome | biome: human gut; feature: human-associated habitat; material: faeces | place: China | collected 2014 ...
AAGACCAGGGTATTGAAAAACCGAAACGAAAATATACCAAAAGGCAAACAAAAAAATGTGAGAAAAAGACTCGCACTTGATATTGCCTGACTTATTTTTTGTTATGCCGCATTAATCCCCGCCCGACTATGTCGGACGAGGTTTTCTGCGGAAAAATGGATAAATTTCCTTCATATTTTTTTAAGATACACAAAAATTCTCATATTTTTTCATATAAAACCACTCCCTCTTTTTCTATTGATTCCATCAATTCCGGCTGCATTTTTCTATCTGCATCAACAATATCAAACTGCAAAAGAGTTGATGTCTCTTCGTTTACATCCAATGCAAAACGATCAAAATTCCCACCATAAACTGCCAAATCAATATCACTGGTGCGTTTAAAATCTCCTCTTGCTCTTGAACCAAACAAAACCACTTTTTTTACATCATATTTCTCTGCAAAATCAATAATTTCGTTTAATACCTGTTCACGTATTCCTGTTTTTTCTGCTTTTTCCATTTAATTTTTCTCCAATAGCCAACAGGGACGGGAATGCGGCACTACAGTGCCGCATTTTCCCGTCCCCAGTTGCTGCGTTTTTATTTACATTTTTTACAGTGCCTTTACTCTTGCTACTACGTTCTCTACGGTAAATCCGAAGTATGGGAACAGTTTGCTGTACGGAGCAGATGCACCAAAACGATTCATTCCGATGATGTCACCGTCAAGTCCGACATAACGATCCCATCCAAATCCAGAAAGTGCCTCTACTGCAACTCTCTTTCTTACATTCTTTGGAAGAACCTTTGCCTTATACTCCTCAGACTGCTCCTCGAAGATATCCATACATGGCATGGATACGACACGAACGTCGATTCCATCCTCTGCTAAAACCTTCTTTGCCTCTACAGCAAGAGACAGCTCGGAACCAGAAGCGATAATGATCGCATCCGGAACTGCCTTCTTGGAATCCTGTACAATATAACCACCCTTTAATGCCTCTCTTGAGGTTCCCTCGATCTGCGGCAGATTCTGTCTGGTCAGTGCCAGTGCAGTCGGTGTTCTCTTAGATGTAATTGCGCTGTACCATGCAGCTGCTGTCTCAGTTGCGTCTGCCGGACGGAACATATGGAAGTTCGGCATTGCACGCCACATTGCAAGCTGCTCGATCGGCTCATGAGTCGGTCCATCCTCTCCTACACCAATACTGTCGTGTGTAAATACGAAGGTTAACGGTACACCCATGATTGAAGACAGACGTGCCATCGGCTTTGTATAATCAGAGAATACGAAGAAGGTAGAAACAAATGCTCTCAGTCCGCCGTGAAGCATAATACCATTTCCGATTGCTGTCATGGCAAGCTCACGAACACCAAAGTGCATGTTGCGTCCTGCATAATTTTCTGCTGAGAAATCACCCTCATCCTTCATATAGGTCTTTGTGGATGGGGAAAGGTCAGCTGCACCGCCAATTACATTCGGCATTCTATCTTTGATACGATTGATCATCTTTCCGGACAGATTTCTTGTTGCATCTGCCTTATCATCATAAGCCCAGAAATCAGCATCGTCACAAACCTTCTCTGCCAAATCCTCATCGTAGTAAGTATCCCACAGTTCCTTCATTTCTGGATACTTCTCGCAGTATTCTGCAAACATCTTATTCCAAGCATCCTCTGCCGGCTGTAAGCCTTCTACGATTTCCTTATAATGATCATAAACTTCCTCTGGTACGAAGAATGGCTCTTCTGACGGCCAGCCTAAGTTTTCCTTCATTGCCTTAATATTGTCATCACCAAGCGGCTCGCCATGTGCACTTGCCTTGCCCTGCTTTGCCGGACATCCAAAACCAATCTGAGTCTTTACAGTGATAAAAGATGGTCTCTCAGTATCTGCCTTAGCAGCCTCAATTGCCTTGCCGATTTCCTCTAAGTTATTTCCATCCTCAACGGTAATGGTCTGGAAACCAAATGCTTCCATACGCTTCTGAACATTCTCTGTGAATGCAATATCTGTTGATCCCTCAATAGAGATGCGGTTGGAATCATAGAAAATGATCAGCTTAGACAGCTTTAAAGTACCTGCAAGAGAAAATGCCTCAGATGAAATACCCTCCATCATACATCCATCGCCGCCAAGTGCGTATGTGTAATGATCTACAACCGGATATCCTTCCTTGTTAAATACAGACGCCATATGACGCTCTGCAATTGCCATACCAACTGCCATACCCATACCAGCGCCAAGAGGTCCTGTCGTTGCCTCAACACCAACTGTGTGGCGATACTCCGGATGACCAGGTGTCAGAGAACCCCACTGACGAAACTGCATCAGATCTTCCTTTTTTAAATCACCATAACCAAACAGGTGAAGCAGGGAGTACAAAAGCATAGAACCATGTCCTCCAGAAAGAATAAAGCGATCACGATCCTTCCAATCTGGATCCTTTGGGTTGTGCTTTAAATGCTTTGCCCATAACTCATAGGCTACAGATGCACAGCCGAGCGGCAAGCCAGGATGTCCTGACTTTGCCTTCTGAATCGCATCTGCAGATAATACACGGATCGCATTTACTGACATTGTATCAATGTTATTCATCTTCGTCTCCATTCCGCGCTTAAGCGCATTTAATTTTGTATTTATGCTCAGTTTACCAGACCATTGCACGAAAATCAAGTTTTTCTTATGTTATCGTAGCTTAATTTGCTGAAGCTCCTCCATTGTCGCCAAATAATAGGTCTTAAACTTGTCGCCCGGAATGACAGTATACAAATTATTTCCGAACTCTCTCGCAAAACGTATTCTTCCTGAAAATGATTGAACTTCGCAATAATCCGCATCATACATGACAACATTTCTCTGCTGAAATGCATAACCTGTATGAAGTTCATCCTGCTCTGTAACAGCATTTTCATTTCCTTCTGACGTGTAAATATGAAGCTGATATCCTGTTTTCGCTTCATCACGTACAACAAGACCAAGGTATTCGTTATTATAGAAAATACGCTGAATTTCTCCCTCAACAGCAACATCTTTTCGAGTAATTGCAGTTCTGTTTGACACGTCAAAAAAGCTGATGCAGCAATCTCCAACTGCAAACGCTTTTGTATCACTTAAATAGACAACCTTCGGGACATATGCGCCATTTTCAGAATAATCAAAACTTGCTACTATACGATCTGCAGCTTCTTTTCCCTTTTCAAAATCGTAAAAAGAAATACTGCTTGTTCCAACACCCTCAGAAATTGAGTAGTATGATACAGCTAATTGCTGACCATTTGGCGAAACACTAATGTCAAGCGGATATCCATCAATCTGAAGCGGATTGCGAATCGAAACTGCAAGCTCCTCGCCTGTATTTCGATAATAAGAAATTAAACTCGCATCCTGATCTTCTAATTGAAGCACAGTTACACCTGTCGATGCAATCACTCCCTTTGTGATTATCTGAGATGTAGTTCCGCTTCCAGTGATTCCCGATTTATTGCAAATTGCAAAATTTTTTCCTTTTAAATCATAAATCAAAAGATAATCACCTTTGACATTTGCCTTTGGATTACTCATATCATATGGTGCAGACCACATCTTTGTGCCCTTTTTGTCATAATACGTAGCACCATCTTTGTTCATCACAACAATGCCGCCTCCATATGATACGTATCCTGCTGATGACGCATTCGACACATCAGTTCTCCAACTGACTTCATATGTTTTGTAACGCCACAGCCGTTCTGCCACAAACCACGCCAACACAACAGCTAACACCAACACTACGACAACAATTCCTGCGACATTGACTGTTCTTTTATGATCCTCAGCCCAGCTTACTGGTGCACTGCGAACCTTATCGTTCGTAACCATGCTCTGCCTAAGCTGCTTCTTCTTTCTTTCCCGTTGAAATTCACTGTCCCTTGCCATGTACTTTCCTTTCCACCACTGTGCTGACTTTCAAACTCCAGCTGCATCTTACATACAGCTGCACAGTGTCCAAAAAAGTATAACATATCCAAGGGTGTGTGTCAAAGTTCCTTAAAAATTTTCACGGCAAAGTCAGCTCCTGTCCAATATAAATTTTATTTATATCATCAAGTCCATTTACTTCCTTTAACTGCATAACCATCTGTGAGGAACCATAAAATTTTTTACTAATCTCAATCAATGTATCACCAGGCTGAACCGTGTATGAAACTGGACGATTTACTGCTGCTTCTGCTGCCTCACTCGTCCCCTGTGCTGCATTTTCTTCTGTGGGCAGCGTTGGTGCTGCTACCGTTAAAATTTCCTGCGTGCTGCTTTCGTTTTCTTCTGATGATGCTGCATCTGATTCCTCATTTTTTGATGCATCAGTGCTGCTTGTGATACGATACACTGATGCTCCAAGACCATCCTTATAAAACATCATATCTCCAGAAAAAATCCCGCCATTTTGAATAGCTGCCACGTCTTTTTTTTCTGTCTCAGATGAAGAAAGGCTGCTTTCTGGTGTTTTTGCAACTGAAGCTTTTTCTTCACTGCTTTCTGGTATCTTTGTAGCTGAAACTTCAAGCGTATTCTCCGTTTCTTTTAAAGACGCTGACAATGCACCAATGTCATTTTTTGTTGCCGCAATTTGTTCGCTTTCTGATTCAAAAGCAACCTGCTCGCTCTCACCGCTTTTTCTCTCCACGGATGCTCCTACTGCAAGCGCCTGCACAGAATCCTCTTTTTTATTCATCCCTCTTGAAAAAAGGACACCACCTCCTACTAAAATAATAAAAAGAATTGCCGCCCCTGCCTTTACCCATATGCTGTTTTCTGCTGTTAGCTTAGGCGTCTGATTTATGTGTTTTGACTTTTGCGGATGCTTTATATCCTGCTTTTCCTTCATAATCTTTCTAAAATTAAGCGCTGCCTGATCGCTGACATCCTCACTTTGATCCGCGTTGCGGCTCAGCATATAATTTTGCATTTCATTATTTTTCTCATAATAAACAAAATACCCCTTCAAATGGAGAATTGTATCTTCTTCCTCCATCCAAAAGCTTTCCTCATCACCCTTCTTCCAGTACATCAAACAATTTTCCCCCGAAAAAATCTGACGATGTGTTTTTTTTAATTCTTCACCATCTGGAAAATTTTCTTCTGTTCCGCTTATAAACCAGCCACATATACTGCATCCTGGAAAATATTCCTGTATCACTGACAACGTATTATCCCAGACCTGCTGCGTAATCGCTGTTTTTTGCTCATTTTCTTCTTCAGTACTGCCTTGCGCATCCTCTAACTCAACTGCTCCCTTTACAAACCAGCATCTTTTGTTTTCTGTAACCATTTTGCTTCCAAGCAATATACCAGTGCGTACATGCCCTGTACAATTTAATTTACGAATAAATGTATATGCATAGTCTTCCAGATACACTCTAACCCGCTCTTCTTTTTCTGCCATCTGACGAATATTTTTTGGCAGTTTCTTTTCCTCTTCCATATAACACCTCCAGACCAGTTCCATGCAGTTTATGCACGGTATTTTCCATCTTTCTTAGCACATCGTATCACTACAACCGTGCAGAATCTGCCAAAACCGCCTGTCGAATACACATAATCTTTCGACAAGCGAATAAAGCGCTTCTTCCCCGGATAGAATGAAGCAAAGAACGTTTCAGAAAGGCGGTATCTATGAACACAGTCAACTCTCCATCCTATTTTTCGCAAACTGATTTTTCCTCGGAAGGCTTTGCCTGCCGTTTAGCCAATCTTGTTGATTTAAGCCAAAAAAAGAACGGCCACCGACCAATACTTTTCCTTTGTATTGGCAGTGACCGTGTCCCTGGGGACTGTCTTGGTCCTTTAGTAGGTTATAAATTAGAGCGTCTTTGCGATACCATGCAGCATACATTTGTTGTATGCGGATCGCTTGCTCATCCTGTACATGCTGTGAATCTGCGTCAAAAGCTTCATTATGTGAAGCATCTGGGCGACTTTCTCACAATTGCAATAGATGCCTCAATAGGTGCTAAAGAAAATCTTGGCATGCTTTGTCTTTCAAACAGTGCATTATATCCTGGCGAGGGTGTTGCAAAGTCGCTTCCCCCGGTGGGAGAAATCTCTATTACCGGGGTCACAAGCTGCGAAGACAATCCCATTCCATTTCACCGTCAAAGTGTCCCACTTTCTTTCGTGATGAATCTGGCTGATGAAATTTATCAGGGACTTTTTACTTTTTTAACAGCTTACTTCCAGACAGTGCCCTATACTGAGTCAATGCTTCTTCAAGCGACAGATCTGCATTCTCCTGACAGAAGGAATCAAACTTATTTAAACGCTGCTTGTACAGCAGATCCTTTCCAAAGACAGGCTCATATTCTTCCTTGAGCTGCTTTTCGATCTGCTCAATCTCTTCCTTCTTATCTGAAAGTTCCTGACGCTTGCTCTCAAACTCCTGCTGCAGCCCTAAAAGCTCATCCTTGTTGGCAGCTGTAATGTCTGCTGTGATCTGATGACGAATTTCGCTTTCAAAATTTTCAAGTGCTTCCTGGCGCTTTTCTACTGCATTCTGCATAACCTGCTGAATACCTGTGATTTTATCATCAAAGCTGCCCAGATTGTAGCCAGTCTCATCCTGGCTTTTCTTGATGCGGTTCGTCATCAGCTGCTTGTTCTTATTATTAATGCGGATCTGCTTTCGAAGTTCCTCCACCTCTTCATTTACACCTGCAAACTTCAGCATATACTTGTGAAGCAAATACAAATATACAGTAAATAATGCACCCACATATACAAAAAATGTAAATGCCAGCACAAGACGATTCGAAATTGCCAATGAGAAAAACAATGGAATAAAGAAAATCAAGCCCACACCAACTAAAATATCAATTGTCCAATCTCTGCTGTTTTTAGGGAAAAACAGCATGGAAATCGCACGCTTTTTACATACGACTGGAACTTTATTTTCTTTAAATTTCAGTTCAATCTGTGCCTCTAGCTGCTGATTCTGTTGATTTAGAGGCGCTGTCTCAACCTGAATGCGCTGTGCTATTGCATTGGCCTTTGCCTTTGCACGCTCAGTTTTACATACATCAATCTGATCTTGATACTGACTCAGCTCACGATCATACGTTGCAGCAATTTCTTCTTTTTTCTTTTTAAGTGCCGTGGTAATTCCCTCTGCCACACTCTTTTCCATGCTGCTGTATGCCTTCTCGCTTTGCCTTAACTCACCAGTCAGGCGTGTCTTATCCTTCTCTGCCTCGTCAAGATCATTTAACAACTGCTTCGCCCTATTTACTGTTTTGATTAACTCAGAATCATGAATTGCATCAAGTGTAACAGCTTGACCAAAGACAGATGATTGAGCTTCTCTGGTTGCCTCATCCTCTGGCTTTGCTTCCACTTCCATAGAAGATTCCATTGAAGGTTCCATTGAAAGTTCCATTGAACCTTCTTGTGACTCTTCTGTCGATGCGGCATCTAATTCATCCAGCTGTTTTTCTTTAAGCTCAGCCTGCTCTGATTCTTCTGGCTGTTCTTTGGTAAGCTCAGTCAGTTCTGATTCTTCTGGCTGCTCTTGTGCTTCCTCCATCAGTTCTTCTGACTGCTCTTTTACTTCTTCTAGCTGCTCCTTTGGCTGCACAATTTCTTCCAGATTAACCGGCTCTGCTTTCATATCAGCTGATGTCTCCTTGGATGCCTCACTTGACACAGCCTGTTCTGCCTGCTGATCAAGCAGCATTTCAACTTCATTAGCTGTTTCCGGAGTATCCGGCTGCCTATAATCGTCCATTTTTACTCCTCCTAACGATGATTATCAAGAACCATTCCCATTTTCGCACTTGCGTTTGAGAATTGTTTTTGCTATACTGACCACAAAACAAAGTCAGTTTTCAATCAATTTACAGTTCCTATAGTTTACTATATACTATTTTTCACTATAGCACAAGTTTTTTCTTTTTAGGAGGTTTTTATGTTTCGCATGTGGGGTAAAGTCTTCGCAGACAACCATCTTCTCAAGGATTTTGTTGTTGAAAATCCATCACTTGATATGACCCGCACCAAAAAGGTGTTCGCAGCACTCGAAACCATCGCTCATGAATTTGATCTGGCTGTCCCAATCTGGCTGCCATCAAACATTTCTGATTTTAAGCGTCACGCAAAAACACGCTTCACTCAGGACAGTTTTATTGAGGCAATCGATTTTGACTATCTTGAAATTCAGATCATTGAAGAAGATTAATTCTTTGCTAATTAATTTCAAGATAGCCTAGACAGCCAGTTTATGTTAGCCTTATGACAAATATTGACTTATAATATCATTGATCAGCTGCTCTTCCTTTGGGGAGAGCTTTCTTGTCTGCTGCTTATGTACTTGTCGATCCCCGGATTCCCCCCGGGCCGCTGCAATCTGCGCTAGGCTCTCTTTTAACTCCTCTAACTGCTTTTGATGATCCTTTTCAGATTCTTCCTTTCTGACAAGCTCTGGACGGTTCACCCGCTTTTCATTCTCCGCTGACACATTATTTTCTTTCTGTGCACCATCTTTTTTCTGCATAAAAAGATCATCCCTCATTGCTCCTCGTGCTCTGGCTGCTGCACTGCTTCTAGCAGCCTCGCGTTCTGGCTGCACAAGCTCGTCTGGCTGCTCCTCACTGATGCCATCTGGCATATCTCTTGCACTTCGCACAACAAGCACATTTTCAAAATAGTGAACAAGTGCTGTTTCAAGAAGATCTTTGTTGGAACTATTTCCCATCAAACCAGAAAGCACAATCATCCCAGCTGCCATCAAACTTCCTCCAGCCAGATACAATACACAATTTTGAACACTTCCTTTATTCAAATAAAGAATCAACGAGGATACGGCACCTATTAGAAATGCTGCTGCCGCACAGTAAATACTGCAATTTTCCCAACTCGTCAGACGTGTTCCTGCTATACGATACTGCTGCTGCATTTTACTTACAAATGCTTCTGTATTTTTCATACCGCAATTCATCCTATAAATGCTCTCGTACTTTGTCTTCATCTGCTGCAGCTGCTTGTCCTTTGCCGCTGCCAGATTATCAGATTGTCGAATCAAACTTTTGTAACAACGGTTTGCTGCAAATCTGCTGATAACTCCAATCACACAAACTGCCGCCATAACATACAGGATCATTCCCTGTTCCAGGTAATTTAACATACCATCGCCCCTTTCCGCCGAAATTTTCAGATTCATTTTCCGGTCTCCTAATTCATACACTAGCATAGAATTGCAAGCTTGTTAAGACAGAATCCATCGCACTTTTTTTACCTCACTCACACTTTTTTTCCATATATCTGATACTTTTTTTCTTTTTTGATGTTATCTGTTTTTTGTGAATGGACATCAACCCGCGTTTATGCTATACTGTTTGCAAAGACGCTGCTAGCTTTTGCTTCATGCGTTAAAAAACATTTTTGAAATATAAAGGAGGCTTTTTTATGACAAGTTACACTCCAAAGGGCGTATGTTCCCGTCAGATTAATATCGAGGTTAATGGTGATACTATCGAGTCCGTTCAGTTCGTTGGAGGCTGCAATGGCAATACTCAGGGTATCTCATCTCTTGTTAAGGGTATGAAGGTTGATGAAGTAATCGCCCGTCTCGAGGGAATCAACTGCAACGGCCGTGGAACTTCATGTCCAGATCAGCTCGCAAAGGCATTAAAGTCCATTAAGGGTGAATAAAATGAAAAAAATATTATTGACTGGCGGCGGTACTGCCGGTCATGTTACACCAAATATCGCTCTTTTGCCAGACCTTAAAGCAGAAGGCTATGACATTCATTACATAGGCTCCTATGAGGGAATGGAAAAGAAATTGATTACAGCACAGGGCATCCACTATGACGGAATTGCCACTGGAAAGTTTCGCCGCTATCTAAGTGCAAAAAATCTCACTGACCCATTTCGTGTTATCAAAGGTTTTCAGCAGGCTAAAAAGCTGATCCGTGACTACAAGCCGGATGTTGTCTTCTCTAAAGGCGGTTTTGTTGCTGTTCCTGTTGTGCTTGCAGCTGGTCACTATCATATTCCTGTTATCATTCACGAATCAGATATGACACCAGGCCTTGCAAACAAGATCTGTATGAGAACTGCTAAAAAAATCTGCTGCAACTTTCCTGAAACAGTTAAGCTTCTTCCGGCTGATAAGGCTGTTCTTACTGGAACACCAATTCGCCGTGAACTGTTAAATGGTTCAAGGGATGCCGGCTTTGCTTTTACAGGACTTAGTGACGACAAGCCGATCCTTTTGATGATGGGAGGAAGTACTGGTTCACGTGCAGTTAATGCCGGTCTTAGAAGTGCTCTTCCTCAGCTTCTTAAGGAGTTTCATGTCATTCATCTGTGCGGCAAAGGAAATCTTGACAGCACACTTGCTCAGCCAGGCTACATTCAATATGAATATATTTCTGATGAGCTTAAAGATTTGTTTGCAATCTCTGATATTGTGCTTTCACGTGCAGGTGCTAATGCCATTTGTGAGCTTTTGGCACTCAAGAAGCCAAACATTCTTGTTCCGCTTCCAGCAGCCGTAAGCCGTGGCGATCAGATTCTGAACGCAAACTCCTTTAAAAAGCAAGGTTTTTCCTATGTACTTGAAGAAGAAAAGTTAAATGCTGATACACTGATGGCAGCTGTTCACGAAGTTTACAACAATCGTGATTCTTACAAAAAGGCGATGGCCACCAGCAATCAAAGCAATGGCGTAGATATTGTAATCAAGCTAATTAAAGAATTATCGTAAAAAAAAGGCAGAACTCCCATTGTGGAATCTGCCTTTTTTCTTGAAATCATGTCTTCTTTATGTTTATAAAAAACTGCTTTTCATGATGCGTAAAACCTTCAATAATAAAAGTTTTATACAAATTATATATGTCTTTTTGACTATCTTTTTATATCTCCTTAAATGTCCGCAAAG
>ERZ837380.4840-NODE-4840-length-10889-cov-41.166697_pt1 | contig 10889 bp, 10 predicted proteins | sample MGYA00519685_ERZ837380 | MGnify/ENA primary metagenome ERZ837380 (study PRJEB31850, sample SAMEA3708817) | human gut metagenome | biome: human gut; feature: human-associated habitat; material: faeces | place: China | collected 2014 ...
ACTTAAATTAAAGGTTTGCACTCAAAGTAGCAACGCACTTAAATCAAGCAAGTGTACTTGCTCGTTTACATTATATGTAATTATCAAGAAAAAAGCAATAAAACTAATTGAGATTTATGCTATGTAAACTGACAAAACCACACTCTATGATCTTCATCTCTTACAAACGCGTAAATCGATTTTAATCACTCAAATTCTTTTATATCATTCCATCTTCTTTCCCGTATTAATTGCTGTATAATTTTAGTTGAATTCTCCAGCTTTTTCTAAGTGCCACATACGAAATCAGAAAGTTTGCAAACCAGCCGGCCGGTACAGCAAGCCAGATAAACGCAATACCGAAACGGGGTGCAAAAATCAATGCAACCGACAAGCGTATCGCAAGGTTTACCATATTTGCAATGAGAAACGGACGCATAATTCCAAGTCCGCGAAGGACTCCGTCAGTTGCCATCTTAATACCCATAAAAATGAAAAAATAACCAAGCCATCTCATATAATCGCCAGACACCTGATACGCCAAAGCAGTTCCATCTTTACCAAGAAATAGCGAAGAAATTTGTGTGTGCAGTGTTTCAATGACTACAAAAGCAAGCACTGCAAAACATACATCCAACATCAACGCAGCATGATATCCTTTTTTGATACGTTCAATTTTCTTTGCACCATAGTTCTGAGAAACATATGGTGAAACTGCGTTACCAATGGATACGAATATCAATGAAAATACATTCTCTACTCTCATCGTTGCTGCATAACCTGCAAGAGCCTGCGTGCCGAATGGATTTACAACAGCCTGAACAATCATCATACCAATTGACACTGTAGACTGCTGCAGAACAGACGGAACAGCAATTTGAAGCATAGAAGATAGTTCCTGCCTGTCAAACCAGTTAAAGGGACTTTTATATCGACGCATCCTGCTAAAGAAAATCAAAAGCGAGAACACGGCGGAAATTCCCTGTGCAATAAGAGTTGCGAGAGCGGCACCGAACACACCCAGACCAAGACCGGCTACCAGCCAAATGTCCATAAAAATATTCAAAATAGAAGAAACTATCAAAAGGCCTAACGGAATCTTCGATTCACCGATTGAGTTAAACATCGTTGAAAGAATGTTATACATAAACAGAAACGGAAATCCCACAAAATAAACGCGAAGGTACAACACTGCTTCCTCCAGTATATCAGCAGGTGTCTGTAATGAAGTCATCATAAAACGAGAAAAACAAAAACCGAAAATACCCAAAAGTACGCTTAAAATCAAAAAGCTGATCAAGGATGTTGATACAATTGTTTTCATTTTGCTATAATTTTGGGCACCAAAATAACGACTTACGAGCACTCCCGCCCCTACCCCGGCACCGAGTGCTATACAGATAAAAACATTTGTCAGTGCGGCACAGGCGCCAACTGCCGCAAGTGCAGGAGCACCGACATACTGACCAACAATGATTGAATCTGCCATATTGTATACCTGTTGAAAGAAGCTGCCCAGAATCATAGGCATTGCAAATACAGTCAGTGCTTTTATAGGGGCATCTGTAATTAAATATTCATCTTTTGACATTATCATTTTCCTCCATAAAACGTAAAACGTTACAAAATCAGAGCTAACGCGGCCAATACAATGTTATTGCATACAGTCAACTTGCTTTTTTCTGTATTTTAACGGAGAAACTCCATATGTTTTTTTAAAACTTCTGATAAAATAGCTTATATTTTGATAACCGCTCCGCATTGCTACCTCTGTAACAGAAATATCGGTGTCTTGCAACAGCTGTTTTGCATATTCTAATCGTAAATACGCCACATATTGTGAAAGTGTAATATGAAAATGCTCCTTAAAATATCTGGATATATATTTTTCAGAAAGATGAAATTGCTCCCCAAATTCCCTTAATGATATTTTTCCTGTAAAATTCTGCTGTATATACGAGACCATTTCTTTTTCTACAATGTTTCTACCACTTGTGTTATTTTCTACTATAAATCCCTTTTCCCACATTTCAAGAATAAATTGTAAAAGAATTATTTTGGTCTTTATCTGCGTCGTTATGTTCAACTCTCTTTCACTCTTTTTTGCTTCATATATCTCAATTAACTGCTCACACAATTCTTTTATCGTATCTTTTACACTGGGACTTATCATCAGACGACCACTGTCTAATGGTTCAAGTAATCTATCATCTAGTATATCATCTGTATAAAAAGATATATATTTCAATGGGAAAAGAAAAGTAAAATAATCTACAGTACCGGTCTTTGAACCCATAAAATGCAGATTGCCCGGTGATACAACGAAGGCATCCCCGGGTTTCCCGATATAGTTCTCTCCTGATATATTTACAGTCAAAAAGCCACTTTTTACATATATAATTTCGAATTCATCATGCCAATGTACCGGTATCTGAAAGGACTGACCCGCATTCTCTATGTGATATGTACTGAACGGATCATCCTTTGTACCATGTGGTTTATTTTCCTTTAATTCAAAATACATAATCTCTCCTATAATTCTATAAGACTCTTACTTTTCCATTTTCCGCTTTTCCATCGAAGCACCATTCCAACAGCTCTCGCACATTCATCACCTGCCATGGCAATATATGCTCCTACCGCCAGAAAGCCCATATGTATTCCAAGAAAATATGTACCACCAACCGCAAACAGATACATGAAAATTGCACCCATTATAACCGGAAAAACTGCATCTCCACTGGTTTTTAACGCCTGACTATACACAAGATTTGTCACCCTTCCAAGTTCAAGGAATATATCTATTATTAACAATTTTACAACAAGACTTATCATCTGTGCATCATCTGTAAATATATGCACTATAATGTGTCCGGACAGTGCAAATGTCACAGAGAAGCATGTGGCTATTACAAGGCCATATATCTCTGCTTTTTTTATACCCCTGTCACATTCTTCAAACTCCTTTGCTCCGATTCTCCAGCCTGTCATAATAGCATTAGCCTGTGCCAATGCAGCTCCTGCACAATATGAGAAATTTGCTATCTGCATAGCATACGAACGAGCTGTGACATTCATTCCGTTCGCATCCATCTGATTCATAAAACGCACTATAAATGTCATTGCTATATTATAAAGTGCTGTTTCAAATGCAGAAGGAAAACCTATTTTAACAATCTGCGCAAGTATCTTTCGCGGCAAAATACGATCAGGACTTTGTTTTGCTTTTATAAGTACAGCGCCCATCACCGCTACAATAACAAGATTTACAACCCTTGAAATAACCGTGGCAACGGCAACTCCCACTACTCCCCAGTTAAATACAAATAAGAATACCGAATTTAGTATTATATTAAGAACATTTCCAACAATAGTTCCTATCAAGGAATGCTTTGTATATCCAAATACTCTCAAATAGCTGGAAAAAATAGGAATAAGCGCATTTAAAAAACATGTTCCACCAACAATTTTGAGGTATGTTTCAGCCGGTTCAAACAAAGCAGAAGCAATACTTACTATTTTAAGTATTCTGCCGGAAAAAATTGCAAGAACAACAGACATCAGAATACCTATGAACGCATTAAACATAAGTCCAAGCTGTCTGGCCTGATATGCTATCCCGGGTCTTCCCGCTCCTATATTTTGTGACATAACAGCTATCATACCCGATGATATCACTCCAAACATAACAATGAAAACACCTATATAAGTATTTGCTGTTCCCACTGCTCCCACAGCCTGATCACTTACAGATGATAACATAAGTGTATCAACCATCCCTGAAAGCATATAGAATAAAGTTTCCAGGCATATTGGCACAGATAATTGCGATAATGTTTTCCTTTCAACCATCATGTTTTCTCCTTACATACAAATATAACATATATTATCAATAATACGATATATCTTTATGTGTTTCTTGTATAATATCAAACAAAAATGGCACTATTTCTACTATTTCACCGCAATAATCTATCAGAATTATTAATCTTATCGTTGACATCCAGACTATTTATTTAATGAAATGAGATTTGTATTCTATTCGTTTCCTGTATTTTTTCCTTTTTTCTTTTTTCGCCGTACGAAAAGGAATGCACATAAGCCCGCAAATACAACGACTACAGCTATAAGTATCAGCAGTACCGGAATCCGGCAAACACTTGAAGAGATGAGCTTAAGGCCCTGATAAAGTGTATACACACCAAATATCGAGAATATCACAAATGCCAGTGTGTTAAGCAGTCCATCCGGAGTTTTGCTCTTTAAGAGATAACCGATCAGCATTCCAAGAATGTCCGCTGCAAATAATCCGAGCGAACAACCGATCCATACAATAAGTGCTGCCCCCATACCTTCATTTGCACCAAATGTTATAGCGGTAAGCTGAGTCTTATCTCCAAGCTCAGCTACAAAAAAAGTACAGAAAACAGCCAATGGCGCAAACTTGATCTTTGAACTTCCGTTTTCTTCTTTCTCTTCGTCGCCATCGGAAATCGTTGATGCTGCGAAGTAAAGAAATGCAAGTGCTGCAATATTCTTAATGAGCCATTCCGGAACAAATTCGCTGACAAGTCCACCTGCAAGAACCGCCAGACCATTCAGTACAAGAATTGCGGCAGCAGTTCCTAATATGATATCTTTTAATTTGTACTTAGACATAAGAGCAATCAACATAAGCTGTGTCTTATCTCCCATCTCCGCTATGAATTCCGTAAAAAATACCTTTAAAAATAATATCATTTGTTATACCCTCATTTATCTTATTACAATATAAACTGCATATACTGCATAGAGAGCAACCATACACAAACCTTCGATTCTTCCGATTTTCTTCTTTGTCCCTGCGAATATCCATACACACACAGTAAATGCAACCAGTACACACAGATCAATAATATTCTCTCTGATTATACTGATCGGACTGATCACTGATGCAATACCAAGTACCATAAGTATGTTAAATATATTTGAACCGATCGCGTTACCAAGCGCCATATCAACTTCATTCTTTCTGGCTGCAACAATTGAGGTCACAAGCTCCGGGAGTGACGTGCCTATCGAAACGATTGTAAGTCCGATCAGTGTCTGACTCATTCCGAGATCACTTGCAATTCTTGATGCCGCATCAACGGTCACATCCCCTCCGACTGCAATCGCTATTGCTCCGCCAACGATAAACAGAATACTGACCGGAACGGATACAAGCTTAATTTCCTCATCCGAGCCACCTTCAATCTCAACTTTCTTTCCCTCTTTGTTGGCCTTTAATGCAATCCTGATCATGTAAAAAATGTATCCTGCAAATAAACCAATAAATATAGCACCATCCATATGTCCCAACGTCATGCCTGTTTTATCTCCAAGGCCGATTATTCCTAAAAGCATTAAGAGTCCGGCACATATAAGCGAAAGCGGAATATCTCTCTTTATCGTTTCTCCTGCAACATTTACTGTGGCTAATATTGCACATACTCCGATAACAACCATCAGATTAAAAATATTAGAACCAACTACATTACTAACTGCAAGTTCATTATTGCCTGCTATTGATGCTGATACACTGACCGCTGTTTCCGGAAGTGATGTTCCCATCGCAACGATTGTAAGTCCAATAATTATAGATGGAACATGCAGTCTCTTTGCTACACTCGAGCTTCCCTCTACAAAAAAATCCGCTCCTTTGATCAGCAGTACAAAACCGATCACAAGAATTACAATTACAACAGCAAACGGGGCGTTGTTAATGAATTTTTCCATGTTATTCTCCTTTTTCTCTATCCATACCAGTGATGTCAGCCGAACTGTCTGCTACTATAAAGTATGTCCGACAGATTAAAAAAGACTCATGTATATCAATTATCCGCCGGTGTATATTACACAAGCTGTTAATCGATATACATGAGTCTCATTATTTAAGATTTGCCAGATTATACTCTCTTATTATAATCAGAATGTTGACAAATCACACTTTCGTGCTAACTACTCCCTCATGGAATATTAAGTTACTCGATAAATATTATCAAATGTAACCATGCGTGTCAACATCTTATTTTAGAAATATTTTTTCTTTACAAATCAGCTACGCTCCACGCATTTAATGTCTTTAAAATGATTTCAAGTGTATCTTCTCTTGCTTTCTGACATTCCTGTGGATATTTCTTCTCTCTTGGGAGCGCACCATTATTTACCGGAAAATATCCGAGATTATGACTGCCAGCCTCTGAATTGATGTGTTTGAAGCCGTAGCTGAAGTTCTCCCGCTTTAACCGTGCTGTCAATAATTCTGCATCATGCTTTGCCGGAACAGATTCATCATGTGTAGAGGTAAGAAAAAGAATATCTCCACAGATCTTTTCTACCGGTATCTCATTCTCAATCGTTCCCTCTTTCTCCCATTCCTCAAAAAAGTACAACAGCCGCACATGATGTTCCTTTATACATTTTTTCAGGAAGTTGGAGAACATATGCTTATTTGAAACATAAGGGAAATCATTTCCACGATATGAAACCATAGCCTTACATGGATCTGCATCTGCCTTACCACTGCCCTGCATAATATGTCCAAAGGAAGATGCAGCTATAACAAGACTGATATCCGGAACAACTGATGCAGCAAGCAACGCCATTCCTGCGCCTTTGGAATTACCATACATACCAAAATGCTTAAATCTGCCATCTCCATACTCTTTCATACGGTCAACCGCAGTCTGAAACATCTCCAAAGGAATTGCCCGCATCTGATCCGGCTGTCCGGGTGCGCCATAATAAGTCATGGCAAGAACTGAATACCCTTTCCCTGAAAATAACTCCGCGTACTTCTCAGGCAGTTCCAATCCCTTAAGTCCCTGAATAACGATCAGTAGCCTGTCATCCTTGTTTTCTGCCTCATATAAAACTCCCTCAAATCCATCGTTCAGATATGTATATCTCTGTTTTTTCATAGCTGTCTAACTCCTCTCCTTTATCAAAGCTCCTGTATCATCTTCTCAAACAATTGTTTCTTTATTTTCTTTTCCAAATTCATGAATATTCATTCGTACATGCCTTTCTTTTATACCGCCTGTCGGCTTTGTATTTTTCACATTCATATGGCGCACAATTTCGCCGTAACATAAGAATTGGAAATATCAGGTTAGTCCTTCCTAATTCATGTCATTATAGCACACTGTTCATAAAAGTGGAAAATAAATATTAACTCTCTCTATAGGCTTCCATCAAAAGCTCTACTACATTTGCCACTTCATCTGCGGTTCCCGGTCTTCCTGCCGGATATTTTGCAAACACATTCTACTGACTGTGCCATGACACGCTTCTCATTACAGCGTTTTGCCATCTGGTATGCATGAAGTGTATCTTATTCATCGTCTTCTTACTCCTTTACTCAACGCTCTTTTTCGCCTAGGCTGTCACCGCTGCTTCTGCCTTTGCTGCATCTGCACCATGAACTGCAATACCAGATCCAAATGCTGCACCTTTACAGATCTTTCTGAGATCACGTTCACTGTTCCCAAGTCCGCTGCCCTCATGTGTCATAAGTGCCATTACCTTTTTTCCTGTTAAATCAAGCCATTCAAGCTGTATAAATACAGCTACCGGATAAGTTCCCCACCAGCATGGACCGCATACGAAAATATTGTCATAATCTGAAATATCTTCCAGATATTTTTTTAACTCCGGTCTTGCATTCTCTCTTATTAGAAGAAGAATTGAATGTAAAATTATTAGAACGTCATAATCGCACCTTTTCTCTCACACCTGCCGGGGAACATTTCTATCGAAAAAGTCTTGTCCTTACCAGTGACATAACCCAGATGCTCAGAGAAACAAAACGATTTGTTGCTAACGACAATAAACTATTAAGAATCGGCTATTATAAGGGGTATAACGGAAATGAATTATCTGAATCCATTTCTTTATTTTCAGAAAAATATCCGGCTGTTGATGTTCAGATCTCTGTCGGAAGTTATGAACCAGACTGGTCAAAAGGAAGAACAGGAATACTATGAAACAATCATCGGACTGCATGGAGAATTTCTTTTTGCCGATACAATACAGGAAGCACGGCTCAAGATCGTAACCGGACAGGGTTATATGCCTGTAGATGTGATCGATGAGCAGAGCTGGTTTGATACTACTGTATCCAGACTTCCGCTCACCCGAAATGGCGAATCCGTAAAAAAACCTACTGCGCCTTTTGGAAGAAAACAAACTCTGATAGATATATAAGGGATTTTGCTGAAATTCTAAAATCCTGTTTTTAGTACAGTAAAGTCCCCCTTCACTGGATTTCATCCAGTAAAAGGAGGACTTATCGTAATATAGCGAGGGTATTCTCTCATCTATTCATCTTTATACTATTTAACTGTTACCTTTACTTTCTTAGCACATCCATTTACTGCATAGATATATACATAACAGGTGCCTTTTCTTTTTGCTGTGATCTTGCCATCTTTGGATACAGTTGCTACCTTTTTATTTGATGTGTCATATCTGAATTTTGCTGTATGACCAAAGAGTGGAAGTTTTTTATTCTTTTTAACAATAGTTGCTTTTATCTTAGCTGTTTTTCCCTTTTTCAGGCTGTAAGCGGATTTCTTTGTCTGAATCTTCTTGACATCTGTTACAGTCGTATTCTTCTTGCCAACCGCATGACCTGTAATGGATTTTCCGATGGTCACTTTCTTGCCGTCAACCTTCTTATATGCAACTACATAACATTTTACATTATCTTTCTGATTTACAACCTTCTTATCCAGCTTATTGATCGTCACAGATAAGGTCTTTGCAGATTTTACAGACTTAACAACGGTGTATTTTCCCTTCTTGCAATATGCCATATATACATCATATCCATCTGCTTTTGCAACCTTTCCCCATGTTACTTTAATCGACTTTCCTGTAGTGATATTGAACTTGGAGCTTAATGCCTGATCATTTGCTTTTGTCCGTTTTGCTTTTACCACCGGTTTTGTCGGCTCCGGATCTGATGGTGTGGACTGCTTCACCGTCCACTTAGCATAAAGAATTGTATTTCCTGTTAATGCTTTACCCGGCACAGCCGCCTTTGTGAGTGCCTCGTCTGTGTACCAGCCTGCAAATTCATATTCAGCTTTACTTGTTGTTGGAAGCACATCCGGGAGCTTCTTCAGTCGGTCATTTTTTGCGGACAGTTCATACATGCTATCCTTTTCTGTTCTCTGCTCCTGCGTTTGCTCTCGTTTGATTTCTCCCTCCGTATCTTCTTGGCACAAGCAGGACAATACCTTGATGCACCAGAGCCCGGGACATATTCAACGCCGCACACCGTACAATTTTTAGCGGGCATTGCTGCCCACCGTTTTGTAGGTATGATATGTAATTCATCGACAAAGCCGATGAATTTATAGTAAATCTTGATTTCCTGCTTCACTGTTCCGTCTGCCATCTTCTCACGCTCCGAAACAAGTATCTTGTCTATGAGTGCGTTTATAACTGTTGCATCCAGTTCTTTTAAGCCTTGATAATTTCGGATAAGGGCGAGGAAGTCACGGATTCCCCGTGATTTCTCGTAGCTTTCATTAAGAGTTTCCGTCACCTCTTTCAGCCTTGCTTCAATTTCAAGCTGCTCTTTCTGGTATTTCCCCGACATCATCTCAAAATTCCGCTCGGTAATACGCTCCATGACCTTATCCTCGTAGAGAGAGGAAAACAGCCTGTCCAGTTCCGCAAGGCGTTTGTTCAGCTTCTTACGTTCTTTCTCTAATGCTTTCGCCCTGCTCTGGTCTGTTTCCGTGAGCCGCTTTTCTATGGCCCTGACCGCCTTTTCATCATTCACTGCCATATCCGCAAAACAGTTGATGTCGGCAAGAACGGCATTGAATAAATCCCTTGCTTCTATATTGTGGGCACTACACTCGCTTCTTCCGTTTCTTGCATAATTATTACATGAATACTGTACACAGTCGATAATCTCTGGGCGTTTCCTCCTGTGTACGTTCATTGCCCGCAGAGCACATCCGCAGTCCACACACTTGATAACGCCTGCAAAAATATTTACAAATCCTCCCTTGTTCTGTGGAAGCCTACGACTTGTAATAAGCTGTTGGACAATATCAAATTCCTCCTGCGTGACTATTCCCTCATGGGTATTGGGTATCACTTCCCATTCTTCGGGCAGCTTAGAGGGGCGTTTCTTGCTTTTCATATTGGCGGCAATCCGTTTGTAGCCTACAAGATTTCCCGCATATATCGGGCTTCTTAAAATGCTCCTCACGCTGTTCCCACTCCAAATATAGCGTTTGTCCTCGTTCCCCTCAAAATGACGTTCAAAGCCTGTTTCGCCACGCTCCGCCGCATAAGCGGCAGGGCGTAGGATATGCTGTTTATTAAGATGTCTGCAAATTTTGGCAACTCCATTCCCTTTTAATGCAAGGTCGAATATCTCTTTTACAACATGTGCCACTTTATCATCTATCAGCAGATGGTTGTGGTCGGCAGGGTCTTTGATATAGCCATAAGGGGCGGTAGTTCCCATGAATTTCCCCTGTTGAAACCTCGCCCGATATGCCGATTTTATCTTAACAGATATGTCAGCGGCATACATTTCGTTTAAAATGTTGCGGAAAGGCGTGATGTCCATAGCAGATTTATTCAAGGTATCTACGCCGTCATTGACCGCTATATACCTCACGTTATGCTCTGGGAAGAAAACTTCCAGATATAACCCACAATCAAGATAGTTTCTCCCCAGACGGGATAAATCTTTCGTAATCACGCAGTTTATCAGACCGCTTTCAATGTCTTTTATCATATTCTGGAAACTTGGTCTTTGGAAATTTGTACCAGAATAACCATCGTCCACATACGTTTTTGCTATGTGCCATCCCTGCTTTTTCACATAATCCGTGAGGATGGATTTCTGTGTCGCAATG